>Ga0256404_1001261_pt1 | contig 62774 bp, 71 predicted proteins | sample RumenRJG_01DNA_FD_185990 | JGI IMG/M metagenome (GOLD analysis project Ga0256404, IMG submission 185990) | Bovine rumen microbial communities from Lethbridge, Alberta, Canada - RJG_01 | ecosystem: Host-associated > Mammals > Digestive system > Stomach > Rumen | place: Canada: Alberta | collected...
ACAGTCGTTACACCGGCTAAGGACGCTGACGACAACGACATCGAGATCGCATGCGATCCTGCAGGAGACCTGGTGCTCTTCGTATTCAAGACTCTGGCAGATCCGTTCCTCGGAAAGATCTCATATGCAAAGGTAGTATCCGGAACACTCAAGTCCGGTGCTGATGTTTACAACCCACGTTCAGAGAAGTCTGAAAAGCTCGGTTCCGTATTCTTCGTAAGAGGAAAGAACCAGGAGATGACAGACACTGTAGTCGCAGGCGACATGGTTGCTCTCGGAAAGCTCCAGAACACCAAGACAGGCGACACTCTCTGCGCTAAGAACAAGCAGGTAAGAATCCCTGCTATCGCATTCCCAAGCCCATGCTACTTCATCGCTGTAGAAGCAGCAGACAAGAATGAAGACGAGAAGATGGCTCAGGGTCTGTCCAGACTCATGGAAGAGGATCCAACATTCGTACTCGAGAGAAACGCTGAGACACATCAGACTCTCCTCGGCGGACAGGGAGACATCCAGCTCGGAATCATCCAGGCTAAGCTGAAAGACAGATACGGCGTATCCGTAAATGTTGTTCCTCAGAAGATCGCTTACAGAGAGACCATCAAGGGCAACTCCGATGTTCAGGGTAAGCACAAGAAGCAGTCCGGTGGTGCTGGTCAGTACGGTGACGTTCACATCAGATTCTCACCATCCCAGGAGCCTGGCCTCGAGTTCTCAGAAGAGCTCTTCGGCGGATCAGTTCCTAAGAACTACGTACCTGCAGTTGAGAAGGGACTTCTCGAGTGCATGGAAAAGGGCCCTCTCGCAGGATGCAAAGTACAGAACATCAAGGCCGTTCTCTATGACGGTTCTTATCACGAAGTAGACTCCAACGAAGTTTCCTTCAAGATCGCTGCATCCCTCGCATTCAAGAAGGGTATCGTAGAGGCTAAGCCTTGCCTCCTCGAGCCTATCATGAAGCTGGAGATCACGGTTCCTGAAGCTTACGTAGGAGCTGTAATGGGCGACCTCCCTAACAGAAGAGGTATCGTAATGGGAATGGACCCTACAATGAGCGGTACTGTTCTTCACGCTGAGGCACCTCAGTCAGAGCTCTTCGACTATGCTATCGCACTCAGATCGATGACTCAGGCAAGAGGATCCTTCACTGTTGAGTTCTCAAGATACGCAGAGCTGCCAGGCAACCTCGCAGACAAGGTAATCGCAGCTTACAAGGCATCACAGGAAGAAAAGTAAGGTTCTCTTCGGACCATACGGCGTTGCCGTACGGACGAGAACCTTGACCTACGGGGGCTGAGCCCCTTCCGTAAAATCATTTCTTCAAATAACAGACTCCCGGACTTTTGTCCGGGAGTTTTTTTCATATCAAGTCTGCTGTTCCTTCATGGCGAAAAAAGAGTTATAATGACGAAAACGATTTAGAGCAATTAACGCTGATCATATACATAACAGAAGGGTAAAAATGTACTATATTGACGAAACCAACGCTAAGAAGCACGTATATCCTACGTACGGCAGACAGTTCGATTCATACAGGTGGTATAAGCCGGTCTTCACAGGGGCGCTGTTTGCAGCCATATATATGGTGCTGACGCTGGCCGGGATCATGGCGGTCAAGATATGGGCCGGAGCTGCAGCGGGAGACACTACCGGAACTGATACCATGAACAAAATGATGGAGATCATATCGGGCGGATATGACACGATGGACATGTCAGACCCGCTTCAGTCCGTGCTCCAGCTGGGAAGCCTTGCAATAGCTATACCTTCGCTCTGGCTTGCATCACTCATAGTCAGGGACCGACCGATGTCATCGTATTCATCATCAAGAGGCGGATGGAGCCGCAGGGTGTTCTGGAGATGCATGCCTGTAGCGTTCATTATCAACGGACTGCCTATAATCATTAACGATGTCATCATAGAGAAGGGATATCAGAATTTTACTGTCAAATTCACTGTTCTGAGCTTCATCCTTCTTACCATACTCGGTCCTCTGCAGTGCATAGCCGAGGAGTATATGTTCAGAGGATTTGTCATGCAGACGTTCGGATCCTGGTTCAGGATCCCTGTGATCGCGGTCATCCTGCAGGCACTTATCTTCGCCGCAGGACATCCTTACAACAGGATCGGTCAGATAGCGATAGCTATCAGCGGAGCAGCCTTCGCACTGTCTGCGTGGTTCGGCAGGGGACTTGAGGTATCCGCGGCTCTTCATATAGTAAACAACATGACTATCTTCTACCTGCAGGGGTTCGGCATGACTACCGTGTCATCCGACACCAGTGTTTCGGAGATGCTGATAGACCTCGGCATAGCTGTTGTATATGTCGCTGTCATCTTCTGGCTCAGCAGGAAGACCAGATGGTTTGATAAAGTCAGAAAGGATGATGCTGCAAGAGTAAATGCAAAGCTGGCTGAGAAAAAGGCGAAAAAGGCAGCAAAAAAAGCAGCCAGGGCTGCAAGGAAAGCCGGAACAACCGTGTTTGAAGCTGCCGGCAATGCAGGTTCAGCTGCTGATGTTGTTTCTGAAAGGGCGGAAAACATCACTGAAGCTTCGCCGGAGATGTACTATGATACTGCCGCAGCCGGTGAAGTTCCTGAGTTTGACTATACCCGCAGGACAGAAAGCCGTTCCGCAGAAGGCGGCAAGCACTTCAAGCATTAAGTGCATATTAACTTAAAATAATGAAAGCTCTATTTCTCTTATCCTATAAATGCCTTGATCGCATCCCGTATATTGGACGCGCCGATTATGCGGATGCCCTTGCTTCCGTCAGATCCCGGAGGAGTGACTGTTACGGTCCTGCCCGAATCAGACACGTTCACTTTGCCTGACTCAGCCGACTGACGGGCATTCCTGTCAGGAAGGATCACTGCCTCATATCCGAGGCGGACCGCTTCCTGAACTATCTTCTCGGTATTAGGTATGGACCGGAGGTGACCGGTAAGACCGACTTCGCCTACGGCAACTATGCGCCTTGAAGATGTCTTCCCTTTGAAAGAGCTGTAAATGGCGAGTGCGACAGCGAGGTCCGTTGCGGTGCTGCCGGTATTCATTCCGCCGACTACATTTACATATACGTCATAATTGAGCAGGTTCAGGCCTGCTTTTTTCTCGAGAACAGCAAGGATCATGCTGAGCCTGTTGTAGTTGATCCCCACGGCTGTCCTGCGGGCAAAACCCACGTTGGCCTGGGTCACAAGGGCCTGTATCTCGAAGAATACCGGGCGGCTTCCTTCGTATACGGCAGAGATGACGGAGCCTTCCTCGCAGCTGTCGTTCTCTATAAGGCTGCCGCTGAGGTCGGATACTTCGATCATGCCTTCGGATGTCATTCTGAAAGCACCGATCTCATCAGTAGTGCCGAATCTGTTCTTGAAGGACCTCAGTATTCTCAGATCCCTGTCACGCTCACCGGCAAAACTCAGGACACAGTCGACCATGTGCTCGATCGTTTTAGGACCTGCGAGCTCTCCCGACTTGGTAACGTGCGCAACGATGAAGACCGGCACGTTATTGGTCTTGGCGAACTTGATGAGCAGGTTGGAGCATGCTCTTATCTGTGTGACACTGCCTGCGACCGAGTCGACCTCGGATGAGTACATCGTCTGGATCGAGTCGATGATGAGAAAGCATGGCTTCATGTCCCCGCATACTGCGAGGATGTTTTCGATGCTTGTCTCCGGGTAGATGTACAGGTTGTCACTCACACTGCCTGCACATACGCGGTCGGCTCTCAGTTTGACCTGCTCCTCGGACTCCTCTCCGCTTACATACAGTACTGTCCCGTATGAGGACGCGATGCTGTTCGCAGACTGGGCTATGAGTGTTGATTTTCCTATACCCGGCTCACCGGATATGAGGACAAGTGAGCCGAGGACGATGCCGCCTCCGAGTACACGGTCGAGCTCACCAATGCCTGAACTCATGCGTGCGTAGTCAGAGGTGCCGACGCTTCCCAGCTTGACCGGCCTGCCCTCTGTGCCTGTGCGGCGTCTGCTGTCGACGGACGGCTCCCTGAGATCGCTGATTTTGTGCTCTACTATAGTGTTCCAGCTGCCGCAGTACGAACACTGCCCCTGCCAGGAGAGGTATTCGTTGCCGCATTCTGTGCACATATATACTGACTTCTGTTTCTTGGCCATGTTGTTTACCTGTAGTTACCGGATATAAATGGCGGCTGCAGGAGCCGCCTTGGATTAACTGTCTGTGATTCTATTTCTCCGTGTCGGACTGGATCTGCTCGTCAGCCTTGTCCTTGCCGTTCTTGTTCTTAGGAGAAGGCTTCCTTACGGTATCCATCTCGAACCAGAAGTCCGAGCCCTTGCCTTCCTCGCTCTTTACGCCGTATTTTGCACTGTGAAGGTTGAGGATGCTCTTGGAGATCGCAAGGCCCAGGCCTGTTCCTTCAATGTCGCGCTCGTGGTTGGCAGACGTCCTGTAATATTTGTCCCATACGTGAGACTGCTCATCTGACGGTATGCCTACACCGTGGTCGATGCAGTGGAAGGTGACCTTCTTATTGCTTTTGACAAGCTTGATGTCTATGAACTTGTTGTCTCCGGAATACTTGACGGCATTGGAGACAAAATTGGTCATGACCTGCATGATCCTGCTCCGGTCGCCCATGACATATGCCGGCTTGCAGGGGTGGAAGTGCACTTCGTATCCCTGTGATGAACCGAGAACCATGAAACTCTCATATACATCCTCTGCCGCCTCGGCAAGATCAAATACCTCGCGGTGCATCTCAACATTGTTGGACTGCAGGTTGGAGACGGACAGCATGTCTGTTACGAGGCGGTTGAGCCTCTCGGTCTCGGATATGATTATCTGAAGGTCGGCATTCCTCTTTTCAGGATTGTCGCCTGAGATATCTATTATCTTTTCAGCATATGACCTGATCATCGTCAGCGGAGTCTTGAGGTCGTGCGAAACATTCGCAAGGATCTCGCGCTGGTAGAAATCAGTCCTCTCCATCTCATAGGAGGCCTTGTTCAGGGCACGTGCAAGCTCCTTGGTCTCGGTGAATGCAGCGCCGTCAAAACGTACATTGTAGTTGCCCTGTGAGAGCTCCGTCGCAGACCTTGTCAGATTCTCTATCGGCGAGGTTATACGCCTTGAAAGTGCATAGGCGAGGAAGCATGCGATGGAAAGCAGAATGAACGTTATGTATCCGAGCATGTTCTTCACTATCCTGATTGTGATCTGATCAGGGTACAGAGGAGATATGATATAAAGCGAAGCTGTATCGTGTCCGGATCCTATCCGGGACGCATAGACAAGACGTGCCTCCGAATCAGAAGAACCGGTGTGCCGCGTTTCGGCGACACTGTCAGTATCTGATGCTGCAAGCCTGCTGTCGATCCTTGTGATATCGTCTGCAAATCCGGCCTTCTCCGGTGATATGCCTGAACCATTGTACTCAAGCGTTTCTTCGAAGTTTTTTATCTGAATATATATACCGTTGATCTCGGCAGTCTCGACAACATATTTGTCAAAGCCTGTCGATCCCTTGAGGTACTGGGCTTCGACCGCGTCAGCTGTACGGATGACCTCCTGCGTGCGCATCTTCTGATAATACGTATCAAGGAAGAATGATGTCAGCACCCAGAGAAAGGCGACAAGAATCATGGCATACATCAGGAACGACAACAGGGTCGTCGTCTTGATGCTGCTTGTGTCGAGCTTTTTCGGTTCGTTGAGATTCTTGTCCGGTGACATCGGTCCTATCCTTCGTATTCGAACTTATATCCCACGCCTCTGAGGGTCACGATGAACTTCCTGTAAGGGCCGAGGCTGTTGCGCAGATTCTTGACGTGAGTGTCGATCGTACGGTCATCCCCGAAGAAATCATATCCCCAGATATCCGAGAGAAGTCTGTCTCTCGAAAGAGCGATGTTTTTGTTCTGTATCATGTAGAAGAGCAGATCGTATTCCTTAGGGGTCAGCTCTATGCGCTTTCCGTCGACAGATATGGTGCGAGCTGCAAAATTCACTTCGAGCCCGTCGAATCTCTCGATGGTCTGCGATGATTTGTCCGATGCGTCCACACGGCTCAGGACCGCGTTGACTCTTGCCATGAGCTCCTTAGGGCTGAAAGGCTTGACTACATAGTCATCGATACCCAGCTCAAAACCGAAGAGCTTGTCATACTCTTCTCCGCGGGCAGACAGCATGATCACAGGGATGTTCTTGATCTTCTGGATCTCCTTGACAGCGCTGAAACCGTCGAGCTTAGGCATCATGACATCCATTATGATCAGATCGTAATCGTTCAGCTTGACCATGCCGATGGCACTCATGCCGTCAGCAGCTTCTTCTGCAACATATCCGCTGAATTCAGCGTATTCCTTGATGACCTCGCGGATCTTATCCTCGTCATCTACTATAAGAAGTCTTTTCATTTCGGCAACTCCTTCTTCTGTTTTATAAATCAATTCAAAAAATTATATCACATACTGAGCAGGTGAGAAAATATTTGAAAGCAAAAGGTGGGGCAAGTATAATGTGTTAGGCTTGTGAAATAATCGTCAACGGGAGCGTCATAAAAATTTTCAAAATCATTATTGACAACTGCGTGGATGAGGAGTACAATTTATTATTTTTACCCCATTGACAATTGAGCGAGTTAAATATATAATACCATGTATCAGAAGGGAAACAATCCAATGCATAAATTCAGTATAGGCGACCACATTGTATATCCTATGTACGGTGCGGGCATCATCACAGATATTGTGGAAAAAGATTTTCTGGGTGAAGCTCGGATCTATTATAGTGTGTCGCTTCCATACTCCCGCATGGATGCCTCCGTCCCCGTTGACAACTGTGAGAAGCTCGGAGTCAGATCTATTATCGATAAGTCCAGAATCGCCGAGGTCATCGAGGTACTCAAGGGAGAAACGGAGAAGATGAATCCCAACTGGAACAAGAGATACCGCGAGAACACCGAGAGAATGCAGACGGGTGATGTGCTCGAAGTAGCTGCGGTAGTCAGGAATCTGGTGAGGACGGACAGAGCCAAGCCTCTTTCCACCGGGGAGAAGAAACTCCTCGGGACCGCCAAGCAGATACTCGAGAGTGAGCTCATCTACTCGGGAGGGTACACGATGGAGGAAGCCGACCATCTGGTCGAATCGAACATATAAGACTCCGGGCCGGAATACCGGCCCGTTTATTTGTATGACGGGCATGCCGTCAGTCTGTGGTGAAAGTCCACAAGGGGCGTAGTTGCCGACGAACCCCAAAGTGAATTGCAAGGTTTGCATCGTGAGGTGCAGGCGAGAAGAAGCAATAGCGAAATCGTGGCCCTACGGACAGAAACTGGATATTAAGGCGCATACGGCGGGCAAGATGGCAAGTGACATCAAAGACCCTAAAGGCAACCGTAACCCGTGTGTGTAAATCCAGAGGGTAAACGAGGAAAGACTGGCGACTTATCCCGTGAGGTCTTGCAGACGGCAGGAGCCGTAGTAACAACGAACTGCAAGAAGTCAGCAGAAGCCATAGTACCATGACGATGGGAAGGGCTGAACAAACCAACAGCGCAAAGCAAATGTATGTCCCAAGCGCAAATCCGACAGCGGAAACAGGCGAAGCGTAACAGAGCAATGCCCGCGCAAACATAGGATACAGGCGCAGGGAGCGGAAAGGAGAAGAGCGCACAATATGTCAGAACTATTGGACAGGATACTCTCCAGAGACAATATGAATCTCGCGTACAAGAGAGTGAAAGCCAACAAGGGCGCGGGAGGCATAGACGATGTGGAAGTTGACGAACTGTACAGCTACATCAAAGAGAACTGGAAGAGCATCGAGGAGCAGATCAGGCAGAGGACATACAAGCCTCAGCCGGTCAGAAGAGTAGAGATACCAAAGCCGAATGGCGGAAAGAGGAAACTCGGTATCCCTACCGTTATGGACAGAGTCATACAGCAGGCAATCGTACAGGTCATAAGTCCAATGTGTGAACCATGCTTCTCAGACAGAAGCTATGGATTCAGACCGAACAGAAGCTGCGAAATGGCGATACGCAAAGTCCTTGAATATCTCAACGATGGATGCACATGGATAGTGGACATCGACCTTGAGAAATTCTTCGACAACGTCCCACAGGACAAACTCATGAGCCTCGTCCACAGAATAATCGATGACGGGGACACAGAGTCGCTAATACGCAAATATCTGAAGGCGGGCGTGATGGTACGTGGAAAGTATGAGAAGACGGAACTTGGAACACCTCAAGGCGGAAACCTGTCGCCGTTGCTCTCCAACATCATGCTGAATGAACTGGACAAAGAACTCGAGAAGCGCGGACTAAACTTCACAAGATACGCAGATGATTGCATCATAGCGGTAAGGAGTGAAGCAAGCGCGAAGCGGGTCATGCACAGTATAACGGAATGGATAGAGAAGAAACTCGGACTGAAGGTCAATGCAACAAAGACCAAGATAACCCGACCAACCGGACTCAAGTATCTCGGCTTCGGATTCTACAGGGATTCCAAGGCTGATGAGTGGAAATGCAAACCGCACAAGGACTCAATAGCGAAATTCAAGCGCAAACTGAAGCAACTGACAGAACGCAGATGGTCGATAAACTTCAGAGTCAGAATAGCAAAGATAAACCAAGTCACAAGAGGCTGGATAAATTACTATGCACTCGGCTCAATGAAGACTGCGATGGCAGAGATAGATGCTCATCTGCGAACGAGACTGCGTATGATTATCTGGAAGCAATGGAAGGTACCTGCAAAACGGCAGTGGGGTCTGCAGAAGCTCGGCATAGGAAAAGACCTTGCAAGAGTGACAGCATACTGCGGCAACAGATACTACTGGATAGTCACCAAAACCTGTGTGTGCAAAGCAATCTCCAAAGAAAAACTAGCCCGCGCGGGGCTAGTCAGTCTGTCCGATTACTATGCAGAACGATACATGTTGAAGTTGATTTGAACCGCCGTATGCCGAACGGCACGTACGGTGGTGTGAGAGGGGCTACAAGTTAGCCCCTACTTAATTGCCCGTATCATCTGTACGGATAGAAAAACAGTGAATACTGTCCAAATTCTCATTGAAAGAAACTATACATTATTTTATAATGGCAAAAGGTATCGCTTAAACGGAAGGATATATCTATGACTACAAGAGTAGGAACAGGATATGATGTTCATAAGCTCGTCCCGGAAAGGGCTCTGATCCTATGCGGGACTCCAGTCCCCTATGAAAAGGGGCTTCTCGGCCACTCGGATGCCGATGTGGCAGCGCATGCCGTGATGGATGCACTGCTCGGTGCGGCAGGCCTCGGAGACATCGGAAGGCATTTTCCCGACAGTGACGAGAAATACAGAGGCGCGGATTCAATGAAACTCATGGCTGAAGTCAGAGACATGATAGCCGGATCCGGCGAGGAGGTCAGCATAAATAATGTCGATGTGACCATAATCGCACAGGCCCCCAGGCTTGCGCCGTATAACGAACAGATGAGACAAAATTTAGCAGATACGCTCGGGATACCTCTTTCAAGAGTGAATGTCAAAGCGACAACGGAGGAAGGACTCGGGTTTACAGGCAGGGGCGAAGGCATAGCCGCGATCGCGACCTGCGCAATAGAAGGGAGATTTGAATAATGAGATTATCTAAGAACCACCTTAAGACTCTTCGTGAGGCACCAGCTGATGCAGTACTCGAGAGCCACAAGCTGCTTGTAAGAGCAAACATGATCAAGCAGGAAGCTGCCGGAATCTATATGTATCCGAAGCTGGGCTGGAGAACTGTAAGAAAAATCGAGCAGATCGTCAGAGAAGAAATGGACTATATCGACTGCCAGGAGATCTACATGCCGCACGTCAACCCTGCTGAGCTCTGGCAGGAGACAGGAAGATGGTATGCATACGGACCTGAACTCTGGAGAATCAAGGACCGTAACGGCAACGACTTCATCCTGAACCCTACCTGCGAAGAGATCTTCACAGACTTTGTCCGCAAAGAGTGGTCATCATACAAGGAGCTCCCGTTCTCACTGTACCACATCCAGTTCAAGTACAGAGACGAGTCCCGTCCGAGATACGGACTTCTGAGAACAAGAGAGTTCATCATGAAGGATGCGTATACATTCGACGCTACACCTGAGGATATGGATATCGCATACATGAGACAGTATCATGCATACGAGAAGATATTCACAAGATGTGACCTCGATTACAGAATCGTAGAGGCTGACAACGGCCCTATCGGCGGCAGCCTTTCACACGAGTTCTCCGCGCTCTCTGACTGGGGTGAATCAGATATCCTGTACTGCGACAACTGCGGAATGGCAGCTACAGTAGAGAGAGCTGAGTTTACAGACGAGAAGCCTGTAGAGGAAGAGATGAAGCCGACTGAGGTTGTATTCACACCTGGAACCAAGACCATCGAGGATGTCTGCAATTATCTGAACCTCCCTGTTGAGAAGTCCATCAAGGCTCTTATGTTCACTACATATGATGATGATCTGCAGCCTAAGGATTACGTCACATGCTTCATCAGAGGTGACAGACAGCTCAACATGATCAAGCTCGTAAACGCTCTCAACATTCCTGAGCACTACATCGAGTTCTCCGATGAGACAGTTGCAGGCCCTGCAACAGGCAGCGTTGCCGGATTCACAGGCCCTGTAGGACTCAAGAACTGCATCGTAGTAGTAGACTCCGAGCTCGTAGGAACAGTTAACATGTGCGCAGGTGCCAACCAGGAAGACCACCACATGCTGAACGTATGCTACGGCAGAGATTACACAGGTGACATCGTTACAGATATCAAGACACTTCAGGAAGGAGATCCATGTCCGCACTGCGGCAAGCCGGTCAAGTTCAGAAGAGGTATCGAGGTCGGACAGGTATTCAAGCTGGGACTCAAGTATTCCGAGAGCATGAATGCAACATTCAAGGATGAGAAGGGCGAGGATCACCCTTACTGGATGGGATGCTACGGTATCGGTATCACAAGAACGATGCAGGCTATCGTAGAGCAGCACCATGATGAGAAGGGTATCATCTGGCCTCTTGCTACAGCTCCTTATCATGTCATCGTTACTGTAATCAAGCCAAGTGACGAAGTTCAGCTTAACATGGCTTATGACATCGAGAAGAAGCTCGAATCCATGGGCGTTGAAGTTATGGTAGATGACCGTGACGAGAGACCTGGCGTCAAGTTCAACGATGCAGACCTGATCGGAATTCCTATCAGGATCACAGTCGGCAAGCATGCTGCTGACGGCAAGGTTGAGTACAAGCTCCGCCGCGAGGATGCTCACGAGATAATGACTGTAGAGGAGGCTATCGCTAAGGCTAAGGCTCTTGTTGATCTCGAGGGAGACGGAAGATACTTCTTCTCAAGACTTTCTGAGGAGACAATGAACGCTCACTAATCTGAGCACTGACAATAAGTAAAGCAAAGCGCCTGGCTTCAGTTGTGAGGCCGGGCGTTTTTATCAGAACACACTACTGAGGACTGCATGAACATACTTACTGAACTGTTTATCTTATTCTTTAAACTCGGAGCCTTCACCATCGGAGGCGGCGTTGCTATGCTTCCATTGCTGCAGAACACGCTGATACATGAGAAGAAGTGGTTCAGTGAGGAAGAGTTCGTGGATATCGTGGCTGTGTGCCAGAGCCTGCCGGGAGTCATCGCGATCAATATGGCGACTTATGTGGGCTATAAGAAAAAAGGCTTCCTCGGGTCGCTGATATCTACGATTGGTGTCGTGCTGCCGTCGTTCATAATGATCCTTATGATCGCAACATTCATTTCCAATCTCGGTGACAACCGAATCGTGATGGGTGCTATGGCGGGACTCAGAGCAGCAGCTCTCGGACTCGTTGTTGTGGCGGTGATCCAGCTGTCTTCAGCTGTGTTCAAGGGCAAATGGACGATAGTCGCTGCGGTGTTGAGCTTTGTGCTGATCGCAGTCTTCAAAATCAACACGGCGTATGTCATACTGCTGTTCGTTGTCCTCGGTATAGCGAGTGCGGCTGTCGGAAGCAGGCTGAATAAACGCACTGCTGATGCAGGGGCGCTGAAAGATGATCAGAAGCCTTCTGATGACGGAACGGAAGGAGGCGGCAGATGATATTCTGGGAACTCTTTATAAGTTTTGTCAAAGTAGGACTGCTCGGATTCGGCGGAGGACTGGCTATAGTACGACTGATCTATGACAGCATCCAGCCTTTTGTCGACATGACGCCTGAGATGTTTGCCAACATAGTGGCAATATCCCAGATCACACCGGGACCGCTTGCAGTCAATACGGCTACTTATGTCGGATATGAGACGGCCGGTATCGGAGGGGCGGCGTCGGCTACGTTCGGCGTAGTCCTGCCTGCATTCATAATAGTCAGCATAGTCGCCCGGATGATACAGCAGTTCAAGGACAGCAGGATAGTCCAGGGTGCACTTACCGGAATAAGGCCGGCGACCATGGGACTCATCGGAGCGGCAATAGTAACGCTGATTGTTCCGTCCATAGCCGGCGACACAAGACTGGGCACCGGGCTGATGCGCAGCCTCGGAGCGGACATGTCGGGAGGTATAGGCGGTCTCATAACGGGATGCCCGGTGGATATAATAGCAATACTCATTGTGGCGGCAACGGTCATCCTCATGACTAAATATAAGAAAAGCCCGTTCATAGTGCTGATTATAATGGGATGCATCGGGGCGGTACTTGGTGTATAATGTTCTCTACGAATATACGGCGTTGCCGTAAGGTAGAGAACATTGATCTCCGGAGGCAGGGCTCCTCCGATAGAATCATTCCTACGAATGTACGGCGTTGCCGTAAGGTAGAGATGATTGATCTCCGGAGGCGGGGCTCCTCCGATAGAATCATTCCTACGAATATATTTCTATGAAGAAAAATGAAAAATCACAGGAGGTTTACTACACATGTATATCTATAATACTCTGACCAACCGCAAGGAAAAATTCGTGCCTATTGAAGAGGGAAAGGTCAAGATGTATGTCTGTGGACCTACTGTCTATAACTTCTTTCATATTGGAAACGCAAGACCTTTCGTCGTATTCGATACGCTGAGAAGGTATTTCAAATACAGAGGGTATGAGGTCAAGTTCGTTCAGAACTTTACCGATGTTGACGACAAGATCATCAACAGAGCCAAGGAGGAGGGCATCACTGCTCCTGAGGTATCCGAGAAGTATATCAAGGAGTATTTTGAAGATGCCGGTTCTCTCAACGTCATCAAGGCAGACGTTCATCCTAAGGTTTCCGAGCACATTCCTGAGATCATCGACTTTGTACAGACGCTGATCGACAAGGGTTATGCTTATGAAGCTGACGGCGATGTCTACTATTCGACAAGAAAGTTCGAAGAATACGGCAAGCTGTCCGGACAGAACATCGATGACCTCGAGAGCGGCGCAAGGATCGCTGTCGGCGAAGTCAAGAAGGATCCTCTGGACTTTGCTCTGTGGAAAGCACGCAAGGAAGAGTCGGAAATCGCATGGGAGTCCCCGTGGGGCATGGGCAGACCGGGCTGGCACATCGAGTGCTCGACAATGGCCAAGAAGCACCTCGGTGACACGATAGACATCCACGGAGGCGGACAGGACCTTACATTCCCGCACCATGAGAACGAGATCGCGCAGTCAGAAGCGTGCAACGGAGTTCCTTTTGCACACTACTGGATGCACAACGGATACATCACAGTTGATAATGTCAAAATGTCCAAGTCTCTCGGAAATTTCTTCACCGTAAGAGATATCCGCAAGGAGTACACAGGAGACTTCATCAGGTTCTTCCTGCTGTCAGGACATTACCGCAGCCCGATCAACTTCAGCGACAGCCTGATGCATGCATCCAAGCAGGGATATGACAGGATAGCTACTGCTATCGAGACCCTCGAGTTCCTTAAGAAGAACGGAACTGATGAGAAGATGCAGGGCGAGGATGAGCTGATCGCTTCGTTCGATAAGTTCAGGGACAGATTTATCGAAGTAATGGATGATGACCTCAATACTGCAGATGCCATTTCCGTAATATTCGAGATGGTATCCGAGATCAATGTTGCTGTCAAAGACGGCGCATCGAAGTCATATGCTGAGGAGGCTCTGAAGAGGATAGATGAACTGACTGAGGTGCTCGGAGTATTCAGAGATGCTGATGACGAAGCAGGTATAGGCGATGACATCCAGGCTCTGATCGACGAGAGACAGGCTGCCCGCAAGGAGAAGAACTGGGCAAGAGCTGACGAGATCAGAGACCAGCTCGCCGCAATGGGCATCACTCTCAAGGACACACCGCAGGGTGTACAGGTAATCAGAAACTAGCAACAATAACACGCATTTGACGGATCATAAGGTTAAGGATCGGAGCGGCAGATTCTTCCGGGGAGGTTCTGAATGAAGCTGAACATCAACTCGGAAAAACTGTTTCAGAACGGAGCTAAGAATCCGGCAATGCTGGCCGGAGTGGTGGTGCTTTACGGCGTTGCAATGGCTGCAGCGGTGATAAAGAGCATCAGGGACAGCGAAGGCGGAAAAGAGGCATCCGGCAAATAATGACAAAAACAGAAATAAACATGATAAACACTACTTCGCTTGCATATCTCGGAGATGCTGTATATGAGGTGATCGTAAGAGAGATGATACTTGCGAAGTACCCGCTTGATGCGGGCAAAGCGCACCAGCATGCGGTGAGATACGTTTCCGCAGGCGGACAGGCGAAGGCTGCAAGAGCCATGATAGAAAAGGGATTTCTGACGGAAGAAGAAGAGCACCTCCTTAAACGTGCGCGCAATCACCGCACGATGTCCCGGCCTCAGCATGCCGATCCGAGGGACTACAAATACGCGACCGGATTTGAGGCTCTTCTCGGGTATCTGCACCTCGCAGGTGAGAAGGACAGGATCGCAGAGATCACATCGGAAGCCTTCCGTATAATAGAAGAATAACTTGGAGAAGAAAACAGCAGAATCCCGTACAGAAGCGGGATTTTGCATTAAAAGAGCTTACAGGGCAGACCATGAGAATAAAGTACTCGAATGAAAACCGGATATTCAGCCTTCATACAGACGGCATACCGTATCTGTCCTTTGATATGCTCGACAGCCTCGGAGTCCCCAATCTGTATACGACAAGGTTTCTCTCATATGACAGCGAAACCGGAGCAGGAGCAGAAGGGCTGCGCGTTGCGGTCATGAAAGATGAACTTACTGAAGAGGCATCACCTGTAGTAAGAGGTTACAGGGACAGACTTGCTCACCAGCTGGGTTCATCACTTGAACGGGAATGCATAACCGATCAGAAGCATACCAACTATGTGCATGTTGCTGCCGCCGGCGATCTGGGGCTCAGGGAGAAACCGCTTCACATGCAGTATGTCGACGGCGTCGTCACGGATATCCCGGATGTGCTGCTGACTGTCTTCGGCGCCGACTGTCCGTCGGTGTATATAGCTGATCCCGTGCGCAAAGCGATAGGCCTTGTGCATGCGGGGTGGAAGGGCACACTCGGAAGAATACCTGAAGTCGCTGTGGCGAATATGGTCGTGAGATTCGGCTGCGACCCTGCAGACATGTACGCGGCGATAGGGCCGGGAATATGCAGGGACTGCTACGAGATGGGCGATGAAGTATATGACGCTTTCGCTGAACAGTGGAGTCCGGAGGAGGCTGACCGGATATTCTCAAGATACCCTGCTGCTGATGCTGACGGAAATGAAATACCGGGAGGCAAGTATCATCTGGACCTCAGGGAGGCAAACCGGATGACTCTGATAAGAGCCGGGGTCCCGGCAGACCACATAGAAATATCCAATGTATGCACCATGTGCAATGCGGATATCTTCTATTCATTCAGGGCCCGCCGCATGGAAAACGAGCAGGCGGCGATGATGATAAACAGATTCGGCGATATCTGACAGGACCACTGAAAGGAGAGAACTATGAACCTTATAGTAGCTGCTGACAGGAACTGGGGAATAGGGAAAAACAACGGACTGCTTGCATCACTTCCGACTGACATGAAGTACTTCAGGGAACATACGACCGGAAAAGTCGTAGTGATGGGAAGAAAGACGCTTGAATCGATGCCGGGCGGAAAGAGGCTGCCAAAGCGTGTGAATTATGTGCTTACTGCCAATGAGGATTATGTGGCCGAAGGATGCCGCATAGTTCACTCTGAATATGAGCTGTTTGACTCATTATCCAGATACAGACCTGATGATGTGTTCCTCATAGGCGGCGGATCCCTGTACAAGAGATTCTACAGATACTGCAACAGGCTCTACGTTACTAAGATCGATGCTGTTCTGGACGCAGATACCTTCATACCTGATTTTGACGAAGACCCTGACTATGAGATCATCTCCGAAAGCGATCCGGTAACGGAAAACGGGCTGACCTACAGATTCGTTGTGTACCAGAAAACCAAGGAAGGGCTGGACCGCTCCAGAACGCTGAATTTCTGATGCCCGGGGATAACTGATAATTAAACATAGAAGAATACAGAAATGAGCAAGAAAGAAAACAAGAGATACAGAGACGCCGACCGCAAGACCGCACCGAAGAGGGGCGGCAAGAACAGACGCGACTACGGCGATACTTATACATATGAGCCGAAGAGAAAATCTGCGGCAGGCGGACGGAAGACCGCCGCTGCCGGAAGAAAACCTGCCGGCGGCAGGAAGCCTGCTCAGGCGCAGAAGAGAGACGACAGGCGCAGAGTTCTCGGTTTTGACATGAACGAGCCTTTTGAGAATGCAGCCAACATCGGAGCTGACGGGCTTGAGGTCGTGGCAGGACGGAATCCTGTGACCGAGGCTCTCAATGGCGACCGCGATGTCGAGAGGGTCTTCATAGCTGACGGAGCAGAAGGTTCGGTTTCGAAGATCGTGGCTATAGCGAAGGAGCAGGGCGTCATAGTTGACTTTGTTCCTAAGGAGAAGATTGACGCAATGGCACCGGGAGCAAAGCATCAGGGTGTCGTCGCCAAGGTCAGCGAGTACAGCTATGCTGACATGGACGAGGTTTTCGAAAGAGCGGAAGCTGCCGGAGAGGATCCGTTCATAGTCATTCTCGACGAGGTCACTGATCCGCACAATCTGGGAGCTGTCATCCGTACAGCTGAATGCGCCGGCGCTCATGGCGTAATAATCCCTAAGAGAAGAGCCGCATCGCTTACCCAGACGGTTGCACTTTCTGCTGCCGGAGCTGTTGAGACCATGCCGGTCGTCCAGGTGACAAATATCGCAAGGACGATCGAAGACCTCCAGGACAAGGGCGTATGGGTAGGCGCCGCCGATATGGACGGCGAGACATATTACGAGGCCAACCTTACCGGACCTATCGCCATCGTCATCGGAAACGAGGGCAAGGGAGTCGGAAGACTTGTCAAGGAGAAGTGCGACTTTGTGCTCTCCATCCCTATGTACGGCAGCATCAACTCACTCAACGCATCCAATGCGGCAGCTGTCCTCATGTACGGGATCAGACGTGCGAGAACGGAGGCGGCAAAGTAACATAAACAGTCTTGTGTTTTTGCGGAAAACAATCGGGGTTTTCCGCAAAAATTCCTTGACTTTGACTTTCTAAGTGAGTATTATTATCGAGCGACTTTATGATTACTGATTCGGAGGGACGGGGAACCGCTCTTCGGATTTTAGATTGAAAAGATGCGTTTTGCATCGATTCGTAAGACGCATTTTTCAAAGCAATTACCATTAGATTAAGGAGAAACAGAAATGGCAGCAGGAGTAAGACAGAAAGTCATCCTTGCATGCACAGAGTGCAAGCAGAGAAACTACAATACAATGAAGAACAAGAGAAACAATCCTGACAGAATTGAACTCATGAAGTATTGCAAGTTCTGCAACAAGGAGACTCTCCACAAGGAGACTAAGTAATTTTCGGATCAACGGAGAATTATCATGGCTAACAACAAGACTAACGGAAGCGAAGAGCTCGCAAAGCAGGCAGCACAGGCTTCCGCAAAGAAGCAGAGCCAGAATAATCAGAAGGGCGACAAGAAAAAGGGTGGCCTGTTCGCATACCTCAGAGGTGTCAGACAGGAGTTCCGTAAGGTCGTATGGCCTACAAGAGAGGAACTGACAACTGATACTATCGTAGTTATCGGCTGCGTTGTTTTCTTCGCGGTTGCATTCTGGCTGATCGACACAGGATTCCTTGCAGCACTCAAGGGTATTCTGGGCATCACATTATCCTAGTCCAAGGAGTATAACATATGGCAGATATGGTTAACATGGAAGACATGACAATCGCAGCAGAAACTGCCGCTGCTGAAGAGGCTGAAGAGAAGGCTGCCAGAGAAGTAAGAACTTCGGTATCGCCGCTCGAAGGAGAAGGCCTCAGAGGTGACGGAACTGCCAAGTGGTATGTTGTCCACACATATTCAGGCTATGAGAACAAGGTCAAGACCAGCATCGAGAGAATGGTCGAGTACCGCGGAATGCAGGACCTTATTCTTGAGGTCGTTATCCCGACCGAAGAGAGGATCGAGATCAAGGACGGCGTCAAGAAGGTCAAGACCCGCAAGCTCTATCCGGGATATGTCGTGATCAAGATGATCGTTAATAATGAGACCTGGTACCTCGTACGTAACACAGAGGGCGTTACAGGTTTCGTAGGACACGGATCAGACCCGATTCCGCTGACCAAGGAAGAGATCGTAAGAATGGGCATCGAGAAGCTCAAGATCGATCTGGACATCGAAGTCGGCGATACAGTACGTATCATCGGCGGAGTTTTCGAAGGCCAGCTGGGTATTGTCGAAGCTATCAACCCTGAGAAGCAGATAGTAAAGACAAGAATATCCATGTTCGGAAGAGACACACCTGCAGAGATCGAGTTCTCACAGGTAAGCAAACTCAAATAAGATCTTAAACAGATCCGCGCGACCTGTTGAGATATAAAAATGAGAAAGCGATTTCTCAGGAAAGGAGATATCAATGGCAAAGAAGATCGACGGCTATATCAAGCTTCAGATCCCTGCCGGCGGAGCTACACCTGCACCACCAGTCGGACCTGCACTCGGACAGAAGAGCGTTAACATCATGGACTTCTGCAAGCAGTTCAATGCGAAGACTCAGGATCAGCAGGGAATGATCATTCCTGTAGTTATCACAGTATACACAGACAGATCATTCACATTCGTATGCAAGACACCACCGGCTGCAGTTCTTATCAAGAAGGCAGCAGGCATCGAGCATGCATCCGGAACACCTAACAAGACTAAGGTTGCTTCCATTACTTACGCACAGGCAGAAGAGATCGCTAAGACCAAAATGCCGGATCTCAATGCAGCATCCCTCGAGGCAGCAGTAGACATGATCAAGGGAACAGCTCGCAGCATGGGAGTTACGGTAACTGAGTAATGCAGTGGGAGGCGTAATGCCGTTAGTACCACCAAGGAGGAAAAATGAAAAGATCAAAGAGATACGCAGAGCTCGCAAAGACATATGACAAGCATGAGCTCGTAGACGTACAGACTGCAGTTAAGCAGATCAAGAGCTTTGAAAATGCAAAGTTCGACGAGACAGTTGAAATGCATTTCCGTCTCGGAGTTGACGGAAGACACGCAGATCAGCAGGTAAGAGGCGCTATGGTACTTCCTCACGGAACAGGTAAGTCCAAGAAGGTTCTCGTTTTCGCTAAGGGACCTAAGGCAGAGGAAGCACAGGCAGCAGGAGCTGACTTCGTTGGCGCTGAGGACATGGCTGACAAGATCAAGAATGAGAACTGGTTCGAATTCGACGCAGTAGTTGCTACACCGGATATGATGGGTGTTGTAGGACGTCTCGGTAAGATTCTCGGACCTAAGGGACTCATGCCTAACCCGAAGTCGGGAACAGTTACAATGGACCTCACTAAGGCTCTTGAGGACATCAAGGCTGGTAAGGTTGAGTACAGACTTGACAAGGCTAACATTATTCACTGCATCATCGGCAAGAAGTCGTTCACAGAAGAGCATCTCGTTGAGAACGCTAACGCTCTCATCCAGGCTATCGCTAAGGCTAAGCCGGCAGCAGCTAAGGGACAGTACTTCAAGAGCATCAGCATTGCAGCAACAATGAGCCCTGGTGTCAAGATCAACCCGGCAACAGTAACTCAGTAAGAAGTTACACAACTGAAACAGAATATCCACCTGAGACAGCGGGTGCTGTAAAAGGCTTAATTTCCCGCCGAGGTACAATTCATAAATTGGACCCCGCAGTCTGTCTCACAGAAAGCGGGGTATTTTGTACCTGCAAAAGACTACACTAGGCGAAGGGATATCGCCGGAAAGGAGAAACAATGTCTGAAGCAGCAAAGCAAGCTAAGCAGGTCGTTATCGACGAGATCAAGGAAAAGTTTGAAAACGCTTCTTCCGTAGTAGCAGTTGACTACCTCGGTATCACTGTAGAAGAAGCAGATGCACTGAGAGCTAACCTCCGTAAGGAAGGCGTAGGCTTCACAGTATACAAGAACACCCTTATCAAGAGAGCTATCAGCGGTACTGACTATGAGCAGTTCGGTGATGTACTCAAGGGTTCCACAGCTCTTGCATTCAGCGGTGATGATATCACAGCAGGCGCAAGAGTACTTGCAAAGGCCATCAAGGATTACAAGAAGATGGCATTCAAGGGCGGCGTAGTAGAAGGCCAGGTTTATGACAAAGCCATGGTAGAAGAGTTCGCTACGATCCCTTCAAGAGACGAGCTCATCGCAAGGTTCATGGGCAGCATCCAGAGCCCGATGACAAAGCTCGCACTTACCCTCAAAGCAATCGCAGAGAAGGAAGCTTAATAAGCAAAACATTTACTTTAAGAGCGGCATGATGCCGCAAGGTTCACAGATAATTTGAAAAAGGAGAAAAATAATGAATAAGGATCAGATCATTGAGGCTCTGAAGAGCATGACAATCCTCGAGATCAACGAGCTCGTTAAGGCTCTTGAGGAAGAGTTCGGCGTAAGCGCAGTAGCAGTAGCAGCTCCAGCAGCAGGAGGCGCAGCAGCAGCTGACGCAGCTGAGGAGAAGAGCGAATTCAACGTAATCCTGAAGGAGATCGGTCAGGAAAAGATCAAGGTTATCAAGGCTGTAAGAGAAGCTACAGGACTTGGCCTGAAGGAAGCAAAGGCTCTCGTAGACGGAGCACCTGCTGCAGTTAAGGAAAACGTTGAGGCATCCGAGGCTAACGCACTGAAGGAAGCTCTCGAGGCTGTAGGCGCTGTAGTAGAACTCCAGTAGTTCATACTTCAGAAACGAAGATTTAAACTGACAAATTGGACCATGCGATATTGGTCCGACCCACGCAATATAATGAGCCCCGGCTAACGAGGCTCATTTCGTGCGTTTACGGGGCGCCAAAAACCCCTTAAAAATGGCAAAAAGATGTTCTTTTTGAAAAACATCTTTAAGGAAAGAAGAAACTAGAGAACTTTTTAAAGGAGTGAAACATGCCACATCCAATACAGGTTGGTAGAAAAGAACGTATGACTTTCTCCAAGATCAATGAAGTTTGCGAAATGCCTAACCTCATCGATGTACAGACAAAGTCGTACAAGTGGTTTATGGAAGAGGGCCTCAGCGAGGTTCTCGAGGATGTATCGCCTATCCGTGATACAACCAATACTCTCAGCCTTGAGTTTGCTGATTATCACTTCTCGGATACTCCTAAGTATGACCAGGAAGAGTGCAAGGAAAGAGATGCTACTTATGCTACATCCCTTACAGTCAAGGTCAGACTGATCAACCGTGAGACCGGTGAGATCAAGGAGCAGGATGTTTTCATGGGAGATTTCCCTCTCATGACAGAGAAGGGTACATTCGTATACAACGGAGCTGAGAGAGCCATTGTTACACAGATGGTACGTTCTCCGGGACCTTACTTTGATGTTGCGACTGACAAGTCCAACCAGAAGCTGTTCAGCTCACAGGTGATCCCTAACAGAGGAGCATGGCTCGAGTATGAGACAGACTCCCAGGGCATCCTGTATGTAAGGGTCGACAGAACAAGAAAACAGCCGCTGACATCCTTCCTCAGAGCACTCGGAATCATCGATCCTGAGGCACTTGCACTGAGCAGCAACGAGGACATCCTCGCTATCTTCGGCGATGACGAGAGACTCCTCAAGACTCTTGAGAAGGATACAACAAGAAACAGCGCTGAGGGACTCAGAGAGCTGTACAGAAGACTGAGACCGGGAGAGCCGCCTACAGTAGAGAACGCAAGATCCATGCTGATGGCACTTCTCTTCGATGAGAGAAGATATGACCTGGCCAAGGTCGGAAGATTCAAGTATAACCGTAAGCTCGGTCTTCACGACAGACTGGTCGACACAGTAGCAGCTGAAGATGTCATCGATCCTAACACAGGCGAAGTGCTTGTTGAAAAGGGCGGCGAGATCTCAAGAAGCATGGCTATGGAGATCGAGGACGCAGGTGTTGAGGCTGTATTCGTATACAGCAAGACAGAAGGCAAGGAAGACGTTGTTACCAAGGTTATCGGAAACAACTTCGTAGATCCTGCCAAGTACGTCGACATCGACCTGACACCTTACAAGCTGTCCGAGAAGGTCTTCTATCCTGTCCTGATGGATATCATCAAAGAGGCAGACGGTGACGAGGACAAGCTGAAGGCAGGTATCGCAAACAGAAAGAAAGAGCTCAGCCCTAAGCACATCATCCTTGAGGATATCATTGCTTCGGTCAGCTACTTCCTGAACCTGAACTGCGGAATCGGTGACATCGACGACATCGACCACCTGAGCAACAGAAGACTCAAATCCGTCGGCGAACTGCTGCAGAACCAGTGCAGAATCGGTTTTGCCAGAATGGAGAAGACTATCAGAGAGAGAATGACTACTGAGAACTCAACACCTCAGCAGCTCATCAACATCAGGCCTGTAACTGCAGCTATCAAGGAGTTCTTCGGATCATCCCAGCTGTCACAGTTCATGGACCAGAACAACCCTCTTGCCGAGCTCACTCACAAGAGGAGACTGTCAGCGCTCGGACCTGGCGGACTTTCAAGAGAAAGAGCCGGCATGGAGGTCAGAGACGTACATTACTCACACTACGGAAGAATGTGCCCTATCGAGACACCTGAAGGTCCTAACATCGGACTTATCGGTTCTCTGACAACATACGGCATCATCAATGAATATGGATTTATCGAAACTCCTTACCGCAAGGTAGACAAGGAGAGAGGCATCGTAACTAACGATGTTCACTACCTCGCTGCTGCAGATGAAGATCTCATGATCGTAGCACAGGCCAATGAGCCGCTCGACGAAGAGGGACACTTCATCAACAACAAGGTAGCAGTAAGAGGAATCAAGGGTGAGATCACCATGGTATCGAAGAATGAAGTAGATTACATGGACGTTTCACCTAAGCAGGTAGTATCTGTTGCTACTGCAATGATCCCGTTCCTCGAGAACGACGACGCTAACCGTGCTCTGATGGGATCCAACATGCAGAGACAGGCAGTACCTCTGCTCGTAACCGAGGCTCCGTATGTAGGAACAGGTATCGAGTACAAGGCAGCATGCGACTCCGGCGCAGTAGTGCTGTGCAAGAGCGCAGGTACAGTTTCGTACGTAGATGCCAACAAGGTTCTCATCACAAGAGATGACAACGGCATGGTAGATGAGTACAGAATGCTCAAGTTCAAGCGTTCCAACCAGGGTACATGCATCAACCAGAGACCTATCGTAAGCTATGGCGAGCACATCGAGGCAGGAGAGGTCGTCGGAGATGGTCCTTCCACTAACCTCGGTGAGATCTCACTCGGCAAGAACCTCCTCATCGGATTCATGACATGGGAAGGCTACAACTACGAGGACGCTATCATCCTCAACGAGAGACTCCTCATGGACGACGTTCTCACATCCCTGCACATCGAGAAGCACGAGTGCGAGGCAAGAGACACCAAGCTCGGACCTGAAGAGATCACAAGAGACATTCCTAACCTTCCTGGCGAAATGCTCAAGGAGCTCGATGAGGACGGTATCGTAAGAATCGGAGCAGAAGTCAAGTCCAACGATATCCTCGTAGGAAAGCTGACTCCGAAGAGCGAGACAGACCTCACACCGGAAGCAAGGATGCTCCGTGCTATCTTCGGTGAGAAGTCCAAGGAAGTAAGAGACACATCCCTCAAGCTGCCTCACGGCGAAGAGGGTATCGTAATCGATGTCAGAGTATTCGACAAGAGCAACAGCACAGAGCTTCCTCCTGGAGTCAACAAGATCGTAAGAGTCTATGTTGCAACCAAGAGAAAGATCAACGTCGGAGACAAGATGGCGGGACGTCACGGTAACAAGGGTGTTATTTCAAGAATCCTGCCGCAGGAAGACATGCCGTTCAAGGAAGACGGTGAGCCGCTGCAGGTAATGCTGAACCCTCTGGGCGTACCGTCCCGAATGAACGTAGGACAGGTACTTGAGGTTCACCTCGGACTTGCTGCCAAGTCCAAGGGCTGGTACATTGCAACACCGGTATTTGACGGTGCAAGCGAGAAGGACGTTATCCAGATGCTCAAGGAGGAAGGCTATCCTGAAACAGGTAAGCTGAGGCTCAGAGACGGACGTACAGGTGAGTATTTTGACAGCCCTGTAACAGTAGGCTACATGTACATGCTCAAGCTCCACCATCTGGTAGACGACAAGATCCACGCAAGATCGATCGGACCTTATTCCCTCGTAACTCAGCAGCCTCTCGGAGGTAAGGCTCAGTTCGGAGGACAGAGATTCGGAGAGATGGAGGTATGGGCACTCGAGGCTTACGGTGCTGCATACACACTCCAGGAGATCCTCACAGTCAAGTCCGACGATATCATCGGAAGAACAAAGACATACGAATCGATCATCAACGGCGTCAATATCCCTGAGCCTGGTATTCCTGAGTCCTTCAAGGTACTCATCAAGGAACTCCAGTCACTCGCTCTGGATATCAAGACCAAGGCCGGCGATGACAGTGAGATCAGGATCAGAGAGACTTCAGAATATGACGGAGCTCTGACACTTGACAGAATGCTCAGCGAGACCGACAGGAAAGCTGAGAAGGAAAGAAGAGAACATGAGCAGGACAGAGTCGCTGAAGAGGAAGCGGCACGCATCAATGCTGAAGAGCAGGATGATGACGCAATGAGCGATGAGGAGATCAGCGGTCTCTCGGCATTCCTCGACAGCATGGCGGCAGCTGCTGCACCGGCAGAGCCTGACATGGATCTCACAGAAGCAGTTGAAATGGAAAGCCTTGATGAGCTTAAGGACGCTGAAGCCAACGAGACTTTCGCAGAGGAAGAGTAAGAAAGGGGAGGAAATATTATGATGACAGACAACAATCAGGATCTCAGAAATATTGAGTCCCTTCAGATCAAACTCGCAAGCACAGAGGAGATGCTGAGCTGGTCACACGGTGAGGTAACCAAGCCTGAGACCATCAACTACAGATCCCTGAAGCCTGAGTTCGACGGACTCTTCTGCGAGAGAATATTCGGACCTACCAAGGACTGGGTATGCGGATGCGGTAAGTACAACAAGATCCGCTACAAGGGACTTATCTGTCCTTACTGCGGAGTAGAAGTAACCAAGGCCAAGGTCAGAAGAGAGAGAATGGGACACATCAAGCTCGTATCTCCTGTATCCCACATCTGGTACTTCAAGGGCATTCCTTCAAGAATAGGTCTCGTCCTCGACATGACACCTAAGGAACTGGAAAAGATCCTGTATTTTGCATCTTATGTAGTTACAGATCCTGGTGACACACCGTTCCAGTACAAGCAGGTAATCGAAGAGGAAGAGTACAACGAAGCACGCGAGATTTACGGCAAGAGCTTCGAAGCAGGCATGGGTGCTGAGGCAGTAAAGAAGCTGCTCCAGGACATCGATGTAGACCAGATGGCTATCGATCTGAGAGAGCAGATGGCTACAGCTTCGGGACAGAAGAAGATCAGACTTGTCAAGATCCTCGAGGTAATCGAGGCGTTCAAGCAGTCCGGAAACAAGCCGGAGTGGATGATCCTCGACGTTATCCCGGTAATCCCGCCTGAACTCAGACCTATGGTACAGCTCGACGGAGGCAGATTCGCAACATCCGACCTCAACGACCTGTACAGAAGAGTAATCAACAGAAACAACAGACTTAAGAAGCTGGGAGAGCTCGGCGCTCCTGATATCATCATCCGTAACGAGAAGAGAATGCTTCAGGAATCCGTTGACGCACTTATCGACAACGGCAGAAGAGGCAGACCGGTACAGGGTGCAGGCGGCCGTAAGCTCAAGTCCCTCTCAGACATGCTCAAGGGTAAGCAGGGAAGATTCCGTCAGAACCTCCTCGGTAAGAGAGTAGACTTCTCCGGACGTTCCGTAATCGTAGTAGGACCTGACCTCAAGTTCTATCAGTGCGGACTTCCTAAGACAATGGCTCTCGAGCTGTTCAAGCCTTTCATCATGAGAGAGCTGACTGAGAGAGAGATCGCTCAGAACACCAAGCAGGCAAGACTGATGGTAGAGAGAGCCGACACAGAAGTATGGGACGTTCTTGATTACGTGATCAAGGATCACCCGGTACTGCTGAACCGTGCCCCTACACTGCACAGACTCGGTATCCAGGCATTTGAGCCGGTACTGGTCGAGGGCAAAGCTATCAAGCTGCATCCGCTCGTATGTACAGCGTTCAACGCCGACTTCGACGGAGACCAGATGGCTGTTCACGTACCTCTGTCAGTAGAGGCACAGGCTGAGGCAAGATTCCTCATGCTGTCAGTAAACAACATCCTGGCACCTAAGGACGGATCGCCTATCACGATCCCGACTCAGGATATGATCCTCGGATCATACTACCTCACACATCCGGGCAGCGAAGAGAGAAACCGTCCGGCAGAGAGAGGCGACGGCAAGTGCTTTGCCGACTACGATGAGATGATCATGGCATACCAGACAGGCGTTGTCGGTATCCATGCAAGGGTCAAGGTAAGACGCTACGCATATCCGGGAGATCCGGGCAAGCTGGTAGAGTCAACTGTAGGAAGATTCATCTTCAATAAGGGACTTCCTCAGGACCTCGGATTCGTAGACAGAGAGAAGGATCCGTATTCACTCGAAGTAGACTTCCTCTGCGAGAAGAAGGCTCTCGGAAAGATCATCGCAGCATGCTTCAAGGTACACGGCAATACCGAGACAGCTCTGATGCTTGACTACATCAAGGATACAGGCTATCACTACTCGACAGTAAGTGCCGTAACGATCAGTATTTCCGACATGGAGATCCCTGAAGCCAAGGCTGAGATCGTAGGAGCTGCAGAGAAGGAAGTAGATACTTACGAAGCTCTCTACAAGCGCGGACTCATGTCCAACAAGGAGAGATACGACAAGGTCATCTCCACATGGAGAAAGGCTACAGCAGATACTGCTGATGCTCTGATGGAAAACCTCGGCAACATGAATAACCTGTACATCATGGCTAATTCCGGTGCGAGAGGTAACAAGTCACAGATCAGCCAGATCGGCGGAATGAGAGGACTTATGGCCAACGCTACAGGTCACACTGTAGAGATCCCTATCAAGTCCAACTTCCGTGAAGGACTGTCCATACTGGAGTACTTCATTTCATCAAACGGTGCCCGTAAGGGTCTGACAGATACAGCTCTGAGAACAGCTGACTCGGGTTATCTGACAAGAAGACTTGTAGATATCTCCCACAGCATCATCATCAATGAAGAGGACTGCGGTACTGAGGAAGGTATCGAGATCCGCGCATTCATGGATGGCAAGGAAGAAATCGAAAAGCTTTGGCAGAGAATCGCCGGCAGATACACCATCGAGGATGTTGTTGATCCTCAGACAGGTGAAGTGATCATCGGAGCCAACGAGTACATCACGGATGACATGGCTCTCGAAATCGAGAACCGCGGAGTCAAGACCGTCAAGATCAGATCCGCAATGACATGCCGTGCAAAGAGCGGACTTTGCGCTAAGTGCTACGGCAAGAACATGGCTACAGGCAGAATGGTTCTTCCTGGTGAAGCTGTAGGTATCATCGCTGCTCAGTCAATCGGTGAGCCGGGTACACAGCTGACCATGAGAACATTCCATACCGGTGGTGTAGCCGGATCCGATATCACTCAGGGTCTTCCGAGAGTTGAGGAGCTGTTCGAGGCACGTAAGCCTAAGGGTCTCGCTGAGATCTGCGAGGGCGACGGTGTTGTAACAGCTATCGAGCCTAGAGAGGACAACAAGACTGACGTAGTCGTAAGAGAAGAAGGCGGCGAGAGGAACTATGTAATTCCGTTCGGCGCAAGGATCAACGTCGAGGTCGGTCAGGAAGTCAAGGCCGGTGATTCGATCACAAGAGGTCCGCTTGATCCTCATGACATCATGAGACTCAACGGAGTTCAGGGCGTATATGAGTATCTCCTCAGAGAAGTTCAGAGAGTATACAAGACACAGGGTGTAGACATCAACGACAAGCACGTTGAGATCATCGTAAGTCAGATGCTCTCCAAGTACAAAGTTGAGAAGCCTGGTGATACAGGTCTTCTCCCTGGCGGACAGTATTCAAGAAGAGAGCTCGAGGAAGCCAATGCCAAGGCTGAGGCTGAAGGCGGCGAACCTGCAACTGCAAACAGACAGCTGCTCGGTATCACCAAGGCTGCTCTTGCTACTTCATCGTTCCTGTCAGCTGCATCCTTCCAGGAGACCACAAGAGTACTCACAGATGCTTCCATCAAGGGTAAGACTGACAGACTTGAAGGTCTCAAGGAGAACGTCATGATCGGTAAGCTCATCCCTGCAGGTACCGGTATGAAGAGGTACAGTGAGGTCGAGGTCGACTACGGTGACAACGACTGGATGATGCACGGTGATGACCAGCCAAGGATCTACGAAGATGTTCCTGCACCTGCACCTGAAACAGCAGAGCAGGCAGAGGAGCAGAACGAAGAGCCTGAAGAAGAGCCGGTAGTTTATGGCGAAACAGTTATTCTCGAGTAAGCGAAAAAAACTTCGTTTTACTAAATAAATAAGGGTAACAATCAGCGATTGCGGTGTTATTTCACCTCAATCGCTGATTGACTCTGTTGTGCAGACAAAAATACCGCCGAAGTATTGACTTTACAATGCTTTGACAGTAAGATTACGAAGTTCGAGACTCTCTTTATGAGAGCTGGAAACTCATAACAAAAAATCTAGGAAGAAAGGAGAAAAGAATGCCTACAATTAACCAGTTAGTACGTCAGGGCAGACAGAGCACTGTCAAGAAGTCTACAGCACCTGCACTTGGTAAGAACATGAACACACTTCGCAAGACTCTTACCGACGTTAATTCCCCTCAGAAGAGAGGAGTATGCGTAGCAGTTAAGACTGTAACTCCTAAGAAGCCGAACTCAGCTCTGAGAAAGGTTGCAAGAGTACGTCTTACCAACGGAATGGAAGTTACTGCTTACATCCCTGGTATCGGACACAATCTGCAGGAGCACTCTGTTGTTCTTGTAAGAGGCGGAAGAGTTAAGGACCTCCCTGGTGTTAGATATCACATCATCAGAGGAACACTTGATGCATCCGGTGTTGCAAACCGTGGACAGGGCCGTTCAAAGTACGGTGCAAAGAGACCTAAGAAAAAGTAAGCATTTCATTGATCATACGCCGTTGGCGTAAGGAAGAAATGCTTGATCTACGGAGGCAAGCTCCTCCGATAGAATCATGCAAACTAATACTCAGTACAGGGCATTCTTTATTCTATATAGAGAGCGCCACGGGGGCCGGCCGGCGAGTAAGGCAGCTGAATCTGCTGTCTGAAGAAGATCACGGGACGGTCAACGAGTACCTATTCAATTCCAGAAGGAGGGAAGAGAAGTGCCAAGAAAAGGTAACACACCTAAGAGAGAAGTTCTTCCTGATCCTGTATATGGCAGCGTAGTAGTTGCCAAGCTGATCAACAGCATCATGCTCGACGGTAAGAAGGGCGTAGCTCAGACTATCGTTTACGATGCATTTGATACGATCAAAGAGAAGACAGGTGAGGAACCTCTCGAAGTATTTGAGAAGGCTATGAACAACATCATGCCAGTTCTCGAAGTTAAAGCTAGAAGAATCGGTGGTGCGAACTATCAGGTGCCAATCGAAGTCAGACCTGAGAGAAGACAGACTCTCGGCCTCAGATGGCTCACCAGATATACAAGAGCAAGAAGTGAGAGAAAGATGTCAGACAGACTGGCAGGAGAGCTCATGGATGCTGCCAACAACACAGGATCATCCGTAAAGAAGAAGGAAGATACTCATAAGATGGCAGAAGCTAACAAGGCGTTCGCACACTTCAGATTCTAGTCTGCGCAGGTACTGTATGCAGAAGAGAATCTTGGAAAACATGTAGAAAGGAGGAAATGATGGGAAGAGCATTTGAGCTTGAGCACACCAGAAATATTGGTATCATGGCGCATATCGATGCCGGCAAGACAACAACAACGGAGAGAATCCTCTTCTACACCGGCAGGACTCACAAACTCGGTGAGACTCATGAAGGCGCTGCTACCATGGACTGGATGGAGCAGGAGCAGGAACGCGGTATCACCATTACTTCCGCCGCTACTACTGCTCAGTGGAAACACACAAGAATAAACATCATTGACACACCGGGACACGTGGATTTTACCGTAGAGGTAGAGAGATCCCTGCGTGTACTCGACGGTGCCGTAATGGTACTTTGCGCTAAGGGAGGCGTTGAGCCTCAGAGTGAGACTGTATGGAGACAGGCTGAGAAGTACGGAGTTCCTAGAATGATATTCGTCAACAAGATGGATATCCTCGGAGCCAACTACTACAGGGTCCTGGACATGATCCACGACAGACTCAAGGCTAACGCTGTTGCTGTTCAGATCCCTATCGGATCTGAGGCAGATTTCATCGGAATCATCGACCTCATCAAGATGAAGGCTGAGATCTATCACAACGATGACCTGGGCAAAGCATTCGACGAAAAAGAAATTCCTGAGAACATGCTTGATGAAGCCAAGGCATGGAGAGAAAAGATGCTTGAGTCCGTATGCGAATGCGACGAGGAACTCATGATGATGTATCTTGAGGGAGAGGACATCCCTGAAGAGGATCTCAAGAGAGTTATCCGTCAGCAGACGATCAAGGGCGAGATGTATCCTGTTTTCTGCGGCTCGGCTTACAGAAACAAGGGTGTTCAGCTGATGCTGGACGGCGTGATCGACTATATGCCGTCACCACTCGACATTCCTGCTATCAAGGGTGTTAACCCTTATACACAGAAGGAAGAAGAGAGACCTGCATCAGACAAAGAGCCGTTCTCAGCTCTCGCATTCAAGATCATGGCAGACCCGTTCGTTGGTAAGCTTGCATTCTTCAGAGTTTACTCCGGTACTCTTCAGTCAGGCTCGCACGTATACAATGCGACCAAGGACCGCAAGGAGAGAATCGGAAGGATCCTCCAGATGCATGCCAACCACAGAAACGAGATCGACATGGTTTACTCCGGAGATATCGCTGCTGCTGTCGGACTGAAGTTCACCACCACAGGTGATACTCTCTGCGACGAGAAGCATCCGATCATCCTTGAGTCCATGGAATTCCCTGATCCTGTAATCGAGATCGCTATCGAGCCTAAGACTAAGATCGGTCAGGAAAAGATGGGCCTTGCACTTGCCAAGCTGGCAGAAGAAGACCCTACATTCAGAACATACACCAACCCGGATACAGGACAGACGATCATCGCAGGTATGGGAGAACTCCATCTTGAGATCATCGTTGACAGACTCTTAAGAGAGTTCAAGGTCGAGGCTAATGTCGGTAAGCCGCAGGTTTCCTACAAGGAGACAGTCAGAGGCACAGCAGATGTCGACTGCAAGCATGCAAAGCAGTCCGGCGGAAGCGGACAGTACGCACATGTCAAGATCAGACTGTACCCGAGAGAGCCGGGCGAAGGCTTCGAGTTCAAGAACTCCATCGTCGGCGGTGCTATTCCTAAGGAATACATCCCTAAGGTACAGGAGGGTATTGAAGAAGCAATGCAGGCCGGTCCTCTTGCAGGATATAACGTAGTAGACGTCGGCGTTGAGCTGTATGACGGTTCATATCACGAAGTAGACTCTTCGGATATGGCATTCAAGATCGCCGGATCCAAGGCGTTCAAGGAAGCTGTCATGAAGGCTGACCCGGTCCTGCTCGAGCCTATATTCAAGGTTGAGGTAACAGTTCCGGATAATTACATGGGAGATGTTATCGGCGATATCAGCTCAAGAAGAGGAAGGATCGAAGGTTCTGACATCCAGAACGGAGCAGCCATCATCAGAGGAATGGTTCCTCTGTCAGAGATGTTCGGTTATGCGACAGATCTCCGTTCAAGAACACAGGGCAGAGGCGTTTACGTCATGCAGTTCGACCACTTCGAGAAGCTGCCTGATAACCTCGCAGAAAAGATTATTAAGTAAGGTTCTCTTCTGATCATACGGCGTTGCCGTATTGGCGAGAACCTTGATCTACGGAGGCTGAGCTCCTCCGATAGAAACAATTACAATTAGATATTATATTTCACATTTTTCATTTATATTTTAGAGGAGATGTAAAATGGCAAAGCAGAAATATGAGAGAACCAAACCGCATATCAACATCGGAACAATCGGCCACGTTGACCACGGCAAGACAACTCTTACCGCTGCAATCACATCCGTACTGAACAGAAAGTATGGACTCGGCGGAGACGTAGCATTCGACCAGATCGACAAGGCTCCGGAAGAAAAGGCTAGAGGAATCACGATCTCAACAGCACACGTAGAGTATGAGACACCTAACAGACACTATGCTCACGTAGACTGCCCGGGACACGCTGACTATGTAAAGAACATGATCACAGGAGCAGCTCAGATGGACGGAGCTATCCTGGTAGTAGCAGCAACAGATGGTCCTATGCCACAGACAAGAGAGCACATCCTCCTGTCCAGACAGGTAGGCGTACCATACATCATCGTATTCCTGAACAAGTGTGACATGGTAGACGACGAGGAGCTCCTCGATCTCGTAGAGATGGAAGTAAGAGAACTTCTTGACGAGTATGATTTCCCTGGCGACGACACACCGATCATCAGAGGATCCGCACTGAAGGCACTGGAAGATCCGGAAGGCGAGTGGGCAGATGCAGTAGTAGAGCTGATGGAAGCAGTAGACAACTACATTCCTGAGCCAGAAAGAGCAAATGACCAGCCGTTCCTGATGCCTGTAGAGGACGTATTCTCGATCACAGGTCGTGGTACAGTAGCAACAGGAAGAGTTGAAAGAGGAATGCTGAAGGTCGGCGATGAAGTAGAAATCGTAGGACTGACAGACGAGAAGAGAAAAGTTGTCGTAACAGGCGTTGAGATGTTCAAGAAGACTCTTGATCAGGCTGAGACAGGCGACAACATCGGAGCACTGCTTCGTGGCGTACAGAGAACAGAGATCGAAAGAGGACAGGTTCTCGCAAAGCCGGGCACAATCCACCCACACACAAAGTTCAAGGGCCAGGTATACGTACTGAAGAAGGAAGAGGGTGGCCGTCATACACCGTTCTTCAACGGATACAGACCACAGTTCTATTTCAGAACAACAGACGTAACTGGTGATCTTCACCTTCCAGAAGGCACAGAGATGTGCATGCCTGGAGACAACGTAGTAATGGAGATCGAGCTGATCACACCGATCGCTATCGAGGAAGGACTGAGATTCGCTATCAGAGAAGGCGGAAGAACAGTAGGTTCCGGCGTTGTAACAGAGATCATCGAGTAATGTTTCCTTCGATTATTACGGCGTTGCCGTAAGGTCGGAAACATTGATCTACGGAGGCAAGCTCCTTCGATAGAATCTTGATTATTTTCCCCGCAGCATTGTTGCTGCGGGGATTTTTTCGTTTACGTACTATGGGTACGCGCACTCAAAAAATCCCCTGGCGCCTCGCTGCGAGAAAAATTCTCTGCGGATTACTGGCGTACGAGCACTGCAATATGCAGCGCTCTTTTGTATTTTTGATGTTTTTTTGATTTAAGTGTAAATAATGTCGGTTTAAGGGAAAACCGGATTAGACAGATTTTCCGCTTTGGGTTAGCATATACGCACATCTTGTAAAGGGCCGCGGCAGCCTGCTGCCGGGAGGCAGAAAATATGAACGTGAACAGGCCGCGGCAGAAAAGGAGGAGAAGATGGCAATTTATAACGGAAGCAATGCAAACAACGATGCCCAGAACAGGGAAATCGAGTTCAAGCTGGTCGAGAAGCTCGGTGTGCTGGATACGCACAAGAGCGGCTGGGCTAGAGAGGTAAACATCGTCGCCTGGAACGGCAAACCGCCGAAGTTCGACATACGCGACTGGGATCGTGCGACTTGTTTCTCTACAATCGCTTGCTAATATCAAGCGAGAAAAAAGAGAGTGCAGAGCAATCTGCATAACTGGTGATTCGAAGAGTGGAATGAAAGAGGTAACGCTCCGAAACGCTCTCCCTAAATCCCGACATGCAGGCACAAAGGAAACTTAGCCTGTATGAAGCTCGGTAAGGTCGGCTGAGAATGACCGTGGCTGAATTGAACAGACGCGAAAGCTCACCAGAGGTGGTGGGTGTCATCTATAGGTCGGGGGTCTACAAAATATCTATGGCTAGAATGGTCTGGGAAAAACAGACCTGACGAAACTGCGAATTTACAGGTCTAGAAGTCGATGATGTAGAAATGCATCAGGGGTTAACTCCTCGTCAGTGTGGTGGAGTAAAAGTTGGGTTCCTATGAAACACCATGTCAAGCGAAACCAAAACGGTGGCGGGCTTGTCCAAGCTGACAGGCTGAGAGCAGCAGCCTAAGGATATATGTATAGATAGAATCATCGGAACAAGGAAAGGTAGTGGCCGAATAGGATACGGACGAAGAACAATAAGCCGTTTAACCACTGCCGAAAAGTAGAGGTCGAAGCGAAGATATTTCCTGTAATGGGAAAAGGAGTAATGGCCTCAAGTCGAGTGCATACTTAACTCTGTGTTAGATTACCCGCAGTAAGGATTTCGGGTAAGACAAAAAGAAGTCACCTTACCAAAAGGAGGTGATGCCTTATGACAGAGAAAGAGACTCAAAGCAAATGTGTGGATAGCATCAGACATTCGGAATACTATGGAATGCAACCGGTGTTTGACGGACTGTATGCAAAATCCAAGAGCGGAGAAATCTTTGAGGACTTGATGCAAATCATTGTCAGCAGAGAGAACATCCTGCTCGCATACAGGAACATCAAACAAAACACAGGGAGCCAAACTGCAGGCACCGACAATCTCACAATAGATAACATAGCAATGTTAACGGCAGAAGAGGTTGTCGACAGAGTCAGGTCAATCATCTACACATCGAAACCATACCGCCCAAGGGCGGTACGGAGAAAGGAGATTCCAAAGCCTAACGGAAAGATGCGACCATTGGGGATACCTTGCATATGGGACAGGCTAATACAGCAATGCATAAAGCAAGTAATGGAACCAATATGCGAAGCGAAGTTCAGTGAGCATAGCCATGGATTCAGACCGGGAAGGTCAACGACTCACGCAAGAGCGGAAGTAGACAGAAACTTGAATCTCAAGAAATGCTACTATGCCGTCGAGTTCGACATAAAAGGCTTTTTCGACAATGTTAACCATAGCAAGCTAATAAAGCAGATATGGTCAATGGGGATCCGAGACAGGCATCTCATTTATCTCATCAGACAAATTTTGAAGGCACCGATCAAGATGCCAAATGGAGAAATAGTATATCCTGAAAAGGGGACTCCTCAGGGAGGGATAATCTCCCCCTTACTGGCAAACATCGTGCTGAACGAACTGGACTGGTGGATAACATCGCAATGGGAGGAGAATCCAGTAGTAGGAAAGTATTCACAGTTCTCTAATCGGAATGGCTCAATAAACAAAGGGAATGGATACCGCGCCATGAAAGGCACGAGGTTGAAAGAGATGCACATCGTAAGATATGCTGATGACTTTGTAATATTCTGCCGACACAGAAACGAAGCGGAAAGAGTGAAAGAGGCAGTCACAAAATGGCTGTCAGACAGACTGAAACTGGAAATATCCGAAGAGAAAACGAAAGTGGTCAACACGAAGCGGAGGTATATGGAATTTCTGGGATTCAAAATAAAGGTGCGCGAGAAACGCAACACCTTAGTTGCAGAATCCCACATAAGTGACAAGAGGAAGGAACAGATTAAAACCAAGCTCAAGAAGCAGGTCAGGAATATTGCACATCCCGACAGTCAGAGATATATTGCCGCAGAAATCAATAAGTACAACGCCATGGTAATGGGTGTGCAGGAGTACTTCTCGATTGCAACTGGCATAAGTAAAGACAGTAGGGAAATAGGGCATGAGGTATACAAAACTTTTTGCCGATGTCTCGGAAAAGGAGACCATTACGTAAGAACGGGCAGAGAGCTGACAGGCTATGAAAAGAGGCGCTACGGACAGTCGAAGCAACTCAGGTTTCACAGCGTGACACGCATGCCAATATACCCAATAGCTTATGTGCAATTCCGAAAGCCTAGAGAAATGAAGCGAGGACAAACACCATACTCAGCCAAAGGAAGAGAAGGGTTCCATGACAACCTTCGAATCAATACAGCAATGATGCTGGAGCTGATGAAAAGAACTGTAGATGGAACCATAGAGTTAGCCGATAATAGACTATCGATGTTTTCTGCACAAGAAGGAAAATGCGCAGTAACAGGGGAGCTGTTCAATAATCCCGAGGAAGTTTACTGCCACCACATTGTGCCTCTCTCAAAAGGCGGAAATGATGCTTACCAAAACCTCATCCTCATAAAGACAGCGGTTATACCGATGTTGCAAGATGTGGATAAAGAGCTACTAAAACAATACGTTGGAAAACTCGGGTTGAAAAAGAAAGGCATCGGAAAAGTGAATTATCTTCGCCATCGATTGGGGATGGAATCTGTATAACTGAACTTATCACTGAGCGAAACGAGTCAATCTATGTTTGGGTAACTAGATGGAGAAAGTATGACCGAGGGAACGCCGTGTGCGGTGAAAGCTGCATGCACGGTGTGGAGTGGGGGAAAACCTGGCGATAATCTCAAAGGGTTACCTATCACTATCCGAGCACGAGAGGATGTCGAGAGGGATCACTTTGCATGAGAGAGAAGCGGTCAGGCTGGCCAAGATCCTCGTGCAGAGGCTGCAGATGGATGAGCCGCAGGCACAGACGCAGGATATGCAGCAGGGGTCCGGAGAGGAGTATCAGGAACAGGCTGAAGCAAACGGTACTGACGGAGGACTGCTGTTCTGAATCGGTGCAGTGCGCAGCTGCCAGTACCGGCGGACTGACTTAAGACGCGAGTTGACCGCAGGGTGAATGAATGGTAGACTCTCAAATATGCTGAAGGGCATAACTTACTAACAAACAAAGTCAATGCATGGGAGTACACACATTTTACGGATGAGAGTCGCTTTTCATACACTTGGATGCAAAGTCAATCACTACGAGACGGAGGCCATGAGAGAGGCCTTCGTTTCTCGTGGTGCTGTTTCTGTAGGGGAAGAGGATCCTGCAGATGTATATATCATCAATACGTGCACTGTCACGAACATCGCTGACAGGAAATCGAGGCAGTACATCAGGCGTGTAAAACGCATCAACCCTGATGCGCTCATCGTCGTGACCGGCTGCTACGCTCAGGTCGAGCCTGAGGAAGTGGCATCGATGCCTGAGGTCGACATGGTCGTCGGCAACGGACAGAAGGCGAAGATATGCGGGCTGGTGCTTGAGCGTCTTTCCGCAATGGGAAGTGCGGGTTCGGAAGCCGGGGCGGAAAAGGAAACAGACTCTGAAACAGCAAAGGCTGCACATGAGACCCAGGTGCTCGTATTACCGCGCGCCGAACTGACCGAATACGAAGACATGGGACTTGTCGAATCGGGTGAGCCGGGAATGACAAGAGCCTACATCAAGATCCAGGAAGGCTGCGACAGATTCTGCTCCTACTGCCTTATCCCTTATGCGCGCGGACCTGTAAGAAGCAGGCCTGCGGAGGAGATAGTGCAGGAGACGCGCATGCTGCTTGACTCCGGCGTCAGGGAGATCGTTCTGACCGGTATCAACACAGCGCTGTACGGAACAGAAGACGGATCGGAATACGAGCTGACCGACCTTCTGGCAATGCTCGATGAGATAGAGATGCCTGAAGGCGATGACTTCAGGATCAGACTCAGCTCCCTCGAGCCTACAGTTGTAGACAAGGACCATGTTGAGAAGATAATCAGGTTCAGGAGACTCTGCCACCACCTCCACCTGTCGGTGCAGGCGGGCAGCGACCACATCCTGAAATCCATGAACAGACACTACACACGTGACGAGTATCTGGACATCGTAAGGGCGATCAGGGATTTTGACCCTCTCTACGGCATCACGACGGATATAATCGTCGGATTCTCCGGAGAGACGGAAGAGGATTTTGCAGACACGCTGGACATTGTGAGACAGTCAGATTTCGGCAAAGTGCATGTATTCCGCTACTCAACGAGGAAGGGCACTGCGGGGGAGAGACTTCCGGATGCAGTTCCGGGAGAGATCAAGAACGAGAGATCAGACAGGCTTGAGGAGGCTGCGGAAGAAGTCGCCCGCAGATTCAGAACAGCCAATACAGGCATTGAGCACACGATACTCGCTGAGGAGATACAGGACGGTTACATGACCGGATACACCGGCAACTACATCAAGACATATATCGAAGACCCGGAAGGCTCACTCGAACCGGGCGCTTTCTACAGGGTCAGACTTACAGAGCTGTACAAAGACGGCTGCAAAGGCGAAATAATCTGACGGTGGGGGACGGCCCCCTTCTGACACGCTCGACTTAATCAGGGAGAAAGTGTAAAATAATGACCAGAAGCAGACTGCGCGGACTTGTCCAGCGCATATATGTAAAAATAATAAGGAGGGTAAGATCCATGGACGATTGCATTTTCTGCAAACTGGCTAATGGCGAAATTCCTACAGACATGGTCTATGAGGATGACAAGATCGCTGTTTTCCGTGATGCATCACCGCAGGCGCCTGTACACATGCTGATGGTACCGAAGATCCACGTCGCATCGCTTGATGATCTCAAGGACGAGCACGCAGAGCTCATGGGATATATGATGCTCAAGATCAAGGACGTATGCGCTCAGGAAGGTCTGGACAACGGCTACAGATGTGTCATCAACACAGGTGAAGACGGACAGCAGACAGTAAAGCACCTGCACATACACATACTCGGCAAGAGAGCAATGCAGTGGCCACCGGGCTAAGCTGACTTGTCCTGACGAAGAAGGTTGACGAGCCGTCAGCTGACTTGTCCTGACGAAGAGTATATTGAACCGGGATACTTCCCGGTTCTTCTTTTGCCCGGTTTTTAGATAATGCACAAAGCAGCAGGCTGATTATTGTGGCAAAAAATAAAATGAGCTTACGACCCTATATATAGTGTGCGGAAGGGCGGAAAAACCACAACAAATAGACCTGTTTTGCCGGCTGTGGAAACGCCGAACAGCGTGTGCGGCCCTATGGTCCGCAAAGCCTTGAAAATACTGGAAAACATTGAAAAACAAAGTGAAAAAATAGCTGAAAAAAGTTTCAAAAAAGTCTTGCAATGAGGATACCTCTTCTATATACTAATAGGGCTTGTTAAATGCGAAGAAGTAGGAAGTTACCGTGCTAGCGGATAATTTCTACCGAGAAGTCCTCACAAGATGGGGGCGGAGGGGTTCGCTTTTTTGTTGTGTGCCGCGGTCAAGGAAACGCACGAAAGAGTGTACGACACTCCGGAGAGCGGGATCCGAAAGGCGCAGGGACGGCAAGAACGCTGAAAATTCAAGGTTTCCAAGGAGTTGTAAGGAAGCTGCGAACGGACAGCAAGGCGGAGTCCTGTACAAGCATAGCGACAAATTGTACAAAACTAACAGGAGGAAAAACAATGAGTGAATTACAGAAAATCAGAATCAGACTGAAGGCTTATGACCACGCTCTTCTGGACAAGTCTGCTGCAAAGATCGTAGAGACTGCAAAGAAGACAGGCGCTGACGTAAGTGGTCCTATTCCACTTCCGACAGAGAAGGAAGTAGTTACCATCATCAGAGCCGTACATAAGTACAAGGACAGCAGAGAGCAGTTCGAGCAGAGAACTCACAAGAGACTCATCGACATCACAAACGCTACTACAAAGACAACTGAGGCTCTCACAAAGCTGGACATGCCTGCAGGAATTGATATCGAGATCAAGCTCTAAGCTGGATTAGTAAGATCTCATGAGAGGCGGAACACAAGCGCCGCAAACCAGAGAGATCCGCTGTAAGAAGTTAGGAGGAAACATAATGAAAACACTTTTGGGAAAGAAAGTCGGAATGACCCAGATTTTCGCAGAAGACGGAACAGTCATCCCGGTTACTGTCATTGAGGCAGGCCCAGAGACTGTCGTTCAGATCAAGACAGTCGAGACAGACGGCTACGATGCAGTTCAGGTCGGATATGAAGACCAGAAGCCGCAGAGAGTCAACAAGCCGCTCGCAGGACACTTCGCTAAGGCCGGTGTTGACACCAAGAAGCACCTTGCTGAGTTCAAGCCTGAAGAGGGAGCAGCTTACGAAGTAGGACAGGTTATCACAGTTGCTGATTTCGAAGAAGGAATGAAGCTCGACGTAACCGGTACTTCCAAGGGTAAAGGAACACAGGGTAACATCAAGAGACACGGACACCGCAGAGGACCTATGACTCACGGTTCCAAGCACAAGAGACTTGCCGGAGCCCTGGCTGCAGGTACATATCCATCAAGAGTCTTCAAGGGAAACAAGGCTCCTGGAAGAATGGGTAGAGACACTGTAACAGTTCAGAACGTAGTACTTGTTAAGACACTTGCTGACCGCAACCTGATGATGGTTAAGGGAGCTGTTCCTGGAAAGAAGGGCGGACTCCTCAAGATCAGACCGGCTATCAAGGGTCAGGATAAATAAGCAGAAAGGAGGAACTGAAAATGGCAAAAGTAAACGTAGTAGACGTTGAAGGTAAGGTCGTAAGAGACATCGAGCTCGCAGACGGAATCTTCGGAATCGAGCCTAATGAATACGCAGTTCAGGCTGTAGTAAAGAATTATCTGGCTAACCAGAGACAGGGAACCCAATCTGCTAAGACTAGATCAGAGGTCAGAGGAGGCGGACGCAAGCCTTTCAGACAGAAGGGAACAGGACGTCACAGACAGGGTAGCTCAACAGACCCATCACAGATCGGCGGAGGAATCGTATTCGCACCAAAGCCAAGAGATTACAGATATTCTCTGAACAAGAAGCTTAAGAGACTCGCTCTTAAGTCTGCACTCTCCGCTAAGGTTGCTGACAACGAGCTGATCGTAGTAGACGAGTTTAAGTTCGCAGAGCCTAAGACCAAGGAAATGATCAAGGTTCTCGAGAACATCAAGGCTGACAAGAAGGCACTGATCGTCATGGACGAGAAGGATGAAAACGTAGTTAAGTCCGCTCACAACATTCCTGGCGTCAGAACAGCACTCGTAAGCACAATGAACGTATATGAGATCGTTAACCATTACACTCTCGTGCTCACAGAGGCAGCTGCCAAGAAGATCGAGGAGGTATACGCATAATGAAGACCGGATACGATGTAATCATCAGCCCTATCATCACTGAGAATACAATGGATATGGCAGCTGATAAGAAATATGCGTTCAAAGTAGCCAAGGATTCCAACAAGACTGAGGTCCGCAAGGCTCTCGAAGAGATCTTCGGCGTAGATGTTGCCAAGGTAAACATCGTGAACGTAAGCGGCAAGAAGAAGAGACTCGGAAGAACATTCGGAACAACAGCTTCCTATAAGAAGGCAGTTGTTACACTCACTCCTGACAGCAAGGAGATCGAGCTCTTCCAGGATATGTAATTAAGGAGGCAGTAAGAAATGGGAATCAGGAAATATAAACCAACTACCCCGGGTCTTAGAGGAATGACCGTCTCCACATTCGAGGAGATCACAACCGATAAGCCGGAAAAGTCTCTTACCGTCACACTCAAGAAGCATTCCGGAAGAAACGTAAGAGGCAAGATCACCGTCAGACACAGAGGCGGCGGTTACAGACCTAAGTACAGAATCATCGATTTCAAGAGAAATAAGGATGATATCCCTGCAACAGTAAAGACAATCGAGTACGATCCTAACAGAACAGCTAACATCGCACTCGTTGTATATGCAGACGGCGAGAAGAGATACATCATCGCTCCTAACAAACTGAAGGTCGGCGATGTTATCGAGTCGGGCCCTAACGCTGATATCAAGCCGGGCAACGCACTCCCGATCGCAAACATTCCTCTCGGTACTATCATTCACAACATCGAGCTCAAGCCTGGCAAGGGCGCTCAGCTCGTAAGAGCTGCCGGAAACGGTGCACAGCTCATGGCTAAGGAGGGAGCTTACGCACAGGTAAGACTTCCGTCCGGCGAAGTAAGAATGGTAAGCATGAACTGCAGAGCTACTATCGGAGAAGTCGGCAACATCGATCACGGCAACATCCAGATCGGTAAGGCTGGCCGTAAGAGACACATGGGTTGGAGACCTACCGTAAGAGGTTCTGTTATGAACCCTAACGATCACCCACACGGCGGTGGTGAAGGAAGAGCTCCGATCGGACGTAAAGGTCCTGTTACTCCATGGGGCAAGCCGACACTCGGATACAAGACACGTAAGAAGAACAAAGACTCTAACAAGTACATTGTTAAGAGAAGAAACGGCAGATAGGGAGGATCAGATTAATGGGAAGATCGCTTAAGAAAGGCCCATTCGTTGATAAGAAGCTTCTGAAGAAGATCGAAGAGATGAATGCAGCCAACGAAAAGAACGTAATCAAGACATGGTCCAGACCATCCACAATTTTCCCTCAGATGATCGGCCACACAATCGCTGTTCATGATGGACGCAAGCATGTGCCTGTATACATCACAGAGGATATGGTAGGACACAGACTCGGAGAATTCGCTCCGACCAGAACATTCAAGGGTCACTCCGGTGACAGAAAAATGTAATCAGTAACAAGAAAGGAGAAGCTAATACTATGGAAGCTAAAGCAGTAGCCAAGTATGTAAGAATGTCTTCAAGCAAGCTCAAGCCTGTTACTGATCTGGTAAGAGGTAAGGACCTGAACGAAGCACTTACAATTCTGAAGTTCACACCTGGCAAGGGTTCTGAACTTGTTGAAAAAGTAGTACAGTCCGCAGCAGCAAATGCTGAGAACAATCACGACATGAACCCTGACAATCTCTACGTAGCAGAGATCAATGCAAACCAGGGACCTACAATGAAGCGCTGGAGAGCCGGTGCTAAGGGAAGAGCAGGAATGATCCTCAAGAGAACAAGCCACATCTTCGTTACTCTTAAGGAAAAGGAAGTAACACCTGCCAGGGCAACAAAGTCCGAAGAAACTGATAAGGAGGAGGTTCGCTAATGGGTCAGAAAGTTAATCCACATGGAATGAGAGTTGGAATTAACAAGGATTGGAGCTCGAAGTGGTATGCAGATAAGAGCAACTTTGCGGATTTCCTTGTAGAAGACAATCAGATCAGAGCATTCGTTAAGAAGAAACTGTATAACGCAGGAGTATCTAACGTAGTTATCGAGAGAGCAGCAGCTGACAAAGTAAGAGTCATCGTTATGGCGGCAAGACCTGGTATGGTCATCGGCAGATCCGGCGAGGGCATCGATGAGTTCAAGAAGCAGCTCGTTAAGATGACAGGCAAGACTGTAGAAGTCAGCATCGAGGAAGTAAGAAGAACTGAGCTCGACGCACAGCTCACAGCTGAGAGCGTTGCACAGTCCCTCGAGAGAAGAACTTCTTTCAGAAGAGCTATGAAGCAGCCTATCAGCCGTACAATGAAGGCTGGTGCAAAGGGCATCAAGATCGTATGCTCCGGCAGACTCGGCGGAGCTGAGATCGCAAGAAGCGAGAAGTACAGCGAGGGTAACGTTCCGCTGCACACTCTCAGAGCAGACATCGACTATGGTTTCGCAGAGGCTGATACAACTTACGGCAAGATCGGCGTAAAGGTTTGGATCAACCACGGCGAGATTCTCGACAAGGGCCTCAAGGATGCTGTTCCTAAGGCAGAGAATGACAGACGCGACAAGAAGTCCAGAAGAAACGACAAGAGAGACAGAAGGTCCGCTGGCAGATCTGACAGAAGAGAAGGAAGAAGATTCGAAGGCCGTGAAGCTAAGCCTGAGGTTAAGCCTGCAACAACAAGAGTTCGCAAGGCACCTAAGGTAGAGGCAGCTCCTGCTCCAGAGGTTCAGGCAGAAGCAACTCAGGAGACAGAAGCATAATATTATAGAAGAAAGGAGAACTCGCCATGTTAATGCCAAAACGTGTTAAGCGTAGAAAACAGCACCGTGGCAGAATGAAGGGTATTGCCACAAAGGGCAATTACGTAGCATACGGAACATATGGACTTATGGCTGACGACCGCGGCTGGATCGATTCCAAGCAGATCGAGGCTGCCAGAGTAGCTATGACAAGATCCATCAAGAGAGGCGGTAAGGTTTACATCAAGATCTTCCCGCATAAGCCAGTATCAAAGAAGCCTATCGGAGTACGTATGGGATCCGGAAAGGGCGCACCTGAGTACTGGGTAGCAGTAGTTAAGCCGGGCAGAGTAATGTTCGAGATCGAGGGCGTTACTGAAGCACAGGCTAAGGAAGCTATGAGACTTGCTGCTCACAAGCTCCCTATCAAGTGCAAGTTCGTAGTTAAAGGACAGGAAGGAGGAGCGCAGTAATGGACCTGAACAAGATCAGAAAAATGACAGATCAGGAAAGAACTGCTGAACTCGAAAGAATGAAGCAGGAGCTCTTCAACCTGAGATTCCAGCACGTAACCGGACAGCTGGAGAATCCTGTAAGGATGAGAGAAGTCAGAAGAGACATCGCAAGAGTTAAGACCATCATGAGAGAGAATGAGCTTAACAAGAACGCTTAGGGAAAGGAGGACAACTGACAATGGAACGAAACAGAAGAAAGACCAGAATCGGAATCGTAACAAGCGACAAGATGGATAAGACTATCGTAGTTGCTACTGAAGAAATCGTCAGACACCCTCTTTACGGAAAGGGCGTCAAGAGAACAGTTAAGTTCAAGGCTCACGACGAGCAGAACGAGTGTGGCATCGGCGATAAGGTAATGATTATGGAGACAAGACCTCTGTCCAAGGACAAGAGATGGAGACTTGTCAAGATCGTTGAGAAGGCTAAGTAAGGAGGCAACGGAAAATGATTCAGACTGAAACAAGACTTAGAGTTGCCGACAATTCTGGAGCTAAGGAACTGCTCTGCATCAGAGTTCTTGGCGGAACAGGCCGTAAGTATGCGAACATCGGTGACGTTATCGTTTGCACCGTTAAGGACGCAACACCGGGCGGCGCAGTCAAGAAGGGCGACGTAGTAAAGGCAGTTGTAGTTAGAACAAAGCGCGGCACAAGAAGAGCTGACGGATCATACGTTAAGTTCGATCAGAACGCTGCAGTTATCATCAAGGACAAGACAGACAAGAACCCTGTAGGTACTCGTATCTTCGGACCTGTCGCAAGAGAGCTGAGAGATAACGGCTTTATGAAGATTGTGTCATTGGCACCAGAAGTACTGTAGGAGGTGTAGTGATGCAGATTAAGAAAGACGATACAGTAGTAGTGATCGCTGGTAAGGACAAGGGTAAGACCGGAACAGTCCTCAGAACGATCCCTAAGAAGAACAAAGTCGTAGTTGAAGGCGTAAACATGCAGACAAAGCATGCCAAGGCTACAAGAACTTCCGCTTCCGAGATCAAGCACATGGAAGGTCCTATCGATGCATCCAACGTTATGTTCTATGACAAGGACGCTAAGAAGGCAACAAGGATCGGCCACAAGATCGAAGACGGCAAGAAGGTAAGAGTTGCTAAGAAGACCGGCAAGGTTATTGACTAGGAAAGGAGGAGCAGAAAGTGGAAATCAGACTTAGAGACAAGTATAAAAACGAAGTTTTCAAGGCTATGCAGGACAAGTTCGGCTACTCCAATCCTATGGAAGTACCTAAGCTGACCAAGATCACCATCAACATGGGTCTCTCCGAGGCTAAGGACAATGCCAAGGTTCTCGAGAGCGCTGTTAAGGAGATCTCACTGATCGCAGGCCAGAGACCTGTAGTTACCAAGGCACGTAAGTCCATCGCTAACTTCAAGGTTAGAGAAGGAATGCCTGTAGGTGCTAAGGTCACTCTCAGAGGAGACAGAATGTACATATTCGCTGACAAGCTGTTCAACCTCTCACTCCCAAGAGTAAGAGACTTCAAGGGACTCAGCAGAAACTCGTTCGACGGCAGAGGAAACTACTCCATGGGACTCAAGGAGCAGCTCATCTTCCCTGAAATCGTATACGATGACGTTGAGACCATTAAGGGCATGAACATCGTCTTCACAACAACAGCGAAGACAGACGAGGAAGCACTCGCACTCCTCGAGCTTCTGGGAATGCCTTTCGAGAAGAGCAACAATTAATATAGGAGGAGAATATGGCTAAGACTTCACTGAAGGTTAAGCAGGCAAGAAAGCCTAAGTTTTCAACAAGGGCTTACACAAGATGCAAAGTATGCGGAAGACCGCATTCTGTCCTGAAGAAGTACGGAATCTGCCGTATCTGCTTCAGAGAGCTCGCTTACAAGGGCGAGATCCCAGGTGTTAAGAAGGCATCCTGGTAAAGAAAGAGATAGTTATTTTTTCGCAGGCCCATGCGTTGAAACAGTATTCATGGGAACCACGTTAAGAAAGGAGAACATACTGTTATGTCAATGACAGACCCAATTGCAGATATGCTGACAAGAATCAGAAATGCAAACACTGCTGGTCACGCAAGCGTTGATATCCCGGCTTCCAAGATGAAGAAGTCCATCGCGCAGATCCTTCTCGATGAGGGATTCATCAGCGGATTCGAAGTAGTTTCTGACAATGCACAGGGTACAATCAAGGTAGATCTTAAGTACGGCCCGGCAAGGGAGAAGACGATCTACGGAATCAAGAAGATCTCAAAGCCTGGTATGAGAGTTTATGCTAAGGCTGACAGAGTACCTAAGGTACTCGGAGGACTCGGAATCGCTATCCTGTCAACATCCAAGGGCGTTATCACTGATAAGGAAGCCCGCAAGCTCGGAGTTGGCGGAGAAGTTATTTGTTACGTTTGGTAGTAGGAGGTAGACAATATGTCAAGAATTGGTGTTAGACCTATAACCATCCCTGCCGGCGTAGAAGTAACGGTAGGCGATGACAACGTTATCAAGGTAAAGGGACCTAAGGGTGAGCTTTGCCAGAAGATCGGCGCCGGAATGAAGGTTGAGATCGAGGGCGAGACTCTGAAGGTTTCAAGACCTGACGACAACAGACAGAACAGATCACAGCATGGTCTGGCTAGAACCCTGATCAACAACATGATCGAGGGAGTTACAAAGGGCTACGAGAGAAAGCTCAACATCGTAGGTGTTGGTTTTTCCGCAGCTAAGCAGGGCAACACTCTTGTCCTCAAGCTTGGATATTCCCACCCGATCGAGCTCGTAGATCCAGCAGGAATCACAACTGAGACTCCTGATGCTACAACTGTTATCATCAAGGGCATCGACAAGGCACAGGTAGGCAACTACGCTGCTGACGTCAGAGGCTGGAGACCACCTGAACCATATAAGGGCAAGGGCGTCCTCTATGATGGAGAAGTTGTACACAAGAAGGAAGGCAAGAGCGCAGCTAAGTAAGGAAAGGAGGAAAGAAAATGGCAAAATTAAGCAGAAATGACAGAAGACTCAAGAGACATGAAAGAGTACGCAAGAACGTTTTCGGAACTCCTGAGAAGCCAAGAATGTGCGTCTTCAGATCCAACGCTAACATCAGCGTTCAGATCATCGACGACGTTAACGGCGTTACACTCGTAAGCGCATCATCAGTCGACAAGGATCTCAAGAAGGAGATCGGATACGGCGGCAACAAGGAAGCTGCTGCTAAGGTTGGTAAGGCTGTCGCAGAGAAGGCTGTAGCTAAGGGCATCAAGGAAGTGTGCTTCGACAGAGGCGGATACCTCTTCCACGGAAGAGTTAAGGAACTCGCTGATGCAGCACGCGAAGCCGGCCTGGAATTCTAAAGGAGGACACGGAATGCAGACTAGAATTGACGCATCCAAGCTCGAGCTTACAGAAACTATCGTAGACATCAGACGTGTTGCTAAGACTGTTAAGGGCGGAAGAAACATGAGATTCTCCGTAACAGTAGTAGTAGGCGACGGCGAAGGTCACGTAGGAATGGGTCTTGGTAAGGCTATCGAAATTCCTGAAGCAGTAAGAAAAGCTACTGAGGATGCTAAGAAGAAAATGATCTATGTACCTACAGTCGGAACTACAGTTCCTCATGAGACAGTAGGTGAGTTCGGAGCGGGCAAGGTTCTCATCATGCCATCCGCAAAGGGTACAGGCGTTATCGCAGGTTCATCTGTTCGTACAGTACTCGAGGCAGCAGGCATCAAGGACGTAAGAGCAAAGTCCCTCGGAACAAGCAATACAGGCAACATGGCAAGAGCAACTATGGAGGGTCTCAAGAACCTGACAACCGTAGAGGAAGTTGCTAAGCGCCGTGGCAAGACACCTGAAGAAATTATCGGATAGGAGGCAAGGGAAATGGCAAAACTTAAAATCACACTGGTTAAGAGCCCTATCGCTTGTCAGCCTAAGCAGAGAAAGACTGTTGAAGCTCTTGGTCTCAAGAAGCTCCACCACTCTGTAGAGATGGAGGATTCTCCGGCTACAAGAGGAGCTATCGCTAAGGTTTCACATCTTCTCAAAGTTGAAGAGCTGTAAGGAGGGCAAAGACCATGAGAATTCATGAACTGAAAAAGCCTGAGGGCTCCACAAAGGCACCTAAGAGAATCGGCCGCGGCCAGGGTACCGGTCAGGGAACAACTGCCGGCAGAGGTATGAACGGTCAGAACTCCAGAAGTGGCGGCGGAGTTAGACTCGGCTTCGAGGGTGGTCAGATGCCACTCTACAGAAGACTCCCTAAGAGAGGATTCACAAATCATTGGGCTAAAGAATATGCTGAAGTTAACGTACAGGATCTCAACAGATTCGAGAACGACGCTGTAGTTGATCTCGCTGCACTCGTTGAGGCAGGCCTCGTTAAGCAGGTAAAGGATGGCGTTAAGGTTCTTGGTAACGGCGAGCTCGACAAGAAGCTCACTGTTAAGGCTGAGAAGTTCAGCAAGAGCGCTGCTGAAAAAATCGAGAAGGCAGGCGGAAAGGCAGAGGTCATCTAACAATGGAACTCGTGAAGACATTCTCTAAGGCATGGAAAATACAGGAGATCAGACAGAAGATCATCTTTACACTTCTTATGCTGCTGGTGTTCAGGATCGGATCCAACATTCCGGTTCCGGGCATCAATAGAGAGTATCTTGCGCAGATGTTCAACGGACAGACGGGACTACTTGACCTGTTTGATCTGTTCTCAGGCGGTGCGTTCAGTAACTTCACGATTTTCGCACTGAGCATCACACCGTATGTAACCGCATCGATCATTGTCCAGCTTCTTACGATCGCATTCCCGTACTTTGAGCGACTGGCCAAAGAGGGAACAGAGGGTCGTAAGAAGATGGCCACCATTACAAGGTATATGACTGTAGTTCTGGGTCTTATCCAGGCTATCGGTCTTACGGTCGGTCTCTTCAGAAGAGCGATCGTTGACCAGAGCGCCTTCAATATGATCACAATCATCATCGTATTGACAGCAGGTACAGCATTCCTGATGTGGCTCGGCGAACAGATCAATGAGTATGGCGTAGGAAACGGAATCTCAATGATCATCTTCGCAGGTATCGTTGCCAGACTGCCGTCCGCAGTCAGAAGCGTTGCAACACAGGTCAAAGACGGAGCAGTTTCAATCGTAGCGGTAATCGTACTCCTCATTGCTGCAGTACTTGTCACAATGGCGATCATAATGATGCAGCAGGGCGTAAGAAAGATTCCGGTACAGTATGCAAAGAGAGTAGTCGGAAGAAAGATGTACGGCGGACAGTCGACCCATATTCCTATGAAGGTCAACCAGGCCGGCGTAATTCCTATCATCTTCTCGATCTCGCTTCTGCAGTTCCCTTTGACAATTACATATTTCTTCCCTAACTCGGAATTCACTGACTTCGTGACAAAGTATCTGTCACCTTCAGGCAACCCGGGAGTATGGATCTACGGAGCACTCAACATCGTTCTGACTCTGTTCTTCACATACTTCTACACAGCCATCATGTTCAACCCTGCTGACGTAGCAGACAACATGAGACAGAACGGCGGATTCATCCCTGGTATCAGACCGGGTGTCGCAACAGTTGAATATCTGAGCAAGATCATGAGCAGGCTCTGCTTCGCAGGCGGTGTTTTCCTCGCAGCAGTAGCTACGATCCCTACGATCGTCAGTGTGTTCACACCGTTCAACTTCTCGTTCGGCGGTACTTCACTTCTGATCATGGTAGGTGTCGCGCTCGACATCGTACAGCAGCTTGAGAATCAGATGCTGATGAGAAATTATCAGGGATTCCTCAAGTGATCCGAGGGGCGATGCCCCGGCTTATAACAGGAGGAGAACATGAGAGCAGTATTACTCGGACCTCCGGGAGCTGGCAAGGGAACACAGGCCGTAAGACTCGTTGAGAAGTACGGCGTTCCTCAGATCTCCACAGGAGATATTTTCCGCAAGAACATTAAGGAAGGAACAGAGCTCGGAAAGAAAGCTCAGGAGTACATGAACGCAGGACAGCTTGTTCCTGATGAACTCGTCGTTGACCTCGTCAAGGACAGACTCATGCAGGACGACTGCGTTAACGGATATCTTCTGGACGGTTTCCCGAGAACGATCTTCCAGGCTGAGGAACTCGATAAGTTCCTTGCTGAAAACGGACAGAAACTCGACGCAGTAATCAACTTCGAAGTCGGACATGACACTCTTATCCAGAGACTGACCGGCAGAAGGATCTGCAAAAAGTGCGGAGCAGGATATCACGTAGTGAACTTCCCGCCTAAGGTCGAGGGTATCTGCGACAAGTGCGGCGGAGAACTCGAACAGAGAAAAGATGACAATGTTGAGACAGCTGAGAACAGAATCGTTGTCTACAACGAATCAACTGCACCACTGATCGGATACTATTCTGAGACAGGTGCTCTCAAGAACTTCAATGCAGAGAAGGATCCTGCTGAAGTATTCGAAGAGATCGTTAAGGAGATCGGAGAATAATGATAATAATCAAATCAAAACGTGAGATTGATCTGATGAGAGAACCCTGCAAGGTCACGGCAGAAATTTTCCGCGAACTTGAGGAGTTCGTCAAACCGGGAATCTCAACGAAGGATATAGATCAGTTCGTTGAGAAGCGGTATATAAAACACAAAATGACACCGACATTCAAGGGCTACGGCGGGTTTCCCGCTGCAGCCTGCGTGTCTGTAAACGAAGAAATCATCCACGGTATACCGTCAGACAAGAGGATACTTAAGGAAGGCGACATCGTAAGCGTAGATATCGGCGGTACGTATCACGGCTACAACAGTGACGCGGCACGTACATTCCCTGTTGGGATCATCAGCGCCGAGGATCAGAAGCTGATCGATGTAACCAGACAGAGTTTCTTCGAGGGAATCAAGTATGCCATGGAAGGCTACAGAATACACGACATAGGTCATGGTGTTCAGGAATATGCCGAGAAGAACGGCATGGGTGTAATCAGAGATTTCACCGGGCACGGAACCGGATCAACTCTTCATGAAGATCCGCTGATTCCGAATTACGGCAAGCCGGGCACCGGCGCCAAGATCAAGAAGAACATGACTTTGGCAGTCGAGCCTATGCTGGCCCTGGGTACCTATGAATGCAGGACTCTGGCCAACGACTGGACAGTAGTGACACTCGACGGCAGAAATGCCGCTCATTACGAGAACACGATATTGATCACCGATGGTGAACCTGAGATTTTAACTCTGTAAGAGGAGGAAATTAATGGCTAAGAATAATACCATAGAGGCAATGGGCACAGTCGTTGATGCACAGCCTAACGCAATGTTCAAAGTCAAGCTGGAGAACGGATTCGAGGTACTCGCTCACATTTCCGGCAAGATCAGAATGAACTACATCCGTATTCTGCCGGGAGACAGAGTAAAGGTCGAACTGTCACCGTACGATCTGACCCGCGGCAGAATCACATGGCGTGAAAAATAAGGTTTCCTTCGGATCATACGGCGTTGCCGTATGGACGGAAACCTTCTAATTCGCTCGACAAGCTCGCGAATTAACGGGCAGTTGGTAGTCAATAGCAATTATTGATGGAGGATAAAATAATGAAAGTAAGAGCTTCAGTTAAGCCTATGTGCGACAAGTGCAAGGTAATCAAGAGACACGGCCGTGTTATGGTTATCTGCGAGAACCCTAAGCATAAGCAGAGACAGGGATAGTTTAGCTTCGTAATTTCCCGTTCTGCTTCGTTGCTGCTTCGAGAAGTCTTCACTCACGTACTCAGTACGCTCGTTCAGACTTCTCTCGCGCGCCTCGCATAACGAAAAATTACTTCGCTAAACGGATAATGTTTAGCAAAAAACACAATATTTATGGTAGCAAAAATGCTATTATAAGACGTTCGCGCGAGTGATAAGACCAAGGGATAACTATGCCTTGGACTTTCGTGCGTAAACATAGTTTATGAGCGCCCGGGGACCGGGAATCCGGGGTAACGCTTAATAATCAAACATGGAACACCCGTCTATATCGCCCCCGGAACGGCGACGGAAGATGGGAAAGGAGGAAACACATGGCAAGAATTGCCGGAGTAGACCTGCCAAGAGATAAGAGGATCGAATACGGTCTGACTTATATTTACGGTATCGGTCTTCACACATCGAGAGAGATTCTCAAGAAGGCAGACGTTGACCCTGATATCAGAGTCAAGGATCTGACCGAAGAAGACGCAGGTAAGATCAGAAGAGTCATCGATGCTGACTACATGGTAGAGGGTGACCTCAGAAGAGAGGTTTCTCTTAACATCAAGAGACTCATGGAGATCGGTTCTTACAGAGGTATCAGACACAGAAGAGGTCTGCCTGTAAGAGGACAGAAGACAAAGACCAACGCAAGAACCCGCAAGGGACCTAAGCGTCTGGCTGGAAAGAAGAGATAAGGGGAAGGAGGTATAAGTTATGGCTGCAAAGAAGACAGTAAGAAGAAAAAAGAGAGAACGTAAGAACGTTGAAAGAGGCCAGGCTCATATCCAGTCCACCTTCAACAACACGCTTATAACTCTGACCGACATGGACGGAAACGCACTTAGCTGGTCCAGCGCTGGATCAAACGGTTTCAGAGGCTCCCGTAAGAGCACACCGTTCGCTGCAGCAGAGGCTGCTACAGTAGCAGCTAAGGCAGCTATGGAGCACGGTCTGAAGACAGTAGAAGTTTATGTTAAGGGACCTGGTTCCGGCAGAGACTCTGCTGTAAGAGCTCTTGAGACAGCTGGTCTCAAGGTAACCATGATCAAGGATATCACACCGATTCCTCACAATGGCTGCAGACCACCTAAGAAGAGAAGAGTCTAATCGGGAAGGAGGAACAATACAATATGTCAAGAGATAGAGGACCTGTACTGAAGAGAGCAAGAGCCCTCGGCATCGAGCCACAGTACCTTGGTGTTAACAAGAAGTCCAAGAGACACGGCGCTGTAAGACGCCGCAAGAAGAGCGAATACGGAATCCAGCTGGGTGAAAAGCAGAAAGTAAGATTCACCTACGGACTCAGCGAGACTCAGTTCCGCAACCTGTTTGAGAAGGCTTCAAAGAGAGCAGGCGGAGCAGGTGAGAACCTCCTGATCATGCTCGAGAGCAGAATGGATAACGTAGTATTCAGAATGGGATTCGCAGCAACAAGAAGAGAAGCAAGACAGCTCGTAAACCACGGACATTTCCTGGTAAACGGTCAGAAGGCTGACATTCCTTCAATGGAGCTCAAGGCAGGCGACGTAGTATCCGTAAGAGCTAAGTCCCAGTCATCCCCTAAGTTCAAGGAACTTAAGGACATGATCATCACAACACCTGCATGGATCGACCTCGACCTTGATAAGTTCGAGGGTAAGATCGTCAGGACTCCTGAGAGAGCTGATGTAGATCTTCCGATCGAAGAGCACTACATCGTAGAGTTCTATTCAAGATAGTCGCTTGAGCGTTAAACGCTCTGCAAAGCACTTGTTTCAATTGAATATTCAGGAGGAAGAGAATGATCGAGATTATAAAGCCAACAATTACCAAGGAAGTTGATGCAAACGGTCAGTATGGTAAATTCGTAATCGAACCACTTGAGAGAGGTTACGGAACTACTCTCGGTAACTGCATGAGAAGAGTCCTTCTCAGTTCTCTTCCGGGAGCAGCTATCACTTCGGTCAAGATCGACGGTATTCTTCATGAATTCTCGACAATACCGGGTGTAAAGGAAGATGTTACAGAAATCATCCTCAACCTCAAAAGACTTGCTGTCAAGATCGACGGCAATGAGGACAAGAGAGCGATCATCAACGCTGTAGGACCTAAGGAGGTCACAGCAGCAGATATCATCATCGATTCAGACACAGAGATCTTCAATCCGGATCTGCATATCGCAACACTTGCAGATAATGCAACTCTGGTAATGGAGATGAACATTGCAACAGGTAAGGGTTATGTTCCTGCCGAGCAGAACAAGACACCTGATACTCCTATTGCAGTGATCCCTGTAGACTCCATCTACACACCTGTCAAGAAGGTGAACTTCACGGTAGAGAACACAAGAGTCGGACAGGTTACAGATTTTGACAGACTCGTTCTGGAAATCTGGACTGACGGTTCAATCTCACCTGAAGAGGGAGTTTCTATCGGTGCCAAGATCATCCAGGAGCACCTCGAACTGTTCATCGGCCTCGGATCAGAGGTTGAAGGCATGAAGTTCATGATCGAAAAGGACGAGGACCGCAAGGAAAAGGCTCTGGTTATGGCTATCGAGGAACTTGAACTGTCTGTACGTTCATTCAACTGCCTGAAGAGAGCTTCGATCAATACAGTCGAGGAACTCACACAGCGCACTGAAGAAGACATGATGAAGGTCAGAAACCTCGGTATGAAATCGCTGGTAGAAGTCAAGAACAAACTGGCTGAGCTGGGACTTTCCCTCAAGCCAAGTGAAGAAGAATAATCGAAAGGAGTAGTATCGATGAAGGGTTATAAGAAGCTGGGCAGAAATTCTGCACACAGAAAATCCATGCTGAGAAACCTGGTAACCGATCTTTTCAGAGAGGGTAGAATCACAACTACCGATATGAGAGCTAAGGAAGCAGGCCGTCAGGCTGAGAAACTGATCACTATTGCTAAGAAGGGCGACCTTCACGCAAGAAGACAGGTACTCGAGTACGTATTCGATGAGGACGTTGTTACAAAGCTCTTCGACGAGATCGCACCTAAGTATCAGGATCGTAACGGCGGATATACAAGAACACTGAAGCTTGGACCTAGACAGGGAGACAACGCTGAGGTAGTATATCTCGAGCTCGTTTAATAACCGACTTAACGGTAATCATACAGCGCAGTCTTCGGACTGCGCTTTTGTGTTGCAATAAAAGAGGCGGCTATGATAAGCCGCCTGATTGATCGAAATAGTTTATAACTTCAGATTTCTATGCTTCTTCCTTGCTTGACATATTGAGGAGCACCCACATTACAAGTGCTGCAACGGAGAATCCGATGATCGCGTAGAAGTTGGTGCTGTAGCTGCCGCCTGCAGCTTCGAGCAGTGCGGATGAGATCATTGGTCCGATCGTAGCAGCAGGGATAAGGCTGAAGTTCGCGATGCTGAAGTTGGTCGGGAAGTTAGCCGGACCGAAAGCCTTATTGATATATGCCGATGTGATGGTCGGGCATCCGCCGTATGCGAGGCCTACGAAGATGAGGCCGATCAGTATGAATATGTACTTGCTGCTGATGCCGCCGAGTGTCAGGAAGATGCCGGCAGCCAGCATGAATGCATTGTTGACTATAGTAGCCATCTTGCGGCCGAACTTATCGAAGTTGTTACCTGCAACTATACGGCCAGCTCCGTTGAACAGGGATACGATCATGCCGAGTACTGCAGTGCCGCCGAATGCTACTGAGATGTTGGCTGCGCTGTTGATTACCAGCAGTCCTGCGGAGTTCAGAAGGATAGCCCATACAGTGAATAACCAGAATCTTGCGGTCTTCAGCATCTCACCGGCTGTATATTCTTTTGAAGCAGCCGGCTTTGCATCTGCGGAATCTGTCTTTACTGATGCTGCAGCGAGCTGTGCCAGTTCAGCGCTGTCCTCTGCAGACGGAGCCTTGATGATGAATGCGGCTACAACGCAGATGATAGCGATGACGATTCCGAGAATTTTGAACACAGGCAGGATACCCATCGAGCCGATCATGCTGTTGACTACGGAACCAAGGACAAGTCCGCCCAGACCGAATCCCATCAGCATGATGCCGGATGCGAGACCGACCTTGTCAGGGAACCACTTATTGAGAGTTCCGATTACTGTATTGTATGCAACACCGACTCCGCCGCCTCCGAATACTCCGTAGAAGATGTAGAGCATTGTGAGGCTGCCTCCCGGATTGGCTGTGTTGACTGTTGATACAGCGAAGAATCCGACGAACAGCATTACTGCGGATATCAGGAATCTCACTCTGACGCTGAACTTCTTGCTCATCAGTCCGCCGGCAAATCCGCCGAGACAGAAGAAGATCATTGAGATCGTGAAAGTGAGTGACATCTGGGAGATCGACCAGTCAGGAAAGATCTCACCGAGTGGTGTTCTGAAGATGGACCATGCATAGATAAGACCAAGGAACAGCAGAGTGAGTGTCGCAGTCCCGAGGTAGAGCCATCTCTTGTTGGTGTTCATATATTTTCCCCTCCTCTTGGTAAAAAAATAAGGAATATTGAATCATTAGCACAGGCATGTGATTCCGTATTCCCATTGGTTTAACTGATTGACGGGCGGATCTGACGTGTTTCCGCTCAATTCAGAGGTATTTTATCACAACAGAATAGCATTGGCAATGAGATAAGGGCGAAATACGCTGAACAATACCGGCTGAATAAGCAAACTGTCCTTGAGCAGCCTGAATTCTTATGGTATACTTACCCGTGCCGGCGGGCGGCCTGCAGTGCGCGGGGGCCCTGCGCAACAGGACACCGTGAACCATGTCAGGACCGAGAGGTAGCAGCATTAAGCGGCCCGTACTGTGTGCCGCAGACCAGCCTCTGCGTACTGCAGACTGTCTGCCGGTATATTAATTAGGAAACTGATGGCTATTCACCCGCAGAAGAAACGGGTGAAGGGCTATTTTGGTGTATTCAGGCAGAGCGGGAGCGAAGATGCAGTTAGCTTTATACAGGTCGGAAAGGCCGGAAGTATTCGAAGACATAATAGGACAGAAGCACATCGTAAGGATCCTTCAGAACCAGATCAGGACCGGTACGGTGAGCCAGGCTTATCTGTTCTCCGGTACCCATGGTACGGGCAAGACCAGTACCGCGAGGATACTCGCCAAGGCAGTCAACTGCATGGAGGGCGAACCGGGAACACCGGGAGCTGATCTCGGCGAGGGCAGAACTATCCCGTGCGGACACTGTGCCAACTGCGAAGCTATCCGGGAGGGCAGATTCGTAGACTGCATCGAGCTCGATGCGGCATCCAACAACGGTGTCGATGACCTCAGGGCCATCATCGAGATGGTAAAGTACCCGCCGACAGTCGGCAGATACAAGGTGTACATCATAGACGAGGTGCACATGCTGAGCCAGGCGGCCGAGAACGCATTTCTCAAGACTCTCGAGGAACCGCCGGAACACGCCATTTTCATACTTGCCACTACGGACCCTCAGAAGGTCAGATCCACTATCAGGTCCAGATGCATGCAGCTCAACTTCAAGAGAGTAACTGAGAGCGAGCTGGCTGCAGGCATGGAGAGGATATGCGCCAAGAGGGGCATCGAGGTGACTCAGGATGCTCTCGTGACAATAGCTTCAAGAGCTGACGGCTCGGTAAGAGACGCTCTCAGCATCCTTGAGCAGTGCATAGCCGCAGGAGACAAGAAGCTCGACAGGAATCTCGTGCTCGAGTACACAGGAGCTGCCGGAGAGGACTTCTTCCTCGCACTCACGGGCGCAGTAGCATCCGGGGATATAGGCAAAGCGCTTATCTACATCGATGAGATCGCAAAGCGCGGCAAGGATGCCAAGCAGATCCTCAAGGACTGGCTGATGCACTACCGCAACCTCATGGTCGTAAAGTATGTCGCCAAGCCGGGAAGGATCATCGGATCCTCTGCCGAGAATGCGGCAAGGCTGAAGGCTCAGGCGGACAACATAGATATCGCTTCAATAGAGGCGGCCATCAGGCTCCTCTCTGAGTATATTAATATAGGAAGATATTCTGACAGGCCGAGGATACTCCTTGAGACTGCTGCGGTAAGGATCGCAGGAGGGCTCAGCGGAGCATCGTACACCACTCAGCCGCTTACAGCAGGTCAGACGATGCCTGCAGGACAGGCAGCATCCGGTGCAGCAGGTACTGTAACGGCCACTGCAGCACAGGCAGCAGGCAGCGCTGCAAGGCAGACCGCGGGCGCTGCGGCATCAGCAGGTCCGGCCGCAGGCAAAGATCAGGGAACTGCAGGTGCTCCTGAAAACGATGAGCCAATTGAGATGATAGCACCGGCACCGCGCGAGAAGACGGGAAGCCCTGAGATCATGTGGAACACTGTCGTCGACACCATCGCAAGAGAGGACAGGAGTTTTGTCAGTTTTGTCGGAAGACATTCCAGAGGAACGCTGTTTGAGTCGGGCGAGCTGGTAGTGACCGTAAGGCCTAACAAAATCAAGCATGCTGAAGACAAGCTGGTGGAGATAACAAGGATCGCGAGAGGTCTGTACGGGCAGGAGGTCTTCGTTACTCTGAAGGCCGGAGACCCTGAAGCAGCAGGAGGAAAGGCGGAAGCGGTATCCGAGCAGGAGACAGCAAAGATCATCGATGATGATGCTATCGTGAGCGATATAGCTGCCGATGTCGAGAGTCTGTTCGGCATGAAGCCTGAGATAACAGGGTAGGAGACTCCCGCATAGAGCACCTGATACGGTGCGTATAATATAACGACAACAATCATAATATTTTTAATACCAAACAAGGAGATTTTGACACAATGGGAAAAGGAATGAGAGCAGGCAAGAAGCCTAAGAACAAGCCAAGCGGCGGAGATATGCAGAAACAGCTCAGACAGCTGCAGCAGATGCAGGCTGAGATGGAGCAGACTCAGGCTGAACTTGCCGAAAGAGAGATCACCACTACAGCCGGCGGCGGTGCCATCGAGGTAACCGTAAACGGAAACAAGGAGATCACCAAGCTCGTTATTGACAAGGACGTTGTTGATCCTGATGATGTTGAGATGCTTCAGGACCTGGTAATGGCTGCAGTAAATGAGGCTATGAGACAGGTTGAGGAGCTCGTTGAGTCCGAGATGAACAAGATCACCGGAGGATTCGGCGGAATGGGTATCCCGGGTCTGTAATGAGACAGTATCCGAGAGCGTTAAATAAATTAATAAATGAACTGAGCAAGCTTCCGGGCATCGGCGGAAAGACCGCCCAGAGGCTCGCTTTTCATATTCTTAGTCTTTCGGACCGCGAGGCTGAGGCCCTGGCGGAGGCTATTGTCAGTGCCAAGAAGAACCTCAGGTACTGTAGCGAGTGCGGCAATCTTACCGATCAGGACAAGTGCCTGATCTGTTCTGATGCGACAAGAGACAGGTCTGTCATCTGCGTGGTGGAGACGCCTCAGGATGTCGTGGCGATGGAGCGTATCAGAGAGTACAGGGGGCTGTATCACGTGCTGCACGGAGCTATCTCGCCTGCAGAGGGGATAGGCCCGAATGACATCAATCTGAAGTCACTTATAACCAGACTGCAGGCAAGCGATGAAGTAAAGGAGATCATAATCGCGACCAACCCGAACATTGAAGGCGAGGCGACGGCCATGTATATTTCCAGACTTCTCAAGCCGGCCGGGATCAAGGTGACGAGGATAGCACACGGCATACCTGTAGGCGGGGACCTTGAGTATGCCGATGAGGTCACGCTCCTCAAGGCGATCGAGGGAAGGCGCGAACTGTAAAACAAGGGTAGAAGGGATTCCTTGAGCCGCACATCAGCAGCTGATGCAGCGATTATTCGATACAGAAAAGAGGGACCCGATCATGAAAAACAAACTGACAATGAAGGAGACGATCATTGTCGCCAGTACGCTGTTCGGCATGTTCTTCGGTGCCGGCAACCTCATTTTCCCTGTACATCTGGGTCAGATGGCGGGAAGCAACTCATGGCCTGCGATCATGGGCTTCGTGATCACTGCCGTAGGCATACCGATCCTTGCGGTCGCAGCCATAGGCAACACTCACAGCGATGACCTGCTGCATCTGTCGGGCAAAGTCTCAGGATGGTACGGTGTAGTGTTCACGACGATACTGTATCTGACGATAGGACCATTTTTCGCAATACCGAGATGTGCTACTGTTTCGTTCACAACAGGCATAGCGCCTCTGATAAGTGAATCCGCATTCAGAGCAGGGCAGCTGCTGTTCACATTCGTGTTCTTCGCTGTCGTGCTGTTCTTCTCGCTGAAGCCGAGCGGGATCACGACCTGGATCGGAAGGATCATCAATCCTGTGTTCCTTGCATTCCTGGCACTCCTGATAATCGTGGCAATGATCCACCCGGGAGCTGCAGTCGCAGACGTGGCACCGGAAGCGGACTATGTTGACGGGGCACTGTTCAACGGTTTCGTTGAAGGCTACGGCACGATGGATGCGATAGCCGGACTGGCGTTCGGGATCGTAATAATCGGTGCGATAAGAGAACTCGGCATCAGCGATGACGGCGATGTCGCAAGGGAAACACTGAAAGCTGGCATATACACCGGAGTTCTGATGGTGGTGATATACCTCCTGACCATACTGATGGGAGCGCAGTCCAGAGGACTGTTCGAGACATCAGACAACGGAGCGATAGCACTTACGCAGATATCGTCCCACTATCTCGGAGGCTTCGGGAGTTTTGTACTTGCAATAACGATTACATTTGCCTGCCTGAAGACGGCGCTCGGACTTGTAACTAGCTGCTCAGAGATGTTCGTCAAGATGTTCCCTGGCACACTCAGCTACAGAGGCTGGGCGATAGCATTCACAGCATTCTCATTTGTCATCTCGAATGTAGGGCTGACAGCCATCATAAACTACGCAGTACCGTTCCTGATGCTGCTGTACCCGCTGGTTATCACACTCGTGGTCATGGCACTCGCGGAGAGATCATTCGGCGGCAGCAAGCACGTATACCGCTGCGTTACAGCAGGAGCCTTCATTGCAGCCATATTCGACTTTGCGAAGACACTGCCTGAAGGAGTTCAGACAGCACTGAACATTCCGGCCATGACAGAGTTTGCGGGCAAAGTTTTCCCGTTCTTCGACATCGGCCTCGGATGGGTCGTGCCGTCGCTGATCGGGCTGGTGATCGGGCTGGTACTATACAAAGTAAAACAATAATTGGGAGGAGATTCACATGTCGATAGAGATCGCAAGAGCGTATCTTAAGGAAAAGGGATACGAAGACAGGATCCGCGAATTCGATGTTTCGAGCGCTACCGTAGAGCTGGCCGCAAAGGCAGTAGGCACCGAGCCTGCAAGGATATGCAAGACTCTGAGCTTCAAGCTGAAGGACGGCACCGGAATCCTGATCCAGGCAGCAGGCGATGCGAGGATAGACAATAAGAAGTATAAGGCGTTTTTCGGGGAAAAGGCCAGAATGCTTTCGCCTGAAGAGGTGCCTGAGTATACCAATCACGAGATCGGCGGAGTGTGCGCGTTCGGAGTCACAAGAGATGACGTGCGCATCTACTGCGACGAGACTATGAAGAGGTTCGAGTCGGTTTTCCCTGCAGTCGGATCGTCCAATTCGGCAGCAGAGTTCACACCGGATGAGCTGTTTGAGGTATCGGGTGCACTCGAGTGGATCGATGTAGTGAAGCTGCCTGAGGAATAGCACAGTTCCTTGTAAAACAAGGGGGTTAATGGTAGAATCTATCAGTTGCGTTTTCTGATGGATAACTGGGAGATGTTAATGGAAAAGGAATATAAGAAAGTACTGGAAAAGTATGCAGATGCAGATCTGTATGCGATGAGTGAAGAGGAATACGCTGAACTTAAAGAAGCAGAGATGGCAGACATGCAGAGCTATGTCAACGCTATCACTGACAGCAACGTACCGGAGGTAATGTACAGGATCGGAAGGGCTGTACCTGACCTCAAGTACCTCCTTGAATCCAGCGCGGACATCTGGGGCGGCAAGGTGCTCTATCACCAGATCATGCCGGGCGACAAGGAATATACCGAATTCACATATAACGATGTAAGAAGAGATGTAAGAGGACTCGGGACATCGCTGATGAAGCTCGGCCTCAGAGGTGCACACATCGGCATCATCGGAGCGAACTGCTACGAATGGGCCGAATCATATTTTGCCGTAACAGGCGGCACCGGAGTCGTCGTTCCGCTCGACAAGGAGCTGTCTCCTGCAGAGCTTGAGAACCTGA
>Ga0256404_1001262_pt1 | contig 62690 bp, 43 predicted proteins | sample RumenRJG_01DNA_FD_185990 | JGI IMG/M metagenome (GOLD analysis project Ga0256404, IMG submission 185990) | Bovine rumen microbial communities from Lethbridge, Alberta, Canada - RJG_01 | ecosystem: Host-associated > Mammals > Digestive system > Stomach > Rumen | place: Canada: Alberta | collected...
AGCACAACTCAACAGAGCACAATATCAAATCAACGAAAGACCAAGGAAGAAATTAGGCTTTTCAACTCCCAAAATTGAGTTCTTCAGAAAGATTAGCTAATTTTGCACTTGCCACTTGACTCTACATATTCTGATTTTCACACGCAAGCCATGAGAAATTGTCTGTTTTTTATTAATTTTGCAAACGATTACTTTCTAAACAACGGGAAACTGTATTAACAACTAAAACAAATAAATAACTTATGAAAAATTTATTTACTTTTCTACTGATGGCCATCTTGGCTATAGGCTACTCTCATGCCGCTACCGAGGCCATCGACTTCTCACAACAAAAATACGAAAATCAACAAGTAGTAACCACTCTGAAAGGCAAAAACTGCACAATCACGTTTAGAGACGGTTCACCCGAATGTGCGTATTACAACAAAGGCAACGCCGTGCGCATCTACGGCGGCGGCTCGGTACAAATCACCAGCAACCTCGCAATCACCAAGGTTGTGTATACGTTTGCAAAAGGCAATGCTCCTACCAAGGCTAATTGCACCATCACCCCAAGCACTGGCAAGGCCACCTATCAAGCGACCACGTTGACATGGACGGGCAGCACGCAATCATTAGAAATAAAAAATTAGGAAGGCAGCGACCAATGGCGCCTCCAAAAGATCGAGATCACCTACGACGACGATGCGGTGGCTACACCCACGTTCACGCCGGCCGGGGGCCAATATACCGACGCTCAAAGCGTGACATTGGCCTGCGCCACCACGGGCGCTGCCATCAAGTACAGCACCGACGGCGGCGGCACGTGGCTCGACTACACTACACCCGTGGCCGTGACAGCAGCATCGACCACGATCACAGCCAAGGCCGTGCGCGACGGCCAGGAGAGCACAGCGGCCACCGCCACCTACCAGGTCGTGCCCGCCGCACCCACCCTGTCGCAGGGGAGCTCACTCTTTGCCGACCCCTTCACGCTCACCATCACCCGCGGCGCTGGCGCCACCAGCATGGTATATACCGTGAACGGCACCTCGACCACTACTACCGAGGCCACCGTGAGCCTCCCAATTGCCGAGACCACCACTGTCACCGCCCACGGCGTGAACGATGCCGGCACTCAGAGCCCCGAGGTATCGGCCACCTACACCTACTCCACGCTGGCCGGCAACAAGTACAAACTCGTGACCAGCGCCAGCGAGCTCGTGGCTGGCAAGCACTATGTGATCGTGTGCCGCCTGAGCGACCCCAACTACGCCATGAGTGGCAGCGGTCACGACCCAACCTTTGCGGGCGGCTCCAACTATTATCGTTCCTATTCCCAGGGATTCAGCTATGTCGACGCCTCGACACGCGACGAAATCGTAGTGACCGACCTCTCGACCGTTCTCACTCTTGCTGGCAGCGAGGGCAAGTGGCAATGGAGGGTGAGCAACGCCACCGATAAAGACAAGAACCCTATCGAGGGCTACCTGCAAGCTGATGCCACTGCCAGCAGCCACTACATGTACGTTTACAACACCGACAACAAGAGCTACAACGAGGCCAACACACTCACCACGGTCACCTTCCCCAAAGACGGAATAACATACAACTCCACCAATACCGAGCCCGCTGGCGTGCAAATCACCTTCAACGTCTCGCCCAAGGACGATAAAGGCCGAGACAAGTTCATCATGATGAATACAAGCAACAGCCACTATTTCGGCCCCTACGGCACGCAGTATCCCGTGTGCCTCTACGGCGAGGTGAGCAGCGAGCCTGCCACCGTCACCCTCAAGGACCTGATGACCCAGGGCAGCGGCGCCTTTGACGTGGCCGATGCCAGCATGCAGGCCATAACAAGGGTCGAGGCAAGGGTCGAGGACAAGGCTGCAAGTCGCTACTATGTGCTGGTGAAGGATGCCGACGGCGCCTCGATCGAAAAAGTGGAGAAGGCCGAAGGCCTGGCAAGCTACAAGGTGAACGGCCAGGACCAGACGGCCTACGACCAAAGCAACTGGATGCTCGTGGAGGTGAGCGAGCAGGACTACGCCGCCTTTGACAAAGAAAACTGCAGCGTGAGCCGCATCGCCGGCGGCCTCTACAACGGCGATGCGTGCAACCCGGTGTTGAGCCGCGCTGCCGATGGCACCATGCCCGTCATCACCTATGGCGACAAGGGCGACCAGTACACCCCCAACCAGTACTGCCCCGTCAACTTCATGGCCTCCTACACGAGCGACTACAGCGGCAACGGCGCCCAGGGCAGCAATGGCACCGCCACCTATTTCTTCATGAACCCCAAGGCGCAGGAATATGCCACCGTGGTGTGGGCCGTGTGGGACAAGGCCACAGGCGCCTTCTATGTGCCCGCCCCCGACGGCGTGAACAACAAACTCGGCTTCTACGGCAAGTTTAAAGTCGCCCTCGACTACAACGACGGCGACGTGAAAGACCTGAACGCCGTGCAAGACCAGCACATGTACACCTTCCCGGCTATCGTGAAGAAACTCACTGCCCAGCAGGCAGCAGCCCGCAAGGTGAACGCCCACACCGGCGGCGGCACCGCCCAGCCCGGCTACATTGTGTACCCGCTCGAGCTCAACGCAGCCAGCGGCGTGGTCACCGCCGTGAGCGACGTGCACAGCACCAAGGCGGTGAAGCGCGTGAGCTACTACAACCTGGCCGGTGCCGAGATCGCCGCACCGCAGGCCGGCGTCAACATCGTGGTCACCACCTACACCGACGGTACCACCCGCGCCACAAAGCTCCTGAAATAGCCCCCCAGGGCACAACACACACACCTCGCGCCAGCAACGCACCCATCGGGCCCAAGCGGCTCATGCGGCAGCTGCTGGCGCGATTTTTTAAAAAAAAATATTGGCTATGTTGCAAAGATGTTGTACATTTGCAGCCCAATTTAGTAACCCAGTGGAAAAATTTGGCTGCTTGCAACCACTAAAAAAAATGCTAAAACTGCGAATTCAATTCTTTCTACACGTTTTCACAGCACATGATTTTAGCGTTTTTCCACTATTAAAATTAATGGAAAAATGAGCAATTACTTTTTCACCTCCGAATCGGTGTCGGAAGGACACCCCGACAAAGTCGCCGACCAGATAAGCGACGCCATTCTCGACAACTTTCTTGCCTACGACCCTCAAGCCAAGGTGGCTTGCGAGACGCTGGTCACCACCGGGCAAGTGGTGATTGCGGGCGAGGTGCGCAGCAACCACTATATGGACCTGCCCGACGTGACCCGCCGCACGATTGCCAAGATAGGCTACACCAGGAGCGAGTACCAGTTTGACGCCAACTCGTGCGGTATCTTCTCGGCCGTGCACGAGCAGAGCGACGACATCAACCGCGGTGTCGACGGCCAGGGCCAAGTCGAGGAGCAGGGCGCCGGCGACCAGGGCATGATGTTCGGCTACGCCTGCAACGAGACGCCCAACTACATGCCCCTCACGCTCGACCTGGCCCACCTCATCTTGCGCGAGCTCACCGAGGTGCGCAAGGGCCGCCTGCTGCCCTACCTGCGCCCCGACGCCAAGAGTCAGGTCACGGTAGAGTATGACGGCGCTACCCGCCGCCCGGTGCGTGTGAGCAACATTGTGATAAGCACCCAGCACGACGAGTTTGTCGACGCCAAGAAGGAAGGCATCAGCCAGCAGGAGGCCGACCGCCGCATGCTCGAGCGCATCGAGCGCGACATGCAGCAGGTGTTGATGCCGCGCGTCATTGCCAAGCTCCCGCAGCAGGTGAGGGCCCTCTTCGACCAGGTGCACTACGACATCAACCCCACTGGCAAGTTTGTGATAGGAGGCCCCCACGGCGACACCGGCCTCACAGGCCGCAAGATCATCGTCGACACCTACGGCGGCCGTGGCGCCCACGGCGGCGGCGCCTTCAGCGGCAAGGACCCCAGCAAGGTCGACCGCAGCGCAGCCTATGCCGCCCGTCACATTGCCAAGAATGCCGTGGCCGCCGGCATTGCCGACGAGATGCTGGTGCAGGTGAGCTACGCCATAGGCAAGGCCGAGCCCGTGAGTTTCTATGTGAACACCCGCGGCACGAGCCACGTGGCCCTGAGCGACGGCGAGATTGCACAACGGCTGCTCTCGATGTTCGACATGCGTCCCCGCGCCATCGAAGACCGCCTGAAGCTGCGCCTGCCCATCTACGAGGAAACGGCGGCCTACGGCCACATGGGCCGCGAGCCCAAGTGGGTGACCAAGCACTTTGAGTCGCGCTACGACGAGCCCCGTGATGTGAATGTGGAGCTCTTCACCTGGGAGAAACTCGACCGCGTCGACGAGCTCAAGCAGGCCTTCGGGCTGTAGCAACAGGCCAAGCCCTGCACACAAGCCAACGCCACAATCATTCTCCACCCCCGCGGGCCGGCACAATGATGCCCGCGGGGGTGGCTGTGTAAAAGAGGCTCTCGCGCAAAACAATTGTGCCGGTTTTGGGAGCTTGCGAGGCTTTTTTCAACTTTTTTGCAGTTTTTTCTTACCAAGACTTGCAAGAATGAAACTTTTGCCCTATCTTTGCACCGCAATTCAGCAATGGTGTCTTAGCTCAGGTGGTAGAGCAATGGACTGAAAATCCATGTGTCCCCGGTTCGACTCCTGGAGACACCACGAGTGAATGAAACGCAATGCATTACATCACAATGTGTTGCGTTTTTCTTTTTCTCCCCTGCCCCAAGCGTTTCCAGCACAACATTGCATCCTGCATCCACGTCGGGGGGATGGCAGGTCACAGGCAGCAGCGGGGGGCGCGCCGTTTTTACACCGAAACACAATGCGGGCGGCTCTCCACGCTGTGTGGGCGCGTGGACGAGCCGCCCGCTGTGACACTGGGCACACACAGTGTTGGGTGTGTGTGCCTTAATTCTTGGTGCGCTCGTTGGGCTCAAAGGCCACAAAGTACATGCCTATGCTGAAGAGGTCCATGTTGATGATTTGCGCCTCCTTGTTGTCGGTCCAGTTCACATAGGTGGGGAAGGCTGGACCTTCATATTTCTCGTAGCCCTTGCTGGCAAGCAGCTTGGGGATGTAGGGCGAGCTCACACGCAGAGCGTCGGTAGTGCCCACCAGGCAGCCGGCATACTTGCCGCCGTCGATGATGGCAATGATGATGGGGAAGTCGGGCGACGAGGTGTTGATCTGGTGGAAGCCGTCGCCCAGGCTGGAGGTCGTATCGCTCACGTAGTAAGGCATGGCCTTGAACTTGGCAATCACCTCGTCGAGCGTGTAGACGCCATAGTCGGTCACAGGCCAGGGGAAGTTGACCGAGTCGGGCGGCAGCTGCGCCGAGAGGTCCATAAAGGCAAAGTGAATGTTGGGCACAAAGTCGTCGGCTCCCGTCGACGGCTTGCTCATGGCCACAAAGGCGGCCACCTTCTCGGCCCGGTTGTAGTAGATGAGGTCGCTGCTGCCGTCGGAGAGGCTGGTTGCCTCAAAGCCCTTGGCGGTGAGCAGCTCGGCCACCTCGGCAGGCGTGGGGCGCTGGGTGCTGTCGCAGTATATGGCTGCCTCCTCGAGAAATTGCTTGGTCTTGGTGTCATACCAGTAGCGGGTTTCGGTCCAGCGGCTGTCGCCGGTGGCAAAACGGTACACACCGCGCTGCGGCGCCGAGAGCGACGTGTTCACGCTGTGGCCCATGCGGCCCTCGTAGCGCATCATCAGGTCGACTGTGGAGCCGTTGCCCAGCAGCGGCAGCCAGGCGCCGGCAGCGCCCTGCATGGGGTCGGTTCTCGACCAGGAGAAGGTGGTCTCGTCGAGCGGCATGATGATCACCGACGGAGCAATGCGGGCATAGCTGCCCTCGCCCGTGGCGCCGGCAGTTGTGGCCAGAGCCACCAGCGAGCTCACTGTGTTGCGGTACACCAGGTCGGTGCTCGAGGGCCACTCGGTGTCGGCACTGAAGCCTCCAGCCTGGAGAAACTTGATGTAGTCGGCATAGTCATCGCTGCTGTCGAAGGTGATGAGGGCATACTTGTATTTCTTGCCAGCGTCGAAGTAGTAGGTGTAGGTGATGCTGCGACCCGTGGCAGCAACCGATACCTGAGCCGTGCGCGTGGTGGTGTCCTCGGCCACGCTGCCCAGCACCTGGGTGGCCGTGGCGCCAAATTGGGTGCTCGGCAGGGCCCATGCCTGCTGCGGCACGGGAGCCTCGGCAAAGGTCACCTCGGCCACGCTGTCGGTGGCAAACTTCACCACGCGGCCGTTGTTGAGTTTCACTTGCATTTGATAGCTCTGCGCGCCAGCTGTAGCCAGGCCGAGAGCGAGGAAAAGGAGTGTGAGTAAAAAATGTTTTTTCATAATGTGTCGTTGTTGTCGTTTCTTGATTGTTACGGTTATTTATTAAGTGAGAGTTTGAGCGAGGCGCTGCCGGCCCGCACTACATAGATGCCTGGCTGCAAGCTGGCCAGCGAGATGCTGCACTGGCCGTTGGCGCCGGCGCGGGCCTGGCCCACCACCTGCCCGTTGAGGTTGCTCACGATCATGAGTTGGCCCTCGTCGAGCCCCTGAGCCGTGACCTGGCCGTGCCCCGTCTTGAGCAGGGTCTGGGCACCGGCTTGCGTCGAGACGATGCCACTCAGGTTGTTGTCGAAGTAGATGCGTTCTACCTGGCTCATCTGGCCCGATATCTCGCTCGCGTCGCCCACGACAGCAAACGCTGTGCCCGAGTAGTTGATTTTGGGCGATTCAGAAAACTGGAAAGTGAAGACCTTGCCGTCTTTCATGCTCACGTGCAAGGCCTGGGCCCATGCACCCGTGGGGCATAACGCGGCCGCCACTGCCAGCCATGCAATAAGTAACTTTTTCTTCATTTTTGTTGATATTATGGTTGGTTAAGAATGTGTAAACTTCAAATACCCACTGCAAAAGTAGCAAAATTTTTTTCTTTTCAAAACGGCGGCTTCAAGAAACTGGCAAACGCATCGACTCGCACCGGTACAGGAATTGCGCTCGCTGCGCGTCGCTGGGCCGCCTGCCTGTACTGCGGCCCCTGCTATAAAAAGATTGGTCCCCGCTCCTGCGTGGTTGCAACTCCACATGGCGGGGACCAATGTGCATTTTATGCCCTGACGTGCGACGGTCAGAACACGAGGGCGATACCGCCCATCACGCTCAGGCGCTGGGCACCCTGGCCGAGGGTCACGTCCCACTTCTTGTTGAGCAGGTTGGCGCCTTGCAGCCACAAGGTGAGCATCTTGTCGAAGCGGTAGCGGGCACCCACGTGCAGGTTGATCACGTCGTCCATCTTGGCCAACGAGTAGGCCAGGACGTAGTTGGGCACGCCGTCGACCAGGCTATAGTCGGTCACCGTCTCGAGCACTGCATGGCGGCCGCCGCGGTACTCCAGCCCCAGGTCAAACTCAAGCGGCTTCACGGGATAGAGCTTGACACTGGCATGAGCCACGGTCGAGGCCCGGTCGAGACCCAGCGTGTAGCCGTCGTAGGTCTTGTCGGGCGAGATATTATTGTCCTGCGGGGCATAGACCACGTCGAGATTGAGCACAGCCACCGAGCGATAGCGATACTCGACAGTACCGCCCATCTTGAAGCCCTGGGTGTCGAAGGCCTTGTAGTAGACGGGGGCATAGCGGTTGGCCGAGTCAATGGCGATGTGGCTGTCGCTGGCAAAGGGCGTGTAGTAGAGCGCCGGAGTGAAGGCCAGCATCTCGTTGCGTGCCATGCCGTAGCCGCCGTAGATCTTGGCTTTAAAACCGGCAAAGGGGCCTATCTTGAGGCCAAACTCGGCATCGACGGGCACAAAGGTGTTGCTGTAGCGGCCCATGGGGTCGCTGTAGCGGTTGATGGCCGCCATGCGGGCGAGCGTGTTGATGCGCTTGCCGCCGCCGGCCAGGCCGTAGAGCGTGGCGCCCGGAGCCACATCGTAGCTCACGCTGGCATTGGGCGAGATGCGTAGGGCCGCGCCGTCGCTCAGCGAGAAGTCGACGTTGCCGCCCAGGCGGGCACACAGGTTCTCGCCGCGATAGCCGTAGAAGGGCGAGAGGGTGACGACGGTCATATCGTCGGTATACTTGTTGCTCACGCTGGCGGCATGAGCCTTGTAGCTGCGGCTCACATAGTCGAGACGGGCATCGATGCCCAGGGTGGAAAAGGCCGATGTGGCGTAGCTCACACCCAAGTTGGCTTTCACATTGTGGTCGCGTGCGCCGTCATAGTCGACCCCGCCCGTGAGGGCGTGCAGGCCCTTGTCGTAGGCACTGTAGTCGTAGCTCAGGCCGGCACGGTAGTCGAAGTCGCGGTCCGCGATGCTGGCCTTGCCGTTCCAGCCGCCACGCAGGGCCAGGGATACCAGCGACTGCTTGTTGTCGTCCCACCACGAGCCCAGGCCGCCGTAGTAGTTGAAGTTGTCGTAGTGCATCTTGGCGCCCAGCACGAGGTCGCCCGGGGCAAAATGCTGGTTGAAGTCGAGACCCACGGTGTTGTCGTTGAACTTCTGCTTGAGGCGCAGGTCGTCGTCGGCAATGAGCTTGGTGCTGTTTTTCCCGCTCCAGGTGCTGTTGTGCTGCAGCCAGAGGCCGAGCTTGGAATGCTCGGTGTCGACAATGCGGTAGCCGGCGCTGCCGTCGAAGTTGAGTTGCGAGCCGGCACCCAGCTCCAGGTAGCCGCGCTGGCCGCTGAAGATGTGGGCCGTGCGGTAGCCATAGGGCAGCATTGTGGGTATGGTGGTGCCCACGGCTGTGGGCTCGGCCCAGTTGCTGTAGTTCACCTGGGCCTTGTCGGTGCTCTTGGCAGGAATCACCACCTTGGGCAGGGCGCTCTTCTTGACTGCTTTTTTCTCGACGGGCACAAAGTCCTTGTCGAGCGTGATCTCCTTGTTGAGTTTTTCTTGAGCACCTGCACCGAGGGCAACCACGGCTGCCATGAGGACGCTCACATATATCTTGTTCATGTTCATAATCAACTATTTCGAGGATACTTGAAATTACATTTTAGAACCACTGCTGGGCAGGGTGTGTCAGCGGTTGCCGCGCGAGCGCTTGCCAGCGGCCGAGGCGGCCTTGTTGTCGGCACTCGAGTTGGCGTTGTTGCGGTTGCGGGCCTTCGTTGCAGGCTGCTTGCCCGTGCCCTTGGCTGCCGAGCCGGCCGTCTTGCCGCCCAGGCGCGCCAGGCGCGAGTCGATCTCGGCAAATATTTCCTTCTCCTTGCCGGGATAGTTGGAACGCAGGCTCTCGAGATACTCACGGGCCTCGGTGGTGCGGCCTTGCTTGAGGTAGATGTCGCTGAGCAGGATGTAGGCCTTGGCTATCCAGTAGGCGTGGGGCGAACCCGAGCCCAGGAGGGCATTGGTGAGCTTCTCGGCCGTCTTGTAGTTGCCGGCGTTGTACTGCAGGCGAGCCAGCTCATAGGCGGCATGGCTGCCGCTCTCGCTGGTGACGTCGGTGCTCATGGCCTTGAGCTCGGCCTCGGCCTCGGCGGTGCGGCCCAGCTTGGCAAGAGCCACAGCACGGTCGAGGCGCACCTCGCTTTTCTCGTCGGCGGTGAGGTTGGGGTTCAGCAAGAGGGCGTCGGCGGTAGTCACCACATCGCTCCACCGCTCCAGCTTCTGGCTGCCGCGCAAGATGCCCAGCTGGGCCGAGAGGCGGTTGTCGTCGCTGCTCGACTTCTCGACGATGCTCTTGTAGGTGTCGATGGCCTCGGCCACCTTGCCCTGACGGGTGAGGATGTCGCTCTTCATGGCCAGGGCGTCCTCGGCATAGGAGGCGTCGCGGCCCATGTCGAGGGCCTGGTCGAGATAGGCGACAGCATTGTTGTAGTCGCCGTTCTCATAGTTGAAACGGCCTATGTAGTACTTGGCGTTGCCGGCATAGGCGCCGTTGGGATAGTCGCGCAGGTAGTTGTGCATCTTGGCAATGCTGGGCTTGCTGGCCGTGACAGCTTTCTCGGCTGCGGCAAAGGTGAGGCGGTCGGCATCTTTGACGTCAAACTGCGGTGCATTGGGCACCGACTGGATGAAGCGGGCGTAGTCGGCCAGTTGTCCGCGATCGGCATAGATGCCCTTGAGGTCGTCGGCAGCCACACGGGCCTCGTCGCTGGTGGGCGCATTCTTGATCACCTTCTTGTAGGCCGTCACTGCCTGGTCGATGTTGCCCAGGTGCTTCTCGAGCACAGCCAGTTGCAGCAGGCCCTGGCGTGCCTCGGCCACCTTGGGATAGGAGTTGTAGAGCTGCGAGTAGGCGGCCACAGCCTCCTTGTTGCGGCCAAGTGTCTCCAGGGCGCGGCCCTTCTCGAGCAGGGCTGTCGGGGCCTTGGCCGAAGTGGGATACTTAGCGAGCAACTCGTCGAGCTGGTCGATCTTGCTTTGGTAATTCTTGTTATAGCCGGCCATCATGGCCTTGTCGAGCATCGAGCCGTCGGCATTGCCCGTGTTGTTGGCAATGGCGCGGTTGTAGCTGGCCTCGGCGTTGGTGAAGTCGGCGGCATAGTAGTAGGTGTCGCCTATGCGGTCGTAGGCGTCGGCCACGAGGGCCTTGTCGAGCTTGCCGCTGTTGACCGCCTTCTGGAAGGCCTCGCGGGCGGCTATGTAGTTTTTGAGCTTGTACTGGGCATAGCCCAAGTCGTAGTAGGCCTTGCCATAGTTGTCGTCGCTGCGCGAGGCGTTGCTCAAGTAGGTGTTGAGCGTCTTCACCGTCTCCTTGTAGCTGGAGTTGTCATATTGGGTCTGAGCCAGCCACAGGCGGCTCTCGTTCTGTATCTTCTTGTCGTAGTTGCCCACGGCGATAGCACTGCGCAGGTAGCTGGCAGCCGTGGCGCGTTTCCCCTTCTGCAAGGCCTGCACACCCAGGTTGTAGAGCACATTTTGCTTGGCCTTGAGCACCTTGGCGCCAGGGGTCTTGATGTGGTTGATGCTGGCCAGGGCCTTGTCGTAGTCGGCCGTGTTCATGTAGGCGTCGACAAGGTAGTCCTCGACCTGGCTGGTGTATTTCGACCCCGGGTAGTCGTTGAGAAATTTCTCAAACAGAGAGATACTGCTGCCGAAGGGGGTGGTGCTGCCCTTGGCCTGGGTCACGGCATAGTTGTAGAAAGCCGTTTCCTTCACGGTCTTGTTGTAGTCCATGCCGGCAGCCTTCTCAAATGCCATGGCAGCCGACTTCACATCCTTGAGCCTCAACTCGTTCTGACCCAAGTAGAGGTAGGCGCTCTGTGCCATCTCGTCGTCGAGGGCAGTCACCTGTCCCAGGTTTTTGATCGAGCTGCGGTAGTCGCCCGAGCGGTAGTCCATCACACCCAGGGCATAGGCGGCGCTGCGCATCACGGGGTCCTGGGTGGTGGCGATGTACTTGTTCAGGTAGTCGCGGGCCTTGGCATCGTTGCCCTTGTGGTAGAAGCTCTCGCCCACCAGGCGGTTGATTTCGGGCTCAAAGTAGGCATTGGCCTCGTCGCTGAGCAGCGACTGGCCCAGCGATATCACTTTGTCGTATTGCTTGCGGGTGTAATCGATTTGGCACATGTAGTACTGGCTCTGATAGCCCAGGTCGCCCGTGCGCTCGACCTGGCGGAACTTGTCGTAGGCCTCGTCGTAGCGCTTGCCGGCATAGTCGATGTAGGCCTCATAAAACTTGGTGGCCTCGTCGTAGCGCTTGGTGCCCTTGAGGCGGGCATAGAGGGCCCGGGCATCGCTGTAGTTGCCCAGCTGCAAGTCGCAATAGGCCATGCGGTAGAGCAGGTCCTCGTTGAGGTCGCCGTCGAGAGCATGGTCGCGCACCCGGCTGAAGGCCACCAGCGCCTCGCCATAGTCGCCCTTGTAGAAGTAGTAGTTGCCTATGCGCATGGTCACGTCTTGTATATACTGCGACGATGGATAATTCCGGGTGAAGGCCACCAGCGTCTCGAGGGCGTCGCGCTCGTCGCGCTCCATCTTGCTCAGCGCGATGTAGTAGTCGGCCTCTTCACGGGCCTGCGCATCGGCAGGCAGCTGGCCCAAGTGCGAGAGTTGGTCGATGGCTCCCACGTAGTTTCGGCTCTCATACATGAGTTTGCCCCGCTCAAGATAGCCGGCGGCGCCCGTGTTCATCACGGCAGGTTGTGCACCCAGCAATGCCGGCATGGCAAGGCTCGTAGTCAATAATACGGTCTTAAGTTTCATAATATTTCTATTAACAGGGAGGATAGCCCGGCACTTCCCGCGCCCTTTCCCCACTGCCTAACGGGGCCAAGGGGCCTCACTCCCACTCGTTGTCCAATTAACGTACAAATATAACGATAATTATCAAACGAGTTCCCAAACGATGGCAAAATAAGGCTTTTTTAAGAAACCAGGCTATCAGGGTGTCGCCGCGCCCTCGGGGCGAGCCGCCCGCACCCGTGTGGCCCACCGGGGCAGCTGCCAGCAAGGATACCGAACCTGAGGCCAAGAGAAAGACTTGGTTTCTCAACACCCAAGGCAGAGTTCTCCAAACCTGTTGCCTAATATTCGGCACCTGCCACTTGGACCCGCCCCCAGAGCTAAAGTCATCGATTTTTTTACCTGAATTTCAAGAGATAAAATTGTGAAAATTGAAAACTTATAGCTAATTTTGCACCCCATTCAAGAAAGACTTGATTCATCACATTCACAAATCATAAACTACTCTTAACAATGAAGAAAATCTTTACACTTCTTGTGATGTGCTTGTGCGTTGCCAGCATGGCATGGGCCGACGAGGAGACCATCGATCTCACCACCCAGGGCTATGACAACCAGCAAGAGGTCACAACCGTCACGGGCACCAAGGCCACCCTCACCTTCAACATAGGCACTGGCAAGAATGCCCCCAAGTACTACACCACCGGCACGGCCGTGCGCCTCTATGGCGGCGGCACGCTCACCATCAGTGCCACCGAGACCATCTCCAAGATTGTGTTCACCTTCGACACCTACAAGGACAATTTCTATGTACCCAAAGCCAGCAACTGCACCGTGAACACAGGCAGCTACGACCCCGACTCCAGAACCTGGACGGGCTCGGCCACAAGCATCACGCTCACCAACACTGCCACCGGCGGGCACTTCCGCTTCCAGAAACTGGTGATCACCTACGGCAACGGCGGCACCGAGACCGTGAGCGCTCCCGCCTTCAGCCACCCGGCTGGCACCTACTACTCGCCCTTCGAGCTCTCGATGTCGACCAGCTCGGCCGGTGCAAGCATCTACTACACCACCAGCGGCGACGAGCCCACAGCCAGCAGCACGCTCTATACCAGCCCCATCACGATAAGCGCCAACACCACTGTCAAGGCCATTGCCGTCAAGGGCAGCCTCACGAGCGCTGTCACCACAGCCACCTATGAGCTGGGCACTGCAACCGACGTGGCCAACATCGCTGCCTACCAGGCAGCCGACAGCGGCACCGTGGTGCGTTTCACCAGCCCCGTCAATGTGCTGGCTCAAAACGGCAACAACCTCTATGTGAAAGATGCCACGGGCTATGCCTACCTCTATGGCAGCATCGCCCAGAAGTATAAGAACGGCGACGTGATACCCGCCGGCTTCACAGGCACGCGCTCCAAGCACAACGGCGAGCCCGAGCTGAGCGTGTCGACCACCAGCAACTTCAAGGCTGCATCGGGCAACTCGCCCATCGAGCCCGAAGTGATACAAGTGAGCGACGTGGCTGCCGACTACTTTGCCCACTATGTGCTCATCAAGGGCGCCAACACCAGCTTTGCCCACAAGACCATCACCGACAACAGCGGCACTGCAAGCTGCTACACCAGCATGGGCGGCTTCAGCGCCAAGGGCGACTCGGTCAATGTGAGCGTGTATGGCATCATCGGCTCCTATGGCAAGACCAACACCGTGTATCAAGTGCTTCCCACCAAGATCGTGGGCGCCACCGTCGGCGTTGACAACATCGCCGCCTTCAAGGCCCTTGCCGACAGCACAGTGTCGGCCATCAAGGGCGACGTGAGCGTGTACTACGCCAGCGGCAGCAACCTCTATGTGAAAGACGCCACAGGCTACATGTGCATCTTCGGCACCACCGGTCAAAGCTACAAGAACGGCGACGTGATACCCGGCGGCTTCAGCGGCACCAAGGTGACCTACAACGACGGCCCCGAGATGAAAGCCCCGCTCGAGGGCTTCCAGCCCGCCAAGAGCAACAGCCCCATTGCCCCCGACGCTGCCACCACAGCCATCGTGACCGCTGCCAACTGGGGCCACTATGTGAAACTGAGCAACGTGACGCTGAGCGCAGTGAACGGCAAGAACCTTACCGTGACCGATGCAGCCGGCTCGGCAGCAGCCTACAATAGCTTCGGCGTGAGCCTGCCCACCGACCTCACCGCAGCCTACGACCTCACCGCCATCGTGTCGAGCCACAACGGCAAGGCTCAACTGCTCGTCACCGCCATCACCCTGGCCGGCGGCGGCACTATCGCCCTGCCCGAGGTGGAGAACCTGGCTGACCTCTACGCCCTCAACAGCGGCGTCAACGCCAAGCTCACCAAGCCCATCACCACCATCTACCAGAACGGCCGCGACCTCTATGTGAAAGACAGCGCCGGCACCTACGGTCTCGTCTATGGCCAGGTGACCAATACGTTTGCCAACGGCGACCAAATCACCGGCGCCGTGATGAACTGGACCAACTACAACGGCATCAAGGAGCTCATCCCCGTCGACAGCACAATGGTCAAGAGCGGCGACGGCACCCCCGTTGCCCCCGAGGAGATGGCACTCGAAGACGTGTCGCAAGACCTGGTGCACCACTACATCATCGTGAAAAACGCCACCCTCGTTGCCGACACGGACAAGGCCAACACCTATATCATCAACGACGGCACCGTCGAGATGAAACTCTTCAACAAGTACAGCAAGACCCTCGCCATGCCGACCCAGCCGAGTGGCACCTACGACGTGAAGTGCTTTGTGAGCCTCTACACCAGCAACACGGTTACCACGCTCGAGCTCATTCCCGTCGAGGTGAAGAGCACGTCGGCCCTCAAGGGCGACATCGACGGCGACGGCAAGGTGAACGTGACCGACGTGACTGCCCTGATCAACGGCATCCTGGGTCAAAACCCAGTTGACACGGCCATAGGCGACCTCAACGCCGACGGCAAGGTGAACGTGACCGACGTCACCGCCCTGATCAACATCATCTTGAGCAACAACTGACACGCCTGAAGCAACCTATTGGCGCGTAACACACTTCAGGGCGGCCGTCAAAGCGACGGCCGCCCTGTTGCTTTTTTTAAATTTAATTTCTAACTTTGCGCACTATCGAAAACGAGAGTCTTCTCTCCACGATTATCATTTTTACAACCGCTCATGAAAAAAATCCTATCATTCAAACACCCATTGCTGGCTCTTGCCATCGTAGCGCTCGCCGCAGTCCAGGCACAGGCCGTGCCGGCCAACCCCGAGCCAGCGACAGTGACACAGCCCGACGGCAGCACACTCACCGTCGTGCTGCACGGCGACGAGTTCTACAACTTCAACACCACTGCCGACGGCTACACCATCGTCAAGAACGAGGCAGGCTACTACGTCTACGCCCTACCCCAGGGCGGCACCCTCAAGGCCAGCACACAAGTGGCCCACGACGCTGCACAGCGCAGTGCCGGCGAGACGTCGTTCCTGAGCGCAGTGAGCAAGTATGCCATCGACAGCCAGGAGGCAGCCCAGGGCAAGGCCCAGCGTGTGAAACGCGACAGCCAGCCCCAGAAGACGCCCGCTGTCGACTTCTCCAAGTTCCGCGGCCTCATCATCCTGGTCAACTACAACGACCGCACCTTCACCCGCGGCGACGCCCAGCAGTTCTACACACGCATGTACAACGAGGAAAACTACTCGGGCTACACCAACGAGGACGGCTCCTACAACAACTATGGCAGCATGTTTCTGGGCAGTGTGCGCGACTACTTCTACAAGAACAGCAACGGCAAGTTCACCCCGCAATTCGACGTGGTGGGCCCCGTCACGGTCAACTACTCGTGCACGGCCGGCCGCAACTACTCGAGCAACGTGTTTCGCGCGGCCATGAATCAGCTCGACGGCACGGTCGACTTCAGCAAGTATGACAACGACGGCGACGGCTATGTCGACATGGTCTACTTTGTAGTGGCCGGCTACGGCTCCAACTACAGCGGCAACAACAGCAGCTACCTGTGGCCCTACAAGTCCAACTTCCGCTACTCCAACATCACCCACGACGGTGTGAAAATAGGCCTCTACGCCTGCTCGGTCGAGCTCTACGGCGTCGACAACAAGGGCTATACCATACCCGACGGCATAGGCACCTTCTGCCACGAGTTCAGTCACGTGCTGGGCCTGCCCGACCTCTACGACACCGACTACTCGGGCAACGGCGGCGAGAGCCAGACGCCCGACGCTTGGAGCGTGATGGCCGGCGGCAGCTACAACAACTACGGCCGGCGCCCCGTGGGCTACGGCGCCTGGGAGCGCTACGCCCTGGGCTTCATCAACCCCAAGGTGATCACCGGCTCGGGCACCTACACGCTGGGCGGCCTCCAGGACAACAACGAGGCGCTAATACTCAAGTCCAAGACCAACAACGAGTATTTCATGCTCGACAACCGCCAGCTCACCGGCTGGGACGTGACCGCGCCCGGCCACGGCATGCTGGTGGCCCACATCGACTCGACCAACGCCTCGGTGTGGAGCAGCAACAAGATAAACTGCAACCCCAGCCACAACTACTATCTCGTGCTGCGTGCCGGGGGCAACACGGGCAGCGCCAACGCCAGCGATGCCTTCCCGGGCACCTCGGGCGTGACCATGCTCACCAACTCGACCACCGCCAACCTGGTCGACTGGGCCGGCAACAACAGCCAGCTCATCATATCGGGCATCAAGGAGCAGGGCGGCGTGGTGAGCTTCAACGTGACCGACGTCGACTCGCTCAAGAACGACGTCGAAGACTTTGAGTCGATGGCCACCACAAGCAAGACCAACGCTGCCAATGTGCTGGGCAACTATGCCTACTGGTCGTTTACCAAGAGCAACGTCACAGCGCCTGGCAGCACCAAGGCCGACGGCAGCCACTCGGTGGCCATGAAGCTGCCCAGCGCCATCAGCAGCAGCCCCACCTACTACGACGCCTACGAGGTGTCGCTCAAGGTCTTCAACCCGCTCTCGAGCGCCTGCAAGTTCACGCTCTACACCTCGACCGACGGCGGTGCCAACTGGACAGTGGCCAAGACTGGCGCCGGCGCCACCTCGCAAGAAGTGCCTGGCAAGACTACCGAAGACATCTACTGGTCGGTCAACACCTCTAAGGAGACTGGCGTGAAATACCGCATCGTGCTCTCTTCGGGCAGCAAGACCCAGGCCTGCTACATCGACAACTTCAAGATTTACTATGGCGACAAGGGCACCAACCCGTCGCCGCTGCTCACCATCGACGCCATGCACTTTGCCGACAGCGTCTACACCATCAATGTGGGCGAGCAACTTCCCATTCAGCCCGTTGTGACCCCTGCCGGCGCCGACAACCAGGTGATGACCTGGACAAGCAGCAACACCAGCGCCGCCACTGTGGCCGACGGTGTGGTCAAGGGTCTTGAAGTGGGCACCGCCACCATCACGGCCGCCACTACCGACGGCAGCAACCTCACCGCCACCTGCAAGGTGAACGTGATAAGGCGAGTAACCAGCCTGGCACTCAACCACACAGCACTCAGGCTGCCGCAAGGCTCCTCTATCAAGCTCCAGGCCACAGTGAAACCTGCCAATGCCACTACCGGCACCTTGATGTGGACCTCGAGCGACCCGGCCATTCTCAAGGTCGACACCGCTGGTCTCGTCACTGTCCTTGCCACGGGCAACGCCTATGTGAAGGCAGCCACCGTCGACGGGTCAGGCCTGGCCGACTCGTGCTGGATGACCGTGACAGGCGGTGCGACCAATTATCTCACGGCTCCTTCCCAGGCCATCGCGTGCCAGGCTGGCGCCACGGTGGTGCTGCCCGTGAGCATGGTCAATGCCGACACGATCTCGAGCCTGAGCCTGCGCCTGACGCTGCCCTCGGGCTTCACGCTGGCCACCGACACGGCCGGCAAGGCCAAGGTGCACGGCAGCGCCCGCATGGTCGACGGCCAGCGTGTGAGCACCAAGGTCATCGACGCCTCGACCTGCGAGATCACGACTGTCAACGACTCGACCGGTGTCGCCTTCACAGGCAACTCGGGCGAAATCCTCTACATCGAGGCTGTGGCCGGCAAGCAGAACGGCACCTACACAGCCACGGTGGCCGATGCCGTGCTCTCGCCCACCAGCAACGGTGTGCCCACGGTGAGCCCGAGTGTGAAGATAAGCGTGAACGTGACAGGCGGCACCACAGCCTCCGGCGACATCAACGCCGACGGCCAGGTGAACGTGACCGACGTCACCGCCCTCATCAACCGCGTGCTGGGCACTGCCAGCTATAGCGACGCCGTGTGCGACCTCAACGGCGACGGCGTGGTCAATGTGAGCGATGTGACTGCCCTCATCAACATCATCTTGAGCAACAATTGAGAAACACTGCATGGCGGGCCTTTAGGCCCACGCCATCACTCCTCTCCTCTCTCTATCTATTATAAACATGACAATGGCGGACCGCGAGCCTCGGGTGCTCGCGGTCCGCCACGCGTTGTGGGCTCATGGCTCATGCCGGCAGCGCGTCGACAGGCAGCCCGTTGTCGTCGCGGGCAAAGGCAAGCAACAGCTGCGCCCGGTACTTGAGCCAGGCCGCGCCATAGTAGCTCACCTGGTCGCCATAGAAGCGCTTGAGCGCAAAGTTGGCCAGCAGCTGCGTCACCAGCTGCTTGAGCCCCTGCGGCACGGTTGGGCCGCAAGGATGACTGAAGACAAAGGCAAAGCGCACATTGCCGCTCTCGGCATTGGGATTGAAGTTGGCCAGGCTGGTGTAGCCCAGCACGCGGCAGTAGAGGTCGTCGTAGCCCTCTTTCACCCTCATCATGCACAGGCGCTCCTGGTCGGGCGTGAGCCGCGGCGCCTGCTTGTAGACCAGGCAGTGCCAAGCGCTGGCCGAGTAGATGGCCTCGAGGATGTCGGCCTTGTCGACAACGATTTCGATTACATAGGTGGTGTGTTTCATGGGGTATTGCTGATTGATGATTTAAAGTGAACCAAGATTGTATTGCCTACTGGGCTGCAGCAGCTTGCCCAGGTGCGCCCTCACGTTGCTGCGGCTGATGAAGAAATGCGAGGCGCGCCCATGCTCGAGCACAAACTCAAGCGCCGGGGCCACGCCCACACCGGCCTGCATGAGCTCCTGCACCTTGCCGGCCAGCTCCAGCCACAAGGCCCTGCGCACATCGCCTTTCACCGGCAGGCTGCCGCGGTTGAGGTGGGCGCACATGATGCGATAGGCATAGTCGAAGTCGACATCGTAGTGCGGCGAGCCGGTGGCAAGGGCATAGTCGAGCGCCTGGCGGGCGGGGTTCTTCACCCTGTGCTTCTTCATGAAGCGCAGCACCTCGTGATAGTACTGGCTGAATTCCTTGTCGCGACGGCGGCGGCAATAGGTGTGGCCTGCAGCGGCCGCGGGGGATGTGTGTGTTTTCATTGTGTCGTATTCTTTGTGGTACATGATTGTGTGTGTTTCTACACCACAAAGATACAACACCGATTGGTAAATTGCAAATTTTTACCTTGTCATTTTACCACAATATCGCTATTTTTGCTGCTCTTGGTACTCAAGCGGATTCTCGTCGGCGTCGTCCTCGCCCACCAGCCGGGTGAGCAGGCGCAGCTCGCTATAGGCCATGTTGAGGATATCGTTGTCGATGTTCACCTCGCGCTCCACAGGCCGGCCGGGGTCGGCAAGCGAGTGCGCAAAGAGCCAGTCGTAGGTGTCCTTGAGATAGAAGGCGCGGGCAAGGGCGCCATGCGAGGCTCCCGGCAGCCAGTCGAAGCGCAGTCGCGAGTCCTTGCCGTCGTCTTGCAGCTGCTTGACCACCGTCTTTGAGCAATTGATGCCCACAGCGCGGTCGGCCGTGCCGTGCAGTATCCAGAAGGGCAGCTCGCCCAGCCCGTCGACATTGCGCAGCGTGGTGCCGCCGCACAGGGCCATGCCGGCAGCGATGCGGCCAGGATAGGTGCCGCACAAGTCCATCGTGCAATAGCCGCCCAGACTCATGCCCAGCACATAGACGCGGGTGGTGTCGACGTTGTAGTTGGCCTCCACCCAGTCGAGCAGGTCGGCCACCTTGCGGGGGTTCCAGCTGCCGGGCGTCTGCGGGGCAATCACGATGGCTGGCATCACCATGCCGCGCTTGATGGCGTCGAGCGTGCCGTAGCGCAGCACCGCCTGCAAGTTGTGGCCGCACAGGCTGCGCCCATGCAGGAAGATGACCACGGGCTGTGCCTGCGAGCCGTCGTAGCCCCCAGGCGTGTAAATCCAGAACTGGTAGCCGCCCGAGGCAATGGCGTCGTGGGTCTTCATCGACCCCTCATAGGCCCTGGCGCACAGGCAGCACAGCAGGCAGGCAACTGCCATGAAAAGAAATCGCTTCATGTAGCAAAAATACTATTTTTGGGCTGAAAAGAAAACCGATGATGCCCAAAAGTGCACCACCGGTGTGTGTTTTTAAACATTGCTTAACACGGCCTCCTCCTCCGCGGGGCCGTGGCAGCGGCTAAGCCTTGCCGTCGGCGTCGTCGCCCTCGGGCTTCTCGCCGCGCATGGCGGCCATGATCTTGGACTCGAGCTCCTCGGCCAGCTCGGGATTGTCGGCAATGAGCTGCTTGGTGTTGTCGCGGCCCTGGCCCAGCTTGGTGCCCTCGTAGGAGAACCAGGCGCCGCTCTTCTTGACGATGCCAAATTGCACGCCCAGGTCTACGATCTCGCCCACCTTGCTGATGCCCTTGCCAAAGAGGATTTCAAACTCGGCCTTGCGGAACGGTGGAGCCACCTTGTTTTTCACCACCTTCACGCGGGTGAGGCTGCCCACCACCTGGTCGCCGTTTTTGAGCTGACCCACGCGGCGAATGTCGAGGCGCACGCTCGAGTAGAACTTCAGGGCATTGCCGCCGGTCGTGGTCTCGGGGTTGCCGAAGAGCACGCCCAGCTTCTCGCGCAGCTGGTTGATGAAGATGCAGCACGTGTTGGTCTTGCTTATGGTGGCCGTGAGCTTGCGCAGGGCCTGGCTCATGAGGCGGGCCTGCAAGCCCATCTTGCTATCGCCCATCTCGCCCTCGATCTCGGCCTTGGGCGTGAGGGCTGCCACCGAGTCGATGACAATGATGTCGATGGCCGACGAGCGAATGAGCTGGTCGGCTATCTCCAGGGCCTGCTCGCCGTTGTCGGGTTGCGAGATGAGCAGACTGTTGACATCCACGCCCAGACTCTCGGCATAGAAGCGGTCGAAGGCGTGCTCGGCGTCGATGATGGCTGCAATGCCGCCTTGCTTTTGGGCCTCGGCGATGGCATGAATGGCCAGTGTGGTCTTGCCGCTCGACTCGGGGCCGTAGATCTCGATGATGCGCCCGCGGGGATAACCGCCCACGCCCAGTGCAAAGTCGAGCCCTATCGAGCCTGTGGGTATCACCTCGACGTTCTCGATGTGGTCGTCGCCCAGCTTCATGATTGAGCCTCGGCCATAGTTCTTGTCGATTTTGTCCATTGCCACCTGCAGCGCTTTTATCTTCTCGGGAGATATCTCCTTGCGCTGGGGTTGTGTTGCCTCGACGGCGTCGTCGAGAGGCAGCTCGTTGTTGTTTTCTTTCATTGATGTATCGTGTTGTTTTTTTTATTGTTCAATATGGGCACTAAGCCGTTTTCTCGTTTACAGTGCAAAGGTGAGCACCTGTCGTGCAACTTTCATTCCCATCACTGCAAATATGTGTTAACCGTCATTCACTCTGCTTCCTTGGTGAGGAAAATCTCGGTAGGGAAGTGATCGCTGTAGCCGTTGAGAAACACACCGCCCGAAAAAGTGCGGTGCGGGTAGCCCTTGTAGGGGCCGTCGGCATTGCGCAGAAACTCGCGGTTGAGCACCTCGGCCCGCAGGAGGGTGAGATGGGGTTTGTCCTTGCCCTGGTAGTACTGTGTGAAGTATTGCGACATCATGATTTGGTCAAAGAGGTTCCACCCGCCCTTGTAGGCCAGCGTGCCTATGCCCTTGGCCAGTTTCTCCCAGAAGGGGTTGTACAGGTCGCCCGGGGCAGTCACGTCGGCGATGTGGCGCTTGCCGCCCAGCACCTTGGCGCAGCTCACGTCCATGGGGTCGTCGTTGAGGTCGCCCATAAATATCACGCCGCGGTCAGGGTCGACAGTAAGGAGCGAGTCAATCGTGCGCCGGCACACGGCAGCGGCAGCCTCGCGCAGGTAGTTCGAGCGCTCCTGGCCACCCAGCCGCGAGGGCCAGTGGTTGATAATGATGCTCACGTTCTCGCCGGCCAGCTTGCCGCTCACACACCACTGGTCGCGGGTGCGGAAGCCTGGGTTGCCGGGCACCACCAGCCGCTGGAAGGTGCTGTCGCCGGTGAAGGTGAAAAAGCGCGGGTTGTAGAGCACGGCCACATCGATGCCGCGGCGGTCGGGGCTGTCGTGGTGCACAATCTGCAAGTGCCAGGGCCTGAGTTCGGGCTGGCGCACGAGGTCTTGCAGCACGGTGATGTTTTCCACCTCCGACACGCCTATCACGGCCGGGCCATAGGGCGTGGCCGGCGTGGCCATCTGGCTGATGGCATAGGCCATGTTGTGCAACTTCTTGTAGTATTTGTCACTGTTCCACTGGCGGGCACCGCGCGGTGAGAACTCCAGGTCGTAGGTGCCGTTGGAGTTGATCGTGTCGAAGAGGTTCTCCAGGTTGTAGAACATCACGCCATACACGTTGTAGCGCTTGCCCTGTTGCGCGGCGTTCTGCGAGTTGACCGCGGCAACCGAGCACACGATGGCAAGGGCAAAAAGCAATAATTTCCTCATGATGGTACTTATATATAAAATGCGTTAAGCAGTTGATAATTGTCGACTGCCTATATGTGTATAATATAGCTTGTAAATTTACGCCATTTTTCCGACATACAGGCAAAAAAACGGGCAAAAATAATGGCGGCCGGCTGCATGAGGCGCAGCGACCGCCATGTGTGATGTGGTGTGCCAGCTCGCGGCACGGGCATGAAGGCCGGCTACTCGTCGGCGCTCTCCACGTCGGGCTCGCGCATGTTGGTGAACACGTTTTGCACGTCTTCGTCCTCCTCGACGGCCTCGACGAGCTTGTCGACCTGCTCGCGGGCCTCGCCCTCGAGGTCTTTGTACTCGGCCGGCTCATAGACGAGCTCGCTGCTGGCGATCTCAAAGCCGTTGTCCTCGAGATACTTCTGGATGTCGCCATTGGCCTCGAAGGGGCCCGAGATGATGATTTCCTCGTCGTCCTGGTCAAAGTCCTCGGCACCGCAGTCGATGAGTTCGAGTTCAAGGTCGTCGAGCGTGACGCCGTCTTTGGGCTTGACGTGGAAGTAGCACTTGTGGCTGAACATGAAGATGGTGGTGCCGCTGTTGCCCAGCGTGCCGCCGTTCTTGTTGAAGTAGTTGCGCAGGTTGGCCACGGTGCGGGTGGTGTTGTCGGTAGCGCACTCCACGATCACGGCGATGCCGTTGGGGGCAAAGCCCTCGTAGATGACCTCCTTGTAGTCCTTGGCATCGCTCTCGGTAGCCTTCTTGATGGCGTTCATCCAGGTAGCCTTGGGCATGTTTTCGGCCTTGGCGTTGGCAATGAGAGCACGCAGGCGCGAGTTGCCGCTTGGGTCGGGGCCGCCGGCCTTGACGGCAATGGTGATTTCCTTACCGATGCGGGTGAATGTGCGTGACATGTTGCCCCATCGTTTCAATTTTCTTGCTTTGCGATATTCAAAAGCTCTTCCCATGTTGTTTCGATATTTATTTTTTTTGTTTCAGTGTCGATTGTGATGGCCCGCTGCATCAATCGTGATGCTCGCCCACGATGCCCAGAAACACGAGATCCTCGTCGCCGTTGTTGACGAGGCTGTGGCTGTGGCCCTTGGGGCAATAGGTAACCTGGCCGGCGGCCACGTCTTCCTCGCCTTGGTCATAGAGCACATGTCCCTTGCCCGAGATGATGTACATGACCTCGCTGTTGAGCTCATGCTTGTGGTAGCCTATGCTTGCCCCTGGCTTGAGCACGCCGCGCATGATGCGGTTCTCGTTGTCGAGATAGGTGCGCACGTGGTACTCTTTCTCGCCGCCTTTGAAGTGGGGCACGGTCTTCTCTTCTATGTCGTTGAAATCAATTATCATTACTGTATAAATTGTGTGTGTGACAGAGTGTTGTAGTCGTCGTTATCGCAGCTGGGCGCCAAGTTGCTTCTCGAGGTTGGCCACGATTTTCTTCATCACGGCCTCGATTTGGTGGTCGTTGAGCGTCTTCTGGTCGTCTTGCAGCACCATCGATATGGCGTAGCTCTTCTTGCCCGGCTCGAGGTTCTTGCCCTCATACACGTCGAAGAGGGTCATGCTCTTGAGCAGTTTGCGCTCGCTCTGCTCCACCACGTGCTCGATTTGGGCATAGGTCACGCTCTTGTCGACCAGCAGGGCCAGGTCGCGACGCAAGGGCAGCGTCTTGGGCAGGTCGGTATATTTCACTTCCTTCTTGCTCGAGAGCTTGCACAGCAGGTTCCAGTTGAACTGGGCGAAATACACCGGCTGGTCGACGTCAAATTTGCTGGCCACTGCCTCGTCGACCACGCCCAGCACGCCCAGCAGCTTGCCGCCACGGTTCTTGTAGACCAAGGCCGGGTCGAGCAGGTCGTTGCTCATGGTCTCCACCACAAGCTCGCGACGGGCTATGCCCAAGCGGCGCATCACGCCGGCCACGGCGGCCTTGAGGTCGTAGACGCTTAGGGGGCGCACCTTGTCGGCCCAGCTGTCGTCGTGGTTGTTGCCGGTGAGCCACATGCCCAGGGCGGTGTGCTCACTGTAGGGGGCCAAGGCCACCTGCGAGTTGTCGGCCGTGGCATCGTAGCTGTAGACGTCGCCAAACTCATACATGCGCAAGTTGGCATTCTTGCGGTTGATGTTGCGGGCCAGACTCTCGAGGCCGCCGAAGAGCAACGTCTGGCGCATTACGTTGAGGTCGCTCGAGAGGGCGTTGATCACTCGCACGCAGTGCTCCACAGGGTAGCTTTCCAGGCCCTCGTAGTAGCTGGCGGCCGTGAGCGAGTTGTTCATGATCTCGTTGTAGCCCTCGCTGGTGAGCTGGTTGCTTATGAGCTCGCGCAGGTCGTTGCGCAGGTCGGCATCGTCCTTGTTGCTCAGGCAGCCGTGTATCTCGTCGGTAAACTCCACATTGTTGTAGCCGTACACGCGCAGGATGTCCTCGACCACGTCGCAGGGCCGGCGCACGTCGACACGATAGGTGGGCACCTCGAGGCTGAGTCGCTCGGCGTCTTCGGCCACCACTTTCATCTCAAGGCTCTCGACGATGCTCTTGATCGTGTCGTGCCCTATGTTCTTGCCTATGAGGCCGGTCACATAGTCGTAGCGCAACTCCACCGGGAAGGGCGGGAAGTCGTGAGCCTTCACGTCGACAATCTCGCCGCACGTCTCGCCGCCGGCCAGTTGCTTGACGAGCAGGGCGGCCAGCTTGAGGTTGTAGATGGTGTCGTTGGGGTCGATGCCGCGCTCAAAGCGGAACGAGGCATCGGTGTTGAGCCCGAAGCGGCGGGCGCTCTTGCGTATCCACGTGGGATGGAAATAGGCACTCTCCAGGAAGATGTCGGTCGTGGCCTCGGTCACGCCCGAGTCGAGACCGCCAAACACGCCGCCTATGCACATGGGCTCCTCGGCGTTGCATATCATGAGGTCGCGGTCGGTGAGCGTGCGCTCCACGCCGTCGAGGGTCACAAACTTGGTGCCCTCTTTCACCGTCTTCACCACGATCTTGTCGCCCTTCACCTTGCTCAGGTCGAAGCAGTGCATGGGCTGCCCGGTACCGAGCAGGATATAGTTGGTGATGTCGACGATATTGTTGATGGGGCGCTGGCCCACGGCGCTCAGGTAGTCTTTGAGCCACTTGGGGCTCTCGCCCACTTTCACGTTGCGCACCGTGAGGCCGCAGTAGCGGGGGCAGGCCTCGGCGTTTTCCACCTCGACGGGGATGCCGCCGTCGCGACGGTCGATCTTGAAGGCTTCCACACTGGGGCGGTGCAGCCGCGTGGCCATGCCGTGGCGCTTCATCCAGGCACTCAGGTCGCGGGCCACGCCATAGTGCGAGGCGCCGTCGATGCGGTTGGGGGTGAGGTCAACCTCGATGAGCCAGTCGCTCTCCACACCGTAGTACTGGGCTGCCGGCATGCCCACCTGGGCATCGTCGGGCAGCACAATGATGCCGTTATGGTCGGTGCCCACGCCTATCTCGTCCTCGGCGCATATCATGCCGTAGGATTCCACGCCGCGCAGCTTCGATTTCTTGATCACAAATTCCTGGTCGCCGTCGTAGAGCTTGGTGCCAATGGTGGCCACTATCACCTTCTGGCCTGCTGCCACGTTGGGCGCGCCGCACACGATCTGTACCGGAGCCTGGCCGTTGCCCAGGTCGACGGTCGTGGTGTGCATGTGGTCGCTGTTGGGGTGGGGCTCACACGTGAGCACCTTGCCCACCACCAGCCCCTTGAGGCCGCCTTTGATAGTTTCTACTTCTTCAAGCGCATCCACCTCGAGACCCAGCGATGTGAGCGCGTCGCTCACTTGCTGCGGGGTCAAGTCGAAGTCGATGTATTCCTTCAACCATTTGTATGATACATTCATAACGTTATGTGTATTTTTGTTTGCGCAATTACAAGACCATGAGGGCCTAAATTCGCGCAAAGTTACAAAAAATAGTCACAAGTCGCAAGAACTTGCCCGCCAATGTGCCGCATCATAGCGACTGACAATATCACTGTCCATCTACGTTGCAGGCCAATGAGCTGCCCTCGACAACCTTTTCACGTTTTATTGCCTGCATTTCGCGGGGAAAAAACCGGGAACATCGGCACCGCCGCCCCCCCCGGCATGAAGTGCGCCCCTGCCATGGCTTGAAACCTGGCAGGGGCGCACATTTCAAAGGCGATTTACTCATCCACCTTTTTTTCTCTGTGGCTATCTCACTTCACCACCTTGGCAGTGGTCTTGGTGCCGTCGGTGTAGCGGGTCACCACCACGTTCACGCCCTCGTGGGCGCTGGTGCTGCGCTGGCCCTGCATGTTGTAGTAGTCGACGCCGGCCACCTGCTTGCTGGCCGCAACGTCGGCCACGGCGGTGGCAGTGCCCTTGTTGAGGAAGATCTCAACCTCGATGTCGTTTTTCTTGCCCTCGTAGTGCTGGTCGTAGGCAGCATCGGCACTCTTGACTGCGGTCTCGCCCTTCACAAAGTTGAGCGTGGTATACTCGAGGTAGCCGTAGCTGCTGCTCGACACGCTGAGCTGATAGGTGTGCTCAGGGTTCAAGCCTGTGAACGAGAAGCTGCCGTCGGCATTCACCTCGGCCGAGTGCTTGCTGTTGAGCGCGGTAGCGCCGTCGGGCACCAGATAGGTCTCGGTCGAACGGTCGAGCAGGCGCACCAGCGGGCGGCCGTTGGGCTGCAACTCGTCGGCAGCATCGTCCTTGTCGGTCTTGACGCCGTGGTCCTGGAGCGTGACCTTGCCCTTGATGTCGTTGGTGAAATACTTCAGGCCGAAGGCCGGCAGCGTGTTAGGCGGGATGGGGAAACCTATGTCCTTGCCCTGCAACTCCTCGGGCACGTTGTAGTATTCGGTCTCGCTGATGATGGTGGGCGTCAAATCGTGGGTCTTGTTGCCGCCATTGCCGTCGGGCTCGCCATACAAGCCACTGCCGCGGAATATCGTGGCATTTTTCACAAGCGAGGGGATGGTGCCATACTGGAAGCCCAGGCGCTCGACACTCTTCAGGTTGACCGACACCAGGATGTTGCCTTTGCCCTCATAGGTGTAGGGCATGTTGGAGAAGTTGCTCTGCAAAAAGTCCTGCACACTCATGTCGTTGAAGCCGCAGGCATCGCCCACACGCTTGCCGTTAGACTCCGTGTAGTTGCTCACCACCACATTCTTGCTGGCCCACAGAGCGTTGAGCGCGGTTTGATAGGGAGCTTTCAGCTCGGCATCGGTATAGGTCGTGCCCGCAAAGTCTTGCACAAAGATGATGCAGTTGAAGGTGCGGCCCGTGAGGGTCTTGTCCTGGTGAGCCAGGCTGCCCGTGAGGAACACTTGCGACACCTGGGCATAGGGCGGCAGCGACTCGACGGCAGTGCCAGGCACGCCGTTGCGGGTGATCAAGCCCTTGAACTCGGCAGGAGTCGCAATGCAGTCGACCACCCAGTTGGGCAGCGATGTAAACCTGCCGCTGCTGCCAGTCGACTCCATGTAGGTAATGATGTCCTGGTAGCCCGTCTGCTGCGTGCGCAACTCGTTGGTCTCTTGGGTCGAGGTCCAGTTGGCCTCCTGCCGATAGTCACCGTCGCCCACATACTTCACCGTCTGGCCATTGACACCCAGTGTCATGCCAGCCGACAAAACTGCTAAAAGTAAAGTCTTTTTCATCTTCTGAAATCTATGTTTAGTTAGTTAATTTAGTTCCAAATATTTTTATGTTTCAGGACAGCAACCCTCGTCTTCGCTTTTTGCACGGTGTGCTTGATGTGATGCCATGCGTTGCCGCATCGTCGCAGAATCATAAACTTTATGGCTAAGCAATCAAATCAAACCTTAGTTCTCAAAAAAAAGAATAGGGCCACATACTATCGTCCTTAAACCAAATTGCAAATCTATAATTTTTTTTTGAGTTCACAATATATAAAATGCAAAAACAAAAGCAATCGGCCAATATTTGCCCAAAAACTACCAAAACACACAGGCGCAAACCACCGTAATCAACCCGCCGCATGGGGATAACACCGCAAGCATTGTGGATCACGGACGGCCACACGACAAATGTTACCGTTGTGGCGTTGTGGCGGATGTTGCCCACATGCAGGGCGCGGCCCTTGTGGCCGTCCGTGCCCACCTGTGCCCACGAGGTCGCGGCAGAACATTTACCCTGCAATTACCGCCGACGTTACGCGCTCACGCGCTCCACCACCAGTCGCTGTTGTGCCGCCACCTAACGGGGCTTGCCTGGGGATAATGGCCATGATGCAGGGGTTGCGCTCGCTATCGCTCGCTCCACCGCCTGCCTACACTCTGTCGCCCGCTTCACGGGCTACCACCACGCCCCACGGCCCCATCGCAACATTTGAAACCACCACACAAAATGCACCGCAAGCATTGTGGATCACGGACGGCCACAAGGGCCGCACCCTGCCACACGCCGGCGGGGTCGGCCCACGGCAAATATTACCATTGTGGTGGCGAGGCAAATGTTGCCCACATGCAGGGTGCGGCCCTTGTGGCCGTCCGTGCCCACTTGTGGACCATTTACCCTGCAATAACCGCCGACGTTACGCGCTCACGCGCTTCACCACCAGCCGCTGTTGTGCCGCCACCTAACGGGGCTTGCCTGGGGGATAATGGCCATGATGCAGGGGTTGCGCTCGCTATCGCTCGCTCCACCGCCTGCCTACACTCTGTCGCCCGCTTCACGGGCTACCACCACGCCCCACGGACCCATCGCAACATTTGAAAACACCACACAAAATGCGGCACAAGCATTGTGGATTGCGGACGGCCACAAGGGCCGCACCCTGCCACACGCTGAAAAACAGGTTGCCTGGCGGTGGGGGCATGGCTCACTTGCGCTTGGCCGGGATTGTGGCCTGGTCGATGAGGCGGCCGGTGCGGTCGTAGAGGGTCACCGTCATGCGCCGGGGGTCGACGTCGAGCAGCATGGCGCTCACGGTGTGCGTGCCCTCGCTCCAGTGCCGGGCTATGAAGTCGAGGCTGTGGGTGAGCGTGCCGGCATCGCGGCCGCGCCCGTTGTCGCTCGACGTGCTCTGGATGTAGACCGTGCCACGACGGGTGCCGTCGGTCACCCGGCCCTGGTAGATGGCATGGCTGCGGTTGTAGATGTGGCTGTTGCCTGCAAGCGCCAGGTCGACGCCGCAGGCGTCGAAGGTGTCGTGAAACCAGTCGTACATGAAGGGTTTGCCCGTGGGGCCGTCAAACCACTCGTAGTGCATGCACACCACCAGATACTTGTGTTTCTCGCGCTTGGCCACGCGCTTGAGCCAGGCCTTGGCCTGCTCGCGGCCGGCCTCGTCGTGCATGGCCTCGTTGTTGAGCATGACAAAGAGCGCGTCGCCGTAGTGGAAGTAGTAGCACACGCCCTCCTGCCCGGCATAGCCGTTGGGCGGCAGGTAGTGGGCGTCGCGAAAGTAGGCGTCGCTCAGCCCGCCAGCGCCCGCCACGCCCTGGCCACGACGCGACATGTGGTCGTGGTTGCCCTCAAGGCCGGCCCACATGTAGCGGGCAAAGTTGGGCTCGGCATACATGCGCTGCCAGTAGCTGTAGCTGGCACCCCAGGCCACCACGTCGCCCAGGCTGAGCACCCAGTCGACCGAGGGGTCGACGGCCCTCACGGTGTCGACCATGGCCATCGCGGCGGCCAGGCGGCCAGGCAGCGGGGTCCAGGTGTGGAAGTCGCTGATGATGCAGGCGCTCCAGTGCCGCGCGCCCGAGGTCTTGAAGTGGTGCACCTGGCTCATGGGCGTGCCATCATGGGCCACGATGCGGTACTTGTAGGGGGTGTCGCGCTTGAGGCCGGTGAGGCGGGCGCCGTTTTTCCAAAAGCGGTGATGCTCCCACATCTCCTTCTGGCCAGGCTGCGCGCTGTAGATGCCATCGTAGGTTGTGCACCACTGGTGCTGCTGCGGGGCCACCCGCTTGGCACGGGCCCAGGAGGCATCGGTGGCAAGGGTGTACTCGACCCACGTGCTGGCCAGGGCCGAGTCGGCGCCCCAGCTCACCTGCATGGCCGTGGCGGTGTTCTGAGCCGGGCAGGTGACCACGCTGTACACTTGCTGCGCCGCGAGCGACAAGGCTGCCGCGAGGCACAGTGCAATGAGGTAGAATCGTTTCATTGTTGTTTCTTGTAGATGAATGGTTGGTAAAGAAGTGAATCAATGCTGTAGATGAGGCGCCGGCATCCTGGCAGTGGGCCTGACGCGCGCCGCCTCAGTCGCCCTGCGACTTGCCTGTGATGATGGCCTTGATGTCGTTGAGCTTGTTGAGCGCCTCCATGGGGGTGAGGTTGTTGATGTCGAGCCCCAGTATCTCGTCGCGCACCTGGCTCAGCACCGGGTCGTCGAGCTGGAAAAACGACAGTTGGTAGCCGCTGCGCGATGTGGCCACATCGTCGAGGTCGCGGGTGAGCGTCTTGCCGGCCTGGTTGTTGGCCTCGAGCTGCTTGAGCACCTCGCCGGCCCGCTTGACAATGCTGGGCGGCATGCCGGCAATCTTGGCCACATGGATACCGAAGCTGTGGGCGCTGCCGCCCTTGACGAGCTTGCGCACAAACACGACCTTGCCGTCGATTTCCTTCACGGCCACGTTGTAGTTCTTGATGCGGCGAAACGACTTGGCCATCTCGTTGAGCTCGTGGTAGTGGGTGGCAAAGAGGGTCTTGGCGTGGCACGGGTTCTCGTGAATGTACTCCACAATGGCCCAGGCTATCGAGATGCCGTCGTAGGTGCTGGTGCCGCGGCCCAGCTCGTCGAAGAGCACCAGCGAGCGCTGGCTCAGGTTGTTGAGTATCGAGGCTGCCTCGGTCATCTCGACCATGAAGGTCGACTCGCCCAGCGAGATGTTGTCGCTGGCCCCCACGCGGGTGAAGATCTTGTCGACGATGCCTATGCGGGCACTCTCGGCGGGCACATAGCAGCCTATCTGCGCCATGAGGGCGATGAGGGCCGTCTGTCGCAGCAAGGCGCTCTTGCCGGCCATGTTGGGGCCGGTGATGATCATCACCTGCTGGTCGTCGTTGCTCAGGTGCAGGCTGTTGGGCACATAGGCCTCGCCAGGCGGCAGGCGCCTCTCGATGACCGGGTGGCGGCCGGCAGTGATATCGATGTCGAGACTGTCGTCGACCACGGGGCGGTTGTACTTGTTGTCGATGGCCACGCGCGTGAAGGCACACAGGCAGTCGAGCTGGGCGATGAGGGCCGAGTCGGTCTGAATGGCGGGGATGTAGTCGGTCACGGCGGCCACGAGCTCGCCGAAGAGGCGGGCCTCGATCAGGGCTATTTTCTCCTCGGCGCCCAGTATTTTTTCTTCATATTCCTTGAGCTCCTGGGTGATGTAGCGCTCGGCGTTGACCAGCGTCTGCTTGCGCACCCACTCGGGGGGCACCTTGTCGCGGTGGGTGTTGCGCACCTCGATGTAGTAGCCAAAGACGTTGTTGTAGGCAATCTTGAGGCTGGGTATGCCCGTGCGCTCGCTCTCCTGCTGCTGCAGGCGCATGAGGTAGTCCTTGCTCGAGTAGGAGATGTCGCGCAGCTCGTCGAGCTGGGGGTCGACACCGCGGTTGATGACGTTGCCGCGGCTCACCTGGGCAGGAGCGTCGGGGTTGATTTCCTTCTCGATGCGCTCGCTCACGCCGCGGCAGGGGTTGAGCTGCTCGCCTATCGAGGCCAGCACAGGCTCGTCGCTGGCGCTGCACATGCGCTTCACGGGCTCGATGGCCTGCAGGGCGCACTTGAGCTGCACCAGCTCGCGCGGGGTGATGCGCCCCACAGCCACCTTGGAGACGAGGCGCTCGATGTCGCCCACCAGCTCGAGCTGCTCCTTGACCAGGTCGCGGGCATCGGGGTGCTTGAAGAAATAGTCCACCACGTCGAGGCGGCGGTTGATGGCTTTCACGTCCTTGAGCGGGAAGAGCACCCAGCGGTGCATCATGCGGGCTCCCATGGGCGAGAGGGTCTTGTCGATGACGCTGAGCAGGCTCATGCCGTCCTCGGCCATGGGTGCCACCAGCTCGAGGTTGCGCACGGTGAACTTGTCGAGGCGCACGTAGCGCTCGGCCTCGATGCGCGACAGGGTGGTGATGTGCTTGATGTGGGTGTGCTGCGTGAGGTCGAGATAGTGCAGCACGGCTCCCGAGGCGATGACGGCCGCTGGCATGTCGTCGACCCCGAAGCCCTTCAGGTTACGGGTCTCGAAGTGCTTGAGCAGGCGGTCGCGCGCAGCCTCCTCGGTAAAGATCCAGTCGTCGAGCTCAAAGGTGAGGTACTTGCTGTTGCTGAAGGTGTCGGCAAAGCGCTGGCGGTTGCTGCGCTCGATGAGCACCTCCTTGGGCGCAAAGTTGACCAGCAGCTTGTCGACATAGTCGGGCGTGCCCTGCGAGGTGATGAACTCGCCCGTCGAGATGTCGAGAAAGGCCACGCCCAGCAGGCTCTTCTTGTCGAAGTGCACGGCAGCCAGGAAGTTGTTTTCCTTGCGGTCGAGGATGGTGCCGCCCACCACCACACCGGGGGTGACGAGCTCGGTGATGCCCCGCTTCACCAGTTTCTTGGCCAGCTTGGGGTCTTCGAGCTGGTCGCATATAGCCACGCGCTTGCCGGCGCGCACCAGCTTGGGCAGGTAGGTGTCGAGGGCGTGGTGCGGGAAACCGGCCATCTCCACGCTCTTGGCAGCGCCATTGGAGCGGCGCGTGAGCGTGATGCCCAGTATCTCGCTGGCCACTATGGCATCTTGCCCGTAGGTTTCATAGAAGTCGCCCACACGGTAAAGCAGCAGGGCATCGGGGTGCTTCTGCTTCATCGCGAGATACTGCTTCATCATGGGTGTGGGCGCTGCTTCTTTAGCCATATCCTAAATATATTTCTATCCTTGCAAAATTACAAATTTTTCACTTGAAATGAAAACAGCCGCACGGGCAAAAATGCGACTGCCGCCCCCCTTGCCACTGGCATGGCTCACTCGATGCGACGCTGCCCCGCGGGCCGCTCCACGTCGCGCCACAAGTAGAGCTTGTCGCTGGGGCGCACCTTCACGTCGGTCTTGATCGAGAAGTGCTCACCCTTCACCGTGTGCTTCACCGGCTTGAGGTCGACCCTTATCTCGGTGAGCGTGAGGGGCACGGCACCTGTTGTGGGACCCTCGATGAGCACGTTGTCGCCCACGTGCAGCTCGCCGGCCTCCATGAGAAACTCGGCTACCCCCAGGCGGGAGAAGTAGCGCACACCCTTGGCTGCATACTGCTTGACACGGGTGGCGCTGCTGCCATACTTGGCCGACCACTCGCCCAGGCGCTGCCCCAGGTAGTAGCCGTTCCAGAAGCCGCGGTTGAACACGCGCGCCAGCCTCGTGTTCCAGCCCTCGATCTTAGCCTCGCTGTAGGTACCGTCGATGATGCTGGCCAGGGCCTCGTTGTAGCAGCTGGCCACCGTGCGCACATACTCGGGGCCGCGGGCACGTCCCTCGATCTTGAACACGCGCACGCCGGCATCGACCATCTTGTTAAGGAAGTGGATGGTCTTGAGGTCTTTGGGCGACATGATATACTTGTTGTCGATGGCAAGTTCCTCGCCCGTGTCGCGGTCGGTCACGATGTAGCTGCGGCGGCACATCTGGCGGCAGGCGCCGCGGTTGGCGCTGGCGCCCGTCTGGTGCAGGCTCATGTAGCACTTGCCGCTGATGGCCATGCACAGGGCGCCGTGGCAGAACATCTCGATGCGCACCGGCTCGCCGTGAGGTCCGCGCACATTGTCGCGCTCGATGGTGTCGTATATCTTTTTCACCTGGTCGAGATTGAGCTCGCGGGCCAGCACCATCACATCGGCCCACTGGCTGTAGAAGCGCACCGCCTCGCTGTTGCTCACATTGACCTGGGTGGAGATGTGCACCTCCACCCCCACCTGGCGGGCATAGACGATGGTGGCCATGTCGCAGGCAATGATGGCCGTGATGCCGGCCTGACGGGCGGCGTCGACAATCTTGTGCATGTAGTCGATGTCGTCGTCATAGATGATGGTGTTGACTGTGAGATAGCTCTTCATGTGCCGCTCGTGGCACCAGGCGGCTATGGTGTTGAGGTCGTCGAGGCTGAAGTTCACGCTCGACTTGCTGCGCATGTTGAGACCCTCGATGCCGAAGTAGATGGCGTCGGCACCACCCTGGGCGGCTGCCGTGAGGCTCTCCCACGACCCCACCGGGGCCATGATCTCGAAGTCGCTGCGCTGCATGACTGGTTTGCTTGTCATCGTGTGTTGTATCCTTTCTCTTTATTTTGTTGTACTTTGATAGCGAGCCGCCTCGCGCACGAGCTTGTCGTAGTCGTAGTGGTCGTAGACGATGCGGCGCACGGGCTTGAAGCCCCGCGCGTCGAGCACGTTGCGCGAGGCGTTGTAGTAGCGGGTGTCGATGCCGCCCAGGTCAAGGAGCATGTTGCTCACGTCGTCGTTCACCATGGGCCGGTGGCAGGCGGCCTGCGCCCGGGCCACCACCTCGGGGTGGCGAGCCTTGTACACGGGCGAGAACCACAGCACCAGGGGTATCTCGTTGTCGTTGCGCACCAGCTGGGCGCTCCTGGAAATGTTGTGGTCGCGCCCGAAGTAGTTGCGGTAGTCATACACCTCCTCGCCGTGGTCGCTGAAGTACATCACCACAGCGTTGCGCTTGCGGTAGTGGGCAAAAATGCGCTCGAGCACGGCATCGTTGTAGAGGGTGGCGTTGGCATAGTTGGCAATCACCGTCTTGCGGGCCTGGTTCAGGTAGGGGGCCTCGCGCTTGATGTGGGCGGCGGTCCACCGGTCGTAGCCCTTGCCGTGGGGATAACGGTCGACATACTGCAAGTGCTGGCCCATGAGGTGCAGCAGCACGAGCTGGCGGGGCGCACGGGCATCCTCGTGCCTGAAATAGTCGTCGACCAGGTCGCCGTCGTAGTTGTAGTTGCGGCTGTTGAGGCCGTCGTAGGAAGCCTTGATGACGCGCCGGTCAAACAACACCGAGTTGAGCGAAAACGAGAACACGGCCGTCTGGAAGGTGCCTATCTGGTTGTCCCACAGCATCACTTTGTAGCCGGCCGTCTTGAACAAGGCCGGAAACATGGGATAGTCGTACCATTGCTGTCCCTGGTTCATGCTGTTGCACGAGAACACGTTTTTGAGCGTGACCGAGGTGGTGTTGTAGGGAGCGATGACGTCGGTGAAAGCCACCAGGTTGCCCAGGCGTTGCTCGCGGTCCATGTTGGGGGTGGTGGGCAGGTCGTAGCCGTAGAGGCTGGCGTGGTGCTTGTTGTAGCTCTCCCCTATCACCACCACCAGGGTGAGTGCCGAGTCGGCCGGCGCCTTCATGGTCGCCTCGCGACGCTGGGCAGCCCGGCAGGTGTTGTCGACAATCTCGCCTATCTCGTGGCTGGTGAGCCTGAGCGTGTGCAGGGTGTAGGCATAGTTGCTCGCCTCGTCGACATCCCAGTTGCCTATGTAGAAGTAGTCGCACTTCTCGAGCTCGTTCATGTTGCTGCACCGCAGCATGGCCACGGTGTACTGCATGTTGACCACGCCGCACACGAGCAGGGCCAGCACCACGAGGCCGCCCGCCGCCCCGCCCCACAGCGAGCTGGTGCGACGCACCCGCCACAGCTCCTCGAGCATGACGGCAATGCCCGCCACCAGCACAACGATGGCATAGGCATGCACACTGGCGGGCGTGGCAAGATAGGCGCCCAGAAACTCCCGGCTCTCGCCTGGCGTGGTTTCGCCCAGGATGATGGCCAGCGAGGGCGAGAACACGGCGTTGAAATTGTAGTAGATGAAGCGGCCCATGAGCAAGTTGGCCAGCAGCAGCACGTAGAGCGCGGCCTTGAAGCCGCGGCGGCCCACTGCATGCACGGCCACCGTGAGCACGATGGCCACAGCCACTCCCACGCTCACAAAGGTGAAGGCGCGCTCGGTGTAGTAGTCGCCCAGCTCAAAGACTCCCTTGAGAATGAGCGTGTAGATTTCATACCACGAGGCAGGGGCCAGCAGGTAGCAAGCCGCCAGGAAAAACGGCAGCTCGCGCCACACGGGGCGCCCTATGGCCGACACAGGGCCCAACAGTATGCGCTTGAAACCGTTCATCGGTACTGGGTCACTTTTTTAGGCGACGGCAAGTAGGCTATGAGCTTGCGGTAGCCCACGGCCGCGAGTATCGACACAGCCGCATACACAGCCAGCACCAGGTAGAGATAGTGGGTTGAGGCCGGCAGCCAGTCCCAGGTGAAGAAGAAGATGCGCACGATGGGGTGCACGATAAACAGGCACGACGACACGGCGCCCACCCACACCATGGGGCGCATGAGCCGCTCGCCGCACAGGCGCACGGCGCTGGCCACCGCTGCCACAAATGGCAGCGGGCACCACAGCCACAGGGTGAAGTCGAACTGCATGGCCACAAATGCTGCCGTCGACACCGCAAAGACGGCTGCCAGCGCGGCCTTGCCCGTCACCACCGGCCCGCGCACATAGCGGCCGGCCAGCAGCCCGGCGGCAAAGGGCACACCGGCTATCAAGAAATTGTAGCGCATGTAGGTGATGGCATCGCCCGTGTGAGGCACCAGGTATTGCGGCAGCAGGGTGACGACGAGAAACACCACCACCGGCAGCCACCCGCGCCACCGCGGGGCCGCGGCACTCGTGTGCAGAAACAGGCGGTACACAATGTAGAGTTGCACCATGATGCCCAGAAACCAGTAGGGACCGGGCCATATATTCACATCGGGATAAGGCAGCAAGTTGGTGACCATGAACACCTGCGGAAACCAGTACTCGGGACGACTCATGAAATGCATCTTGAAGCCTTCCATGCCCAGGCAGTTGTTCAAGAACCAGCCGCCGTCGCGCTTCATGAGCTCGCCCAGAAAAATGGCAACGACAAGGCCTATGATCATGAGCCTGAACAGCTTCCAGTAGTGCTCGCTCACAAACTCACGACGCCCCACTCCCAGCCCCGGGCCCTGCTCATATTTCTTGACCAGGCCGTAGGCACTCAAGAACAGGAACACCTGCACGCCAAACTGCCCAAAGAAAGAGCCGAACACGAGAAACCAGTTGCCGTCGATGTGCTGCAGGTAGTCCCACAGGTTGCCGGCACAGCGGGAGTCGTAGAAAAACTCGTTGGTGCCACGGCCGGTGGGCATCAAGTGGCACAAGTTGTGCAGCATGATCGACAGCATGGCCAAGCCCTTCATGGCCTGGCACTCGATGCGCGACAGCATGCCGCTGTTGTTGTCATTACTCATAGCGGGCGCAAAGTTACGATTTTTTTTGGATATAGCTTGAATTTATCATCTTGGCCTTGAGCACGGCAGCCCACTTGCCTGCCGCCGGCATCAATACTTGTCGAAGTACTTGCCCTTGCCTATGAGCCAGGGCGTGTAGCGGTCGACCAGCCAGGCCACCGGATAGATCGCCGCCATCACCGCCACAGCAATCACCAGCTTGAGCCACGCGTGATCGACGGAATAGCCAGCGCCGCACACGCGAGTGAGCAGCAACTTGGCCGCATCGATAAAGTAGTTTTGCAACCCCAGATACACGGTGCCGCTCACGGTCACAAACTCCACGACCTTGCTGTGGCCCAACCGGGCGGCAAGCCACTTGGCCACCCCGAAATAGGCAGGTATCACCATCAAGCCAGCCGGAATGCGGCACAGCATGTAGAGCGGATTGTCGCTTGTGTCGAGGGGAGCCACGGCTGCCATGCCCGCGACCGACAACAAGGCCAGCACCGCATAGCCGGCAACAGTGCGCCAGCTGGTGAAGCTCAACGCCGACAGCTGACGCTTGAAGCAGTTGCCCAAGGCATAGAAGGGCATGAAACGCAGGGCATTGCCCACATTCCAAAACCGCCACCATGCATACTCGATGCGGCTGTGCTGCAGCTCAAAGGCCACAAAGGCACACCCCGAGAGCAACACCGTGGCCGCCATCACCCAGCGCCGCGGCACCAGTCGCTCTACCCAGTAGTAGAGCAGCTGCATGGCATAGAGGCACGACAGGTACCAAAAGGTGGGCAGCACCACCTTGGGGTCGCCCAGCAGCATCTCACACAGGGGCTTGAGCGCCGCCACCTGGGGGTGGTCGCCCAGCCGCCTCCCCACAACGAGCCACAGCGGGTAGAAAATGAGAAAAAACGTGACATAGGGCACCACAATCTGCTTGGAGCGATGCAGGGCATACTGCTTGAAGCTGCTCCAGCGGTCGATGCTGTAGAGGAAGCCCGAGATGCAGAAAAACACGGGCACACGCAGGTTGAGCACCACCGCATTGTCGAGCAGCGGCAGCCTGGGCGGAGTGTGGAACACTATCACCAGAAAGATGCTGAAAAACCTCACGTAGTCGAGCCACGCCTGCCGTTGCTTTGCCATGACCGTGTATAAAAAGAGACTGTAATTGTTTATGTGAGTGCAAAGTTAAGCAATTGTCGCCACACCAGGGCCACAATGCCGCTGCAAAAAAAAAGCAGCCGGCGCAACCTCGTCCCTCTACATGAGGAAAAGGTTGCGCCGGCACGCTATGGTGTTGACGCGCGGGTCGTGTCGCCGTCACTTCTTGCGTTGGGGCTCGTTGCCTGTGCTCGGCTGGCCGGCCGGCGGGGTGGCATTGCTGCCGCCGCCAGCATTGTTGTGGCGCTTGTGCCCGCCATTGTTGCCGGCGGGGCTCTCGGCTCCAGGCTCCTCGGCAGGGGCCTGCTGCTGAGTGCCCTCGGCACCCATGTCGCCCAGGTCGCCCTCGGCGCCAGGCTCGCCAGCTCCGAGAGAGTCGGTCACTTCCTGCATGGCGGGCTCATCGGCCGGCTCGTCGTTTCTCACCACAGGTTGCGGGTCGCAGTCGTAGCTGCTGGGCGGCAGCCCGAGCGACACAAACCTGCCCGTGTAGCTGGGACGCAAGCGGCTGTCTTGGAACACTTTTTCAAAGAAAGCACCGCAGATGGGCATGGCCGTCTTGCCGCCCTGGCCCTGCGTGGAGGTGAAGTGGATGCTGCGGTACTCGCCGCCTACCCACACGCCTGCCACCAGGTTGGGCGTGACGCCCACAAACCATGCATCGCTGTGATTCTGGCTGGTGCCCGTCTTGCCGCCAAAGTCGGTCGTGCGCATGTAGGGGCCCACCCAGCTCTCCAGGTTGTTGCTCGTGCCGCCGGCATCGGTGATGCCAGCCATGAGCATCTGCTGCATGTAGAAGGCCGATTGCGGGCTTATGGCCTGCTCCTCCTGCTGGTGGTCTTTGTAGTTGTAGAGCACCGTCTCGCTGCCGTCGGGCTCGACACGCACAATCTTGGTCACCAGCACCGGGTCGTGTTCCTTGCCATAGTTGGCCACCGTGCCATAGGCATTGGTGAGCTCCAGCAGGTTCACGTCCATGGCACCCAGGCACAGCGAGGGCTTGGCCTCGGTAGCCTTCATGGGCACGAGGGGCGACTTGATGCCCATGGCCTGGGCCGTCTTTCTCACCTTTTCCATGCCCACGCGCTCGTCGGTGCCCGTGCGCACGGCCACCACGTTGATACTCTGCACAAAGGCCTGGCGCAGGCTCATGTCCTGCCCCGAGAAGTCGCCGTTGGCATTGCGCGGGGTGTATTGCTCCCACTGGTTCTTCTGCTCGTTAAACACGTTCATGCTCAAGTAGTCGTCGCGCTCGGTCGAGCACGGTGTCATGCCGCTCTCCATGGCGGCCGAGTACACAAAGAGCTTGAAGGTGGAACCCGGCTGGCGCATCGACTTCACCTTGTCGTATTTCCAGGTCGTGTAGTCGATGTCGCCCACCCAGGCGCGCACAAAGCCCGTGCGCGGCTCAATGGCCACCAGGCCGCAGTGCATAAAGTGCAGCATGTGGCGCACCGAGTCGATGGGGCTCATGTTCACCTCGCGGTAGCCAGCCACGATGCGGCCCGTGCGGCGGTCGCGGTCATACATGAAGAGCTTCATCTTGTGGGGCGTGTTCATGTAGTGGTTCACCGAGTCGGGGTTGTGGGGGAAACGGCTCACCATCTGCTTGTAGTAGTCGGTGGTGCGCAGCACTTGCTGCGGGAAGCCCGGTATCGAGTCGCCCTTGTTGTCGACCCAGCACGGGTCGCTGCCCCAACGGCGCTCAAAGTTGTGCTGCACCTGGTACATCTGCTGCATCACGGCCTCCTCGGCATGCTCCTGCACGCGGCTGTCGACTGTGGTGTAGATCTTCAACCCGTCGGTGTAAAAGTCGACGTCGTTCTCCTCGCACCAGGCCTGCATCTCGTCGTGCACGGCGTTGCGGAAGTAGAGGGCGCGGCCATCGTTGGGAGTCTCAATGTTGATGTGCAGCTGCGTGGGCTCGTTTTTCATCTCGTTGTAGCGCGCCTGCGAGAGGTCGCCGTGGGTCACCATGTTCCACAGCACCACGTTGCGGCGCCACTGGCTGCGCTCGGGGTTGCTGCGCGGGTTGTAGCTCGACGTGGCCTTGAGCAGGCCCACGAGCACGGCGCACTGGTCGAGCGTGAGACTGTCGGGCGTGGTGTTGTAGTAGGTGCGGGCCGCCGTCTTGATGCCGAAGGCGTTGTTGCCAAAGTCGACCGTGTTGGCATACATGGTGATGATGTCCTGCTTGTCGTAGAACAACTCCACCTTGGTGGCCAGTATCCACTCCTTGATTTTGCTGATCAGGATCCCGAAGCCTGGCACGTGACCCAGCAGGCCGCGGTTGGTGCTGCGCACCTTGAACATGTTTTTCACCAGCTGCTGCGTGATGGTCGATGCTCCACGGGCGTGGCGGTGTATCACATAGTCCTTCACGGCGGCAAGCATGCCCGTGTAGTCAACGCCGTGGTGCGAGTAGAAACGCTCGTCCTCGGTATCTACAAGTGCCTTGAAAAACAGGGGATTCACCTGGTTGTACTTCACAGGGGTGCGGTTCTCGTCGTAGTACTTGCACAGCAAGACCCCGTCGGCGCTATACACATAGCTGGCATTGTTGGTCTTGGGGTGCATGATCTCGTTGATCGAGGGCGACTTGCCAAAGAGCCATAGGAAATTGATGTCGACCGCAATGAGCAGCAATATCACGCTCACCACCATGGTGCACAGCCCCGACACGGCCTTGACATACCACGGGCGACCCACATAGATACTCTTGTACCATTGCCAGAAGCTGTAGTTCCATCGACACACATTGCTCCACAGACGGCTCCAAAATCCGTTTTTAAGTCTTACCATAATGCGGCAAATTGATTAAATTATTGCAAAGATAGTGCAAAACAAGGTACTCCCTATCTTTTTTGTAATAAATGTTCTTAATCGTCGTTGAAAAAAAACGCCGATACCGCCGCACGTGCAATTGCCGCCAGCGGTGTCCCTGCCTGCGGCTCGTGCCCACACAGCCATGTGCCAACTTTCTCACAAAAAAGCGCCTGGTGTTGCCAGGGCCAGGATTTTTTAGTAAGTTTGTAGGCTATTATTGTACACAACCACACCGCGACTATGACAATCGAAGAGGCACAAAAGCGTGTCGACAACTGGATCAAGACCTATGGCGTGCGCTACTTCGACCCGCTCACCAACATGGCCCAACTCACCGAGGAGGTGGGCGAGGTGGCTCGCGTGATGTCGCGCACCTATGGCGAGCAGTCGTGGAAGCCGGGCGACAAGCACAAGGACCTGGCCGACGAGCTGGCCGATGTGCTGTGGGTGACGCTGTGCATCGCCAACCAGACGGGCATCGACCTCGATGCGGCCCTCGAGCGCAACTTTGACAAGAAGACGCAGCGCGACAGCCATCGCCACCTCCACAACCCCAAGCTCGAGGGCCCGGCCGGCGACAATGCCTGACCCCCCATTTGCCTCACAGGCAGCACCTGCGTTTATTCTAAATCCACTAAATACAAGATCATGGACAGCATTAAAGACCAATTCAACAAGATGAAAGGCGTGACCGACAATCTGAAAAAGGACCTCCCCTTTGAGCAGACTGTGCCGCCCGACAAATACGAGGCTGCCATCAAGGCCAGCCAGGTGGAGACCGACAACGACAAGGTGAGCGACCAGGTGCACCGCCTCGTCGACGAGCACTGGCAGGAAAACATGAACCGCGACGTGTATGAGTTTCTGCTCAACTGCGTCGACCTCACCACCCTGAGCACGACCGACAGCGAGCGCAGCATCGCCGCCTTCACCCAAAAGGTGAACAAGTACCAGGCCAAGTATCCCGACTTCAAGAACGTGGCCTCGATATGCGTCTACAGCAACTTTGCCGAGGTGGTGCGCGGCAACCTCGAGGTGAGCGACGTGGGCATCGCCGTGTGCAGCGCCAGCTTCCCCTCGTCGCAGGCCCACATCGAGACCAAGGTGGCCGAGACCGCCCTGGCCATACAAGACGGCGCCGACGAGGTCGACGTGGTCATCAACATGGGCTACTTCCTCGACGGCGCCTACGAGGAGCTGTGCGACGAGATTGCCGAGCTCAAGGCCACCATAGGCAACCACCCCCTGAAGGTGATACTCGAGACGGGCGCCCTCAAGAGCGCCGAAAACATCAAGCGCGCCTCGATACTGGCCATGTACAGCGGCGCCGACTTCATCAAGACCTCGACAGGCAAGATCTATCCCGGGGCCTCGCTCGAGGCTGCCTATGTGATGTGCCAGTGCATCAAGGAGTACTACCAGAAGCACAGCATCATGGTGGGCTTCAAGGCCTCGGGCGGCATACGCACCACCGAGGATGCCGTGAAGTACTACACCATCGTCAAGGAGGTGCTGGGCGACCACTGGCTCGACAACGAGTACTTCCGCATCGGGGCCAGCAGCCTGGCCAACGACCTGTTTCAGTCGATGACCGGCACCACCGACAAGCCCTTCTGACGGGGCGCGCACGCACCACACACACATCACGGCCAGGCACGCAGCAATGTGCCCCGCCACACAAGCCAGCAAGCCCCGGCACCGACGTGCCAGGGCTTGTGTGATATAATAGCTGTTGCATCAATCGGGGCCACATGGCCGCCGGTGCAATCAGTCGATGATGTCGAAGCCGGTGTACTTGCGCAGTGCCTCGGGAATCCTGATGCCCTCGGGCGTCTGGTTGTTCTCGAGCAGAGCGGCCACAATGCGCGGCAGGGCCAGGGCCGAGCCGTTGAGGGTGTGGCACAGGTGGGTCTTCTTGTCGTCGCCGCGGTAGCGGCACTTGAGGCGGTTGGCCTGGTAGGTCTCAAAGTTGGACACCGAGCTCACCTCGAGCCAGCGCTTCTGTGCGCCCGACCACACCTCGAAGTCGAAGGTGATGGCGCTCGTGAAGCTGGTGTCGCCGCCACACAGGCGCAGGATGTGCCAGGGCAGCTCGAGCTTCTCGCACAGGCCTTGCACGTGGGCTTTCATCTCCTCGAGAGCGGCATAGCTGTTTTCGGGCTTCTCGATGCGCACGAGCTCTACCTTGTCGAACTGGTGCAGGCGGTTGAGGCCGCGCACGTCCTTGCCGTAGCTGCCAGCCTCGCGGCGAAAGCATGCGCTGTAGGCGCAATTCTTCTTGGGCAGCTCCTCTTGCGGGATGATCACATCGCGGTATATATTGGTCACTGGCACCTCGGCCGTAGGTATCAAGTAGAAGTCGTCGACTTCGCAGTGATACATCTGGCCTTCCTTGTCGGGCAGCTGGCCGGTACCCAGGCCCGAGTCCTGGTTCACCACCAGCGGGGGCTCGATTTCGAGATAACCGTCTTTGTTGGCCTCGTCGAGGAAGAACTGGATGAGGGCGCGCTGCAGGCGGGCACCCTTGCCCTTGTACACAGGGAAGCCTGCACCAGTGATTTTCACACCCAGGTCAAAGTCGATGATGTCGTATTTCTTGGCAAGCTCCCAGTGCGGCAGCGCGTCGGCAGGCAGGTCGGGCATCTTGCCGCCCGTTTTCTCCACCACGTTGTCGGCACTCGACTTGCCCTCGGGCACGCCCTTGTAGGGCACATTGGGCACCGAGAGCAGTATTTGGCGTATTTCTTCCTCAATACCGGTGAGGCGATCGTCGATTTCCTTGTTGGCAGCCTTGAGCGTGCCCACCTGCTGCTTGGCAGCCTGGGCTTCTTCTTTTTTGCCTTGCTTCATGAGGGCGCCTATCTGCGCAGCCATCTTGTTGAGCTGTGCAGCGTTGTCGTCGCGCTGCTTCTGAGCCTCGCGGCGCTGCTTGTCGAGTTCCACCACCTTCATGATGGGCTCGCGGCCGTCAAATTGTTTCACGGCCAGACGGCGTATCACGTCCTCGGGATCCTTGTTGATAAGTTGTAGTGTTAACATTTTATGTGTTGCAGTTTTTAACTTAATAATTGCTTAACCTTGGCGCTTATGGCACGGCCCTCGGCCTTGCCTGCCAGCTGCTTGGTGGCCACGCCCATCACCTTGCCCATGTCTTTGGGCGAGGTGGCGCCCACTTGCGCAATGATGGCCTTGAGCTGCACGGTGAGCTCCTCGTCGCTCAGTTGCTTGGGCAGGAACTCCTCGACCACGCTGGCCTGTGCCAGCTCCTCGCTGGCCAGGTCCTGACGGCCCTGGCTGGCATAGAGCTCGGCGCTCTCCTTGCGTTGCTTGACCATGCGCACGAGGGCCTTGATGGCGTTGGCGTCGGTCACCTCGCCGTTGTTCTCGGGAGCAGTCTTGATGAGCAGGAACTCGGCCTTAATGCCCTTCAGGGCCTCGAGGCGCTGCTTGTCGCGAGCTTTCATAGCCGCTTTTATGCCGGCATTGACATCTTCAAAAAGTGACATAATCGATTGTGATGTTATATTTCTTTATTTTTGCGCAAAATTACACAATAATTCATTACCAAGCAAGTAGCCTCCGCGGCAATCACGATGCACGTGCATCAGCTGCCAAACGAGATGGTGCCCGTGGTGCCCTTCTTTTTGGTCTGGGCCTGGCTGGCCTCGCGGGCATGGTAGTCGTGGGCGGCCTGGTGCTTGTCGCGCAGCTGCGCGATTTGGGCCTTGAACTTGGGGTTGCGGTTGAAGGTGGGCGTCTTCTCAAGCAAGTCGACCATGTCGTCGTTGTCGATGTCCTCGGGCTTGAGCACGATGTAGCGCGACTCGGCCTGCTCCTGGCCCTGCTGTATCACCTTGTCGCCATACTCCTCGCGCAAGCGAGCCTCGTCGTCGACGCTGGCAGCTGCAGCGGCCGTGGCCACGGCGCCCTTGGTAGTGCCGGTGTTGATGGCCGGCCCGTCGGCAGCTGTGGCTGGCGTCTCGCTGTCGAGCGAGACCTCGAAGCCGGCTGCCAGAATGGTGATTTTGATCTTGTCTTCGAGCGTGTCGTCGAAGCCCACACCCCATATCACGTCGACCTCGGGACTGAAGTTGGTCATAAACTGGCGCATCTCGTCGACCTCGGCCATCTTGAAGGGCGAGTGCGACTCGCGCGAGAAGTAGAAGTTCATGAGTATCTTCTTGGAGCCGTACACGTCGCGGTTCTTGAGCAAGGGCGACTCCAGAGCATCCTCGATAGCCTTGGTCACACGATGCTCGCCCTCGCCATAGCCGCTGCTGATGATGGCCACGCCGCCGTCGCGCAGGGTGGTGTTCACGTCGTTGAAGTCGAGGTTGATCATGCCCTGGGTGGTGATGAGCTCCGAGATGCTGCGGGCTGCAATGCTCAGCGTGTCGTCGGCCTTGCCGAAGGCGTTGATGAAGTTCAAGTCGGGGTATATCTCGGTGAGGCGCTCGTTGTTGATGATCAACAGCGCGTCGACATACTTGTGCATCTCGTCGGCACCATTGAGTGCCTTGATGATTTTCTTCTGGCCCTCGAAGAGGAAGGGAATGGTCACGATGCCTATGGTGAGCACGCCGCGGTCGCGGGCGATGCGGGCCACCACAGGTGCAGCGCCGGTGCCGGTGCCGCCGCCCATGCCGGCGGTGATAAACACCATCTTGGTGTCGTCGTCAAACAGGGCCGATATTTCATCGGCGCTTTCCTCGGCAGCCGCCTTGGCCACCTCGGGGTTGTTGCCGGCCCCCAGGCCCTTGGTGGTCTCGGGGCCTATGAGCAGGCGGTTGGGCACGGGGCTGCTGCTCAGCGCCTGACGGTCGGTGTTGATGACGACAAACGAAACGCCGCTTATGTTTTGCTCATACATGTGATTGATAGCATTGTTGCCGCCGCCACCCACGCCCACAACCTTGATGATGGTGGGCATCTTCTCGTCGAGATTGAAGCCCGACGGCTGGTCGATGCTGTCAAATATTTCTTTACTACTGATATCTTTAGCCATAATTGCAATATGTTTTATCTTATTTATGATTTCGGTGTTTCTCTGTCACGGGGCATCGAGCACGGCTCACTCGTCTCTCTCCTCGTCGTTGTCCTCGATATCACTCTCGCTCAGCAGCTTGTCGAGCTTGCGCTTGAAACCGCCAAAGATAGAGCGGCGTTTTTTGTCGGGCTGCGACTGCGGCTCTTGCTCGGGCTGCGGCCTGGCGGCTGCGGCTGGCGCGCCGGCCGGCATGGCAAATTGCGGGCCTTCGGGCTCATAGGAGCGGCGCTCAAGGCAGGTAGCCCCTTCTGGGAGCAGCTCGGCACCCTTGGCCAGCAAGGCAAAGAGCTCGATATACTCGGGCTTGTTGATGGTGTGGTCGAGAATGTTGAGCGTCGACGGGTAGGAGCCGCGGCGCACGTTGATCTTGGTCACCTCGTTCACCTTCTCGGGCAGGCCCTGCAGGGCCGAGCCACCGCCTATGAGCACAACCGAGCGCAAGTCGTCGTTGGTGAGACCGGCATTGGTGATCTGGCGGTTGATGTTGACGATGATCTCGCCCATGCGGGCCGAGATGTACTCCGACGCCTTCTTCGAGTGCACGCCGTCGATGATGATGTCTTCGGCATGGGCAGGGTCGAGCGGGTTGTTGATGTTTTTCTTCACGCGCTCGGCCGTCTCCTCCATGATTTGCAGGCCGTTGACCAGGTCGAGCGTGAGGTTGCGCCCGCCCAGCGGCAGGGTGGTGAGATACTGCAGGGCGTTGTTTTTGTAGATGGCCACCGAGGTGGTCTCGGCGCCTATGTCGACCAGCATGCAGCCCAGCGAGAGCTCGTCGGGCTTGAGTATTTCTTCGCCCACCACCAGTGGTGTGACCAGGTACTGGCGCACCTTCATCGTGGCGCTCATCACGCGCTCGAGATTGAGCTTGATGTTGGGCTTGGCCACAATCTGGTTGAGCTTGATTTCTATCTTGGAGCCAAACTGGCCGCCAGGGGTCTTGGTAGCGCTGCCGTCGACATAGAAGGCCCGCGGCACGATGTCGATGACCTCGTAGCCTCTAAACACATCATGCACGCCCCTGATGATTTTGTCGATCATGCTGTCGGTAATCTGCACCGAGGCGTCGAGGTTGCGCGTCACCTCGGTAGCCTCGCTGTGCACCGAGCGGGCGTTGATGCCCACATACACGTCGGTGATGAGGCCGTCGACCGCGTTGCTCAGCATCTTGAGGATGCGGTTGATAGCGTTTTTTGTGTTTTCCACGTTCTGTATACAGCCGTAGCGCACGCAGTTGGAGAGCTTCTGCTCCTCAAGGCGGTTGACGCTCACGTAGCCAGTAGGCGACTTCTCGGCGATGGCTCCCACGATCTTGGAACTGCCTATCTCAAGTGCTACGATATATTGAGTTTTTTCCATAATGTGTAAAGTTTATATGTAATGTTTCGTTATTTCTTCTTCTCGTTGCCGGTGCTCTTCTTCTTGCTCTTGTTGCCCGTCGAGCCCGCTGGCGACTGTGCGGCTTTTTTCTTCTTGCTGCTCTCGGTCGATTTTGAGTCGCGCTCTTGCTTGTCGTTGTGCTTCTTGCCTGGGTGCTTCTCGCTGGCCGCCTCGGCGTGCTGCTTGCCGGCTGGCTTCGACGCCTCCTGGGCCTCGCGCCGGGGCGAGTCGTCGCGCTTGGTCTTCTTCGGGCGGGCCGCCGGGTCGGCGCCCGACTTCACAATGGCAGCCCTGGTGGTGCCGTCGTTGCGCACGAGGGCGCGGTTGTCGTCGGTCACGGTGATGGTCGTGGCATCGGGGGCTATCTCGTCGTCGTCGGGGCCAGCCTCGACTGTGGCTTCCACCCGCTTGAGGCGGCGTGTGGCCACCACCTGGTGCATCCACTTGAGCGAGATGGTGTCGTAGGTGTCCCAGCCACGCACGGGCATCACTTTCTCGTAGAAGAGCAGCAGCTTCTTGAACTTGTTCTCATAGTTGGCCACGCTGCCAAAGTCGATGATTTGCCCCACAAAGCAGGGCACGATATAGATGCTGCCCGGGCCACGGTAGTTGTACATCGTGACGATGGAGTTGAGCGTGGCATCGCTCTGCACATAGTCGAGCAGCGGCACCAGCCGCTCGGGACCGTAGGCCCGGGTGAAGTGGCCGTTTACCACAGGCACGTCGCAGTAGTAGTTGCCGTTGGCCTCCATGCGCTTGCCCTCGCGGTTGACGTAGTAGGACTTGTCGCCGTCCATGACACGCATCACGGGCACAAGCTGACGCACCCTGATGATGAAGCGGCCGTCCTGCCCCTTGATGCAGTCGGCACTCTCAAGATAGGGCGAGGTGTCGAGCAGGCGCTCTACCCGGTCGCTGTTGATCTGCCACATGGGCTTGCCCTCGAGGGCAATGTGGGCGTGCTTGAGGTCCTCGATGATGCCGCGGGGCGTGACAAAGGGCTTGCTCGAGGCGTTCACCACCTCGATATCGACCTTGCGGCACACCTGGTCGCGTGCCTGGCCATGGGCCCAGATCACCCCCCACGCGAGCAGCGCGGTGAGCACAACGAGCAGTATGTAGCGAACTATCTTCAACGCTGTTGTTTCTTTACTTCTTCACATATCCTGGGCAAGAGGTCGACAATATCGCCTGCACCCACTGTCAACAAGATATCAAAATTAAGCAAATGGATTGAACTGAGCAAATTTTCCTTGCTATAAACCTTTTTTACAGGGCAAGTTACATCTTTCATGATGAGCTCGCTGCTCACCCCGGCGATAGGCTCCTCGCGGGCAGGATAGATGGGCAGCATGTAGCACTCGTCGGCCAAGCTCAAAGCCCGGGCAAACTCGGGGGCGAAGTCGCGCGTGCGGGTGTAGAGGTGGGGCTGGAAGATGACGGTGAGCTTGCGGCCGGGATACAGGTCGCGCACGCTCTTGATGCTGGCCTTGATCTCGTTGGGGTGATGGGCATAGTCGTCGATCACCACGTGGCCGTGGCTGCCCGGCTCCTTGAGCCAGAACTCGAAGCGGCGCTTGGCGCCCATGAAGGTGGCGATGCCCTCCTTGATGGCCTGGGCGGGCACCTTGATGAGCCAGCACACGGCCATGGCAGCCACGGCGTTGTCGATGTTGATTTCCACAGGCACGCCCAGCTTCACATCGGCAATGACGCTGCCGTCGGGGGCCACAAAGTCGAACACGATCTCGCCATCGCCCTTGCGCACGCGGGCGGCATGGAAGTCGCCCTCGTCGATCGAGTAGGTATAGGTCTTCACGCCCGGGCGGGGGCGCGGCTTGAGCTTGAGCCCGGTGTGCAGCAGCAGCACGCCGCCCGGCTCGATGAGCTCGGTGAAGTGGGCGAAACTCTCCAGGTAGTTCTCATAGTTGCCGTAGATGTCGAGGTGATCGGGGTCGGTGGCACTCACCACGGCGATGTAGGGCGTGAGCTCGTGAAACGAGCGGTTGAACTCATCGGCCTCGACCACGCTGTAGGGGCTGGTCTTGGATAGCAGGAAGTTGGTGCCGTAGTTGCGCAGCACGCCGCCCAGAAAGGCGTTGCTGCCCACGCCGCTCACCTGCAGGATGTGGGCCGCCATGCTCGAGGTGGTGGTTTTGCCGTGGGTGCCCGAGAAGCACAGCGCCTTGCTGTTGCGCGTGACGATGCCCAGCGCCTTGGCGCGCAGCATCACCTCAAACCCGTTGTCGAGAAACCACTTCAATATGGGCTCGCTCTCGTGTATGGCGGCCGTGTACACCACCACAGTGTCGCGCTTGTCGCGGCAATAGGCAGGTATCGTGTCGGGGTCCTCGACATAGGAAATCTCCACGCCCTCTTTCTCCAGGGCGCGGGTCAGGTCGGTGGCAGTGCGGTCGTAGCCGGCCACCTGCTTGCCGTTGTCGAGGAAGTAACGCTCGAGGGCTGCCATGCCAATGCCGCCGGCGCCCACAAAATATATCGATTTAAAATCTTTGCTCATTGTTGATGATTGTGTATGTATATATATTGTAATATAAAGCATTTAGTCGGTAAACGGCAGAAGTCGTTGTCGTCGCTTGGCCTCTCACTTGGCAATGGCCATCACGTGGTCGACGATCGTCTCGGCAGCGTTGGCCAGGGCCATCTTCTTCACGTTGGCTGCCAGCGATTGCAGCGTCTGGGCATTGGCGACCGTGTCGAGCGCTGTGGCCACGAGCTTGTCGCGGGCCTCGGCATCCCTGACCATGATGGCTGCGCCCTTGTCGACGAGTGCCATGGCGTTGTGCGTCTGGTGGTCTTCGGCCACATTGGGACTGGGCACGAGAATGGCAGGCTTGCCCAGTAGCTGCAACTCAGAGATGCTGCTGGCGCCGGCACGCGATATCACGAGGTCGGCGGCGCGGTAGGCCATGTCCATGCGGGTCACAAAGGCGGCCTGGTGCACATTGGTCACGCCCGAGGCGGCCAGAGCCTGGCTGCACTGCTGGTCATAGTACTTGCCCGACTGCCACAGCACCTGCACGTCGTCGTGCCCGGCTATGGCCTGCAGGCCGGCAATGATGCTCTCGTTCACGGTGCGTGCCCCCAGGCTGCCGCCTATCACGAGTATGGTCTTCTTGTCGGGGTCGAGGCCCAGCTCCTGGCGGGCCTGCTGGGGCGTGGCGGTGCACTCGAGCAGGTTGCGGCGCACCGGGTTGCCCGTCATCACGATCTTGCCGGCCGGGAAAAAGCGCTCCATGCCCGAGTAGGCCACACATATGCACTGCGCCCCCTTGGCCAGGAGCTTGTTGGTCACGCCGGCATAGGAGTTTTGCTCTTGCAGCAAGGTGGGCACGCCCATCTTCTGGGCCTCCTTGAGCGTGGGGCCGCTGGCATAGCCGCCCACACCTATGGCCACGTTGGGCTTAAACTCCTTGATGATATCCTTGGCCATGCGGGTGCACTTCCACACGCGGTAGAGCACCTTCACGTTTCTGAGCAAGTGCTTGCGGTCGAAGCCCATCACCGGAAGGCCCTTGATGGGGTAGCCTGCGGCAGGCACACGCTCCATCTCCATGCGTCCCTGGGCACCCACAAAGAGGATGTTGGCCTGAGGGTAACGACGCTTGATTTCATTGGCAATCGACAGAGCGGGAAAGATGTGGCCGCCAGTGCCGCCGCCGCTCACCAGAAAATTCATTTCATTTCCATTCATTTTCTCTTATCATTTGTGTGGGATTCTCAGCGCGCAAGTCATCGGGCAACTGAGCCTCCTCGGTTTTGTTGTTTTTACTGTTTTGGTTGGCAATAGTGCGGCTTATGCTCAGCATGATGGCAAAGGCCACGCTGGTGACGATGATCGAGGTGCCGCCCTTGGAGATGAGCGGCAGGGGCTGACCCGAGACGGGAAACACGCCCACGTTGATGGCCATGTGAAACAGGGCCTGGAAGGCGACCATCGAGGCCATGCCGATGATGAGCAGGGCCGGCAGCACGCGGCGGCAGCGGCGTGCTATCATGGCGGCCCGGGCCAGCAGCCACAGGTAGAGGATGAGCACGCACACACCGCCTATGAGCCCCATCTCCTCGACGATAATCGAGTAGATGTAGTCGCTGAAGGCCAGCGGCAGCCGGCTGCACTCGCGCGAGTTGCCCAGGCCCACGCCGGTGATGCCGCCATGGGCCTGAGCCATGCGCGATATCATCTCCTGCGTGTTTTTGCTCGTGATGGGCTTGTACACCAGCGAGTCGCTGTGCCACCAGTCGAGTATGCGGTTTTTCCACGTGCTCTGGCGGTTGACCACCGGCTTGTCGCCGCCTGTCGTGCCCAGCGTGTCGCCCTCTTGCACGATGAGCTCGCTCGTTGCCCCGGGGCCGTTGAGCGTGGCCTCCTGGTTGTCGTTGTGATTCTTGATGACCCAGAACACGCCAAAGAGCACGACATAGGCCAACAGCACATAGCCTATACGCTTGAGCCTGGCTCCGCCTATAAGCATCATCGAGCCACTGATGCACATGAGCAGCAACGTGTTGGTGAGGCCGCTCTGCAAGAGCAGGAAGCCAAACACCGCCACTACCGATGCGGCCTCGACCATCCCGGTGGTTTTCACGTCTTTGTTTTTCTGGTTGCGGGCCAGTATATAGGCCAGCAATGTGACTATCGACAGCTTGGCCAGCTCGGCAGGCTGAATGGTGAAGCCCGGCAGCGTGATAGCGCGCTGGGCGCCGTTGACGACCTCGCCAAACAATCGCACATATACCAGGCACAGCAGCGTGACCAAGCCCAATCCTGGTATCATGATGGCCAGCAGGGTCTTGTTGTTGTAGTCGACACGATAGATGAAATACAGCAGCAGCCCACCTATGGCAAGGAAAACCACCTGCTTGATGATGGGCATGTACACCCCTGCCGTGGCCACCTCGCGGCTCGAGGCGCTGTAGGACTCGATGATCGACAGGAATATCAGCGTGAAGTAGATGCCCCATATCCACGGGTCGCCATACTTGCGCGACATTTCTTCATATCTCTTGGCTTTTTCCGACATGTAATATTTTGTTTCTCTTTCTCAATGTTTACGGGCGGCCTTGCCACACACCCACACACACATTCTCTCTCTTGTGTGTGCGTGTGTGTTTAGTCGTCCAGTTTTCTCACGCAGTCTTTAAACTGGCAGCCGCGATCCTCCATGTTCTTAAACAGGTCGAAGCTGGCACAACAGGGCGAGAGCAGCACGGTGTCGCCCTTCTGGGCATAGGCGTGGCACTTGGCCACTGCCTCGGGCATCGAGCGGGCATCGGTGATGTTGGGCACCTTGCCGTCGAAGAACTTGTGCAGCTTGCTGTTGTCGACACCCAAGCACACGATGGCCTTCACCTTCTCCTTCACAAAGTCTTCTATCTCGCTGTAGTCGTTGCCCTTGTCCTTGCCGCCCAGGATGAGCACCACCGGCGTGGTCATGCTCTCGAGGGCATACCAGGTGGCGTTGACGTTGGTTGCCTTGGAGTCGTTGATATAGGTCACACCGCCCACCGTGCGCACGTATTCCAAGCGGTGCTCCACGGCCTCGAAGTCGGCCAAGGCGCGGCGTATCACCTCGTCGTTCACATTGAGGAACGTGGCCGAGATACCGGCAGCCATCGAGTTGTACACGTTGTGCAGTCCCTTGAGCGAGAGCTGGGCACGGGGCATCTCCCAGTGCCTGCCGCCCACGTTAAATTTCATCAAGCCGCTCTCGTCGAGACAGGCAGCGCAATCCTCCTCGTCGAGGGCGCTGAAGGGCAGCATGCGGGCCTCGCTCGTCACGTGCTTGAGCTGGGCGGTCACCACCGGGTCGTCGTGCCAGTAGATGAAGGCGTCGTCGCTCGTCTGGTTCTGCATGATGCGGAACTTGGCGGCCACATAGTTTTCCATCTTGTAGTCGTAGCGGTCGAGGTGGTCGGGCGTGATGTTGAGTATCACGGCCACGTTGGCCTTGAAGTCGTACATGTTGTCGAGCTGGAAGCTGCTCAGCTCTATCACATACACGTCGTGGCTCTCGGTGGCCACCTGCAGGGCCAGGCTCTTGCCCACATTGCCGGCCAGACCCACGTTGAGGCCTGCCTTCTGCAAAATGTGATAGGTGAGCAAGGTGGTGGTCGTCTTGCCGTTGCTGCCCGTGATGCACACCATCTTGGCATCGGTGTAGCGACCGGCAAACTCAATCTCGCTGATGACCGGTATGCTCTTCTGCTGCGCCTTCACCAGGATGGGCACGTTGCCGGGCACGCCGGGGCTCTTTATGATCTCGTCGGCCGCCAGCACTCTCGACTCGGTGTGCGGGTGCCCCTCTTCCCACTCGATATCGTATTGAGCAAGCAGCTGCTTGTATTTGGGCGCAATCTTGCCCATGTCGGTCAAGAACACGTCCATTCCCTTCACTTTGGCCAGGACAGCAGCTCCGGCGCCGCTCTCTCCTCCGCCTAAAACCACGATACGTTTTTTCATCTTATTATTAAAATGTGATTGAGTCATGTTTTTTTATCTTATCTTAAGTGTCACAAAGGTGAGCACTGCCAGCAAGATGGCAACCAGCACAAAGCGCATCACTATCTTGGGCTCGGGGATGGCGTGCACGGGCTTCTGCCACTTGGCCTCGACCTGACTCGCCGGCACCTGGAAGTGGTGGTGCAGCGGTGTCATCTTGAAGATGCGCTTGCCCACGCCGTAGCGCTTCTTGGTGTACTTGAAATAGGCCACCTGCATCATCACGCTCAAGTCCTCGCAGAAGAAGGTGAGACACAAGATGGGAATGAGCAGCTCCTTGCGTATGAGAATGGCAAACACGGCGATGATGCCGCCCAGGCACAAGCTGCCCGTGTCGCCCATAAACACCTGAGCCGGATAGCCGTTGTACCACAAGAAGCCCACCGTGGCGCCTATGAAGGCCGCCGCATACACCACAAGCTCGCTGCTGTTGGGGATATACATGATGTTGAGATAGGTCGAATACACCACATTGCCCCCCAAGTAGCACATGATGGCCAGCGCCACCCCTATCACTGCCGAGGTGCTCGTGGCCAGGCCGTCGAGCCCGTCGGTGAGATTGGCGCCGTTGCTCACTGCCGCCACCACAAAGATGGTGACCAGTATAAACACGATCCACCCGCCTGTGCTGGCGCCATCGCCCATCCACTTGGTAAACCACGAGTAGTTGAAGTTGTGGTTTTTCACAAAGGGGATGGTGGTCTCGGCCGCCTTGATGTTTTGGGCCTTGTGCTCGATCACGACCTCGTGGGTCACGGGGTCGACAACCTCCACGTTCTGGTCCATCACAATGGCAGGGCTCAAGTACATCGTGAGGCCCACAATCAGGCCCAGGCCCACCTGGCCCACAATCTTGAACTTGCCCTTCATGCCCTCCTTGTTGTGATGGGCAACCTTGATATAGTCGTCGCAGAAGCCCAGCGCGCCGCACCACAGCGTGGCAATGATCATGAGTATCATGTAGATGTTGCCCAGCTTGCCCAGCAGCAGGCAGGGCACCACGATGGCCAGGATGATGATGATGCCTCCCATGGTGGGAGTGCCTTTCTTCTCCATTTGCCCCTGCAGGCCCAGGTTGCGCACAATCTCGCCCACCTGCATGAGCTGCAGGCGGTCGATAATCTTGCGGCCAAACACGATGGCTATAAACAACGACAGGATGAGCGCAAAACCGGCACGGAAGGTGATGTAGTCAAACAGCCGCGCGCCCGGCACGTCGAATTGCTCTAAATAGTGAAATAAATAGTACAACATGTTGTTTTTTTTTCTCTTAATTTATCTATCGGTCAGATTCGTTTTACTTCTCGTTGTCGAAGATGTGCTGCAGCACCTCGCGGTCGTCGAAGTGGTGCTTCACGCCTTTCACCTCCTGGTAGTTCTCGTGCCCCTTGCCGGCCACAAGCACCACGTCGCCGGGCTTGGCCAGCTGGCAGGCCGTGGCTATGGCGCTGGCACGGTCGGTGATCTTGAGCACACGGGGGCGGTCGTCGGGCGTGAGCCCGGCCTCCATGTCGGCCAGGATGGCCTCGGGGTCCTCAAAGCGCGGGTTGTCGCTGGTGAGTATCACCTGGTCGCTGCGCCGTGCCGCCTCGGCAGCCATCATGGGGCGCTTGCCCTTGTCGCGGTTACCGCCGGCACCGCACACGGTGATGATGCGGCCCTTGCCGTTGAGCACCTCGGCAATGGTGCTGAGCACGTTGACCAGCGCATCGGGCGTGTGGGCATAGTCGACCACGGCCGTGTAGCCGCGCGGCGAGGTCATCGTCTGGAAACGCCCGGCCACCGGCACGAGCAGGCTCATCTTGACCAGCACCTCGTCTTTGGGAAAACCGAGCAGTACCGAAGCCCCGTACACCGAGAGCAGGTTGTAGACGTTGAAGCGGCCCGTGAAGCGCACCTCAAGCTCCTGCCCGTTGAAGTTGACGGTCATGCCATCGAGGCGGTCTTCGATCACTCGGCCCTTGAAATCGGCCATGGCACGCAGCGAGTAGGTGTAGCTGCGGGCCTTGGTGTTCTGCACCATCACGCTGCCCTGCTTGTCGTCGGCATTGACCAGGGCAAAGGCATCGGGCGGCAGCAAATCGAAGAAGCGCTTCTTGGCCTTGATGTAGTTTTCGACCGTCTTGTGGAAGTCGAGATGATCGCGGGTGAGATTGGTGAAGATGCCGCCGGCAAAGTGCAACCCGTCGATGCGGTACTGCACACAAGCGTGGCTGCTCACCTCCATGAAGGCGTAGTCGCAGCCCGCCTGCACCATCTCGTGCAGGAAGCGGTTGATTTCAAGGCTGCCCGGCGTGGTTTGCTTGGCAGGATACTCGGTGCGGTCGACCACGTTTTTCACGGTCGAGAGCAGTCCGGCCTTGTAGCCCATGAGCCGAGCCATCTCATAGAGGAGCGTGGCCGTGGTGGTCTTGCCATTGGTGCCCGTCACGCCCACGAGCTTGAGCTGCGAGCTGGGGTGATCATACCATGCATCGGCCAGCAGGGCCTCGGCTTGGGTGCTGTTGGGCACTTGCACATAGGTCACAGCCTCGTCGAGTGTCGCGGGCAGCTCCTCGCACACAACGGCAGCGGCGCCGGCGGCAACCACAGCCGGGATAAACTGGTGGGCATCGACCACAGCACCACGCACGGCGATAAAGAGCGAGCCCTCACGAGCCTGTCGCGAGTCGTTGGTCACCTCGACGATGCGCTTGTCGAGGCTGCCCACTACCCGCTTGGCGTCGATGGCAGCGATTAAATCTTTGAGTTGTTTTTCCATTTTTATCTCATCTTTTTATAATATTCTGTTGTCTTTACACACACCGGCATGAGCCGCCCCGAGCGTGGCTCAATTCTTGAGCTTGAGATACACCATCTCGCCGCGGGTGAAGCGCTGGCCCGGTACCAGGCTTTGCTCCACCACGTAGCCATAGCCCTGGGTGCGCACCGTCATGCCGCGGCGCTCAAGGCGCCCTATGGCCTCGCGTGCGCTCAGGCCCACCACGTTGGGCACCACTTTGCTTGCACCTGCCCCCGGGCGGGCCAGCACCTTGGCCGTCTTCAGCCCTATGCCGTTGTTCAAGTTGGCCGCACGGTTCTTGCTGTCGGTGGCATAGAGCGTGGGGGCTGCAGGCACATGGCCAGCTGCCGTGACCCGGTAGTCGCTCTTGTTGTCGAGCAGGCCGCGGGCATACATCTTGAGGGCCACATTCTTGAGCACCACGCCGCTGCTTGCCCCGGCACCGCGGTCGGCCCCAAGCATGAGCACCACGCACGAGTAGAGCGGGTGGCTGTAGGGGAAAAAGCCGCAGAAGGCCAACCGCTTGGTCGACCCGTAGCGCCCGTCCTTGCCTATGATGTAGGCCGTGCCTGTCTTGCCGGCGATCTCAACCTGGTCGCTCTGCACCCACTTGCGGGCAGTGCCGTGAGCCCCCCACACCACGTCGTGCAGGCACTGGCGCAGCTTGGCGGCGTTCTCGGGCGAGCACACCTGGCGACGTATGTAGCGCACGGGCACAATCGAGTCGGGCTCGCCGGCACGGGAGAGCTTCTTCACCAGGTGCGGGCACACATACTTGCCGTCGTTGGCAATGGCGTTGTACATGCCCAGAATGTGAAGCGGCGGTATCTCGGTGGTGTAGCCAAAGGCCATGCGCGTCAAGGCCACACGGCCGCCGTTGTTGTTGGGCAGATGGGCAAACTTGGGTTCCATCTCGCCGCCTATGCCCGAGTGATAGGGCTCAAAGAAGCCCATCTTCACCAGTTGCTGGCGGAAACCGTCGGGGTTGTTGCCATAGGCCTGCACGGTGATCTTCGACATGCCTATGTTGCTCGACATCTCGATGATCTCGCGTGGCGACAGCGCCGCGCCGCCATGAGGGTCCTTGATGGGGCGGCCGCAGTAGTTCCACACAGCGCCGGTCTCCCACTTGGCGTCGATGTTCTTGACAGTGCCGTTTTCCAAGGCCACCATCATCGATATGGGCTTCATCACCGAGCCTGGCTCGTAGCCCAGCACGGCATTGTTGCGCCCCTCCACATAGTCGCCGGCCTCCTCGTTCCACTCCAGGTTGGAGATGGCCTTGATTTCGCCGGTCTGCACCTGCATGAGCACGGCAGTGCCCCAGCGGGCATTCGACTCCTTGAGCATGCTCGAGAGTTCCTCCTCGAGGATGTCTTGCAGCTGCACATTGATGGTGGTGGTGATGTCGTAGCCACTTATGGCCGGCACAATGCTCCACTTCACGGCATTGTTGGTGAGCTGTATGTTCTGTGCCTTGCCCGGCACGCCGTAGAGCAGCGAGTCGAGCGCCATTTCCAGTCCCGAGTGGCCGTGATAGCCATGGCTCACGATGCGGCGGCGGCCCGTAGCCTTGTTGTAGACGGTGTCGACGCGCTCGCTCACGTTGCCTATACTGCGCGAGGCCATCATGCCATAGGGCTTGCAGCGCGCATTCTGCTTCTCGGCATAGAGGCCGCTCTCGCGCTGACGCTTGTTGAAGAAGGGGAATTGCTTGAGATGCTCAAACTCGTTGTGCGACAATTTCTTGAACAGTCTGAACGAGGTCTTTCTCTTGGCTCTTGCCTCGAGTATCTCGGCTTTCCACTGGGCTGCCGTCTTGCTCCTGCTGGGGTCAAAGGCAGCCAGGCTGTCGCACAGGGCAGGCAGGTAGCGGCGCAGTGTGTCGTCTTTGATGCCCGCCGAGCCGAAGTCGACGCGGGCGGTGAAAAAATTCATGTTGGCTGCCAGCACGGTGCCGTTGTCGGCCAGTATCTTGCCCCGCTCGGGCTCAATCTCGGTGGTGTCGAGCCACAGGCTGTCGGCCTTGCTCTCCCACTGATGGGCATAGATCACAGTGGTCTTGAACGTGTCGTAGATGATGAGCGAAGAAAACATGAGCATGAAACCCACCACAAGCAGGTAACGCGCCAAGATATGTTTTTTATTTGATTGCTTCATTTGTCGGTCAAGTAAAATGGTGGCTGGTCGGGTGAGGTGAGGTCGATGTGCATCGAGTCGATATAGGCGGTCATCTGGCTCTCACGTATCATCGAGTTGTACTGCGCGCTGGCATTCACGCAGTCGGTCTTGGCGTTGTTGAGCTCCTCGGTGAGCTTCATCACCTGCGAGAGGCTGTTTTGGCACGTGTACTTGTTGCTGATGTACATGAGCAACATGACCGTGATGGCTATCACATAGACCATGTTGCGCTTGAAGAAGCCGAAGGTGAGAAAGCTGCGGCCCTGTATCATCTTGCCAGCCAGCTCGGTGGTGTTGACACCGTAGGCCACATTGTCGCTGCCTCCCTTGTCTTTCTTCTTGTTGTTGTTCTTCTTCTTATTGTCGTTGCTCTTCGCCATTTCTCTTAAAACTGTGTTTTACCCCTCCATAATGTTTTGAAAGAAACCTCAATTGCCGGCCGCGGCCTTCTTGCAGGCAATGCGCAGCTTGGCGCTGCGCGAGCGCGGGTTGCGCTCCACCTCCTGGGCGCCGGGCACGATCACCTTGTTGTTCACGAGCTGCCATGGGGTGCTCACGCGGCCATAGAAATCCTTGTCGACCTTACCCTCGATGTTGCCGGCGCGCATGTAGTTTTTCACCAGGCGGTCTTCGAGTGAGTGATAGGTGATCACCACCAGCCGCCCACCTGGCTTGAGCACGTCGAGCGACTGCTCGAGCAGCCGCTTGAGCGCGTCGATCTCGTGATTGACCTCGATGCGCAACGCCTGAAACACCTGGGCCAGCTCCTTCTTCTCGGCGCCGGGCTTCAAGTAGGGCTTGAGCAAGGCGGCAAGCTGCTCGGTAGTGGCGATGGGCTGGCTGGCCCGTGCCTTGACAATGGCGCTGGCCATGCGCCGGCTCTGCCTGAGCTCGCCGTACAGGTAGAGCACGCTGGCAAGCCGCTGCTCGTCGTAGTTGGCCACGACCCAGGCTGCATCGTGGGCCGCATCGCGGTTCATGCGCATGTCGAGGCGACCGTCGAAGCGGAACGAGAAGCCACGGTCCTTGTCGTCGAAGTGGTGAAACGACACCCCCAGATCGGCCAGGATGCCGTCGACACTGTCGACACCGTAGTAGCGCAAAAAATTTTTCAGGAAGGCAAAGTTGCCGTGTACAAATGTAAACCGGCTGTCGGCGATGCGGTTGCCGTAGGCGTCCATGTCCTGGTCCATGCCGTAGAGCCGGCCCGTGGGCCCCAGGCGCGACAGCAGCTCGCGGCTGTGGCCGCCGCCGCCGAAGGTCACGTCAACATAGGTGCCGCCGGGCTTGATGTCGAGCCCCGTCATGCACTCTTGCAGCAATGCCGGAATGTGATATACTTGCTGGTTGTCGTCTATGTGCTGTGTTGCCATCGCCTGCTGAGAAAATATAGTATTGCGTTATCTTTTAGACTCGTGTCTCGCGTGCGCGTGATAAATCGGTTGTAAAGGTACTTATATTTCTCCAAAATTTACAATTTCAAACTCATTAAAAATCTTAATCCCGGGAAAAAGTTATTAACAACCAATCAGAAACAACGGTTAAACCGCCCGTTGCAGCACAATTTAAAAAACCAAATCCTTTTGCACTTGTAAACGCCACAGCCACCCAACCAACGCCACCTGCAAGCGGCCACGATTTGCTCCTGAAGGGAAATTTCAGTACTTTTGCCCAACACAACATTTTGCACACGACATGAAACAATATCTCGATCTACTGCGGCACGTGCTCGACGAGGGCACCCTCAAGCACGACCGCACCGGCACCGGCACCAAGAGCATCTTCGGCTACCAGCTGCGCTGCAACCTCGACGACGGGTTCCCGCTGCTCACCACCAAGAAGGTGCACCTCAAGTCGATCATCTACGAATTGCTGTGGTTCCTGCAGGGCAACACCAACGTGCACTGGCTGCAAGAGCACGGCGTGCGCATATGGAACGAGTGGGCCGACGAGAACGGCGACCTGGGTCCCGTCTACGGCCACCAGTGGCGCTCGTGGCCCGACTACCACGGCGGCACAATCGACCAAATTGCCAACGTGGTCGAGGCCATCAAGACCAACCCCGACTCGCGCCGCCTCATCGTGAGCGCCTGGAATGTGGCCGAAGTGGCCGACATGGCCCTGCCTCCATGCCACACGCTATTCCAGTTCTACTGCGTCGACGACCGCTTGAGCCTGCAGCTCTACCAGCGCAGTGCCGACCTGTTTCTGGGCGTGCCCTTCAACATCGCCAGCTATGCCCTGCTGCTCATGATGGTGGCACAGGTCACGGGCAAGCGGCCCGGCGACTTCATCCACACCTTCGGCGACGCCCACATCTACCTCAACCACCTCGACCAGGTGCACGAGCAACTGAGCCGCACGCCGCGGCGGCTGCCCGTGATGCACATCAACCCCGACGTGAAGAGCATCTTCGACTTCGACTACGACGACTTCAAGCTCGAGGGCTACGACCCCTACCCCGCCATCAAGGGGCAGGTATCGGTGTGAGCCACAACGCTTCTTGCAAAAAACACCCAAAAACATCGATGACCTAAAATCCGCAACTATCATCCAATACACGATTAAGGGTAGATTTATGAGTCGTTAGTAGCAGCTTTCAGTAAAAAGCAACAGCACAACATCAATATGTAGCCACCATCCCCTTACCCCACGA
>Ga0256404_1001263_pt1 | contig 62678 bp, 50 predicted proteins | sample RumenRJG_01DNA_FD_185990 | JGI IMG/M metagenome (GOLD analysis project Ga0256404, IMG submission 185990) | Bovine rumen microbial communities from Lethbridge, Alberta, Canada - RJG_01 | ecosystem: Host-associated > Mammals > Digestive system > Stomach > Rumen | place: Canada: Alberta | collected...
TTTCTTCTTTGTCAAGTAAATTGACGACTTGACTATAGACCGGCTGTCCGGTAAAATATGTACTTTTGCCCATAGCTATACTTTTATTTTTTGTTCAAACAAAGATAGCAAAAGGGTTGGTTTCCGAGAGTGGAAATCAGCCCTAATTTTTGCCTCTCAACAAAAGTTTTACCGGACAGCAATAATAAATTTTCAAACAATACCCAGCCAATCTATGTGGCATTCTGATATCGCAAGCGGATATCATAGTGTAGCCCGCACACTGATGAAAATGCACGGTACATTAAGAAAAGCAGGAGAGGAGCATCGGCCATCGCCATCACTCCTCTTCTGCTATATGTTATATGTAATCTTTTACTTGGACAGGTTGGCTATCGTCGCAATCATGGTGGCGATAGAAGCTAAGCCAGTACCGAGCGACAGCCACTTGGACAAATCATTACCCTGCGACTTGGGCTTGCTCGGAACTATGATTTCGCATCCGGGTTCCGGCTTTGCCTTTCTTCCAGCCTTGGCCACCAGACCATTCATATATACTATATAGGTTTTGCTCTTTTTGGAGCGTGCGCCGTAGCCGCCGGCCAGGTCGATGTATTTGTTAACGCTGAATTTCTTATTATAGCCGACCGTATTGGGATACATCACATTACCGGAGACGCGAACGGTATTGGTGTACTGCGGGATGATGAGCCTGTCACCACTTCTGAGCACAATATCATACTCGCTTCCCGGATTGGCAATAGCCTTGTCCAGTTCAATACCCACGCTGTAGGTTGAGCCTATCTGCACCTTGGACAAGGCGATAGAGTCCTCGCCAGAGGCAGACTGCATGGCCACTTTCATTACAGACTCCATACGCAGGCGCTCGGCCTCGTTGATCATTCGCTCGAGTCGTGCGCCGCGCACATAAGCCATCGAGGTGACGCCGCCGGCTTTCTTGACCAGTTCGCTCAGACGTTCGGTCTTCTTCTCAAGCGTATAGACGCCACGATAGGTAACCTCGCCGTCCACATAAACGTTCTGCTGGATATTGTATTCAGGACTGATCCTGACGTAAATCTCATCATATGGCTGGAGTACGAAATCGGAATCCGCGCCTGATTTCAATCCGGCATTCAATGATATGCTAAATGACTTGGATAGCTGGTTAGAGCCCTCTGTAGCATGGGAATTTACGATACGGCGGGACACATCTATTCGCGCCACAGAGGCGTTGTCTTTCAGTCCGCCAGCCTGAAGTATCAGATCGGCGACGGTCATGCCCTCTGCATAGTCATAGACTCCGGGATAGAACACCTGACCAAATATAGTGACTTGCCGATCCTCGGTGGCCATCTTGGTAGACGGCACAAAGAGCACATCTCCATTTCTGAGGGGCATGTCCGGCAGACTACCGTCCAGAATACCACCCAGATCCAGATTTACTGATTTGTATGTACGGTCATCCTTTAGGCGGTGCAGGATGGCGTGATCTTTAAATGCATCTTCGGTCAGGCCGGATGCATGGGCTACAAGTTGCTTCACCGTTGAGATGTCGTTGCCTATGTTATATTGCCCGGGACGGAAGACTGCGCCTTTGACTTCCACAAGATTGGAGAAGCGATTCACCACGCTGTCGACCGTCACACTATCGGCATCTGCGAGCTTAAAGTTGCTGAAATCAAATTCATTCACATTATAGACAGACTGCTGGGCACCGTCCTTTCTCAAGACTCTTACCGACTGCTTATAAGCGTCTCCGGTAAAGCCTCCCGTATAGCGAAGCAGAGATGCGAGCGTCTCCGACTTCTTCATCTCATAGTACATGGGGCGCTTCACCTTGCCTACGACATTTACCAGACAGTCGTACGGCTCTACTACTATCACATCTCCGTCGGCGAGGCGAATGTTACCTCTCATCTTGCCATTAAGAATGTAGTCGTAGACATCGACATTGCTCATAAGCTTACCCTTGCGATATACCTTGATATTTCTGAGCGTACCGATATCGCTTATTCCACCAGCCTCGTACAGGGCGTGGAATACAGATGCAAAGGCCGAGAGCGTATATGTGCCCGGCACCTTGACCTCGCCCATCACATTGATTGTAATAGTGCGACTCTGACCTAACGTCAGCTTGACCTTGGACGACCGGTAGCGGCTGCCCAGACGAGACTTGATTACCGAGTTGGCCTGAGCAATAGTCAGTCCGCTCAGTTCGATAGGGCCGAATCCCTCAATTGTGATCGTTCCGTCAGGCGAAACTTCCTGCTCAAATGTCTTTTGCGATGCTCCCCAGACATCAACAAAAACTTTATCACCCGGACCTATCACATAGTTCTGCGGGGTGGCAATGTTCATATTGGGCTCGAAGGTCAGAAGGCGGTTGTTAAATATATCGCGGCCAAAGACTTTCTTTCTGTAGCTGGCCAACCTCTCTTCTACCAACAAATCTACGCTGTCCGGGAACATGGTGCTTAATGCCGAGGACATATCGACGAAATCGGGATTGGTCTCGTCGTAAGTATTTACGGGGGTATCGAGCTCGTTTGTATTAAAAGATTTCCTGCGGTCGTTAACGGTCTGCTCGGTCTCTTCTCGGGCCGGGGCGCGTGTGCCGTCTTTCCTGGCAGTTCTCAAACGGCTTGAAGGCTTGTTGGTGGTACTTTCTCCAAAGATATCGTTATTCTTCTGCATTTTCTTCTGGATAGAACGTATCTGTTCTATCTTTACACCGTTCTGCATCAGATGCGTAACGATCTGCGCCCTCGAAGTGCCTCGTGCCTGCTCTCTGACAATGTAGTCCACAATCTGATCATCCGTCATGCCCGACTGTGCGTATACAGTCAAGGTAAACGACAGAAGGGAAAACAAAAGCAAGAAGAATCTCTTATTCATTGTATTGGAAGTTAGCCAGCTCTATTAGTACATCGTGAAATTTATTCTTCCACGTTGCCTTCTTCGGCGTTCTGATTGCCGTTAAGGTATGCCACGACTTTGTCTTCTATTTCCTGACGCAATTCTGCATTATCCTTTAGCAGCTTAAGCACGGCCTCGCGTCCCTGACCTATCTTGGTATTCTGATAGCTGAACCAGGAGCCGCTCTTATTGATTATTCCACTATCTGTAGCGATGTCAACGATCTCACCTACGCGAGAGATGCCTTCGCCAAAGATTATATCAAACTGGCACACTCTGAACGGAGGCGCTACTTTGTTTTTCACCACTTTGACCTTAACCTTATTACCATAGATGGTAGACCCGTTCTTTAGGGATTCGCATTTGCGGATGTCAAGCCTTACGGAAGAATAGAACTTGAGCGCATTTCCTCCGGTCGTAGTCTCCGGATTGCCATAGAGTACACCTATCTTCTCACGCAACTGGTTGATGAAGATGCAGGTAGTATTGGTCTTGCTGATAACAGATGTGAGTTTTCTCAGCGCCTGGCTCATCAGTCTGGCCTGCAGACCTACCTTGTTATCCCCCATTACGCCCTCGACTTCAGCCTTAGGCGTCAACGCAGCCACAGAGTCGATGACCACCAGTTCAACAGCTGAACTTCTTATAAGTTGATCGGCTATATCAAGAGCCTGCTCACCGTTATCTGGCTGCGAGACGATGAGGTCTTCCACATTTACGCCGAGCTTCTCGGCATAGAAACGGTCGAAAGCGTGCTCTGCATCTATAAAAGCAGCTATTCCGCCCAGTTTCTGTATCTCGGCAATGGCATGAAGCGCCAATGTTGTCTTACCGGAGCTCTCCGGACCGAAGATTTCAATGACCCTGCCGCGGGGATAGCCACCTACGCCCAGCGCATGGTCAAGCTGTATACTACCTGTAGGGATCACATCTATCTTGTCCACATGCTCATCGCCCAGACGCATAATTGTGCCCTTACCAAAATCCTTTTCGATTTTTGCCATTGCGGCCTGCAAAGCCTTAAGCTTCTCGTTTCCTGTTGATTCTTCTGATTCCTTTTTCGCCATAGTCTGTAATACTTTGATTACTTAATATTACAAAGGTAATAAATATATTTCTTATTCACTTCTCCTCTCCTAAAAAGATTTGCATAAAACCTCAGAAAGGATTAAATATCTGCTTTATTAAGCGTAAAACTTACCATTGCGTTCATACCATCAGCGCCGACTGGAGGATTAATCTTTTTGATGGCCACATTCACCCTCTCTATCTTCGGCAACTTCAAGATCTCACCGGCCATCACATAGGCCAAATGCTCAAGCAGTTTATATGAACGGCCTTCCGCTACATTCCGGATAACGCCGTAGGCAAGCGTATAGTCTAGGACTCCTTCAGGATTATCGTCGACAAACGCACAGGCTTCTCCCTTTAGCTCAAGGGTAACATTCACCTCAATCTCCGCTTTGACCTGCCGTTCCATTTCTGTCACGCCAAGAGAGGCCATGAAGCGAGCACCCGGCAGACTTAGTATATAAGCGTACTCGTCATTTTTCATTTTATTTGCCTGTCGTTAAGAGCCTTTGTATATTTGGCTGCGTTCCGGAGATGTTCGCCATATGTCCGTGCGAAATTGTGTGTACCGGAGAAATCTTCCTTGGCGCACATGTACATGTAGTCGTGGTGCTCATAATTGAGAACGGCATCAATGCCCTTGACGCTCGCAATTCTTATAGGACCGGGAGGAAGGCCGATGTTTCTATAGGTATTGTATGGGCTTCGGATGCCCAGGAGATTCTGATATATCCTTTTTAAGTCAAACTTTCTCCACGCGAATTTAATAGTCGGATCGGCCTGAAGTGGCATGTCTGCCTTGAGCCTGTTAATATACATCCCCGCGATTTTGGGTTTCTCGCTGTTGTTCGCGGTCTCCTCGTCAACAATGGAAGCCAGAGTATACACCTGATGGGGTGTCATGGGTATCCGGCGGGCTTTCTCCAGCCTGTCGCTCGTCCAGAAGTTATCTGATTCCTTCTTCATCCTTTTCAAAAACTCCTTGACCGAGACATTCCAATACACCTCGTAGGTATTCGGAACAAACAGGCAATATGCATTTGCGGTGTCGACCCCATATTCACTCATGATGGCGGAATCTTTGAGCGCATGGTAGAGAGACAGAGAGTCCATCATCAGTTTGTGAGAGACAAAGCCCGACAGATCTTCAAGAGTGCGCACAGGCGGGATAGTCAATTCCACCGGGGTCTGATGTCCGCGATAAAGATTTCTGAAGAATCTCAGTGCGCTCTCACCTGAGCTCAAGGCATACCGGCCTGGCTTGACATGCTTGTCGTATTGCGCCACAGCCATCAGCAGAGATACGCCGTACTTCTGTGGACCTCTGGCAATGGTGTCTAACTGTGCGCGTACATTCCTGCTTCCGCTATCGGGATAAACGTATACATAAGCAGTGCTGTTCCCCTTGAGAAAAGGGAAGAACATGACGTACAAAATCAAAAGTACGAAAAACAGAATTAATGATGCAACAATATATTTCGTTCTTTTCATTGTCTACCTCAGTATTTTAATAATTTCGTCTACGCTATCAATTGGCAGCAGTGTCTACCGGCCGGTAATACAAATAGGCCCAGTAGGTTGTAGCATATTCGCTTATGTCCTGCTGCTGATTTGCCCTTTGCAGGAAATCTGCGAAATACTTGTCCTGATCATGATCATAATCTATGTTCACCAGTCCGGGATTTTTCATTTTGCAAGCAGCCAACGCCTCCGAATAAGCGCGGGGCATCCTGTCACCCTGATACAAATTGTAATGCTGCAGGACTATAGCAAACTTCTCGACCTCCTTGTTAAGCAGCAGGCTGCACAGGACGTAATCGAGAATTTTCTTGCTCTTTTCGTTTCTCTCAAACAGGCGGAACATCTCCGAAGCCATGGGATAAGCGCCAACATAAGTATCGCTTATATAAGGTAGTTTGGGAGCCTGCGCGCTTTGCTTTTCCGCCGCCTCAATTGCATCCCGCCGGCTTGCTACAAAATCATTATTAAAGCAGCTTTTCGAGAGAAGATCCAGATAGAAGTGCGCAGCTGCAAAGTCATGCAACTTTATAGAATAATCTATCTTTTCGCGCATCGCCTTAAAACAGTCATTCTCCCGCTGGGTCACGCCATATTCAAACGCCATATGATAACACTCATTCCATATGCCGATGTTATCATAAAACTGCCGATTGAAATTGACATAAAATGGTTTCTCCTCATGCCTGAACAGGAACATCTCGGGGGAGTTTATCGGATAGGCGAAGAGATTGTCTGCCATCGAGCCCGTGGCGTTCATGGCCAGCAAAACGTAGCTCGTCAAAATGCGACTTTTTATTACCTCATCATACGGGAAATCAGAGATTATGCTCTCCCAGTCTTTGGCATCGGCCAAGCTGGAGAGCTTAGCACTTTTCTCTTCGAAAGCGAGGGTCTCACTCGTGCGCATAACTACTCCGAATACAACGATTGACAAGATGCTGAGTGACCACTGGAGCTTCAGGTTCAAATGCCACTTTAGGGGCACGAAGTAGAGTGCAACAGTCAAGAGGTAGAACGGAAGCAACTTGAGTGGGAACATGTTATCCACATTCAGGCTTGGTCTGTCCTTAAACGGTATAAAGCCCACATAGTCCGACCATATACCGGGGACAAAGAGACTGATCCCGAGGAACACTAGCATCAAAGCCGCTCCAATCCTGCTCTTTTTCACTACCAGCTCGAAAGCCGCGAACACCAGATACATCAGACAGACCTCATACCACGCCAAAAGGCAGAAAGAGGGGAGAATTATCAAGAATGCGTATATTATTCTCGACACATCCTTCCTGAAAAGTGTATAAAGGTATATCAGCAATACGAAAAACATATACCTCAAGGGGGACTCAAGGTACGGGAAGGTGAAAAACAGTATGAATTGCGACGGGATAAACGCCAAATAGCCCCAGCTCTCCTTGCCGAGCCTTCGGAGGGCCAGATAAAGGAATTCTACCGGCAACGCGACAATTATTGCGGTTATAAGAGCGCCCAGCCATGTGACGGAGAAAAACTGGCAGATAAAATCCTCAAGCAAATACATTACGCCGCTACAGCGCGTAAGTACCTGCTTCAAAAACTCTCCATCCCACAAGAACAGGTCATCGGCCTCAACGGAGTTGATCGTATAAGGGAAGCACAGCAAAAGCAATAAGAACCATACCAGTGTTGCTGACAATAAACAAATATGGAATCGCTTCATCTCCCTGTTAATTTACACGAAACATTTTAGCTACCTCATCTTTATCCAGATGAACCTTACCCTTAATAAACTCGGGGATATTATAGGCGTATAGCAAAGCTCCGTTCTGCTCCGGGTCTTTCTGCGGCAGCATAAACGGTCTGGTAAAGCGGCCATCCTTATCAACATGGGCAAAGTATAGCCTCGTGTACTTACCGTCGATGCGCTTTGAGCTGAACACTATCCACCTGCCGTTGGAGCTCCAGGAGTGATAGCTGTCCACGTCTTTGCTGTTCAGTATGCTCGTATCTACATACTTCATCGTGCGGAGGTCAATCATTTTCAGATCAGCCTCTTTATGCTGAATAGGGAATGTAGCACAGCTGGCCCATGTATACATCAGATAATGACCGTCAGGAGAGATTCTTGGCAGGGAGCCGCTACCTCCATCTCTGTACGGGCTGAAGATAGTGTCTACACGGCTACCCAGTTCCCCAGTTCTTGTATCAAACGGCACTCTGATGATGGCATACTTTATCTGGCTGATATAGGATTGTATCTTCGCCCGTTCTGCATCAGAAATGCCCAGATGGGCTACGCAGAGATAGAGATATTTCCCGTCCGGAGAGAAGGTAGGAAACGTCTCCCAATCTGCATTGTTACAGAACCTTTTATCAGTAATAACCTTATTATTCCTGACATCATAAATAATCAGATCAGAATTCAAATCGTAGACTTCGATCTTGTTCATGCTGATGCCGTAGAAAGACTGCCGCGTAACATTGGAAGAAAAAGCAATAAAATTACCCGACGGATGCCAATAAGGATATGTTGCACTTTTCTTAGGGCCAATTTGGTCAATCGGCAATTTGCGTGTCTGCCCGTTAATGGTAAGCATCGTGCTACCGCCCTCACCTCTGGCATGAAAGAGGAAGGTTTTCGGATTATAATTGCAGAAGCTGTGACAGTTGACGCAACCTTTGTTGTTCTGAGAATTCAAAATTATAGGAGACTGCTCAAAATCCTCAAGATTACGCTGAAATATGCCCATTCTGTTCCAGAGCTCATAGCCGGGAGGTATGAGACGATAGGCCACCCAAGGATCTATTTTGTCCTTAGATACATATATACTGAAAGACTTGTATCGCACGCCGTCCGGATTCTGATCCGTCCATACATCTACTGTCACATCCAGTTTATCGCCTGCAGTAGCAGAGAGCAGTTTTCTCCAATCCTTTATCGGAAAACTAATCTTACTCTCGCCCGAAAGCTTCATTTCCTGCTTCCCGCGCACCGATATTGTCGCGACTATATGCTTTGCACCCTTCACCTCAAAGTTGAGCGGCGCAATATTTTCGGGAATCGTAACATTGATATAATCGGGAAAGATAGGAGGCATACTGTTAGCCTCTTCTTTGGGGTTGTCATATTTACTGCAAGATGCGACACCACAGAGCAGCGCTATTAACAAAACACTGCTGTATGTCCATCGAGCAAACATTGTTAGCCTATTCATCGGAAATTATTTTGAAGAGCAATGTTTATTCTTCCAATAGAAGAAACGCGTAAGAGCTATGATTATTGCTACAGCTCCGCAGGTATAACCAATGCTCTTCGGCAGGGCCATGCACTCCGGCGCAATGCACAGATATGATACACTGACCGCAGTCATAAACAGAGCCGGGATAAGGGTAATAAAGTAGGGCTTATGATTGAGAATCATATACACGGTTATAGCCCAGAGCGTGAACACCGAAAGAGTCTGATTGGCCCATGCGAAATAGCCCCAGATTACAGCGAAGCCCGATTTGTCTGTGAGATTGAACCAGATAATCAGAGCCACCATAACGAATATAGGTATTGCGATGGCCAGCCGGGAAAGCAGGGATTTCTGCTTTATCTTCATAGCATCGGCAATAATGATTCTTGCGGATCTGAGGGACGTATCGCCCGATGTGATAGGAGCTGCCACCACGCCGATCAATGCCAGAGCGCCGCCTACCATTCCGAGCCAGTTCTTGCACATTATCTCCACTACCTTGGGAGCCTGCTCCGTAACATGCTGAGCAAGGTCGCCACTCGCAGGATCGTAGAAGAAATAGCCGGCTACGGCTGCCCAGACAAGGGCTACAACACCCTCGGTAATCATAGCTCCGTAGAAAACAGGACGTCCGTATTTCTCATTCTTCAGACAGCGGGCCATAAGCGGGCTCTGTGTGGCATGGAAGCCGGAGATGGCGCCGCAGGCTATCGTCACAAACAAGCACGGGAATATAGGCTGGGCTATCTTGTTGGGATGCATATTGCTCAGCCCGTCATAGACCTCAGGTATCTGGGGCCAGTGGATAAACAAGGCTGCCATAAGTCCCAAAGCCATAAACAACAGAGCGAAAGCAAACAGCGGGTAAATCTTGCCGATAATCTTGTCGATAGGAAGGAGCGTAGCAAAGATGTAATATATAAAGATGGCTGCTATCCAGAAATACAGCCCCATACCGGGCACATTCTCTGTCAGACCCTTAAGGATAAGAGCCGGAGAACTGACGAACACGGCGCCCACGAGGATAAGCAATAGCACCGTGAATACTATGGCAATCCTTTTGGTGGTATGTCCCAGATACTTTCCTACTATCTCGGTCAGGGTAGCCCCATTAAGCCGGAGCGAAATCATGCCGCTGATATAATCGTGCACCGCGCCGGCGAAGATGCACCCGAACACTATCCACAGGAAAGCCGAAGGGCCGTAAAGAGCGCCCATGATAGCTCCGAAGATGGGGCCCGTACCCGCAATATTCAGGAACTGTATCATAAATACTTTCCATGTGGGCATTGGTATATAATCAATCCCGTCCCGCATGGTGTAAGCAGGAGTCTTTCTGTTGTCCGGGCCGAACACTCTGGCTACGTACCTGCCGTACAACATGTAGCCCAGCACTAATGCTATGAGACTTAAAATAAAAGAAATCATATCTACTGCAAATCTATAATTTTCCCTCTTTAGGATGCTTGTATTTTAATATATCCTTGCAAAGTTAAACTTTTATATTTGTATAGACATAATAGAAATCCATCAAATCTCAAAAACAGCCTCCGGAAGAATACGAATAATCACATGACCGTAGCGACATCATGAAATTGTTCACGCCTCTGTGCATTTCGCATACAGAAAAACCTCACTGGGGCAGCTTCTGAAGAGGGGCGAATTTCAGCAGGAGATCCTTTTCTCCTGCGCTGTCAAACTTGATCCTGGCCTTCACCGTGTCGCCGGCCGATTCAAAGGCGACCACACTGCCCTCGCCGAAACGCGGATGCTCCACCCTGTCACCCTTCAGCAGCCGTACCCCGTCTTTTGTCCTTGCTTCCTGCAACTCTCTCGCGGCATCGTCATCACGCGCTTCGACCGTAAGCCGGCCAGCGCCGCTCGCCGACCATTCTCTGCGCTTATAATAAGAGAGTTTGCGGTCGCCGCTATAACTGTTCGAAGCGCTATACAAATTCTGCGGCCTGCGCTCCCTGACAGACGGCGCGGCAATTGCGTCATCGTGATTAATAATGCAGGACTCCGAGATTTCCTTAATAAATCTGCTCGGCTCCGACTCCGTCATACTGCCATAAGCAAAGCGAAAATGCGCATAGCTGATGTAACACAACTTTTTAGCGCGCGTCAGAGCCACATAGAACAGGCGGCGCTCCTCCTCGAGCTCCTTGCGATTGTAGAAAGACTGCGAACCGGGGATAATCTCTTCCTCAGCACCGGCTATCATGACCGCTTCATATTCCAAGCCCTTGGCGGAATGAATGGTCATGAGCGTGACGCGATCCTGATCGCCTGTATCATTGTCCATATCGCTGAGCAGTGAAACCCGGGCCAGATAATCTCTCAATGTGACATCCTCTGAATCGCCAGCGGCAGACTGGGCCATGACGAAATCGCTCAGAGCTGCGAACAGTTCCTCCACATTCTCCTTCTTGCTTATATCTGTAATGTCCGAAGCTATATCCTGCAGCAGTCCGCTCTTCTCTATGATATCCTTGCCCAGACTATAAGCGTCCTCCGTATCGATTCTCGCGGAGAATTCTTCTATCATCGCGGCGAATTTCCTGACCTTAACATATGTTGCAGCCGAGATGCCAATCTCCGTCGGCGGCACACTTGTGATCACCTCCCACAATGTCATATTGCGGCGATAGGCTACGTCTGTAATCCTGGTCATCGTCGTATTGCCGATGCCCCGCGCCGGGTAATTGATTATTCGCCGGAGGGCCTCGTCGTCGTTGTGATTGACCACCACGCGGAAGTAAGCCAGCACATCCTTTATCTCCTTGCGCTCGTAGAAGGACAAACCGCCAAATATCTTGTAGGGGATAGTTCTGTTCCTCAGCTCCTCCTCGATGACACGGCTCTGGGCATTGCGCCTGTACAATATCGCTATGGCGCCCAGACTCAGCTTGTATCGTGTAGTCAGTTTCCTGATCTGGTCGGCTATGATGCGGGCTTCTTCCCTGTCGCTCTCGGCCGGGAACACCTCTATTTTATTGCCCTCACCCGCCATGCTGTACACATCCTTGGGAATACGATTACTGTTGTGGGCTATAACGCTCTGGGCGGCCTTTACTATGTTCCCCGAGGAGCGGTAATTGCGCTCCAACTTAAACAGCTTTGCATCGGGGAAAACAGTAGTAAAACTCAGGATATTATTGATATCGGCGCCGCGAAAGGCATAGATACTCTGCGAGTCATCCCCCACCACACATAGTTTCTGACTGTCTTTAGTCAGCAGCCATAGTATGCGGGCCTGCGTGAGATTGGTGTCCTGATACTCGTCGACCAGTACAAACCGGAATCGCGTGGCATACTTCAGCCTTACCTCTTCGTCGGAGGAGAGAAGCCGGAACATGTTCACCAGCAGATCGTCGAAATCCATACAGTCACCCGCCTTGAGGCTGCTCTGATACCTGTCATAGATCCTGTAGACGGCGCCTATGCCATTAGAGTCATCCGTCTTGCGGAGGTCCTGCCTGTTAGCGTAGTCGGAAGCGAGGATCAGCCTGTTTTTGGCCCAGGAGATGCGCGAGGCCACCACATTCGGTTTGTACACCTTCGGGTCGAGGCCGTCCGCTTTCACGATCTGCTTTATCAGGTTCTGCGAGTCGGTCTTATCATAGATGGTATAGTTGGAGCTGTAGCCTATGCGGGCGCTTTCCTTGCGCAATATTCTGGAGAACACACTGTGAAATGTGCCCATCACGACATAGCGCGACCTGTCCTCCCCCACCAGGCGTCCTATGCGCTCCTGCATCTCCCTGGCCGCCTTGTTGGTAAATGTCAGAGTCAGAATATTCCACGGTTTGTAGCCCTGCGATATGAGGTAGGCCACCTTGGACGTCAGCACGCGCGTCTTTCCGGCCCCGGCGCCGGCTATCACCAACGACGGGCCCGCGATATACTCGACAGCCTTGCGCTGACTATCGTCGAGATTACTCAGAATTTCCTTGTCTGTCATCTAAATGTACGGAATATTAAAAAGCTTAGGGCTTGGCATAAAAAAAGGAGAACGCTGACGCGATACACGATGAAAACTCCTAATTAATAAGATTTGAGCGCCTGCATGCTTCTGTAATCTGTATTGCTACAGCACGCCATTGACATGCATAAGCTAACTCGGTTTTCATTTTTTACTGATGAGCATCCCGGTCTGCCGTCAGCGGAACTCCTCATCTGCAAAGGTAGTAACTTAATACGAGTATTGCAAATAAATTCTCACTTTTTCCTGCCTATTTCCTCTATAAAATTTCATCCCCGTGCTATTTCAATTCATAAATACGATAGTATACCAGCCTTTCATTATCTGGCGGGGGCGATTGACACATATCGTACGCGCGTATTTATTGATTTCATCGTCATTTACTTGCGTGATGCCCGGTCCGATCTTCTTCTCTGTGACAAAGCGATTGCCTCTCATATCCTCGATCACGCCGTAGTCCTCGATATCCTCATAAAATTTGTCGGCGTCCTGCTTATCGCGGAAATCCACATACACCTCCGGGTCGAAATAGGACTCTATCCTGACGCCGACGGCATGTTCGTCCACATCCTTCGAGTTATAGCGCTCGCCGTAATGACTCAGATCGGCCTTCGCTCCGCTTGCAAAGATCAAAACGGCCTTCTTTATGCTGTTGACGCTGTCCGCCCTGACCGTGTCCTGATACACCTTGGGCAGGTGGCAGCTCGCCATGCTCTTGCCGACGACCGAATCGGGATTGTCTATAATAGACATGAAGTCCGCATACACATCGGCGAACCGGAGCGTCTCGGCCTTCTCCGATTTACAGGAGGACACCAGCACCGCGCTCGCCGCTATCAGGAGAATATATAATCTACGCATATTTATCACTTGCTTTTCGGTTTGGCAGTCTTCTCCTCGCCGTTGATGACAAACTTCATCTCGTCGTCGTCCAGACTCTCTATCGTGGCGGGAGAATTGTCCAGATACAGCACCCCGTTCCTCACGACAAAGCCCTTGTCATACTTGTGAAGCAGCGTCATATTCCACGCGTTGGTCACCACCTTGCCGCCGTCGGTGCCCTTGCGGTATGTGATGGACATCGTGTCGCCTTCCTGGTCGTAGCCGTACATATTGCCGGAGCCCAGCTCGTCCTCCATGTCGCACTCTATCGTGTCGCCGCCCAGCGTACAGAGGTAAATGGTGCTCATACCGCTCTCGAGAGCCACGCCTGTCACTGTAGTGTCGGCCTGAACCGAATCAGTGGCCACCGAATCCTCTGTGGCAACCGGCGCCTCCTGTTTGACTGCCTTTTTACAGGACACTGCGGAGAATAATATGCCTCCTGTCAAAGCTATCACGAAAATCCTGGAAAACTGTCTCATCTCTATTTAACTTATATATACGTGCAAAATTAAGCATAATCCCGCCCGCGGCAAAGTGAGGCGCAAATTAATCCTCGCTTCTGAGGCATAAGTGAGCGAACTAATATCCGGAAAAAGGGGGAATCGTCCGGTCGCGTTCTAATGTCAATCTAACGGCGTCCGAATTGCAATTTCATGTAAGGCTTCCCGCTTGCGCGGAAAATTACATGGCACGCAAAAAATTCTCATGCGGACGAAAACAAATTCTAGTGGGATTAGAATGAATTCTGATGCGATCGGACGACCAGTCCGATGGGACGAAAATAAGTTCTCAAAGGACGAGAATAAATTCCCGTGGGAGAAGAAAAAATTCTACTCGCAGATAAAAAATTTTATCTCGTAGTAGACGACTCGTTATCTCGTAGATAAAATAATTTATCTCGCAGTAGAATTTCGTCCTCTGCGAGACGCTGAATTTTACGTACTTACGCAGGCTCTGGAAATGCCTTTTGGTCGTCAGAGGCGGCCCGTTTGAAACTACCTTTAAGCGCGTAACAGATGAATATCCCCCTCTCCGGAATACTCCTCTCCGCACACTCCATAAACCCTTCCGCACAACTGAAAAACTACAAGGCACCTGAGGAAAAATACATTTGAGGTAGTTTAAAACGTCTCAAATGTAATTTCGGCCCTCTGCGGAGCGCTGATTTCTAAGTCTTTATAAAGGTCATTCCGGGCATAGCCGGGAGGCGTAATAAAAGGCATGACGGGCGGCTGTTCCCTTTTGAAATTCATAGTCGGGGCTCTGATCTTGTTCATGAACCTCGTGCGTGTTGTGGTGACCAGGAACGTTACCCGCGCCGCAATTGAAAAGCGCTGCCCGGGAGTAGTTCGTGTAACTCCCGAGCAGCGCTCATAATTTTTGCTTAGAAATCATCTTCCTCCGGCCGGATGTCGTACCTTCGCCCCGGCTCGTCGGAATAAGATCAATATTCCATACCTATATTATATATGAGGTAGCGTCCGCGACATCCGTCTCAGCTTCCTACTGCCATTGAGAACAGTTCGCTCAGCGTGGGATGCGCGTGGATTATGCGCCTCACGTCGTCCACCGTGGCGGAGAAGTTCATCAGCGTCGCGGCCTCGTGTATCATATCCGCAGCGTTGGCGCCCAAGATATGCACACCCAGGATTTTGCCAGAAGCATCGGAGAGCACTTTGAGCATTCCGTCGGACTGCCCTTCGGCAAGAGCCTTACCGTTGGCACGGTAGAACGACTTGTAAGCCTTGTAAGCGACGCCGTCCTTCTTGAGCTGCTCCTCGGTCTGCCCTACCATCGCCACGGTCGGAGAGGTGAACACGGCCGAAGGAACTATCCCGAAGTCGACAGAGTCATCCTTGCCGAGAAGATAATTGACCACATGGATGCCCTGATACTTGGCCACGTGGGCCAGCTGCATCCTGCCGTTAATATCGCCTACGGCGTAAATTCCCGGCACGTTCGTCTCATAGTTAGGCCCCGTCGTGATGCCGGCGCGGGTGTACTCTATGCCGGCGTCGTCGAGATTGAGCGAAGCGGTGTTTGCCGCACGCCCCACGGCGCTCAGCACGACCTCCGCATCAAGGGAGCCCGTCTTGCCACCATCCGATTTGTAAGAGACAGTCAGGCCGCCGTCCTTCGGTTCAATACCCGTCACGGCAGACTTGAGGTGGAAGTCGATGCCTTTGCCCTTTAGCGACTGCCGCAAGCGCTTGACGATATTCTTGTCAAAGTTGGGCAGTATCTCGGGGAGAAACTCGACAACGCTGACCTTCGTGCCGAAGGAGGAGAAGATGGAGGCGAACTCCATGCCGACCACGCCGCCGCCCATCACACAGAGGCTCGCGGGAATGTGGTCGATAGCCAGCATTTCGGTAGAGGTAAGTACGCCTTCGCAGTCCATACCCGGGATGGGCAGGCGCTTGGGCACAGACCCCGTAGCTACTATGATATTGTCCGCCCGATATTCGCTCACGGTGTTTTCTCCGTTCTCGCCTACATTCAGGGCCACAGACACGGTCTTGTCCTTGCCTCTGACAAAAGAAGCCTTGCCCATGACGATGTTCACGCCGCGCAGGCTCTCCTTAAGGCCATTGCGCAGTGTCTCCACGACAGCGTTCTTTCTCTCCATGATTTTGGAGAAATCGATGTTTGAGGAGAGCTGCCCGAAGCCGGCTGCGGAAGGGTTTCCTGCCTTCAGCATATCGGCAATCTCAGCGCTATGACACAGACACTTCGTAGGGATGCAACCCACATTGAGGCATGTGCCACCCAGACGGGAAGCCTCGATAAGCGTCACGTCCATGCCTTTGGCGGCCGCATAGGCAGCAGCCTCGTAACCGCCCGGACCACCGCCGATGATTATCAGATCCGTGTGCTTCATGCATTAATGGGATTATCGGTGAGCTGCCTGTATGTGAGCCGCGGCTCCCTTGCAGCCATCACTTCGTCGAGACGGCTGATGGGCGTGTCGTTAGGCGCGGACTTCACCTTCTCGGGCTCGGCCTGTGCCTCGTCTGCTATGCGGAGCATGACGGAGATGAACTCGTCCAGCGTCTCCTTGCTCTCGTTCTCGGTGGGCTCAATCATCAGAGCCTCGTGGAACAGCAGCGGGAAGTAGATGGTAGGAGCGTGAAAGCCGAAGTCGAGCAGCCGCTTGGCCACATCGAGCGTCGTAACGCCGGTAGATTTGTCCCTGAGCCCGTTGAATACGAATTCGTGTTTGCATACGCCGGTGATGGGCAGTTCGTACTTCGACTTCAGCTTCTCGCGGACGTACATGGCGTTGAGCACAGCCATCGGGCCTACCCTCTTCAGGTTATCGCTTCCCATCGTCAGGATGTATGCGTAAGCCTTGAGCTGTACGGCGATATTGCCAAGAAACGCGGAGATGCTGCCGAGCGAGTCGGCCGACTCCTCTTCCACTGCAAATGTGCCGTCGTCATTCTTCACCACCTTGGGGAGTGGGAGAAATTTCTCCAGTCCGGCTCTCACGCCGACGGGACCGCTTCCGGGGCCGCCGCCTCCGTGAGGCGTGGAGAATGTCTTGTGGAGATTGATATGCATCACGTCGAAGCCCATATCCCCCGGCCGGCAGATGCCGAGCAGCGGGTTGAGATTGGCACCGTCGTAGTACATCAGTCCGCCGCAGCCGTGGATGAGAGCGGCTATCTCGGGGATCTCGTACTCGAACAGGCCGAGCGTGTTGGGGTTTGTCATCATCATGCCGGCAATATCGTCGCCCAGCAACGGCTTGAGCTCTTCGACGTCGATTCTCCCGTCCGGCTTGCTCTTCACCTCCACCACTTCAAATCCGCAGCGGGCTGCCGAAGCGGGGTTTGTGCCGTGAGCGGAGTCGGGCACGATGATCTTGGTGCGCTTGCTGTCTCCGCGGCTGCGGTGGTAAGCCTTGATCACCATCAGTCCCGAGAGCTCGCCATGGGCTCCCGCAAACGGATTAAGGGTAAAGTCGGCCATACCGCAAATCTTCGCGAGCAATTCCTTCAGATCGTAATAAGCCTCGAGCGAGCCCTGCACGCTGGCTGCGCTCTGAAGGGGATGAACATCGTTGAAGGCCCTGTCGCGGCATACTTCCTCGTTGATTTTGGGATTGTACTTCATCGTGCAGCTGCCCAGAGGATAGAAGCCAGTATCGACGCCGAAGTTGTTGTTGCTCATGTTGGTGTAGTGTCTTACCACGGTCAGTTCGTCCACCTCGGGAAGCGCCGGTTCGCTCTCCCTGCACAGGCTGGCGGGCAACTGGCATTCGCCGTCCACTGTCTCGTCCGGCAGGGAATAACCGCGACGGCCGCTGTGCGAAAGCTCGAAAATCAGTTTGCCATAATATTTTGCTTTCATCTTTATATCATTTTGGTTAATGAGACGAGCGTATCCATTTCCTCCTTTGTGCGCAGTTCGGTGACGGCGAGTAGCAGATGCTTGTCGTCGATCTTCACGCCGCCGAAGTAGCCATTATCCTCGCACGCCTTGCTCCAGCGGTCGATGTCTCCGGATATCTCCAGGCAGAACTCGTTGAAGAACGGTGCTGCGGAATAGTCGCTGAACTTGCCCGTGGCAATCAGTGCGTCGTGGAGGTAGTGGGCCCGCGAGTAAGACTTGGAGGCCGCTTCCTTCAGGCCGGCCGCTCCCATGAGGGACAGGTAGATGGCCACGCTCAGCGTCTGCAGTCCTTCGTTCGAGCAGATATTCGACGTTGCCTTTTCGCGGCGGATGTGCTGCTCCCTCGTCTGTAGCGTGAGGCAGAAAGCTCTTCTGCCCTCGGCGTCAACCGTTGCGCCTACCACGCGGCCGGGCATCTTGCGCAGATACTTCTCCCAGGTACAGAAGAAGCCGAGGTTAGCTCCGCCAAAGTTCATCGGCAGGCCAAGGGACTGGGCGCTGCCGGCCGCTATGTCGGCGCCCCACTCGCTCGGAGTCCTGAGGAGAGCCAGGTCGAAGGGCACACAGTCCATTATCATCAGGGCCTTGGCTTTGTGAATAGTCTCAGCCACGCCGGTCAGGTCCTCTACGATGCCGTAGTAGTTAGGCTGCGGCAGGACAACGCCCGCCACATCGCCGCCGCCCAGCTCTGCGCCGAGTGCCTCCAGATCGGTTACGCCGTTCTTCTCGGGAATGATGTCCACGGTTATATTGCGGCAGAGGGCGTATGTTTTCACCACCCTGATGACGCGCGGATTGAGCGTGGCGCTCAGCAGGACGCGGTTTTTCTTCTTGCCGACGGCGACGGCCATCATCACAGCTTCGGCTATCGCAGTTGCGCCGTCGTAGAGGCTCGCATTGGAGACGTCCATCCCCGTGAGCCCGGCCATCATGGACTGATATTCAAAGATGTACTGCAGTGTGCCCTGCGATATCTCTGCCTGATAGGGAGTATAACTGGTCAGAAACTCGGAGCGCGATGCAATATAGTCGGCCACAGAGGGTACGTAATGGTCGTAGACTCCAGCGCCGGAGAAGCATATCAGGCTCTTGTTCCTGGCTGCCAGCGCTCTGAACGCCTTGCGTACATCGGCCTCGGACTTACCCTTCGCAAAATCGTAGCCGTCCTTCATGCGGAGCGACGGGACAACGTCCGAATAGAGATCATCCAGACTCTTCAGGCCGCAGGCATCCAGCATTTCCTTTATGTCTGCCTCTGTCTGAGGTAAATATTTATGAGAAGCCATATTCCGCTTATCCTAATGACTCTTCGTATTTCTTGTAATCGTCGGCGTTCATCAGAGTCGAGAGCTCAGCCTTGTCGCTCAGTTTCACCTTAATAATCCACGATCCGTAGGGATCCTTGTTCACATTCCCGGGATTGTCTTCGAGGTCTGCGTTCACCTCTTCCACTTCGCCGCTTACGGGGGAAATCAGATCGCTTGCGGCCTTGACGCTCTCAACGGCGCCGAACTCTTCGCCGGCCGTTACTTCGTCGCCGGTCTCAGGCATATCGACATACACCACGCCGCCGAGCTGCTGCTGGGCATAGTCAGTAATACCTACATATCCGTATTCTCCGTCTACTTTTACATACTCGTGTGACTTGCTGTAATACAAGCCTTCCAATGTTTTTGCCATAGTTTATTTCTTATAGTTTTTGTTATAGAATTTCTTTTTGGTAACAACAGCCTTGTGCGGCTTCTTGTGGATATTCACTTCCACCTCGGTGCCGAGAGCGAAGTACGGGGCGTCAACCATAGCCATCGCCACGCTCTTGCCCGTCGAGATGGAGCGGTAGCCGGTAGTGATGTGTCCCACGACCTTTCCGTCGGCCACCACCTCGTATCCATGGCGGGGAATGGCCTTATCCTGCAGCTCGAGGCCTACTATCTTGCGCTTCAGGCCCTCGCTCTTCTGGCGGACAATGGCGTCGCGGCCTATAAACTCCGGTTTGTCGACCTTCACGAAGAATCCTAAACCGGCCTCAAGCGGCGTAATGTCCTTACTCAGCTCGTCGCCGTACAGCGGCAGGCCCACCTCGAAGCGCAGCGTGTCCCTGCAGCCCAGGCCGCAGGGCGTCACCCTACCAGAAGCCATGAGCTTGTCCCAGGTCTTTATTATATATTCGTGACTGCCGTAGATTTCGAAGCCGTCTTCTCCGGTATATCCGGTGCGGCTCACTATGATGGTCTCGCCCTCGGTATCGATGGTCCTGAACGTATAAAACTTGAGTTCGGCCACCTTCAGGGAGAGCACCTCGCCCATCACGGCCTCGCTCTCAGGACCCTGCACGGCGAGCTGACCGTAGTAGTTGCTCTGATTGTCAACGATCACATCAAAACCCTCGCTGTTGTCCTTCATCCACTGATAGTCCTTGTCGATGTTGGCGGCATTGATAACGATAAAATATCTGTCTCTGGCCTCCACGTACACGAGCAGGTCGTCCACCACACCGCCGTCGGGATAGAGCATCATGCCGTATTCTATCTGTCCGGGGGCCTTCTGGGTGATATCGCCCGTAAAAATGTGCTGCACATAGCGCTCGGCGTCCTTTCCGGAGACCAGTACTTCGCCCATGTGGCTGACATCAAACACGCCGCATCTGTTACGCACGGCATTGTGCTCTTCAATTATCGTGCTGTACCACATCGGCATGTCGAAGCCTCCGAAAGCGCTGATTTGCGCGCCTTGGGCCACATGTCTGTCGTACAAGCAGGTTCTTTTGTTTGCGTTCTCGTCCATATTTTGCTGTTTAGTCGAATATTAATTTCAGGAAATTATCTCCGCTCAGGCCTGCGACGTATTTATCCGTAGGGAAATCCACGAGTCTGGCCTCAAAAGCACTTTTCTCCAGAGGCACGCCCCTGAAGGCGTCCACAAAATCGCGCACATTGCCCCTGTCAAACCAGTCGCCCTCGATATGCATGGAGTCTACCCGGCCGCGATGTACGGAGAGGTGAACCGTCATGTCGCCACATCCATCTATGCGGCCCGTCCGCTCCACATTCCAGTGCTTGCCCTTCCCCCAGAAGAAATCCGGGTCAAGGTAAGTCTTTTCTATCTCACGTATACGGCTGACATCATCCTTTGTGAGCCGGATGACATTGTCCCCGCAGAGCAGGGAGCGCAGCCCGGTGATAATCTGCGGAAGCGGTATGTCGCTATAGTCCTTGAGCAGGGCCACACGGCTCCGCACGCTCTCCACGCCATTGGCCTGAAGCTTGACCTGCGGCGGCGTGATGCTCTGAAGCATATTCTCAAAGTCGGTATCGTAAAGCAGGGTGCTGTGCACTATATTGCGGTAGCCTTTGTGATAAAAAGCAGCGCCGCTCACCTTGCGGCCTTCTATTGTAAAATCATTTCTTCCCGTGGCCTTGACATCGAAACCCAGCTGTCTTAAAGCAGTGCCAAAAAGCGAGACATATTCGGCATAAGTGCGGCTCACATCATCGCCGTCCACGATATAACAGAGCATCACATTACCCAGATCAGCGTAGACACACCCGCCTCCGCTCTTGCGGCGGAACACGTTGATGCCGTGCTCACGGCAGTAAGCCAGATTGACCTCTGCCTCCACGTTCTGATTACGCCCGAAGATGACCGTCGGCTCCACCTGCCAGCAAAAGAATAACGGGGACTCCTTTACATTATCCGCGACATACTCTTCCGCCGAAAGATAGAACGAGAGTTTCTGTTGGCCAATATCCGGTAATTCTACAAAATACATAATCTTTATCAGTGCGAGTGGGCTCTCACTTACTTAATTATCGACTCCAAAAGTACAAAGTTTTTCTTTTAAAACGGCTCTTGCAAAATTAAAAATCGTTCAAAGCGCCATTTCGCAGGCATTTCAGCCCCTGTTAAGCCAGCCGGCCGCTTCGTGTCATCTCACAAAAAGCTCTCATGCATCGTAATTTTCGTTCTGCGGATCGAGCGGAAATTTATCCGGGACATAATTATCTTTATCCCTGACACTCACGTCGTCTGATGGCGCGAGATTGGAAAGCATCCCGCCCATTAAACTAATTTCTTCTCCTATTAAATTATCGCATCGCAATTGTCATTCAATCGCATCGCAATTGTCATTCAATTGCATCACAATTGTCATTCATTTGCATCACAATTGTCATTCAATCGCATCGCAATTGTCATTCAATCGCATTGCAACTGTCATGCAATCGCATCGCAATTGTCATGTGATCTCATCGCAGTTGCCATGCGATAATTGTGAGCTGTGAAAAATTTTTCCGTTCGGATTATGTGGTTGTTTTGACGGCAGAATCAAAAGTTCCGGCAATATTCCCGACGGTGGTGGCGCGTCATTCGTCGGGCGAAAAGCGGATTTTATCGCGCCAGGCGTTTCTCTTGTCGGTTTTCCGGAGTTTCGTCCATTTCTGAGGCGGTCTAATCTAATCTCAATCAATATCTTTGCAGCGTCAAACAATAAACTTTACTCACAGATGAAGCTTAGAAAAGTCTATCTCGGCCTGCTCGCCGTCCTGATCACCACGATGGGGGCCTCGGCTGAGGGCATCACGAAGAAATGGACGCTGAAAGAATGCTTGGATTACGCAAAGGCCAACAATATCACCGTGCAGAAGAGCAGAGTATCGGAGGCATCCGCCAAGACCGACGTGCTCCAGGCCAAGGCAGCATTGCGGCCTACGCTCTCGGCCAACATGACACAGATGGTCAACTACCGTCCTCTGCAGGAGAGCATGGGCAATTTTATCAACGGCAACACGACATCCTCTTCGGGCAACAAGGTAACACAGAGCGGGAGCTATGGCATAAACGCCTCATGGAAAGTCTGGGACGGCGGCGTGACGCGCAATACGATACGCCTGCGCGAATCAGACCTCAAGACCTCACAACTACAGACAGAGACCGAAATCAAAAACATTGAGGAACAGATAGCAGAATTATACATACAAATCCTTTACTCCAAGGAGGCTATCAAGGTCAATGATAAGATTTATGCCAAAGACTCCCTGCTCTACGTACGGGGCGAGAGTATGCTCAAAAACGGAAAGATGAGCCGCAGCGAGGTGAAGGAACTGGAGGCTGCGATGAACGAGTCGAAATACAATGTGGTCAAGTCGCAGACCGTCACAGATGGCTACCTGTTGCAGCTGAGGCAGCTGCTGGAGCTGCAGCCAGGAGAGAAGATGGACGTGGCCGACACAAAACTGGCAGAAGAGGCCGCTCTCTCGACTATACCCTCCAAGCTAAAAGTCTACGAGGACGCCCTGAAGTACAGGCCCGAGATACTCTTCGGTCAGGAGAACATCAACTCCTCCGCCCTTCAGCTCAAGATAGCCAAAGCCGGATTTATGCCTCAGGTCAGCCTCACCGGCGGCATAGGAGACAACCATATGAGCGGCACGAACGACAACTTTGGCAAGCAGATGAAGACCAACCTTACGGGCTCGGTAGGCGTCACGCTCTCCATCCCCATCGTGGACGGCCGGCAGACCAAGAGCGCCATCGAGAAAGCGCAGTACGCTCAGACCACCGCGACCCTCGACCTGCAGGACCTGCAGAAACAGCTCTACAGCAAGATAGAGACCTACCAGCAGAACGCCATAAGCAATCAGCAACGCTACCGCAGCGCCATGAGCAATGTGAGCAGCCAGGAGGAGAACTACAACTCTATCGCCGAACAATTCAAGGTGGGACTCAAATCGGTCGTAGAGGTCACCACGGCAAGGGCAAGCCTTCTCAGCGCCGAGCAGGAAATGCTCGAGAGCAAATATTCCACTCTTCTCAATCTCGCTATGCTCAATTTCTACAGCGGCGGGCAAATCAAAATCTGAACAAAAACATACAAATATCATGACTAAGAAATCAAGAATCAAGCTGATAGTGATCGCCGCGATCGTCGTGGTGGCACTGATCATCATCCTTCGCCTCGTCTTCGGCTCAAAAGGCAGCGGAGTAACCATGGAGTATCAGACCGAGAAAGTAGCCCCCGCTACGATCAGCACCACGGTCACGGCCACAGGAACGATAGAGCCTGTCAACGAGGTGGAAGTCGGTACACAGGTGAGCGGTATAATAAGTAAGGTATATGTCGACTATAACAGCGTCGTCAAGAAGGGCCAGGTGATAGCCGAGCTGGACCGCACCAATCTGGAGAGCGAACTGGCCAGCGCGAAGGCCAATCTAGCAAGCGCCGCGAGCGACCTGAAATATCAGAAGGTCAATCTGGCAAGAGAGAAAGACCTCCACAAGAAGGGCTATGTGAGCGACGACGAGTATGATAATGCCCTGCTGTCCTACAGCAAAGCGCTGGAGACGTACAACACGCAGAAGCAGACGGTGAACAGAGCCGAGACAAACCTCGGATACGCTACCATCACCTCGCCCATCGACGGAATAGTGCTGACCAAGAGCATCGAGGAGGGCCAGACTGTGGCTTCAAGCTTCAGCACGCCGACCCTGTTCACCATCGCCAGGGACCTCACCAATATGAGAGTGATAGCCGATGTTGACGAGGCAGACATAGGCGACGTGAGAGCCGGACAGAAAGTGACATTCACCGTAGACGCCTACCCCGACGATACCTTCAACGGCACTGTGACGCAGGTGAGGCAGGAGGGAACAGAGGAGAGCAATGTCGTGACCTACGAAGTGGTCATCTCCGCGCCCAATCCCGACCTGAAGCTCAAGCCGAAACTCACAGCCAATGTCAGCATCTACACCAAGGAGATCAACAACGTCCTGAGCGTGCCTTCCAAGGCCCTCCACTTCACCCCCACGAAGCAGACCATTAACAAGGGCGAGAAGATCGTCGACTGTCAGGGCGACAAGAAGCTCTGGGTGAAGGAGAAGAACGTCCTCAAGGCCTACCCCGTCAAGACCGGCATAACCAACGGCATCCGCACGGAGATACTGAGCGGCGTAAAGCAGGGTACGGCTGTCATCACCGGCTCGAAGGCCATCACACCGGGCGACGACTTACAGAGCGACGACAGCTCCGACTCAGAGAGAAGCCCGTTTGCTCCCGGACCGCGCGGCAACAAGAACAAGAAGAGCAAGTAAGTAAAGCACACGTAAGTAATGGATTTCGAGAATAAGAAAACCGTCATCGAACTAAGGGACATCAAGCGGCAATTCATTGTCGGCGATGAGGTGGTCCACGCTCTGCGCGGTGTCTCGTTTAAGATACACGAGGGCGAGTTCGTGACCATCATGGGCACCTCCGGCTCGGGCAAATCGACGCTCCTCAATCAGATAGGATGCCTCGACACGCCCACGAGCGGCGACTATCTCCTCGACGGCATCTCGGTGAGCAAGATGAGCAAGAACCAGCTGGCCAGCGTGAGAAACCACAAGATCGGCTTTGTCTTTCAGAACTACAATCTGCTCTCCAAGGCCACGTCGATCGAGAATGTGGAGCTGCCACTGATGTACAACTCGAAGGTCAGCAAGGCCGAGCGGCTGGAGCGCTCCATCAAGGCGCTCAACCGCGTGGGGCTGGGCAACCGCCTCTACCATAAGAGCAATCAGATGTCCGGCGGCCAGATGCAGCGCGTGGCCATAGCCCGCGCTCTGGTCAACGACCCGTCCGTGCTGCTGGCCGACGAGGCAACGGGAAACCTGGACACGCGCACCTCGTTTGAGATACTCGTACTCTTTCAGGAGCTCCACAAGGAGGGCATGACCATCATCTTCGTCACCCACAATCCCGAGATCGCCTCCTACAGCTCACGCACTATCATGCTCCGTGACGGGCTGATACGCTCAGACAAGCAGAACAACAACATACTATCGGCAGCAGAGACTCTCAAGAGTCTGCCGGTACCAAAAGATATCTGATGAACATTCACAACTTATTTCAAATAGCATTCCGCGCTATTGCCGTCAACAAGATGCGCTCCTTCCTGACCATGCTGGGCATCATCATCGGCGTAGCCTCTGTTATCACGATGCTGGCCATCGGTCAGGGCTCCAAGCAAAGCATCCAGAAACAGATATCCGAGATGGGCTCGAACATGATCATGATACGCCCCGGTCAGGATAAAGGCCCGGGCGGCGTAGGTCAGGACCCGAGCGCCATGCAGTCGCTCAAGCTCAAGGACTACCAGTATCTGGTGGACAACGCGCGGTTCCTGGCGGCCATCAGCCCGAGCGTAAGCAGTTCGGGGCAGTTTATTAACGGCAACAACAACACGCCGTCGACTGTCTACGGCATCAACAACGATTACCTAACCATCCGCCAGCTGACAGTCGAGGAGGGCGAGAAATTCTCCGACGACGACATCAAGACCGGAGCGAAGGTGTGCATCATCGGCAAGACTGTCAAGGACAACCTGTTCCCCGACGGAAGCGACCCGGTGGGCAGAGTGATCCGCTTCAACTCCATCCCGCTCAAGGTCATCGGCATACTCAAGTCCAAAGGCTACAACTCGTTCGGCATGGACCAAGACGACGTAGTCCTCGCGCCCTACACCACCATCATGAAGCGCGTGCTGGCCGTCACATACCTGCAGGGCATCAACGCCTCGGCCATCACGGAGGATATCACCGACGAAGCCATCGAGGATATCTCCAACCTGCTGCGCGAGAGCCACAAGATCAAGAAGAGCGAGGACGGCACATACGACGACGACTTCACCATCCGCTCGCAGAAGGAACTCTCGACGATGATGAACTCGACAAGCGACCTGATGACCACCCTGCTGCTGGTCGTAGCCTGCATCTCGCTGGTGGTGGGCGGCATCGGCATCATGAACATCATGTATGTCTCCGTAACGGAACGCACGCGTGAGATCGGCCTGCGTATGTCCGTAGGCGCCCGCGGCATAGACATCCTCAATCAGTTTCTTATCGAAGCCGTACTCATGAGCGTCACCGGTGGCGTCATCGGCATCATCATGGGCATCGTCGCCTCCTACGGCGTCAACATCTTCGCCAAATGGCCCATCGTGATACAGCCCTGGAGTGCGCTCATCAGTTTCATTGTCTGCTCCGGCGTCGGCGTGTTCTTCGGATGGTATCCCGCCCGCAAGGCCGCTTCGCTCAATCCTATAGAAGCTATCAGATACGAATAGAGGCACGGAGGGCACACGCTGCCCTCCCGCCTTTATGCAATCAAAGTCTGCAATGAACAAGTACCGCTTTTTCTCCTCCGAGGCCGTTCTGCATATCCTGGCATGGCTCTTCATCTTCTCCATGCCGCTGATCTTCCACCACGGGCAGCAGCAGGTGAGCATGAGAGACTATTTTCTCGGGCTCTTCATGTCGCTGATGCTCTTCGTCACCTTCTACACCAACTATTTCGTGCTGGCGCCATGCCTGTTCATGAAGGGGCGCAAGAAGGCGTTCTTCATTCTGGAGATCATCCTGCTCATAGTCGTAGTCATCATCGTACAGGAAGTGTTCACGAGCTATGCCCCGCCCATCCGCCACGCCGGCGGCTTGCACCACATGCACGCGGGGCCCGCGAGATGGATGTTCGTCATCCGCGACTTTGTCACGCTGTCCCTCTCCGCCGCCATAGGCGTCGCTATACGGCTCAGCAGCAGCTGGCACAAAGCCGAGGACGCCCGCAAAGAGGCCGAAATCGGGAAGCGCGAGGCCGAACTCAAGAACCTGAGGAATCAGATCAACCCGCACTTCCTGCTCAACACCCTCAACAACATCTACGCCCTCACCATGTTTGATACGGCCAAGGCACAGCAGGCCATTCAGGAGCTCTCCAAGCTGCTCCGCTACCTGCTTTACGACAATCAGAAGCCCCTCACCAGTCTGAAAGAAGAGACCGGCTTCATCGAGTCGTACATCGAGCTTATGAAGATGCGCACGTCGGACAAGGTGAAAATTGATGTGAACATCAACATTCCTCACGACCAGGACATTCAGATCGCCCCGCTGCTGTTCATACCTATCGTGGAGAACGCCTTCAAGCACGGCATCAGCCTCTCCCGGGAGAGCTTCATCAACATCCGCATCGACGCGAGGGCCGAGGACGGCGTGGTGGATTTCTGGTGCGAGAACTCCAATTTCCCCAAGAACTCCGAGCAGGAGCTCAGCCCCGGCGGCATAGGACTGAAGAACCTGCACCTGCGCCTCAGCACCATCTACAAGGATCATTACCATCTGCAGGAAGGCCCCTCCGAGGACGGTCTGAGCTATAGTACACACCTAATAATCAAAACCAAGAACTAAATTATGCAGATCTCTTGTGCCATAATCGACGACGAACCGCTCGCGATAGAGTTGCTGAGCAATTATGTGAGCCGCATACCGTTTCTCAATCTGACCGGCAAATACACCAGCGCCGTGGACGCCCTGGAGAATATCCGCAACGACCACACACAACTGCTGTTCCTCGACATTCAGATGCCGGACCTCAACGGACTGGAATTCTCCAGGCTCATTAGCCCCGACACCAAGGTCATCTTCACCACGGCCTTCAGCGAGTACGCGCTCGAGAGCTACAAGATACAGGCCCTCGACTACCTCCTCAAGCCCATTAGCTTTCAGGATTTCCTGAGCGCCGCCGACAGAGCGCTCAAATGGTTTGAGATCAGAAGTCAGCACGAGGGCAAAGAGAGCGACAAGACCAAGCCGGAGGCAAAGGAGGACGAACTGATCTATGTGAGAAGCGAGCACAGGCTTGTGGCAATCAATCTGACAGACATCGAATATATCGAGGCGCTTAAGGACTACGTCATGATACACATCGTCGGGCAGAAATCGCCGATTTACACCATCACCACAATGCACAGCATGGAGACAAAACTGCCCACGAACCGCTTCATGCGGGTGCACCGCTCGTTCATCATAGCGCTCAAGCGCATATCGGCCCTCGAGGGCGACACCGTGATAGTGGCCAACCGACATATCCCCGTCTCGCGGGGTTATCGCACCGCCCTGCTGGACTATCTGCAGAGCAAGACAGTGTAAGGCCCCGGTACACCTTATTATATTGTGTGCCTCCCGCAGATGGGAGGCGCAACCCTGCACAAGCGGGAGCGGATAATGCATTTCCTGCTCCCGCGCAATATTATCCCATTCGTGGAAGCATAGCGAGCGCTCTCCGGAATGCATGACAAGCTTAATAATTCGCATCGCGGGGAATGCTGTTTCCACACATCGCAAAAAGCGTCCCGCATAACTCAAAAACTACAAGGCACCTGAGGGAAAACACCTCAAATGTATTTTTCCTCGTCTCAAACATAATTTTAGCCCTATTGGGGGCACTGATTTTTAGAAAGTTACAAAGGTGGGGAAATTGGCTTTACGTCGTCAGCAAAGCCTCACGAAGAATACGCCGGACGTGCACCAAATATACCTGCTCCCCTCCGGAAGCGACGACATGCGCGCATCGGAAAGGCCTTCCGCATGCACGGAAATTCTGATGCGAACAGAAAAAATTCTGCCCAGAACGGACGAGCAGTCTGCCCAGAACAGAAAAAAATTCTGAAGGGAACAGACTTCCGGCCTGATACGACCGGAAAGAATTCTCGTCGGAGATAAATAAATTCTCATGCGATCAGAAATAATCCTCATGCGACCAGAAAAAGTTCTCATCAGAGCAGGAAAGATTCCCGTGGGAGAAGAAGAAATTCTACTCGCAGATAAAAAAATTTATCTCGTAGTAGACGACTCGTTATCTCGCAGATAAAAAAATTTATCTCGCAGTAGAATTTTCGCTTCTGCGGGACGCTGATTTTCAGGCGATTTAAAAGGCCCTCAAATTGGCCTCAGACCGGCGGCTGTAAGCCCCGGACTACGACTAAAAGGTGAAGAAAAGACGGGTAGTCACTTCTGGGAACGGCGCCTCCCGCACGCCATGGAAAGCACCGGGCGCAAAGGCAGGGTTATCTCCATTGAATTATTACGGAAGTCAGGAGGGCGTCGTTTCTGCTTGCATTTAAAACGCGTTCCGGACGGCGTTATTTCGTCTTTTTAAGAGTGATGAAATAGCCCAGTTTGACATAGATGCTCTGATTGGCCGAGCGGGAGAAGACATCCTTCTTGGAATTGCCGAATATATCGCCCAGGCCGTAGTAATACTGCACGTCGAAGGTATAATGCCCCGCGCGCTTCGTATTGAGCTCCATGCCCACGCCGGCTATGATGCCGTAGTCTATCGCGTGGTCGATGTCCATATCATATTGGCGGTACATATTATTCGGGCGGTCGGGATTGTCCTCGCTGTTGAGCGTCCACTGGCTGCTCTTCTCGCCCTTGTCGGCGAAACAGTAGCCCACCTGCGGGCCGGCCTTGAAGTGGAACATGAAACCGCTCTCTTTACCCCAGCCCAGATCGGCGAACATGGGTATCTGGAGGTAATGCATGTTGCGGCTGTAGGTGTCGGGGAGCTTGGCGCCCGAGGCCGAGAGGATGTCTTCCTTCCAGCCGGTCTCGGCGTAGTTGAGCTGCACCTCCAGAGCGCACAGGGCCGAGTAATATTTCTCGCAGATATATTTCAGGCCCACGCCGAGCGTCGGTCCGAAGTGCATGTTCTGCCTGATGGTCGGGTCAAAATCAACGGTGTTGCCCACGCCGCCGGCTACGACCCCGACCCGCAGTTCGCTCCTCTGCTCGCCGACCTGCGCCACGGCGTGCAGTGCGCAGCAGGCCATGAGTGCGGCCGCGGCGATTATCACTCTGGCTCTGCCAAACGAGCCGTATATACTATTCAGCATAATCTGATATTTCTACGGTTTTATCTCTCTTGAATTGCACTATCCTCACGCCTTTGTTCAGCAGTCCGAGGCCCTGATTCGCGGCCCTTCCCACCTTCCACGGCTGGCACAGCGGACGCCAGTTGCCATCGGGCGAGAAGAGGCTCTGCGCCACGTCGAGGCCGGTGAAGAACATGCGCTGGCTATCGGTGTCGGGGACCTTGCCGAAGGTGTCGATGTAGAATTTCCGGCCGGCCGTGTAGGAAGAAGAATAGACGTTGATGAAGCTGAAAGTCATCAGCGTGACATTATTGTCGTAAAATGTTTTCCTGGTCTCCGTGCCAAAGTTTTTCCAGGCGTCGGGGCCGATAATCGTGCTCACCTTCTTGCCGGTTGCGGCCAGGGCTCTCGTTATGCCATTATAATATGTCTCCTGCCGGGCGACGTCGCCGGAATAAGGTAGGAACAGGATCACATTCTCCTCGTCTTTCTTCAGTTTTGAGAAGGTATAGACGAGCGAGTCGGGCGTATTGACGGCATAGCCCTTCACCTTCACCCCGCGCTCCCTCAGCATGGCCGGCACACGCCATATCTGATAAATGTCCGCCGGCAGACAGATCACGGCGTTGCTGCTGTAGTCCTTGCGGCTCAGCAGGTATTTGAGGCAAGCGGTGTAGATGCCCGGGATCTGCGCTGTGGGCTGACTGGCCATCACGACGTGGGCGTTCTCGTTAACGGCGTCGAAGGCCTTGCTGAAGGGCAGCAGCATCTCTATGTCGTGAAGCTCGCAATAATCGCTGATGCGATTGCACACAGCCTCGCTGCCGGAGGCGAAGATGATGTCCTCCTTGTCCAGCTGCGAGGAGGCGAGAATCTTGTCTATGTCATACACGCTCTGGCCGGCGTTCATGGCTTTCACCTCGCAGGAGATGCCGTTCTTCCTGAGCATGCTGAGCCCGTAGAGCAGGCCGCGGTAGAAGTCTACCGACTTTCCGCCGTCGGTATAGAAGGGCATGAGCATCGCCAGCCGGTAGGAGCTCTTCTGCTTCAGCACTCTGGGAGGCGTGTAGGACGAAGGAGCCGCGGCCACCACAGTTGTGCCCTGCGCCTTGCCTGACGGCACAGTGAGCTGCTGCCCCACCGTTATCGACTGGCCGGATGAGAGGGCGTTGAGGGCCTTGAGCTCGTCCACCGAGATGCCGTAGCTCTTGGCGATGGAGTACAATGTCTCGCCCGCCTGCACCTCGTGCTTAGCCTGAGCCAAGGCATTCTGGGAAAAGCCCAGCATCAGCAGGAGGATTACTGAGAGCGTGCGTTTTATATTTGTTTTTAGTTCTCTTTTCATCGATACCGACATAATCTTTGGCGCTTTTTAGCGTTACAAAATTACGAAAATGGATTTTAATAAGGCGGCGAATGAGATATAATCGCTAACTTTGCCAATAATCAAGCTAAAAAGAAATCACCTCAGGAGTGTTAACAAGCTTACAAGAACAAGGAATATGATTACAAATATCAGATACAGGCACGGGGCCGCACAGCGAAGCATCGTCTGGGTAATAGGCATATTACTCTCTCTGTCCTTCGCTCCCGCAATGGGCGATGACCTGCCGTCGGCCTCTCCCGTCATGACGGTACAGACTACGGACAGCACTTACGAGACCACCAGCTACGAGGGCTCGGCGCCCGTCAAGGTGACACTCGATGCCGGTGTGAAAGACCTCGGCGGCTACACGCCCATCTACCAGTGGAATTTCTACAAATCGGGCGAGAGCGAGACACCGTTCCTCATCCGCTATGACGAGAGCACGGAATACACGTTTGACGAGAGCGGCTCGTTTACCATTCAGCTCAACATCAGTTTCGTAATGGGCGAAGACACTATAGACTACTCTCAGGAGTCGTCCTTCACGATAAGCATCAGCACGTCCAAGCTTGAGATACCCAATGCCTTCTCGCCCAACGGAGACGGGCAGAATGACGTGTTCAAAGTCAAGGAAGGCCACCAGAGCATCACGAGCTTTCACGGATACATTTTTTCGAGATGGGGCAAGAAGATCTACGACTGGACGGACATCAACGGCGGCTGGGACGGCACCATCGGCGGCAAGGACGCCAAGGACGGTGTCTACTACGTAATAATCAAAGCGAAAGGCGCCGACGGTAAAGTGTATAATTTGCGCAGAGATGTCAATCTGCTGCGCGGATATGAGTCCTCGGACAAGGGAGGAACTGACGGAAATTAATATATGTCTGAGCCACGCAATATAGTAGTCCTGGGAGCCAGGACAAACAATCTGAAAAACATTGACGTTACCATACCACGCAACAGCCTGACGGTTATCACGGGGCTTAGCGGCAGCGGTAAGAGTTCGCTGGCCTTCGATACCATTTATGCCGAGGGCCAGAGACGGTATATAGAGACATTCTCCGCCTACGCACGCAATTATATCGACCATCTCGAGCGGCCCGACATGGACAAGATAACCGGCCTCAGCCCGGTCATAAGCATCGGGCAGAAGACCACTAACAAGAATCCCCGCTCCACAGTAGGCACCACAACAGAAATATCCGACTATCTTCGTCTGCTGATGGCGAGAATTGGAGTGGCTTACTCATACGTCACCGGCGAGAAGATGGTACGCTACACCACAGAGCAGCTCATCGACATGATTGTATGTAATCTCAACAATCATAAGATTTACCTGCTTGCGCCGCTTGTCAAGGGCAGGAAAGGCCACTACAAGGAAATGCTTGAGAAGGAGAGGCGGAGAGGCTTTCTCAATGTGAGAGTCGACGGCAAGTTCTGCGAGATAACCAAGGGGATGAAACTCGACCGCTACAAGATACACAACATCGAAATAGTGACCGACAAGCTCATCGTCAGGGACTCCGACATGGAGCGCCTGAGAAAGAGCGTAAGCCTCAGTCTGGAGCGCGGCGGCGGGCAGATGATGATCATCGACGCCACCGACAACACGGAGAAATACTATTCCCGCCGCCTTATGTGCCCCACGACCGGCATCTCGTACAGAGACCCGTCGCCGGACAACTTTTCCTTTAACACCATTGCGGGAGCCTGCCCGCGCTGCAACGGCATCGGATATATCAACTCAATAGATATCGACAAAATCATTCCGGACCGCTCGCTGAGCATAAGCAAGGGCGCCATCAAACCTTTGGGCAAAGCGGGGAAGTCAATGATCTTCCTCAAGATTGAGGCTGTACTCGACAAATACGGCTACGACCTCAACACGCCTGTCAAGGACATATCGGAGGACGCCATAAACGACTTGATAAACGGCACGAACGACTCTATCCGCATCCCCAAGGACAAGATACACACCTCGAGCGACTATTTCACCACCTTCGACGGAATAGCCAACTACGTCAAGCAGGCAGCGGAGAAAGACGACTCGGCGGCCATGCGCAAGTGGGTGGACCAGTTCGCCTCGACGAAGGTATGCCCCGAGTGCCATGGAGCAAGGCTTAACAAGGAAGCTCTGTCCTACAAGATACTTGACAAGAACATCTACGAGCTCTCGACGATGGACATCAAACATCTGGCGGCATGGATAAACGCGCTGGAGGACCAGCTGTCCGAGAGAGACAGGACCATCGGTCACGAAATAATACGTGAGATCAGCAAGCGGCTCAACTTTATGCTTGATGTCGGCATCGATTACCTCTCGCTCGCACGCCCGTCCGCATCTCTGAGCGGCGGAGAGAGCCAACGCATCCGCCTGGCCACACAGATTGGTTCCGGACTGGTAAATGTGATGTATATTCTCGACGAACCAAGCATCGGGCTGCATGAGAGGGACAACGACCGCCTCATTGCCTCGCTACGCAAGCTCAGGGACATGGGCAACACCATAATCGTAGTGGAGCACGACCGGAAAATGATGCTCGCAGCCGACTACACAGTGGACCTCGGGCCTGGTGCGGGAAGGCTCGGAGGGGAAGTGACCTATCAGGGCCCGGTGGACAAGATGCTCCGGCAGGACTCCATCACGGCGCAATACCTGAGCGGGAAGATGAACATCGACCTGCCGGCATTCCGGCGCAAGCCCAAGAAGGGCAAATGGCTGAACATCTACGGCGCCACGGGCAACAACCTGAAAGACGTCAACATCTCCATCCCCTTAGGCATGCTGGTCTGTGTCACAGGTGTATCCGGAAGCGGGAAGTCCACGATAATCAACGAGACGCTGGTGCCGATAATCTCACAAAAGCTCTACGGCTCGCTCAAAGAGCCCCTGTCCTACAAGGATATCAAAGGCATTGAAAATATCAACAAGATAGTAAGCGTGGACCAGAGCCCCATCGGGCGCACACCACGCTCCAATCCCGCCACATACTGCGGCGTATTCACCGATATCCGCAATCTGTTCGCCTCAATTCCCGAGTCGCAGATCAGAGGCTACACCTCCGGGCGCTTCTCATTCAACGTGAGCGGCGGCCGCTGTGAGACATGCAAGGGTAACGGCTACAAAACCATCGAGATGAACTTTATGCCCTCCGTGCTGGTAGAGTGTGAAGATTGTCACGGCAAGCGCTACAACAGGGAGACGCTTGAGGTAAGGTACAAGGGCAAGAGCATCGCCGACGTGCTGGACATGACCATCAATCAGGCGTGCGAGTTTTTCAAGAACATCCCCAACATCCTCTCCAAGATACAGACGCTCAAAGACGTCGGTCTGGGATATATCAAGCTCGGGCAGTCGTCCACAACGCTCTCGGGCGGAGAAAGCCAGAGGATAAAACTGGCCGCGGAGCTCTCTAAGCACGACACCGGCAAGACGCTCTACATCCTCGACGAGCCGACGACGGGCCTCCATTTCGAGGACATCAAGGTACTGCTCTCCGTCCTGGAGCGGCTCATCGGTAAGGGCAACACCGTGCTGGTCATAGAGCACAATCTGGATGTCATAAAGCAGGCCGACTACATAATAGACATGGGGCCCGAAGGCGGTGAAGCCGGCGGACGAGTCATAGCTTACGGTACGCCCGAACAGGTAGCCGCCAGTGGCATCGGATACACCTCAAAATACCTGAAAGAAGAACTGGACAGATGCAATCGCATTGCCGCAAATCGAAAAGATGAAGCACAAGGAGATAAAGAAAACAAACGTAGCAAGGCTATTGGATAAAGCCAAGGTAGAATACGAGCTTATCGAATATGAAGTAGACCCGGACAATCTGGGCGCTACACATATCGCCGACGAACTGGGCGAAGACATCAGTCAGGTGTTCAAAACCATTGTGCTCCACGGAGACAAGACAGGCTGCTTTGTCTGCGTGCTGCAGGGCGACGGAGAGATCGACCTGAAGAAGGCCGCCAAGATAAGCGGCAACAAGAAATGCGCCACCCTGCCGCTCAAAGAGCTCCTGCCCACCACTGGATATGTGCGCGGCGGCTGCTCACCGATAGGCATGAAGAAAGCTTTTCCTACCTATATAGATATTGCCGCCCGCGCCAAGGACAAGATCTACGTAAGTGCCGGCGTGAGAGGAATGCAGATAAAACTCTCTCCCGAAGATCTGGCACGAGTAGTCAATGCCCAATTTTGTGACATCACAGAGAATAACCAACAATAAATAACACGACTAAAACAATAAAACGATGTTTGAAGGACAGCCGAAAGGCCTTTATGCTTTAGCTTTGGCTAATACCGGCGAGCGATTTGGTTACTATACCATGCTCGCAGTCTTTGTACTATTTTTGGGAGCCAACTTCCACCTCAGTGCCGCAGCTGCCGGCGCCATCTACAGTGGATTTCTGGCTCTGGTATATTTCCTCCCGCTCTTCGGAGGTGCTCTTGCCGATAAATTCGGATACGGGAAGATGGTGACGATAGGCATCTTCGTCATGTTCTTCGGCTACCTGCTGCTGGCCCTGCCCATGGGAAGCGGTCATTTCGCCCTCGGCGCCATGCTGGCCGCCCTTGTGCTGATAAGCGCCGGCACCGGCCTGTTCAAGGGCAACCTGCAGGTGATGGTAGGCAATCTCTACGACGACCCCAAATATGCCGACAAGCGCGACGCCGCCTTCTCCATATTTTATATGGCCATCAACGTAGGCGCGCTCTTCGCTCCCACGGCTGCCGTCAAGATCATGAGCTTCGTGCAGACCCACTACAACGTGAGCGTAGCGGACTCATACCACTTCGCATTCGGCATCGCCTGCCTATCGCTCATTATTTCCATCGCCATCTACTACATCTTCCGCTCCACCTTCAGACAGACGGAGAACGGTTCTGTCACCACCGCAGACGGAAAGACGGCGAGCGCAGAGAAAGAGCTGACGCCGCAGGAGACCAAGAGCCGCATCGTAGCGCTCTGCCTCGTATTCGCCGTGGTGATCTTCTTCTGGATGGCATTCCACCAAAACGGACTGACGCTGACGCTCTTCGCCGACCAGTTTACGGCCAAGACCGCTACCGGCGTTGAGAGCATGGCCTTCGACGTGGTCAATCTGCTTCTGCTCATCTTCATCGTCTACGCAGCATTTGCCCTGTTCTCCAGCAAGACTGCCAAGGGCAAGAGTATAGCCGGTGCAATAATCCTCGCATGCATAGGCGGACTGGTATACAAATACTATCAGCTGCCGCCCGTCACCAATATCGACGCGCCCATCTTCCAGCAATTCAACCCCTGCTTCGTCGTGGGTCTGACGCCGGTGAGCATCGCCATCTTCGGCGCTCTCGCCAAGAAGGGCAAGGAGCCCAGCGCTCCGCGCAAGATAGCTCTGGGTATGCTCGTAGCCGCCTGCGCTTACGCTATCATGACCATCGGCAGCCTGTCCCTGCCTTCGCCAGACAGCCAGAAGGCCATGGGTGACGCCGCCAGCTTCGTATCGCCCAACTGGCTTATCTCAACCTATCTGGTGCTGACCTTCGGAGAACTACTGCTCTCCCCTATGGGCATCAGCTTCGTATCCAAGGTAGCTCCTCCCAAATATAAAGGCCTCATGATGGGCGGCTGGTTTGTCGCCACAGCCGTCGGCAACCTGCTCGTCAGCGTGGGCGGTTATCTCTGGGGCAGTCTGCCCGTATGGACGGTATGGACGGTGTTCATCGCCCTGTGCCTGATCTCGGCCATCTTCATGTTCTCGATCATGAAGCGGCTCGAGGCTGTCTGCTAAACAAAGAGCAGGATTCTCCCTATGAGATTCAGAAGCATATATCTCTGCTTATTGGTCACTGCAAGCATCTTAATGTCTTGCAGCGACGATGATTCTTTCACGACATCCAGGGACGCCCGGCTCACCTTCCCGCTGGACACCCTTAGGCTCGACACGGCCATCAGCGGCATTCCCACGAGCACCTACTCGTTTGTCGTAAGGAACAAAGGGAGCAAAGGCATCCGCATCTCCAAAGCCCGGTTGCTCAAAGGCGACGAATTTCAGGCAAACGTGGACGGCACAAACATCAACGCCGCATACGATTACCCCATCGAGGTACGCAAGGGGGACAGCATAACGGTGTTTGTCAAGCTGCTCAGCAAAAAGACATCCTCCGATGAGGCACAGCCGGTAGAAGATGTGCTGCAATTCGTCCTCGAGAGCGGAGAAGTCCAGAGCGTCACGCTGCTCGGCTATTCGCAGGACGTCTATACGCTGGGCAACTACACGATAAGCTCCGACACGACCTTCACCCCAGAGAGGCCTATACACATCACCGGGACGCTGAAGGTGGCCGAAGGCAAGAAGCTGACCATTCTGCCCGGCACTACCCTGCTCTTCTCCCCCGTCTCATCGCTCGACGTGGAGGGACAGCTCTACGCCAACGGCACAACAGACTCGGCCATCGTTTTCAGGTGCGACCGCATGGACCACATGTTCACCCATCAGACCTATGATAAGATTCCCGGCATGTGGCGCGGCGTTAACTTCCGCTCCAGCAGCTACGGCAATTATCTGAACCATGTAGAAATACACGGAGGTGAATATGGCCTGCGCGCGGACTCCTCCGATGTCAGCCGCGAGAAGCTCAGAGTGGAGAACTCCCGCATCACCAATACCAAGGGCGACTGTGTGACGCTTACCAACTGCCTCGCGTTCATAGGCAACAGCGAACTGTCGAATACGCTGGGCAACTGTGTCACCATCTACGGCGGCGACTATAGTTTCGTCCACTGCACCATAGCCAACTTCTATCCTTTTGAGGGCGACAGAGGCCGCGCTGTGTGGCTCTACAACTCTTACAACGGCCGCAGCCTGCCGCTCCGGTCGGCTCTGTTTGAGAATTGCATCATCTCGGGCTGGAGTGAGGATGAACTGTTCGCATCTTTCAGCGACGACAACACCGAGAAATCATACCTCTTCCGTTCCTGCCTGCTCACCACGCCGGAGCCCGAAGACAAGTCGGAATATCCCGGCTGCATCTTCGAGAACACACAGGACACACTGTGGGGCAGCAAGAACTTCCGGAAGTTTGACTACGATTATCTCATTTTCGACTTCCGGCTGAAGGCTCAGTCGCTGGCAAGGAACAACGCGGACGTCGCCGTCACGCAAAACTATTATCCGCTGGACCGCAACGGCGTAGCCCGTCTGGACGACAACGCTGCTGACATCGGCTGTTATGAATATGTAGAGGAAGGGAAATGAACTCTCCGCATTAACAGGAGTCTGCGCCGCATATCAGAAGGGAAGCTCCGCTTCGCAACGCTCCGTGGAGTCCTTTCTCTGACACAGATATCGCAGACTGATTTGCCCATCTGCGTCACGCGGGAAATTACACGGCACACAATTTAAGGAACAAGGCACGTAATTCGAAAGACGTGCCTTATTCCTTTTGTCTTCTCCCGTCTGTTTGAATTTTTGTCCGTTTGGTCCGAAATCCTAGTCGGAGAAGAAAAAATTCTACTCGCAGATAAAAAAATTTATCTCGTAGTAGACGACTCGTTATCTCGTAGATAAAATAATTTATCTCGCAGTAGAATTTAGCCCTCTCGCAGGCGCTGAATTTAAGGTATTTGAAAAGCGTACGAAAGCGGTTCTAAGTCGTCGGCAGCCGCCTTAAGATTGTATACTGACAGGGCATACGGATGGACTTCCCCTATTTGGGAAGCATTGTGTATGCACTTCTCAAAAAACCTCCCGCGCAACTCAAAAACTACATTTGAGATGAGGAAAAACACATTTGAGGTATTTTAAAACGTCTCAAATGTAATTTCGGCCCTCATATGGCTACTGATTTTCATATACTTACAAAGGGGCGAAAACTGCCTCCACGTCGTCGGCTTCCGACTTAAGACTGTATACTGGCAGGGCATACGTACGGATTTCCCCGTTTCGGGAAACATCGTATATACACTTCTCAAAAAACCTCCCGCTTAACTCAAAAACTACATTTGAGACGAGGAAAAACACATTTGAGGTATTTCAAAACGTCTCAAATGTAATTTCGGCCCTCCGCGGGACACTGATCCTTACGTAGTTACGCAGGCCTCAATTATCCTTTCTACAAATGGATTACAGAAGGGGCACTATGTTTACCGTACAGTAATATTTTCTTATAAGCAACGAGACATTCATTCTGTCCCCGCATTTTTCCGCCAGAATTCAGAAAAGCTCTTATTCCTGCGAAGAAACAGCATTTTCAACAAATGGGATTTTCGTCAAGCGGAACGGGAATTTTCACAGAAGCATTATAATAGTCCGGGAAATCCGGCGTTATAATAATATGAAGTTCTATTCTTTTACAGCGAAACTCGGGATAATCCTATCCTTTATAATATGTATGCTGCCCTTCCGCGCCGCAGCCCAGGATAACAAACTGCCGATAGGGACGTTTACCCCGATGCGCAACGAAGTAGAAAACAATTACAATTTCTGGATTTATACCCCCGCCGACTACGAAGCCAACAATCATGTCACGCCTCTCATCATCTTCCTGCACGGCGCCAGTCTGTGCGGCCATGACCTGAACCGTGTGCGCCGCTATGGTGTGCTCGATGCCATAGAGCGCGGCAAGATAATCGACGCCATGGTCCTGGCTCCGCAGAACCCGGGAGGCGCATGGAACCCTCAGAAGATCAACGCCCTCCTGGAATGGACGGAGAAACACTATCTCGTCGACACCAGGCGCGTCTTCGTGATAGGCATGAGCCTCGGAGGCTACGGCACGCTCGACTTCGTAGGAACTTATCCCCACAAGGTGGCGGCGGCCATGGCTCTCTGTAGCGGCTGCTCGCTCAAAGACATGTCCGGACTGGGAACTGTGCCGCTCTGGATAATGCACGGCACCGCCGACCGCGCCGTCAGCATTGAACAATCAAAGCGCATAGTGAACTATCTGCAGGAGAACCACGCCGACTCGCTGCTGCGATACAACTGGATACAGGGCGGCTCCCACAGTCTGCTTGCCCGCCTGATGTACCTGCAAAAGACATACGACTGGCTTACCGCCCATTCCTCGGCCGACACTCCCCGCGCCGTAGACCGCTCTTTCGACATCGACATGAACGACATCCGCAAGACCTACGACGAACTGCAGTGGTACAAAAACATGTTTGAGAAAGACTGATGCGCCCTCAGCGCCTGTCTGAAACTCTGACAGAATTGATTCCTCCGGCGTCAGGCATTTCTTCTTACGGAGAAATGCCTGACGCTCTTTATAGCATTTCATTCATTTTATAAAGCGTCTCTCTTCATGGCATCACATTCTTGGAAAAAAGTTCCCGTGCCATCCTGTCCGGCATTTCTTCATTTTTGGCCTGCGCCTGCTAATCTATCTTCTAACAGCATTCTTGCCATTTTTGGCGGAAGTTTCTGCCATCTGCGGCAGACTTCTTTGCACTCCCTTACGAAAGGGGGGCACATTTGTTTCCCTCTTTTCTATCCATATAGCGTTGGTACAGCTCTTGCAAACTATTAAGTAGAATATCAACCAAATAAATAAAGACTATGAGCAAGAGAATTCAAAAAGGCGAGACATTCAACACAAGTAAAGCAATCGATTACGCAGAAGGCGGCGTGGTGAGCAAGGAACTTATCCACAACGATTCGGGCAGCGTCACGCTGTTCTCCTTCGACGAGGGACAGGGTTTGTCGGAGCACATCGCGCCGTTTGACGCATTCATTCAGGTGATCGACGGCGAGATGGAACTGACGGTCGAGGGCACGGCGCACGACATCAAGGCCGGCGAGAGCTTCATCATCCCCAGCGGCGCGCGCCATTCTGTAGCGGCACGCAAGCCCTTCAAGATGATCATCACGATGATACGCGACAGGGCGAAATTATGATGTGTGACTCTAGTTCAGAACCAACAGAGAGGACGCTTTGCGTCCAGAGAAAAGCATAAATTAGTACACCAACAAAAACAGGAAATATAATTGACAATGAAAATATTAGTGATATACGGTTCCACGACAGGGACAACCGAGGGCGTGGCAGAGCAGATAGCAGACAAGTTGGGAGCTACGGCAGTTAACGTAGCCGATGTGACAGACGAGCAGATAGCCGGGGCGGACAATCTGATACTTGGCTCCTCTACATGGGGTGCCGGGGAACTGCAGGACGACTGGTACGACGGCCTGGAGAAACTGAAAGCCGCAGACCTGAGCGGCAAGACGGTAGCCATCTTCGGCGTCGGCGATTCCGCGAGCTACAGCGACACCTTCTGCGGCTCGATGGCAGAGATATATCATGCGCTGGAGAACAGCGGCGCACAGATTGTGGGCGCAGTTCCGACTGACGGCTACCAGTTTGACGACTCGGCATCAGTCATCGACGGCGAGTTTGTCGGCCTGGCTCTTGACGAGGACAACGAGAGCGATAAGACGGCGGAGAGGATCGACGCCTGGGTGAAAGAGATCACTCCCTATCTGAAATAATACGATACGAATGGCCTTAAAAGGCTTTTCGCGGACGGGCTGAATCTTCCATAAGTTGCGCTCTGTTACAAGGTTTTTGATTACCTTCGTAGCAGATTAGCGAGCACCTATGGAAGATTCTGTTTATATGGCATTGCAACATTGTCCTCTCTTCGCGGGAATGGAGGAAGCGGAGATAGCCCTTGCCCTCAAAGCGTTCCCATGCCGCATCGTAGACTACTCACGTCACGAGATTTATGCTCTGGCGGGCCTTCCGCTTACGCATGCCGACATCGTGGTGAGCGGCACACTGATTTGCCGCATGGCCCCGCTGCACGGACGGCCGGTGGAGATGACGCGGCTCAGAAAGGGCGACATGGTGGCTCCAGCGCTCCTCTTTGCCAACGACGGGGCTATGCCGGTGAGCGTGGAGACTGACACGAAGGTTAAAGTGATGCGCATGACGAAGGAGAGCTTTCAGAAAATGATCGATACGGACGCCAGACTGAGAATGAATTTCATCCGGCTTATCTCATCGACCTGCGTATTCCTGACCAGGAGGACAAGGGTGCTGGCGCTGATGAGCGTGCGCGAGAAGGTGGCGTTCCTGCTGCAGAAGGAGGCTGAGGCGCAGAATACGCTCTCCATAACGTTGCCGCGCAGCCGTCAGGAGATCGCAGACAGCTTCGGCATACAGAAATTCTCTCTCAAGAGGGTGCTGACTGAGATGGCAAACGAAGGGACAATCACGATAAACGGGCGGGAGATCACGATTCTCAGGCCGGGAAACCTGAAATAACGATGCTTGCTCAGCCTGTTCTTCGTGCAGATCGTACATTTTCACGCCGGAATCTTCGGCCGGAACACTAAGATGAGCGACACAAATTCATTCATGAGAAATAGGAAGCATAATCCCCTGCTCCGGGCATGAATCTGATTGATTTTTCATATCTTTGCACAGCGGGCAGAGGAGCGCTCCTTCTGCTTCCCGATATCGCTAACCATAACAACTACAAGATATGATAAAAATCAAAACGACAATGCTCACGCTGCTGGCTACGGCGTCGTGCATGTTTGCCGGAGCTCAGGGCGTGAAGCTCTCCGGCAATGTTTTCTATTATGAGCCCGGGGCTGTAAAGGTATCCCAGGCACAGTTTAACCCGCAGTCGGGCAGCACAAACGCCGCAGGCCAGCCGCTCAGCGTAAAGAGTCAGATAACATCGGAGGGCGGCGTCAGCACCGTCACAGCAACGGTGACCGCCACGAGGCCGGTGTATTTCCGTCTGGAGTATACGGACGCGTTTGAGGGCACTGCCGACGGATGCCTCTACTATATGCCGGGATTCTGGTATCACAAGAATATGCGTTCGCCCAAGGAGGCTCCCTCGTTCAAGACATCCAAGAGCTGGACAGTCAGAGAGGATCGCCTCAGCAGCCCGCTCACGGGTATATTCAACGAGTCTACCGGCCGCGGCGTGATGGTGCTGCGCAGCATAGAGCCTCAGGGCACAGACTGCCTGGCCAAGGATCTGTCGGGCAATGTAGTGCTCTCCGGCAAAACGACTGTAGGCTACACGGGATTTGTGAACGCAGACGGCAACGCTCCCGCGCTTTCATTCGGGTTCCCGTACAAGGAGCAGCCTACCCGCTATATCCGCAAGCTGCAGCTCATCCCGGGCATTGCGACCTTTGAGAAGCTGTCGGAGGGAGAGAGCGTCACAGTGAGCTGGAAGATAAAGGGCGGCAACTATAAAGACTACTCTGAGTTTGTCGCCGGCGCCTGGCAGTTCTGCTTCGATGTCGACGCTCCCGCGCCGCTCACGCCGAAGTATACGGACGATGCTGCCAAGGATATATTGTCAAATTATTTCCGCGAGTCCTTCGTGGACAAGTATGACGCCATCAAGTATCTCTCGAGCGGGGGCATGGACGTGGCCACGTGCGCTTCAGTACCCGAGGCAGAGGTCGGATTTGTAGGCCGCACGCTACTCAACGCATTCAACGCCATCGAATACGGCGAGGCCAAGGGAAAGCCCGAGCTCGTAAAGATAGGCAATGCGGTTATCGACTCTTATCTGGAGAAAGGATTCAATGAGACCGGCTTCTTTATAGAGTGGATGAACGCAGCCAAGAACGAGAAGACCAAGGTATTCAGCATCCGTCGTCAGAGCGAGGGCGTGATGGCCATGTTCTACTACCTCCAGTATGAAAAGCTTCACCACCGCTCTCACGCCAAGTGGGAGGCCCGCCTGAAGACGCTCCTCAACAACTTTGTCAAGATGCAGAAGCCCGACGGTTCCTTCGCGCGCAAGTTTGACGCCTCGTTCAAGGACGTTGACCCCTCCGGCGGCAGTACGCCGTGCGCTACGCTGGCTCTCGCCATGGGATACAAGTATTTCAAGAACAAGGGATATCTCGAGGCTGCCCGCAAGACGATCAGCTATCTCGAGAAGAATATTATCTCCACCTCCGACTATTTCTCCTCCACGCTTGACGCCAACTGCGAGGACAAGGAAGCATCGTTCTACGCCTGCGACGCGCTCTATTACATCTCGTTCGTGACCAAGGGCAAGGAGCGTCAGCACTATATCGACCTCTGCAAGAAGGCCGCATACTTCTGCGCGTCGTGGTATTATACATGGGATGTGCCCTTTGCTACGGGCCAGATGCTCGGCGACCTCGGTTTCAAGTCGAGAGGCTGGGGCAATGTATCGGTCGAGAACAACCACATCGACGTATATATCTTCGAGTTTGCCACCATCCTGAAGTGGCTCACGGCCAACACCGACGAACCGCGTTTTGCCAAGATGGCCGACGTCATCCACTCCTCCATGCTCCAGCTCCTGCCTACGGACAAGAACCTTTGCGGCGTGGGCAAGGTGGGCTACAATCCTGAAGTGGTGCAGCACACGACCTGGGATTACGGCCGCAACGGCAAGGGATTTTACAATAATATCTTTGCTCCGGGATGGACGGTAGCCTCGCTGTGGACGCTGCTTAGCGCCGACCGCGTGAGCGCCTTCTTCGGCGGCAAATAACTCTGCGCCGCCCCGCCTCTCAGGCGGAGAGAATCGCTATAATAACAGCGGCATCGCTTCCGGGCAGTGCCGCTGTTATTGTGCTTAATGCGCAGACGATTTCTTTACAAAATGCATCGCGCCCCCATTACATCATCCTTATAACACACAAAGCGGGACACAAAAGCATGCACTCCCTTCACAATAAAGGCGCATGGCTCTCCGTTATCTACATGAAGTGTATCCGGACGTTTCTGCCCGGAGAATTACCTCGCGCTAAAGTGAAGCTGACAACCCGCAATATATCTTTAATATCCATCATTCTGCTTGTTCTCTCTGCCTGCTCGACCGAGAAGAACACCTCCATGACGCGTTTCTACCACTCGTTTACCGCGCGATACAACACCTATTTCAACGGTCACGAGGCTTACAAGGAAGGCGTGGCGGCGCAGAGAGACGGCAACAAGGACGACTACACCGATATGCTGCCCTTCTTCTCCGTCAGCAACAAGTCTACCGCTTCGCTGGGCAAGGGAAACTTTACCACAGCCATTGAGAAGAGCGAGAAGGCTATAAAGAACCACTCCATCAAGCGCAAGCCCAAGATAGACCGCACGCGCCGCCGCACAGCCAAGCAGAAGCGCATCCTGGCCAAGAAGGAATACAATCCTTTCCTAAAGAACGCCTGGCTGCTGCTCGGCATGTCGCAATTTCATCAGGGAAACTTTATCGAAGCGGCTTCCACATTCTCCTATGTCTGCCGCCTGTATGCCGCCGAACCGGATGTGCTGCAGGAGAGCCGCGCCTGGCTGGCCACATGCTACAGCGAGCTGGGCTGGTATTATGACGCGGAGGACATATTCCGCAACAAGATAGGCCGCGACTCTGTGCCGCGCTCTGCAAGAGCCACGCTCAACGCCGCCTACGCCGACTTCTACTCCCGCCAGAAGCGCTACGACGAAGCTCTGCCCTACATTCTCCGCAGCATCAAGCACGCCGACGGTGCCATATCCAAGGCTAGGCTATACTACCTCGTGGCTCAGATCTACGACAAGCAGGGCGAACGGAAGAACGCATACAAGTATCTCTCCCGTGTGATACGCAAAAGCCCTCCCTACGAGGTGCAGCTCAACGCCCGCATCATGCAGGCCGAGATGGCCTCCACGGGCAAGGCGAAGAGCATGATATCCCGCCTCAAGCGCATGGCCGGCAAGGACAAGAACAAGAACTACTACGACCAGATATACTACGCCATCGGCAACATTCACCTCGCCTCCGGCGACACGACGAAGGCCATCGCCGCCTACGAGACGGGCGCAGGGAAATCCACCCGCAGCGGCGTAGAGAAGGGCGCGCTGCTGCTCAGGCTGGGCAGCATATATTATAACAGGCTGGACTTTACCTCGGCCCGCCGCTGCTTCTCCGCCGCCGTCGGCATGATCTCGAAAGAGAGGCCCGATTACGACAGCATCTCCCGGCTCAGCAAAGTGATAGAGGAGCTGGAGCCGCATACCTCGGTCGTCTTCGTACAGGACAGCATGCAGGCGCTCGCCAAGATGCCCGCCGACAAGCAGAACGAGGTGTTTGACAAAGCCATCGAACTGGCCAAGAAAAAGATACGCGAAGAGAGGCGCAAAGCCGCCGCGGAGGAGCTGCGCAAGAACGGCGGGCGGGCGAACAATGCCGCTACCGCTTCGCAGGATCAGAGCCAGAACAAGAGCGGCAAGAGCACTGGCGGCGCTGACAGCAAATGGTACTTCTACAATCCGCCTGCCGTGACAAGCGGCAAGGAGTCCTTCCAGCGCATCTGGGGCAACCGTCCCAACGAGGACAACTGGCGACGGAGCAACAAGGAGGTCACACAGCCCACCACCACAGACGAAGAGAACGGAGGCGGAGAAGTGAATGACAGCACCGGCGTTAAGGGCAAGGCCAAGACTGACACCACGCAGACGAAGCAGGAAGCCGGCAAGGACAGCGTCGATACGGGTGGCGGCGACAAATCGAAGGAAGGCGAGAAGCAGGATGAGCGCCTCACGAGAGAGTATTATCTCCAGCAGCTGCCGCTCACCGATGACCAGATAGCAGAGAGCAACGCCAAGATAGCGGAAGCCCTCCACAAAGCCGGCGTGATCGAGAAGGACAAGCTGGAGAATCTGCCGCTGGCCGAGAAATCCCTGACGCGCGTCTTCACGCAGTATCCCGACTACAAGCAGATGAACGAGGTGCTCTATGAGCTCTTTCTGCTCGAGTCGCAGATGGGCAACAAGGTCGAAGCACAGAAGTACAAAGACCTACTGTCCTCACAGTACGCTCAGGACAAGCTCACCAAGATTATCACCGACCCCAACTTCGAATACGACGCCCGCTACGGACGCCAGACGGAGGACTCGCTCTACCGCGACGCCTATGAGGCCTACAAGTGCGGCGACGTTGCGCCAATAATGCGCAATGCGGCCGTCTCCGCTACGCGCTTCCCCGACGGCGACAACCGCCCGCGCTTCATGTTCCTCGACGCGATGGCAAACCTGAAGGAGGGCCGGCGCGACGCATTCCTCTCCGAGCTCGACACCCTCATCAAGAAATATCCCAAAGAAGACATCACCGCCCTTGCACAGTCGATCTACAAAGGTGTGAAGGCCGGGCGCGATCCGGGCACGGGGATGTTCAGCATAGCTTCTCTCTGGGAACGCCGCAGTGGCGGAGCCGACGCGGTGCTCGACTCGCTCGCCGCAGCCGGGCAGCTCTCCAAGGAGAGGAACACACCCTTTAACGTTATCATAGCCTATCCCGCCGACTCGGTGGACCAGAACGAGCTGCTCTACGACGTGGCCAAATACAACTTCACCAACTTTGAGGTGCGCCGCTTCGAGATAGAGCAGACCGCACAGGAGGGCCTCGGCGAGCTCATCGTCAAGGGCTTCAAAAACTTTGACGAGGCCCACTCCTACGTCCAGATGCTTTATGCCGAGAAGTCCGTTCAGCCGAAGCTCGTGCACACGCGCATCATCGTCATCTCGACCGACAACATGCAGAAGCTCGGCGTAGACTACAGCATCGCCGACTACCAGAAGTTCTACGACAAGAACTTCGCCCCGCTCAAGATAAAGCCCGACCTCATGCTGGACCAGCAGACCGACATCTACCAGAGCGAGGACGCGCTTCCCTCCGAGTCACAACAAAGCGATGAACAACAGGACAATAATGATGACAACGAGCAGGACAACCAGCAGAATGAAAACAATCAGGATGACGGCTGGTACGATTTGCAATAGCAGGCTGCTGCTTATGCTGCTTATGGCCCTGACCTTCCGGGCCGCGGGAGCGCAGATCAGAGTAAACCAGCTGGGCTACCTGCCGCACGACTCCAAGGTCGCCGTGCTCGTGAGCCGCGAACCGGTGCAGGTCAGCTCCTTCAGCGTTATAGACGAGACGACGGGCCGCACAGTTTTCTCCGTCAGAAACTGCGGCGTCCGCAAGAAGGCGAAAGGCAAAATCACCGATTATGGCGAACTGGGCCGGATAAAGAGCACGGCGCGGCTTGACTTTTCAAAGCTGAAAGAGCCGGGCAAATTCCACATCGAGGCCAGTTGTCTCTTCGCGGGCAAGACGGCCAAAATGGGAAAGCCGCTGAAGCTCGTGTCCCCCTCGTTCAGGATAGGAAAAGACGTATACGATGGCACGGCGGACTTTGTGCTCAATTACCTGCGGCAGCAGCGCTGCAGCTGGAACCCGTTCCTCCGGGACAGCTGCCACACGCGCGACGGGATAATCGTCGGCTACGTCTCCCCCGGCGGCTCTGAGACGGGCGAGAACACATCTCCCACGAGAGACAGCACATATCTGGACTGCCGCGGCGGCTGGCACGACGCGTCCGACTGTCTGCAGTACACCACCACATCCGCCACGGCCATCTACCAGATGATGTTCGCTTACATGCAGTGCCCCGGAGCATTCGGCGACAGCCACAACAGCGACGGCACAGCCGGAGCAAACGGCATACCGGACATTGTCGACGAGATCTACTGGGGGCTCCGGTGGCTAAACCGCATGAACCCGCGCCCTTACGAGATGTACAATCAGATCGCCGACGACCGCGATCACGTCGGCATGCGCCTGCCCTCCAAGGATATGGCCGATTACGGCTGGGGAAAAGGCGGTCCGAGGCCGGTGTGGTACTGCTCCGGCGAACCTCAGATGCGCGGCCGCCACGGGCTGCTCAACAACACCACGGGCATAGCGAGCACGGCGGGCAAGTTTGCCTCCTGCTTCGCTCTGGGCTCACGGGTGCTGAGGCCGTTCTACCCCGCATTTGCAGCCACCATCCGCGACAAAGCCGCCGTGGCTTACCACGCAGGAGTCAGGAAACCGGGAGCATGTCAGACGGCATCGGTGCTGTCTCCCTACATCTACGAGGAGACCGACTGGCAGGACGATATGGAGCTCGCCGCCTTTGAGCTCTACCGCATGACCACGCGCGACGATTATTACAGCGACGCCGCCCGGTATGCACACGCCGTACCTGTGAAGCCATGGATGCTCGCCGACACGGCCCGCCACTATCAGTGGTATCCGTTTATCAACCTCGGCCATTACCTGTTAGCGCGCGAGAAGGGCGGCAAACTGCGCTCAGAGCTCCTCAGCGACATGCGCGCCGGCATCGACCGCGTATACCGCAAAGGCAAAAACCACCCGTTCCACTTCGGCATACCGGGCATATGGTGCTCCAACAACCTTGTATCGGCCATGCTCACGCAATGCATTCTCTACCGCCGCCTCTCGGGTGACAATACCTACCGCGAGATGGAATGCTCCCTGCGCGACTGGCTCTTGGGATGCAATCCCTGGGGTGTCAGCATGATCGTCGGTCTGCCAGCCGACGGCGTCTACCCTACGCAGCCCCACTCCTATATCATCCGTTACCATCTGGGCAACACGACGGGCGGACTGGTAGACGGTCCTGTCTACAAATCCATATTCGGTTCGCTCATAGGCATCAGCACCGAGGGCGGGGTGAACTATGAGGAGTACCAGCCGGGCGACGTCGTTTATCACGACAGCACGCACGACTATTCTACCAACGAACCGACCCTCGACGGCACTGCGAGCCTCACCATCCCCTTCGCTCTCTTGCAGCAAGCCGGGCAGGAAGAGCGGAAATAACAAGTGAATCTCCTTGCGGCAATGCCAATCTGCAGGACGGAGCATGTCGGTTCTGAAATAGGAATAAAGCCGAAACAGAATAAGCCAGCCGACCTTCAGCAGGCTTGATTTCAGCCTTTATAAAGTTCTAAAAATCAGCACCCCGCAGAAGCGCAAATTCTACTACGAGATAAATTATTTTATCTACGAGTTAACGAGTCGTCTACTACGAGATAAATTTTTTTATCTCGTAGTAGAAATTCTTCTTCTCCCACGGGAAATTTTTCTTGTCCAATGAGGATAATTTCTGATCGCAACAGACTGCGAGTCCGTTCGCATGAGAATTTCGTCTGTTCGCATCAGAATTATCTGACATGCGGGAAGCCTTTTCCGCAGTGCGCATGTCGTCACTTCCGGAGGGGAGGACGTATATTCCACGCACGTCCGGCGTATTCTTCCTGAGGCTTTGCTGACGACGTAAAGCCGATTTTCCCACCTTTGTAACTTCTTAAAAATCAGAGCCCCAAATAGGGCGAAAATTATGTTTGAGATGTTTTAAAATACCTCAAATGTGATTTTCCTCAAGTCCTATGTAGTTTTCCTGTTTTGCGGGAGCATATTTCCATTGTGCGCATTCGGTGGTCCCCGCATAGTGGATTACTCATATTATATATGTATCGGAGTGCGCCCGGAGGCGCAATATATTTCCCTGCAAAAGAGAAACGCTGCGAGAAATCGCAGACGGCAGTAATTCTAACGGCATTATAAGGGCATAAAAAGGCTGTCAGGCGGCGGGAAATAAGAAGATAAAAGCGTATATTTGCAATATATACAATAATACAAAGGATATGAAAAAGTTTTTGCTCAATGTGCTCAGTTCCGCCGCCGGCGTATTCATTGCCATCGCCATTATAATCGTGTTCTCGCTGATGATGGTGATAGCCCCGCTCGTAGCCTCGGGCCGGTCGTCCATTGCGGCCCACTCCGTGCTGCGTCTGGACCTGAAGGGCGTCCTCTCCGAGCGCGCCAGCAGCAATCCGCTCGTCGACATGAACCTTCAGTCTTACAATCCCAGTCTGGAGGAAATGCTCCGGGCCATAGACGTGGCGAAGCACAACAAGAACATTGACGGCATTTACATATCCGCGGGCGTGCTCGAAGCCTCGCCGGCCAGTCTCGAAGAGCTCAGGCGGGCCATCGTCGAGTTCCGGAAAAGCGGGAAATTCGTGGTCAGCTACAGCGGCACCTATACTCAGGGCGCTTACTATGTATGCTCCGCCGCTTCTGAGATACTGATGAACCCGGCCGGCGAACTGGAATGGCGCGGCCTGGGCGGAGAGATGATGTTCTACAAGGACCTGCTGGACAAGGTGGGCGTCAAGATGCAGGTCGTGAGAGTGGGCACCTACAAGAGCTACGTAGAGCCGTACACGTCGACCGCGATGTCGCCGGCCAACAAGGAGCAGGTGTCGCGCTACCTGGGTAGCATCTGGGACCACATGCTCGCCAATGTCGCCCTCTCGCGCAAGATACCCACCACGACGCTCAATGCTTACGCGGACAAGTATATGGCCCTGCAGGACAGCCGCGAGACACTGCGCTCGGGGCTCATCGACAGTCTGGCCTACGGGGATCAGGCGCTGATGACCATCGCCCGCAAGACCGGGAAGGACAAGATAAGCGATATAAACTTTGTAAGGCCGGCCGACCTGTTCGAGGCGACGGATGATAACACCGCCGGCGGAGAGGTCGCCGTCTACTACGCCACGGGCAGCATCGTGGACAGCAACGAGTCGGGCTTTGGCACGGACAACTCCATCGTAGCGGCCACTGTGATCAAGGACCTCCGCGATCTTGCCGAGGACGATGACGTGAAGGCCGTTGTACTGAGGATAAATTCCGGCGGCGGCAGCGCCTACGCCTCGGAGCAGTTATGGCGGGCCGTAAAGCAGCTCTCCAAGGCCAAGCCCGTCGTCGTCTCGATGAGCGACATGGCCGCCTCGGGCGCATATTATATGAGTTCCGCCGCCGACTATATCGTAGCCGAGCCCACCACGCTTACCGGCAGCATAGGTATATTCGGCATGATACCGGACGTGAGCACCTTGATGAACAACAAGCTCGGCATTCACTTCGACGGCGTCAAGACCAACGCCCACTCCGACTTCTTCTCCATGTCGCGCCCGCTCAACCCGAGTGAGATGACGCTGATGCAGAGCTATGTAGACCGCGGCTACGCCCTCTTTCTCAAGCGCGTGGCTGAGGGCCGCAAGATGAGCGTCGCCGCCGTTGACAAGATAGCGCAGGGCCGTGTCTGGACCGGCAAAGACGCTCTCGGCATAAAGCTCGTAGACAAGCTGGGCAACCTCAGCGACGCCGTGGGCATCGCCGCGAAGCGGGCCGGGCTGAAAGAATATCACGCCGCCTACTATCCCGCACAGCAACAGTGGTGGGAGCAGCTCATCACGGAGCGCGGCAACTTCTGGGCGCAGTCGCAGCTGCGCAGCTATTTGGGCGAGATGTATCCCGCCTTCTCCATGATTAAGGACATCAAGAGCATGGACCGCGTGCAGGCCCGCATCCCGTACAATCCCGTCATCAGGTAAATCTGTCCGGTCATGCCTCTGCTGAGAATACTCCGTTATCTGCTGGCACCCTTTGCCCTGATATACAGTCTCGTTGTCTGTATCCGCAACGCCTGCTATGAGCACGGACTTTTCTCATCTGTAAGCTTTCCGCTCCCGGTCATCGCCGTGGGCAATATTACAGTGGGCGGCACGGGCAAAACACCGCTCATCGAATATCTGCTCAGGCTTCTCTCCGGCGGCTCGAACATGGCTGTTGTCAGCCGCGGCTACCGCCGCAAGAGCCGCGGGCTGGTGATGGCCACGCCCTCTTCCACCGCGGCGGAGATTGGCGACGAACCGTGGCAGATGATGCGGCGGTTCCCCGGTGTCCGCTTCGTGGCCGACGCCGACCGCTGCGAAGCGATAGAGCGCCTGATGGAGAGCGACATAAAGCCCAAAGTCGACGCAGTGCTTTTGGACGACGCCATGCAGTACCGCCGTGTAAGGCCGGGGATGCTCATCATGCTCACCGATTACTCCCACCCCATTTACAGCGACTACCCGTTCCCAATGGGCCTGATGCGCGAACCTTCCGCCGCCCGCAGGAGGGCCGACATCATCATCGTCACCAAATGTCCGCCCGCTCTCACGCGCCCGTCGGCACAATCCATCATCCGCCGGCTGTCGCCACGACCCGGGCAGCGCGTGTTCTTCTCCACCATCGCCTACGGACGCCCCTACAACATATTCACCCATGAGGAGACGGAGATGGCCGCGCTTCTCGCCGGGCACGGCGACGTCATCGCCCTTGCCGGCATCGCGAGGCCCAGACCGTTCTTCGAGAGAGTGAAGAGCTTCGCCCCCGCGGCGCGCAACATCGCCCTGCCCGACCACCACAGCTTTACGGCGAGCGAACTTGAAGAGCTGCGCAAGTTCGCGCTGAGCAGCAAGTCGCCGCTTATCATCACCACAGAGAAGGACGCATCGCGCCTGTACAGCCGCCTGGAGAAGGACGACAGCAGGATACGGGACACCATATACGCTCTGCCCATCCGGGCCGAGTTCCTTTTTGAAGAGCAAGAGACATTCAACAAAATAATCTTAGACTATGTCAGACGAAATAAATGAGATAAAAGAGACGGCCGCGTTTCTCGCCCCCGCCATAGCAGGACGCGCCGGGACGGCCATAATCCTCGGCTCCGGCCTGGGCAACCTGGCGAGCGACATCAGGGTCGAGAAGGAATGGCAATACAAAGACATCCCGCACTTCCCCGTCTCCACGGTCGAGGGGCACGAGGGCAAACTGATCTTCGGGCGCCTCGGAGACAAGTATGTCATCGCCATGAAAGGGCGTTTCCACTACTACGAAGGCTACTCGATGAAGCAGGTCACCTTCCCCGTCCGCGTATTCGGCGCCCTGGGCGTCAGGACGCTCTACGTCAGCAATGCCGCCGGCGGTACCAATTCCGACTACGACGCCGGCGACCTGATGGTGATCACCGACCACATCAACTTCCTGCCGGAGCATCCGCTGCGCGGCAGGAACCTGGAGCCCGGCCCCCGATTCCCCGACATGAGCTGCGCCTACGACCGGGAGCTCATCGGCAAGGCCGACGCGATAGCCGCCGACATGGGCATCACACTGAGGCACGGTGTCTATCTCGCCAACTCCGGTCCGACCTACGAGACACCGGCCGAATATCGCATGTACCGCCTCTTCGGCGCCGACGCCGTGGGCATGAGCACTGTGCCCGAGGTGATAGTGGCCCGCCATCAGGGCATGCGGGTGTTCGGCATAAGCGTCATTACCAATGTCCCGGCCAAGAGCGCCGGCAAGCTCACCACTCACGCCGAGGTGGAGGATGTGGCCAACAGAGCCGAGAAGCGGCTCTGCACCCTCTTCTACAGAATGATCAACGAGTAAGCAAACACACACCATACATATTATATATAGCTACAAATGAAACACACCGAGATATCATCAATAGGAGAATTCGGGCTCATCAAGCGCCTCATGGGGGACATCAAACTGAAGAACGATTCGAGCGAGCGCGGAGCCGGCGACGACTGCGCCGTACTCCACTACCCCGACTCTCAGGTGCTCGTTACCTCCGACATGCTCATGGAGGGCGTTCACTTCGACCTGACTTACGTACCTCTGCCCCACCTCGGCTACAAGGCTGCCGTGGAGAACATCTCCGACATCTGCGCCATGATGGGCACACCAGAGCAGCTCATCGTTGACATCGCCATAGGAGCGCGCTTCTCGATAGAGAACGTGGAGGACATCTACAGCGGCATACGCGCTGCGTGCGACCGTTACCACGTGGACATCGTGGGCGGCGACACATCCACCTCGCTCACCGGCCTGGCCATCGCCATCACATGCATCGGTTCAGCCCGGCGCGACGAGATAGCCTACCGGAGCGGCGCGCAGGAGAACGACCTGCTCTGCGTCACGGGCAATCTCGGCGCCGCCTATATGGGGCTGCAATTGCTGGAGAGGGAGAAGGCCGTGTTTGAAGAGCAGACGGCCAAAGCCAAGACCGTAGAGAGCCGCCTCGCCATCCAGCAGCCGGACTTCGCGGGGCATGAGTATCTGCTGGAGAGGCAGCTCAAACCCGAGGCCCGCTACGACATCGTCCAGGCCCTGCGCAAAGCCGGTATCCAGCCCACCGCTATGATAGACATCTCCGACGGTCTGTCCTCGGAAGCCATGCATATAGCCAAGGCGAGCAACAAGGGATGCCGCATCTACGAGGAGCGCATTCCCATCGACTACCAGACTTCCTCGCTCGCCGATGACTTTGGCATAAACCCGGTCACCGCCGCCCTGAGCGGAGGAGAGGATTATGAACTGCTCTTCACCGTACCGCTCAAGGATTACGACAAGATACGGGAAGTGGAGGATGTGCATGTCATCGGCAACATCACCCGTCCGGAACTGGGCAATACCCTCGTCACCCGCGCCGGAGCAGAGATAGAGCTCAAGGCCCAGGGCTGGAACGCCTTTCCAGACGACAAGCAGTAAAGACTCTCCGACAGATAGTCTCCCCGCTCTGTTCTTAGCGGCGGAAAGCGTGTTCTCTCCGCCGAAGATGAACGTGGAGAGAATATATCACCGCCCCTGTGGTGACCGGCGTCCTGCGCTTTGTGATCATTCCGGTGAAGGATGACCGCATTGCCGCAGCGCCAATGGCCGGAAAAACCAAGCCTACGCAGCACTGCTATACACCAGAAACCGTTTGCCATTGATGATCTGGGACAATAGGCCAGGCACAAGCCGGAAGTCCGCGCTCCGAAGCGTTTTTACGAAGGTATAAAGGCCGGAAATGTTCCATTTGATTAAAAAGATATGCGACATCACACACGAAAACACGTTTTTCGCAATTTTTATAAGCGTCATAGAAGTAAAAAAAGCAAGATGTAAGGAAAATTTCATACCTTTGTAGGGATATATTCAAAAGTATGGAGTTTTACGATCAACTAGAACAAATATTGTCATCCATGCCGCGCCTCAATCTGGAACAGTCAGGGAAAGTGCGGCTCATGGACCGTGTTGACCGCAAATATCTGGCGAATAAAAAGCTCCTGCTGCAATACCTCAACATGGTAAAGGACTCCTATTATCTCCTCGTGGCCGGCGACAGCCCGGTGGCTTCCTATGCCACCACTTACTGGGACACCGCGGACCACCACTTCTATACCATGCATCACAACGGCGCCCGGCCGCGCGTGAAGGTAAGGGTGCGCACGTATGTGGACACGGCCACCTCTTTTCTTGAGGTGAAGAACAAGGACAATCACTCCATGACGCGCAAGAGCCGCGTACGGCTGGCCAATCCGGAGGACGTGAACAGCGATGACGAGGAGTTTCTGGAGGACAAGGCAGATGTCAGGCTCGACGAGATACATCCCTGCCTCACCAACTCATTTCACCGCGTCACACTGGTTAGCCGCAAGATGAACGAGAGGATCACGCTGGATTTCGACCTGAAATTTCATAACATAGAGACTAATACCGACACATCCCTTGGTTCGCTGGTCATCATGGAGGTAAAGAGCTCCGGCAAAAGGTCCTCGGACAGCATAGATGCGCTGCGCGAACTGAGAATAAAGGCAAGCGGATTCAGCAAATACTGCATCGGAACTTATCTCACCAACCCGGATGTGAAGCACAACAAATTCAAGGAAAATATGATAGAGATAAGCAGGCTCGAGATATGACGCCACCGGCCTGTCGAGACAAAGAACAATAATAACAACCACCTATCCATATACCAAAATTAAAATGATTTCCCTTTTAAGCAGCCTGTCTGACATCACATTCCTCGGAATACCACTAATCAACGTATCAGGGCTCGCAGAAATGCTCATCCGTTTCGCACTTAACGCCGTATTTGTATATATAATAGTAAACTTCTTCTATTATCCCCGCGCACGTCGCCGCGATTATTACTTCGCCTTTGTCATGCTGTCGGTCAGCATCTTCATGATGATCTACCTCATGGACGGGTCGAAGATAAAGATTGGCGCCGCCCTCGGACTGTTCGCCGTATTCGGCATCATCCGCTACCGCACTGAGAGCGTGCCTATCCGCGAGATGACATACCTGTTCTTCGTGGTGGCCATCTCCGTCATCAACGGTATGAGCGCGCGCCTGAGCGTAGCCGAACTTCTGGCGGCCAACCTGCTCTTCGTAGTGGTGGTGGCCGTGGCCGAGAGCAACCATTTCCTCAAGCGCACAGGCTGCAAGTATGTCCGCTACGATAATATCAAGCTCATCACTCCCGCATGCCACGACCAGCTGGTGGCAGACCTGGAGAGCCGCACAGGACTCAAGATCACCCGCGTGGACATTGGCTCTATCGACTTTATGAACGACACGGCGCTCCTCAAGATCTACTACGACACCAATACAGTCCGCGAGAACGAAGCGGACACGATGGAGAAGATGCCGCGCAACTACGAATAGCCATTGAGGGAACAGATCGCCTCTTCAAGAGTTAAAGCAAAGATTTACCACAACTATCCATAAATGCCTATAACAATGAAATTCAAGACTACCATTCGTATTCTAAGCCTTGCAAGTCTCCTCGCGCTGCCTCTGAGCTCACGGGCCGGCAATTGGGGCACATGGACAGACATTGCGGCCTCCAAGAAGGTGGGGACGTTCTCGTTCACCCTTAGCGGCGGCTTCCGCTCGCAGAACAACTTCAAAAACGTAGACCGCTGGTCTGTGGGATTTGAAGTGGCCTACAAGCCCATAAAATTCTTCGAGATCTCTACCGGCTACGACTATCTCTACTCCTATTCGATGGAGGAGAAAGAGAAAAAGTATGAGACCTGGCAGGAGAGAGACGACGATGGGAATATCAAAGAGGTCAGCGAATATAACGGCTACAATCTGAAGCATCCCTACTGGCGCTCCAAGAACCGCTGGACCGTCGACGTGACCGGCAAACTGCCCGTGGGAAGGTTTACTTTCTCACTGCGTGAACGCTATCAGCTCACGCGCTCGCTCCACACCTCACGCACGGTGGACAAGTATCGCATAGATGACGACACAGAGGCTCTTTACTTCAGGGAAAGCGAGCGCAACGACCGCCCTGCCAAGAATGATTCGCGCCTTCGCTCACGTCTGACGGGCGAATACAACATCCGCCACTGCCCGCTTACGCCTTACCTCTACGGCGAGATATTCAACGACCTGCAGTCGGGCATGCACCTGGTCAAGACAAGAATCGGTGCCGGTGTAGAATACAAGGTCAGCACACATAGCAAGATAGATTTCGGCTACGTGTGGCAGGACAACAACGGCGACAACGACGAGACGACGCCCAACATCATAGATATCTCTTACAAATACAAATTCTGACAGTGTGAAAAAGCATATTATATCCCTTCTTCTGCTGTTGCCGGCCATAGCAACGGTCCACACGGCGAACGCCGCCCTCGCCACGGGCGCAGAGGCGCAGACGGCTGAGCTCAGCAGCAATACCACCTACAGCTACATGACCTTCAGGCTGACCAGCGGCGACGAGATCAGTTTCGCCCTCACCGATTTCCGGATTACATTCTCCTCCGACAGCGTGTACACACAGTCGGAGGGCAACACCACGGCTTTCGCCACTTCCGATGTTGCGAAGATGAACTTTAGCGAGACGCCCACCGGCATATCCAAGGCGTATATCAGCAAGGAGAGCATTTCATATGACGGCGACAACACGCTGACCATCCACTATCAGGGCTCTGCCACAAAGGCCGTGCTTTACTCCTCCGCCGGCGTCAGGCTTAAGGCCTACGACATCGTAAACGGCGAGAACAGTATCGGGCTTTCCGACATTCCCCGCGGCGTATATCTTATCACAATAGACGGCAAAGCCGTCAAGATCATAAAACGCTGAAAAGGCCATCAATCCTGCAACGCTAAACTAACTTCCGATCATGAGAAAGTCTATCATCGCGCTATTTACCCTCGCTCTGCTCCCGCTCGCATCGTTACGGGCGCAGACCATGTATATATGGAATCATAACCTCGCCGTAACATACCCCGCCGCAGAGGTAGGAGACATCACCTACATCAACGGCGGCAGCGACCTGCTGGTATGCGGCGACACCATCAGTACGAGCTACATCGACAGCATCACCATGGGCGCCGACCTCGACAAGGCCACCGTCACCGTGACCTACACCGGTCTCTCGCCCATTATCACGCTGCCCTACACCCTCGTGCACACCCTTACCGTTGAGCTGCCCGAGAGCGGCGAGGATGTGGAGATCACCTCCACCAACTCGGAGGGCGACGGCATCACTTATGTACTGAGCGGCACAAGCACCAACGGCTCGTTTACCCTCAACGGCAAATACAAATGTGACGTGAAGCTCCAGCAGCTCAGCCTCGCCTCGACATCCGGCCCGGCCATCAACATCCTCACGGGCAAGCGCACGCGCTTCAACCTGGGCAATGCCGGCGATGTCAACACCCTCTCCGATGCAGCCGGCGGCAGTCACAAGGCCTGCCTCTATGTCAAAGGTCACCCGGAGTTTGAGGGCGACGGCACGCTGAATATCACGGCTGCCACAGGCCACGGGCTCGCCTCGACCGAATACCTCGAGATAGCGTCCGGCAACATAAATATCCTCGCCGCGCCCTCCGACGGCATCCACTGCAAGCAGTACTTCAAGATGACCGGCGGCAACGTCAACATTCAGAACATTGATGGCGATGGCATCCAGGCCGAGATAACCGACGACACGAGCGACGAAGACAACGGCCAGCTCATCATCTCCGGCGGCACCCTAAGCATAACCGGCAAGGCGGCCGACGCCTCCGCCCTCAAGAGCGACAGCCTCATGACCCTGCAGGGCGGCAATATCACCATCGATATGGACGGCGCCGGCGTGAAGGGTCTGAACAGCGGCACCGATATCGTCATCGGCCAGAGCGGAACAAGCGCAACGACCTCCGCCATCGTACTGGGCATCACGGTAAACGGCGGCGAATATACTGACCCGACGACCGGCGACACCAAGAAGACGCGCGGCATCAAGGCCGACAGGGATCTCACCGTGATGAGCGGCACAACCACCGTCACTGCAACAGGCAAGAAGAGCAAGTCAATCAAGGTGGACGGCACTTCAACGCTCTACTCTCAGGCCAAGGTAACTACCAACGACGGCTATTCGTTCGACGCTAAAAAGTAGCCCGAAAGACAGCATAGCTATTACCACATTTGACAGCACCCTCACACGGCTCCTCAGCGGGCTGATGAGGGTGCTTCTCATTTTAATCGCCTCTATTATCCCCCGCAGCGATAGAGACATCCCGAGTACGGCCGCCAGCGCATTGTTATGCCGGCGCTTGCAGTCTGCTAAGCGTGGACGACTCATATAGACTCTTTCCCCGCGCTGCCCTTGCGGGCCCGGCATTCTGCACGGCCGTTTGAAGGATGCATAAATACTTTCCCCGCGCCGGGACAATGCAGGCTGTAGCTCGACACGTAGTTCCTATTATTCGGAGCATTTCTCCTTATTATTACCCGTTTTTTCGTAGCTTTGTAAAATCAACTTATTATCATGAAATCTCTACGCACCATCATATTTACTGCCGTTGTTAGCGCATCGGTCGTCATCGCAACTGCGCAAGTCAGAAGAATCACGCCTTACTTCCCATGTTCGCCCACGCTTAGCGACGCTTACGGGTTCTGCTCGCACATCACACGTCCCTTTGCCGACTTCTACCTCCGCCAGAGCGACCTCCGGTACGCCCGCGAAGCCGGAGCGAAGTGGATACGCTCCGACTTTGACTGCGCCACCGTCATGCCCGAGGGCAAGGAGCATCCCAGAGACAGCATATTCGACGCCGTGAAGAAGAGCTGCGAGGCAGACGACATGCGACTGCTGCCCATTCTCACCGGCCGCACCAACAAGGCGTGGGCCTGGGACGATGAGGACGGATTCTACGCCTATGTGGATCACCTTGTCAGGCGATACAAAGGCAGGATAGGCTATTGGGAGGTGATCAACGAGGTAAACCTGCTGCGGGACTACGAGCCCGGGCAGCTGGCGCGCAACTACGCGAAGGTGCTGCGCAGGACCGCAACCATCATCCGCGCAGCGGACAAGGACGCGAAGGTTGTCTTCGGCGGTATGGGCGAGAACGGCACACGCTTTCTCGGCGACGTGTGCGATGAGCCCGGCACGGCAGAAGCCTTCGATATTCTCAATTTCCACTCCTACGACTCTCCAGAGCAGTTGGCCGACTACTTCGCCGAACTGGCCGCGGCGATGAGCAAGCGGGGACTCAGCAAACCGGTGTGGCTCACCGAGACAGGCTTTACCACTCCGCCGGGCACCGGTTCGCACGAAGGTTTCTGGAGAGAGCTCGTCCCCTATGCCTGCGGGAAACTGGGCATAACCACTGCAATTTTGCAGAATTTTTGATTGATTATTAGTAAACACTTATTCGTTCTAAACCATATTTTTTATAATTGGTACTGTAATCCCTTATTTCGTCGGCTGTTTTTAAGCCTTTGACTATAACATTTGGAATTTTGTTTATAGGCTCACTAATAGAGCTTTCAGTAGCATATACAATAACAATATTATCATTTCCAACTTTGTAAAAAACTTCAGACGTATAAAAGATATAATCATATGTTTTATTAGGAATGCTATTATTTGATTGGGATAATACTATTTGTTCGTGATTTCCCGCAACACCCCAAACTTTTGCTCTTAAAAAAAGTGGTCTACTTTCGTTCCCTAAATTTATTAATATAGTATTTTCTTTTGCAGGCATAAATTCTTCTTTCCGGGGATTACAATATAACCAAATTGCACCAATAATTAGGGTCTGCTAATTAACTTCGACCGTGCATCCTCGTGGAAACGCCAAAACTGCCGCGAGGCCATCGATGATGTTGATTATTCTCTTTTTGAGGGACTTTATGCCCGATTTTGCAAAAAA
>Ga0256404_1001264_pt1 | contig 62662 bp, 54 predicted proteins | sample RumenRJG_01DNA_FD_185990 | JGI IMG/M metagenome (GOLD analysis project Ga0256404, IMG submission 185990) | Bovine rumen microbial communities from Lethbridge, Alberta, Canada - RJG_01 | ecosystem: Host-associated > Mammals > Digestive system > Stomach > Rumen | place: Canada: Alberta | collected...
CATCCAGCTTCCTTCAGATTCCACCTCACGGTGAACACCCTTGCCTTCGGCTATGTCCTTCCCACTACCGGGCGGACTCCAGACTTGCACCGGCTAGAAACGTGCGCCGCCAGGCGCACTTAAAAAAGGACCGCTGATGCAGTCCTTTCGAATGTATTGCAATGAATCTCAAAGTGTCTCCGCTTCCATCTCCAGCCGGTTGCTGACGACGGTCAGGTTGCCGTTGCGGCAGCGGATTTCATCGATCATTTCCTTCTCCTGCCCCGGATCCTTCATCCGCACGGCATAGGTCAGTTCAAACATTGTGCCCAGATTTGTCGTTTTTACGGACTCCAGTTTGCAGGAAAGCAGATATCTGTCGAAAATATCCGTAAATGCTCCCGTGTAATCAAGGTCTTCCGGAATCGTGATCCGCAGGTGGTTGTCTCCCTGGTGCTTCTGCCCGAATTTTGTGAAATGCAGAAGCAGCATGACGGCCGCGCAGATCAGACAGATCAGAAAACCGTAGCCGATTTCACCCATGCCCACGGAAAGTCCGCATGCCATCGACATGAAAATCACGGTAATCTCCCGCGAAGTGCCGGGCACAGACCGGAAACGGATCAGGCTGAAGGCGCCGAGAACGGCGATGCCGGTGCCGAGGCTGCCGTTTACCATGATGATCACGGCCTGTATGACGACCGGCAGGAGGACAATCGTGATGATAAAGTTCTGCGAATAACGTCCCGTGAACATGTACACGGCGGCGATGATAATACCGATGATAAAGGCGGCAATGATACAGATCGCGGCCTGGCTGAAAGTGATTCCGCTGAGATCGGATGCTGATTCAAAAATACTGGTAAACACGCAGTTCCTCCTTTCACACTGTAAAAGCAAAGACACGGCTCTTCTGCTTTTCTGTCTGCGGCTGCATGATCGGCGGAATCTGCGGCCGAAGCACGCACCGCTGCGGCACCGCCGCGGCGATCGCCTGGTTCAGCGCCGTTTTCTGCCTGTAGGCCTCGCCTACCTTGGAAAAGCTGACCGGCCTGATTTTCAGGTCACGCAGAATGCCCGCCATCCAGAGCGGCATCGCCGATGGAATTTTGATCTCCATGATGTAATACCCCTCCGGAAGTATGCAGCGGCCGTGGCTGCCGGCCTTCAGGTCAAGATCATAGTTTCTTGTTCTTATATTTTCATCGATCGTGACACGGAAATCACGGTCGTCTGTTTTATACATGGCAATTCTGTCATACGCGATAAAAATCTGCGGCACCGGATTGTAGAATGCGCGGAAGTAGTCGATCTCACGCAGGATCTGACTGTGCGGCCCATCATACTCACCGCTCTCCAGATACCACACCGCATCGCCGAGCGCCATCTCCTCGCGCCTCTTGTATACGATGCCCTTGTATTTCTTCTTAAGCTCGACAAATGCAGGGCTCTGATCATTTTCCGGTACGCCGTAGCAGCGAAGACGCAGCTTTTCCTTGAATTTCGGTTTCTCCATCGACCGGCTGATCGTGTCAAAATGCTCTGTGTCATAATATATATTGCAGATGGTAGACAGTCCGTACTCATCGATCTGCATGATATCCTGTACTTCCGTCATAAAACGGTCGTACTGGTCACGGTTCAGCAAATACTTCTTCTCTATTCTTCTGAAAGTACATACAGCCATTTTCCTTACCTCCTGATAGGATTATGGTACGGGATAAATGTGTAAATTATGTGTAAACTTTCTGACAAAAAACGTAATTTAAAAGGGCTCCCGGCCCATCGGCCGAAAGCCCTCCGTCTTACTTATGTATGCTGATCATACCTTGATCTTCGTCGTCGCGGTGATTGCCAGCGCGCCCGGTCCGATATGGCAGGAGATACTCAGCGAAAGCGGTGCATGAAAGATATCATGGTCAGAAAATTCATTCTTCACCTCGTCCACCCAGGCATCCACGCCAGGTCCCGGCGTATAGGAAACGGCAATATCAATATGCTTGCCATCCGGTCCGTCCGCAAAACGGTTGTCGATATCGCGGTGAATTGCGTCAATCATAATGGATTTCGCCTGCTTCAGCGTACGCGCCTTCGCAAAGGCATCGAGTTTCTCGCCCTGAATCTGCAGAACCGGCTTGATCTTCAGCAGTCCGCCGAGTGCCGCGGCAACCGGCGTGATCCGTCCGCCCTTCTTCAGATATTTCAGCGTATCTACCATAATATAGATGCTCGAATCCGGGCCGTGCTTTTCCAGACGGCGCCTGATCTCCTCTGCGGAAAGATCCGTCTCGCGGATCAGCTTCTGTGCATCCATCACTGACTGGCGCTGCGTTACGGATATACGGTGATTGTTCACGACCTGCACGCGGCCATTGTAATTCTCTGCGAGCATCTGCGCTGTCAGTACAGACCCGCTCAGTCCGCCGGACATCGGGATGTAAATCAGTGAATCATAATCCTTGAGGACCTTGTTCCAGAGACCGGTCACGCTCTCCGGTGAAGGCTGCGAAGTCGACACATCCGCGTCATTCTTCAGTTTCTCGTAAAATTCATCCTGTGTAAGATTTATATCTTCAAAATATTCTTTTCCATCGATGTCAAAGGGCATAGGCAGAACAAATACACCAAGTTCTTCCCCTTCTCGCTGCGTTATACCGCTGTTGCTGTCTGTTACAACTGCTATTTCAGCCAAAACGCCACCTCCTCATCTCTATTAAAAAAATAATAACGTAAAATTTTATTTTTTACAATACTACAATACGCGCATTTTATATATGAAGGTTTTTTATTGACAACAGATTAACATAAGTCTAAAATATTTTATCGGACTATTCAACATTTCAATACAGGGAGCATGAACATGCCAGATAATTTACAAAAAGAAATCGCCAGACGAAGAACTTTTGCCATTATTTCTCATCCGGATGCCGGTAAGACAACACTCACAGAGAAATTTCTTCTCTACGGAGGTGCCATCAACCTCGCCGGTTCCGTCAAGGGCAAGCATACTTCCAAGCATGCGGTTTCCGACTGGATGGAGATTGAGAAGCAGCGAGGCATTTCCGTCACCTCTTCCGTCATGCAGTTCGAATACCACGGCTATTGCATCAACATTCTGGATACTCCGGGACATCAGGATTTCTCGGAGGATACCTACCGTACACTGATGGCAGCGGACTCCGCCGTCATGGTCATTGATGCATCCAAGGGTGTCGAGGCACAGACCATCAAGCTTTTCAAGGTCTGCGTGATGCGGCACATTCCGATTTTCACCTTTATCAACAAGCTGGACCGTGATGCCCTGGACCCGTTCGACCTCATGGACAATATCGAATCCATTTTGGGCATTCATACCTGTCCGATCAACTGGCCGATCGGCAGCGGCCGGAATTTCAAAGGCGTCTATGACCGGCAGACCCGCCATATCCACGCTTATGCGGATCTGAGCAACGGTGAGAAGGCAGCCGAGGATATGGATCTTACGATGGACTCTCCTGATCTGAGCGATGTGCTCGGCGAGGAACATTACAGCCGGCTCTGCGACGACATCGAACTGCTCGACGGCGCCAGCGACCCGCTCGATCTGGACAAGGTGACAAAGGGTGAGCTCTCACCGGTGTTCTTCGGTTCCGCCCTGAACAATTTCGGTATCGACCTGTTTCTGAATTATTTCCTGGATATGACCGAACCGCCGCGTCCGCGTATGTCCTCTGAAGGGCCGATCGATCCATATGACGACGATTTTTCCGCTTTTGTCTTCAAGATTCAGGCAAATATGAACAAAGCCCACCGCGACCGTATCGCTTTCATGCGCATCTGCTCCGGCCGTTTTAATGCCGAGAAGGATGTATACCATGTTCAGAGCGGCCGGCGTTTCCGGCTGCAGCAGCCGCAGCAGCTGATGGCGCAGGAGCGCAAGGTCATCAATGAGGCCTATGCCGGCGACATCATCGGTGTTTTCGATCCAGGCGTATTTTCCATCGGCGATACGATCTGTATGCCGGGACACAAATTCGCTTTTGAAGGCATTCCGACCTTCGCGCCGGAGCACTTCGCGCGGGTGCGCCCGGAAGATACGATGAAGCGTAAACAGTTTGTCAAAGGTGTGTCGCAGATCGCACAGGAAGGTGCCATTCAGATTTTCCGTGAGCTGAACGCCGGTATGGAAGAGATTATCGTCGGCGTCGTCGGCGTCCTGCAGTTCGATGTTCTGACCTATCGTCTGAAAAACGAATACGGCGTCGATATCCGCATGGATATGATGCCGCACGAATACATCCGCTGGGTGGAAAACCCGCAGGAATACGATGTCTCCAGGATCATCGGTACCTCTGATATGAAGAAAATCGAAGATCTCAAGGGCAATCCGCTGCTGCTCTTCGTCCATGAATGGGCTGTGCAGTCGGTGCTCGATAAGAATAAAGGACTGAAGCTTTCAGAATTCGGACGTTCCTGATATTTTTACAGATCTCATAAACGCAGAAAAGTTCAGGTGCAGGTCCCCCAGAGGGGACCCGCCGCCTGAACTTTTCTGTTTTCTGCCGAAGCAGAAATGCAGCAGAATCATGGCATGTTCATAAAAATGGAGGTAAAACAATATGTTCTGAATAAATCAGACAGGTTATTCGACGTCAGCCAGAGCCTTCGCACCTTCCTCGCCTGTTCTGACTTTGACAACTCTCTGTACGTTATATACGAAGATCTTGCCATCGCCGATATGGCCGGTGTAAAGTGCTTTCTTAGCTGTGTCAATGACATCCTGAACAGGAATCTTCGCGACGATGACTTCTGCTTTTACCTTAGGAAGAAGGGTGGAATCAACAATCGCACCACGATACCGTTCTGTGGATCCTCTCTGAACGCCGGAGCCCATAACCTGCGTCATGGTCATGCCGGTTACGCCCAGCTCATTGAGTGCTTTCTTGAGTGTATCGAATTTAGCCAGACGGCAGATAATCGATACCTTGTAAATGCCGGTTGCGCCTTCGGCCGGTGCTGCATCGGTATTGACCTTGACTGCTGCATTGACCTGAGCCTCGCTGGCATTTTCATAAACATCCTCGCCGAGATCCGTATTTTCATTGACTTCCATGGTGTTGTCCGTGATATCGGAAATAGCAAATCCTGAATATGCAGAGGTAAGACCATGTTCATGAATATCGAGACCGTCGATCTCAACCTGAGCCGGCACTCTGAGTCCGATTGTCTTGTCGATGAGTTTGAAGACAACGAACATTACGGCCAGGGCGTAAGCCATTACGCAGATAAAGCCGAGACACTGTACGCCAAGCTGTCTTAAGCCGCCGCCGTAAAATAAACCGACACCGACGCCGTCAGCACCTGTTGAGAAGAGGCCGACTGCAATGGTTCCCCAGACACCGTTTACCATATGTACGGATACGGCACCGACAGGGTCATCGATCTTCGCCTTGTTATCGAAGAACTCTACGCTCAGCACAACGAGGAAACCGGCAACGAGACCGATAAAGAATGCACCGACCGGTGTTACGCAGTCGCAAGGCGCTGTGATCGCAACCAGTCCGGCAAGGGCTGCATTGAGTGTCATGGAAACATCCGGCTTGCCGTAACGGCACCAGGTGAAAATCATGGCGGTAACGGTTGAAACCGCTGCAGCAAGGTTGGTGTTCATAAAAGCAAGACTTGCGGTTTCTGCTGCTTCTGCTGAATCCATGGCTACTGTTGAGCCGCCGTTGAAACCGAACCAGCAGAACCAGAGAATAAATACACCCAGCGCACATGCTGTCATGTTATGACCAGGAATTGCTCTCGCGTTTCCGTCCTTGTCATACTTTCCGATACGAGGCCCGAGCATTGCAGCACCGAGACAGGCGATCACACCGCCGACCATATGTACACAGGTGCTGCCGGCGAAATCATGGAAGCCGAGGTTGGCGAGCCAGCCGCCGCCCCAGATCCAGTGTCCGCTTACAGGGTAAACAAAAAGAGAAATTGCTGCCGAGTAAACACAATAGGCTTTGAAATTTGTTCTCTCTGCCATGGAACCGGAAACAATAGTTGCCGCCGTAGCACAGAAAACAGTCTGGAAAATTACGTAGCACCATAACGGCATTGTCTGCGGAACAACACTGTTCGCAGCGGTATAGGAACCGCGGATCAGCGGATCAAAACCGCCGATGATCGGTCCGAGGCCGCCGAACATGATGCCGAAACCCACAAGCCAGTAGCACGGTGTTCCGATACAGAAGTCCATCATGTTCTTCATGAGAATGTTACCGGTATTTTTAGCTCTTGTAAGACCAGCCTCACATAACGCAAAACCGGCCTGCATGAAATAGACAAGTGCGGCACATATCAGTACCCAGGCAACTGTGTTAACATTGATATCCATTAAATCCTCTCCTTTTTGTTCCAGCCCTCCTCCGGCCGACGTCAAACCTTCAGATAAAAAAAGCGCTGATCCGACCGTATCGAATCAGCGCCCTTGCTGAATTAATTTTTATAAAAAAAGGCATTTAGATCTTGATAAATTTAAACGCCTTTGTTTATGTCTTATTTTTATCATTTATAAAGAAGCATGTCAAGTTTTAATTTATAAACAATTCCGTGTCTCTTTATATATTTTATGGAATATTTATCCAATTTCCGGCATCTGTCTGTTATTCATCATCAGCCGTAATCGCATCGGTCGCGATGATGAATCTCACGCTGCCGTCCATATCATCGGCAATACCGCTGTAGTTGGTGTAGGAAAGCGAATCCGCATCCAGATCGCCTAAAGCATTCTGGATATCCTCAAACTCGTCCAGATATTCATTCACGGTATCCGTAAGCGTATCAATGCCCTCGGACTTATATTCTTCCAGGCTGTCTGCCATTTTCTGTGCGCCGCTGTCAAGCTGTGCAATGCCATCTACAACCTGTGCACTGCCCGTCTTCAGCGTAGCTGCACCGGAAGAAAGCTGTGACATGCCATCGTTCAGCGCCGCAGAATTGCTGTCAAGCGTCGCCGTGCCGCTGGCAAGGGTTGCTGCACCGGATGCTAACTGGTTGGCACCGGATACCAGGGAAGAGGCACCGCTGTTTAACGCCGCGGAATTGGAGGTCAGCTTTGAGGTACCTGCTTCCAGCTGAGCTGCACCGTCTGCCACCTGCTGCGTACCGTCTGCCAGCTGCGATGCACCGGCTGCTGCTGTTCCGGCACCGTTTGCCAGGGCCTGTGTACCGGCTGCCGCCTGATCGGCACCGCTGCTGACAGTTCCAATGCCGTCGATCAGCTGATTCATGCCCAGATCATAACCTGCATGAAGCTGGGTGACCGCATCTGCCGTGCCATTGGCCGCTGCCTGAACACTGTTTAAAGAATTCGTCACATTGGACTTATAAGCGTCAATCTGGCTGATGACACTATTGACACTGCTTTCTACATCATCTGCATCCGAGGATGCCGCTGATGCCGCACTCTTTGCCGCATCGGCGCTGGCAGAAGCTGAACTGCTGGCACTGTCTGCCGCACTCTTCACATCGGATACGCCTGCTGCTGCCGCGTCAAGGCTGTCCAGTGCGGAACCGGTGCTGATACCGGCTGCTGCCGATTTTACGCCTTCCACCGCACTGTTTACAGCGTCGGCTGAAGCAGATACCTGTGCATTTGCCTCGTTGGCTGCATTCAGTGCTGCATTATAAGCAGATGCATCGGCATCTGTGCCGGCTGCGCCGTAAACGCTCTCCAGAGCGGCAATCGCCTCTGCTCTGGCAGAATCGGAAATCTCATCAGAACTGATGGAATTGATCTGTGCAATTGCCGCATTCAGTGCCGCATCGCTATTGGCTGTCGTACCGGAAGCAGATGCAGCAATTGAGGAAGCGTCCGCAGTCTGTACCGAAGGAACCGCATCGGCTGCCTCCGCCACACTCGCGGCCTGCTCGCTGACACTGTTTACGGCATCTTTCGCATCGGCAATACTGCCGGAAGCACTATCTGCTGCCGAACCGGTCGTTGACGCCAGTGCCTGGGCACCGCTGCTCAGCGCATCTGCCGCATCGCTGGCATTGTCAGCTGCCTTGCGTGCGCTGGAGGAAGCATTGCCGGATACAGTGCCGATACTGTCTGTATTGGATACAGCGCTGCTGAGATCATTTGCTGAACTGGTGAGCTTACTGCTTCCTGCATTCGGATCATACTGTGAACCGGCTGCCTTGAAAGCTGTATCCATCTGTGTCTTAAAGGTATCTGCACCCTGGTCCAGACTCTGAATACCTGTCTGCAGCTGTGTGACGCCTCCCTGCAGCGTTGTCAGATTGGCCTGCAGCTGCTGAACACCTGTGCTGACAGAAGCCGCACCGTCTGCTGTCTGCTGTGCGCCATTCTTCAGCGTTGTAACACCGGCAGCGACTTCGCCGACACCAGCTGTATAAGTATTGATATCGTTTGCGAGTGTCTGCGCACCGCTTGCTGCGGAAGAAGTACCGCTCGCCAGTGTCTGTGCACCGGAATTAACCTGGGACACACCGTTTGTATAAGAGCTTACACCGGATGCTGCTGTATCAATACCGCTCTGCAGTTCGGAAATACCGCTGTCCATCTCGCCGTAGCTGCTGCTCAGCTGGCTTGTACCCTCTGCCAGTTCCGAGCCGCCTTCGACAAGCTGCTCAGTGGCATCTTCAAGGTCGCTCAGAGAGCTGCGAACTTCATCGAGGCTGCCGAAGCCTGAAAAATCAATATCATCAAATGCACCGGAAAGTGCAACAGTATAGGTTGAATCCAGTGAGAAATCAGTAACGTCTGCTGTAATCTCTACGGTATCTGTAATCTCGAAGTCATCAGCGTCATCTACACCGGCATCGCCTGCCTTCTGTTTCAGTGTGTCCAGATCAAGGACATCACTGAGTCCCGGGAAGCCGAATGCCAGTACAACGCTGCGGCTGCCATCGTCAATGATACGTCCGTTGTCAACGGATACATTGCTGAACTTATCTTCAGGAAGAATCAGTCCTGTCATCATCGCAAACGGCGTCGTATCTTTTCCATTTTCCAGGTTGTTCTTGTACTGAATCTTGATGGTAACCTTACCGCTCTGACCGGCCAGATCTTCCGGTGCGATCTCCTTGCCGTCCAGATAATAGGTGAACGATACATCAACCGGCAGTTTCTTGTCCGATGTGCCCTGATAATAGATGTCATTGCCATCGGCTGCCCAGGTCATATCATTGCCTGTGCCGGAGAAGGTCTCATCGCCCTTTACATTTTCAATATCCTTCAGATCCGATGCATCGCTGATGGAATCAGATTTCTCGTTATTTACAAGATGATCGGAAACGGTGATCGTGCTGACCTTGCCGTTTGCATCCGCATTGACATAGACTGTCTCTTCCTTAGAATTCTCCGTGTCCGACTCTTCTGCTGCCAGTACAGGCGATGCACCAAGAGTAGTTACGCCCATCACGGCAGCCATGCCTACTGCGGCATAAGCATTCAGATTTTTCTTTACTTTAACCTTTCTGTTTCTGTTCATGGCCTTATACCTCGCTTCTGTTATTGAATTCCACTCTCATTATTACTATCATTCATCGGCGCGTCAATCGCTGCTGGCTTTTCTTCCTTGAGTTTTTTTCTCATTTCCTCCCTGGCGGCTTTCTTCTTGCCCAGGAAGTCGATCGATGTATGTACAATGATCGGATCGAAAATCCGCAGCATACCCGGCAGTACAAAAAGTACAACCGCCGTACTGATCAGAGCGCCTCGTGCAAGCATCAGGCAGATCGACTGAATGATCTCGATATCGGAATACAGCGCAACACCGAAAGTAGCTGCGAAGAAAGAGATACCGGAAACAATAATCGATGACATACATGCCTTATGCGATATCGTCATCGCCTCATCCTTGTCGTGGCCGCGCTGCCGCTCCTTCTGGTATCGGCTGGTCAGCAGAATTGCATAGTCGACCGTCGAACCCAGCTGTACAACGCCGAGGACGATGCTCGTGATAAAGCAGATCGTCGTACCGGTGTAATACGGCACTGCCATATTGATGAAAATAGCGAACTCGATGACCAGTTCCAGGATTGCCGGCAGTGTAATCGATTTGAATACCAGCATGATGATCACAAATATGATAATCAGCGATGCCGCGGTTACATTGCGGAAATCCGTATCGGTGACATCGACCAGATCATGTGTGAGCGGCGCCTCGCCGATCAGCATGGAATCGGAATCATATTTGTCCAGAATATCATTGATCTCATCAATCTGGCTGTTGACCTCGTCCGAACCGGTGTAATACTCGGAACTTACGAAAGCCAGCGTGTAATCATCACTGTTGAACGTATCCTTGATATCATCCGGAATAATCGCCTCCGGCACGGAGGAACCGATAATCGACTGCAGGCCGAGGCAGTAGTTGACGCCGTCGACCTTGTCCACCTGCGTCAGGATATCCTTCTGATCCTTGGCGGAAAGATCACGGTCGAGCATCAGCAGATGCATACAGCCCAGATTGAAGTCATCGGTTACTTTGGTAGCTGCCACCTTCGAATCCATGGTATCCGGCAGCGAATTCGACATATCGTAATAGACATTGACATGCTGATAGCCGTACAGCGCCGGATAAATGGCAGCCAGGAAAACGACAATCCATACCTTGTAATGCTTGGTAATCCACTGGGAAGCTTTCTCGATATGTCCCAGCAGCGGTTTATGCGTTGTCTTCGTCAGCGCTTTATCAAAAACAAGCACCAGCGAAGGAAGAATCGTAATACAGCTGAGTACACCGAAAACGACACCCTTTGCCATGACAAGACCCATATCCAGACCAAGCGTGAATGTCATGAAGCACAGGGAAATGAATCCGGCAACCGTAGTAATCGAAGATCCGACAATCGAACGGAAGGTATTGGCAATCGCATGTCCCATCGCACGGTTGTTGTCTCCCGGAAAACGAAGCTTGTTCTCACGGTAGCTGCCCAGCAGGAAAATGGAATAATCCATCGTGACACCGAGCTGCAGGACCGCGGCGACGGCTTTTGTGACGAAGGAAATACTGCCGAACATGATGTTGGTTCCCATATTGTAAACAACCGCAAAGGCGATATCAATCAGGAACAGGAACGGCACGATAAAGGAATCCGTCAGCAGCATCATCGCGATCAGCGAAAGGATAACGGCGATCGATACGTAAATCGGTACTTCCTCATCGGTCAGATCACGCAGACCGTTGAGAATCGATGCCATACCACTGACATAGCAGTCATCATCTACCGTATCTTTAATCTTCTGCGCGGTTTCCATTGTGGTATCCGCCGACGATGTATCATCGATCAGTGCAATCATCATCGTGGCGTCGCCATCAAAGAATTCCTTGCGCAGATCCTCCGGAACCATGTCGACCGGGAATGAAATATCCACAAAGTCATCGTACCAGATCACGTCTGTTACATGCGGGATGGCTTCAATGTCATCCTCGATCTTCTGTACCTGCTTCAAATCCTTATTCTCGACGACAATCATCGAAAAGGCACCCATGCCGTATTCATCAACAAGGATGTCCTGCCCCTTTACGGTATCGAGGCTTGTCGGCAGATAAGTCAGCAGATCGTAATTGGTTCTCGTGTGCTCATATCCGTACAGCGACGGAAAAAGCATGATCACGGCCAGAATCAGGATAAAGACCCTGTGCCTGGCAATCCATTTGCCAAACTTAATCAATTTCAATCAACTCCCACACCTTATTTTTCAGATTTCAGGCTTTTGTATCCATTAATCCAACATAAAAAATCATAATATTTAAATGACCAATGGTCAATATTCACTTTATACAAATATGTAGTCTTGAAAAAATGAATTTTGGTCATTTTTCCTCATTGATTTTTGAGACCGGAATTGACAGAATTATAAGGGGTACAAATGAGAAATTAATGTGAAGAAGGCAATGTGAATGGGAAAAGTTGATGAGAACAAACAGAACAAGAGATCGTCGCTGCTCTCCAATGCCTATGACCTTTTTACTGAACGCGGATTCAGCAAGACAACTATATCAGATATTTCCAAAAAGTCGGGCTTGGCCAAGGGCACCTTTTATCTTTATTTCAAAGACAAATATGATATCCGTGATGTACTGATCGCCAGAAAATCGGCGCAGCTGCTGGAGGAAGCAGATCATGCGGTGCGGCAGAAATCCGGTGTCGAGGAATACATACTGGGCATTGTTGATTATCTGCTCAACTACCTCTCTGAAGATAAGCGCATGATGCGCTTTATTTACAAAAATCTGTCGTGGGGAATTTTCAAGCACGCTGTTGAGAGCACCGGCAAGGAAGAGGCAGATAATTTTGAAAAATTCAAGCAGTCTTTCAGCGTGGCAATGCAGAAAGACCATTACCAGTGCAGTGAACCGGAGCTTCTGCTCTTCACGATCATAGAGCTGGTAAGCTCAACCGGCTGCAGCGTGATTCTCTATGAATCGCCCTGCGATCTGAAAACCTACCTGCCGTTTCTGCACAATTCCATTCATCTGCTGCTGGAAGGATATCGTATTCCGGAAGGACAGCAGGCGGCGGAAAGTGCGGCGCAGGAGAAGAAATGCAAAAGCAGCGGGTCAGACAGGCGCTCTGCCTGAGCGCAGCATCCGGATCCCGGAATACAAAAAATGCAGGGAAATGTATGGATCCCATACATCTCCCTGCATTTTTCATTTAAGAATACCTATCAGAACTTACCTGCTTCTGCTGCCTGCTGTACGCTGACTGCAGTTGCCACGGTAGCGCCGACCATCGGGTTGTTGCCCATGCCGATCAGGCCCATCATCTCTACATGAGCAGGTACTGATGAGGAACCGGCAAACTGTGCATCGCTGTGCATACGGCCCATCGTATCGGTCATACCGTAGGAAGCCGGGCCGGCTGCCATGTTATCCGGATGCAGTGTACGGCCTGTGCCGCCGCCGGATGCAACAGAGAAGTACTTCTTACCTGCTTCGAGGCGTTCCTTCTTGTAAGTGCCGGCTACCGGATGCTGGAAACGGGTCGGGTTGGTTGAGTTGCCGGTGATGGAGATATCGACATTCTCATGCCACATGATTGCGACACCTTCCTGCACATCATTGGCACCGTAGCAGTTAACCTTTGCTCTCGGGCTCTCCGGATCCTTGGAATAGCACTTGCGGAATACTTCCTTCAGTTCTCCGGTTGCATAATCATACTGTGTCTCCACATAGGTGAAACCGTTGATACGGGAAATAATCTGCGCTGCGTCCTTGCCGAGACCGTTAAGGATGACACGGAGCGGTTTCTTGCGGACTTTATTGGCCTTCTCTGCGATACCGATCGCACCCTCTGCCGCGGCAAAGGACTCATGGCCTGCGAGGAAAGCGAAGCACTCGGTATCTTCCTCGAGGAGCATCTTGCCGAGATTGCCGTGTCCAAGGCCGACCTTTCTGCGGTCAGCAACAGATCCCGGAATACAGAAGGACTGAAGACCTTCGCCGATTGCTGCGGCTGCATCGGTCGCCTTGCGGCAGTTCTTCTTGATCGCAATGGCTGCACCTACGGTGTATGCCCACTTTGCATTCTCGAAGCAGATCGGCTGGATATTCTCTACCAGATGATAGACATCAAGGCCGGCTGCCTTGGTGATCTCTGCTGCTTCTTCAATGGAACCGATGCCGTACTCGCCGAGCTTGGCGAGAATCTGTTTTTCTCTTCTTTCATATGATTCAAATAATGCCATCTTCTGAGTCCTCCTATCATTCTTTACGCGGATCGATAAATCTGACTGCATCAGCTACGCGTCCATAGCTTCCGGAGGCCTTCTCCAGAGCAGTGTTCGCATCATCGCCTGCCTTGATGAAATCCATCATCCTGCCGAAGTTGACATACTTGTATCCGATAATCTCATCGTTCTCATCCAGCGCAAGTTCGGTAACATAACCATCGGTCATCTCAAGATAACGAGGTCCCTTATCGAGCGTTCCGTACATCGTACCGATCATGGATCTGGTACCCTTGCCGAGGTCCTCAAGGCCGGCACCGATCTGCAGTCCGTCCTCGGAGAAAGCACTCTGTGAACGGCCGTATACGATCTGCAGGAACAGTTCTCTCATGGCTGTATTGATCGCATCACAGACAAGATCTGTATTCAAAGCTTCCAGAATAGTCAGTCCCGGAAGGATCTCTGCTGCCATCGCTGCAGAATGGGTCATACCGGAACATCCGATTGTCTCAACCAGTGCTTCCTGAATAACGCCATTCTTGACATTCAGGGAAAGCTTGCAGCAGCCCTGCTGCGGAGCGCACCAGCCAACACCATGTGTATAACCGGAAATATCCTTGATCTCCTTTGCCTGAACCCACTTCGCTTCCTCCGGAATCGGAGCTGCGCCGTGATGTACTCCCTGCGTTACAGAGCACATATTGCTGACTTCCGTTGAATAAACCATAGATTTTATTCCTCCTGTTTTGTACCTGATAATTGTTTCAAGTCCTATACAAACATAATCTATCATTGTCTATTATTTGTCAAGTCATGTTTTCTCAATTCGGACCGTACTCCCGGCGCCGTCCGCACTGCGTTCCACAACGATCCTGTCTGATATGTAATCCTCCAGTTCCTTTCTATGGGAAATGATGCCGATCAGCCGTCCTCCGGTGGAAAGCCCGGCCAGCACTTCCAATGCGTCGCGCAATGACTCATCGTCCAGCGTCCCGAATCCCTCATCTATAAAGAGCGTATCGATCGTGATGCCGCCCGCATCCGAACTGATCTTGTCAGACAGGCCGAGGGCCAGGCTCAAAGATGCCTTGAAGCTTTCCCCGCCGGAAAGAGATCCGGCCGGCCGCTTCTTGCCGGTAAATCTGTCCAGCACATCGATATCCAGTGCATTTTTATTGGAAATATCCTGTGCATCTTCATGACGGCACAGTTCGAAACGGCCTTCGCTCATCGGATCAAGCCGCCGGTTTGCCGCCGCGATAATGCTGTCAAAACCCATCCTCTGCACGTACTGTTCCAAAGTGATCTTGACACGGCCGGCCGACGTGCCGTTAAAGCCGTTGCTGAGCTCTCTGAGCATCGCATACTGCTTTTCGAGCTTCTGCGTGACACCGGCCTCTTTCCGGATGTTCTGCATGATATCCTTATTGATATGCATGGACTCCGCTGCGTGGCTCCGTTCCGTTCTCATCTGACGGATCTGTCCGTCCAGGGTATTAACCTGTTCCGTAAGTTCCTGCTCATCCTCACGGCTGCGTCCCTTAGTCTGCTCCTGCAGATGTTCCAGCATGCCGGCATTGAGACTGCACTGTCTTTCATACTCATCAATCTCTTTCTGCGCTTCCTGTATGGTCTTCTCATCCGTATCAGAAGCTTTGAAAGCATCCATATCCTCAAAATCATTCTGTGCAAGCGCCCCGTTCAGGTTTTCCGCCGCCGCGCGCAGGGCATCTTCCGCCTGCGCGGCGCTGTCCTGATACGCCTTCTCCAGTGACAGGGCCTGTGTCAGCGCCTGCTGCGCCTTTTCCTTCTTCTCACGGATCGCCTGGCGGCGGCTGTGCAGTGCATCTGCCTGCGCAGTCAGATCATCGGCCGCCTTGCGGGCCGCCTCTTCATCCTGATAAGGAAGCGCTTTCATTGAGGAAAGCAGCGAGCGTACACCGGCCAGTTCTTTCTGCACCTGCGTGAGAGCGCTGTGCGTTTCATCCGCATCATGCCGCTTCTGCTGCAGCGTCTGCAGTGAAGTGCTGCGCCTCTGACCGGCTTCCCGGCACGCATCGGCATCTTTCTTCAGCTGCCGGCCGCGCTTCTGCTCCGTCTCAAGCAGCTTCATCAGATGCTCTGCTGCGCCGCGGAGCGGCCCGGCCAAAGCCGCCGAATCCGTCGGAAGCTGTACATCTTCATCTTCTGCGCCGCCGGATACACATCTTCTGCTGATATCCTCTGCTTGCGCCGCGATCGACTCCTGCAGCGCCGCGGCACGGGCAGCTTTAGTCTGCACATCGGAAAGTGCAGCATCTTTCGTCTTCCGGGCCTTCTCCGCCTTTTCCCTTGCCGCTTTCAGATCCTCTTCCGTACAGGCCTGCGGAGAAAGCGCTGCCGGTGCCGGGTGGTCGGTGCTGCCGCATACAGGGCACGGCTTCCCCGGGAGCAGATGCGACGCCAGAATACCTGCTCTCGCATTATCCACGGCCACTTCTGTATCGAGACTGACCTGGGAAGCTGTCTTATAAGCCGCTTCGGCTTCTCTGTACACTGCCTGCGCCTTGTGCAGCGTATCCAGCACCTCCGGATACTTCTGCGTTACGGTATCAAGCAGCTGACTGCAGGTATCCGCAAGATCCTGCAGTGCGCTCTGCCGGCTTTCACTGCGTGCCAGATCGGCGGCAGCATTCTGCAGCTGTGCAATGCGCTGTCCATCCTGCTCAATCTGTCCGTCCAGCTTTCCGATCTGTGCACGCAGTCTCTTAGCCTCTTCAGAAAGCTTCTCTTCCCTGCGGGAAAGAGCCTCTGCCTGCGCGGTCAGTTCACCGCGTCTGCGGTATTTTTCCAAATCTTCACGGGTGCTGCCGGCCTGCAGCCGCAGCGCTTCTTCCTGAACCGCCAGCTCCTCTGCTTCGGCTTCCTGCTGCCTTGCCTGCTCCGCCTGCTCACTGCACCTGCGTACCTTTTCTGCCTGCGCGCTCTTCTTCTCCTTCGCCTCGAGGAGACTCTCCGCCGCCGCAGTATACTGCACATAGACAGGATGTACATGCCGGACAGCCCTGATCTGACGCGCCGTCTCTTCTTTCTTAAGAAGTATGTCCGGCTTACGCTCTTCCAGTTCTTCTTTAAGGGCCATCTGCCCGTCAAGCTGATCCAGCAAACGGTTATTGGCCTGTACCAGCGTCAGCCGCTGCCGGATCTGGTCCTGCCGGCTGCCGGACTCCTCTATCTTCCGGTCCAGATCCTGTACCAGCTCCCGCTCCTGCGCCGCTGCTTCCTGCAGCGTCTGCTCCATCTCATCGAGCAGCGGAGCGGCTTCATTCTCCCGCATGGCTTTCATAATCTGTGCGGCTTTCTCTGCCGTATCGCTGCCTTCCATGCACCGTATACCGTCGTAGTACTGCGCGATTTTCCGGCGTCCCTCCTTCAGCTGAGTGCCCGCCGCATCCGCCATATCCTTGAGATTCCCGGAAAGTGCCTTGTAGCCGCCGGTCATAAAGATCTTCTGCATGATCTGCGTCCGCTGATTGGTGCCGGCATTGAGCAGGTTGTAGAACTCGCCCTGCGCGATCATCGCGATCTGCCTGAACTGTCCGATATCAATCTGCAGAAGTTCGGCTGCCGCCGCATCGACCTGCCGCTTGCCTTCGATTGGAGGCTGTCCCGGCCGCTCGAGCACAGCTTCCTCCTTCTGTCCGACCGTTCCGCTTCCGCGCAGCTTGGCGCGCTCATAGGCAGGGCTTCTCGTAATCGTATATTCCCTGCCGCGGTGGGAAAATGTAAACTTCACATAGGTCTTGTCTTTCGGTGACGCGTAATCGCTGCGCAGGGAAGCCGGCGTTCTCCACTTGCCGCTTGCACAGCCGTACAAGGCAAAACAGATGGCATCAAAAATCGTCGTCTTGCCGGCGCCGGTGACACCGGTAATCAGAAACAGCCCGCTCGGGCCAAGCTGCGTGAAATCTATAACCGTCTCCTTCGCATACGGGCCGAAGGCCGACATGACAAGCTTAATCGGTTTCATCGAGAATCCCAGCCTCCTTTGCCGCTGCATTAATTGCCTTCCATTCCTCTTCGCCCGGCTCCCTGCCGAGAACGTACCGGCAGAAGCCATCTATGATCTCCGGAAAACTCTTCTGCGAAGCTGTCTGCGTAATATCGAAGTTCTCAATATCCGCTGTATGACGGTTGTTATAATCCAGCTTCAGCACGTTTGGGTATATCCTGCGGATTTTAAGAAGCGCATCCAGTATCATCTCTTCATCGGTCAGCGTCACATACATATAGTCTTCCGGTTCCGTCACATTCGCCGGATCCGTAAGCTGAGCAAAACGGCCGGTGATATGACGCATGTCATGCAGCGGTTTTATCGTCACCGGCTCCACGCGGACATCTCCCTTCTCTCCCAGCGTCACAATCGGAAATGCCTTGTCCTGACCTGCCTCGGACAGAGAATACTTTAACAGGGAACCGGCATAGCGGATATGATCGCTGCCGACTCTCTGGCTGCGGTGGATATGGCCGAGCGCCGTATAATCAAACTGCGCAAACGCAGACGCATCCACCTTCTCGACCGTGCCGACACTCTCGGCCCGCCTCGTCTCCGAGCCGGACAGCGCAGGGTCCTGCCCGCCCGCTGTCACAAACTGATGGGCGATGAGCACATTGCGCTCCTGTGTATTCACCTCTGCCCCGGACAGAGCGCTGCGCACGGCCGCGTCATAGGTCGATGTATCCAGATCTTTATGGAAATAGCGCACACGGGAAGCCTTGACAAAAGGCAGGAGCCAGAAATGCACCGGCCCGTACTCATCTTCCGCATCAAAGTGCGGAATCGTCCCATTATATGCGCCGGCGATATATACGCCGCGTCCGGTCAGCAGCGAACTGGCAAAATCAAGCCGTATATCCGAATCATGATTGCCGCTGATCGCAAAAACGCACACACCGCTCTCTGCCAGCGCACACAGAAAATCATTCATAAGAGCAACCGCTTCCTCCGTCGGGACATTCTTATCGTAAAGATCGCCGGCCAGAAGCACCGCATCCAGCTGCCGCTCCCGGGTCAGCCTGATAATCTCGCCGAGCATATAGCGCTGATCTTCAATCATACTCACATTATTCACGCTCTTGCCAAGATGAAGATCGCCAAGATGAAGAAATTTCATTCATGCCTCCGTTACTGCAAAATACGAACATATGTTCTTTTATGTCATTTTAGCATTCTCCAATAGGAGTGTCAATATTCCTGTTTCAGCTTTGTAATTTACTGTACGGGAAAAATCCTGTTTTACAGCACCCTAAAAAAATAAGGAGAAAGTCTGCCTTTCTCCTTATCCTTTGTATAAATCACTTGAGATCGCTGTAAAGATTCTCCGCGTAGACACCGCTGCTGATCAGCTTTCCGAATTCGCTGACCACGCTGTCCCGGTCTTCCTTGTAGGTAACGCCGAACCACTTGTCATCTGTATCGATGACCCGGACGCTCACCTGACCGCCGTGCAGCAGCTCGTTGATATAGATCGGAAGCAGATATTCGGCTCCCATCGGATCGCTGCTCACCGTATTATCGAAGAATTCCTGAAATCCTCTTTTCAGCACCCCGACGAAATCTGCCGGCAGACCCCACATGTTCATGGAAACCGTGGATGCCGGATCGATGCGGCGTTCTTCCGCTTCCGCGCCGTCCGCTGTCTTGACAATGTGCTTTGTCTCGCATACATCCGTCAGATATCCGTTCTCCATCTGGCAGATGCCCCGCGTAACCTCGCCGTTCTCCGAAAGTGTATTGCCGAGGATGAACCCGGCCATGCAAAGTTCGCTGTCCTTATGTTCTTCAACCAGGAAGGAATGAAGATTGTGAAAAGCCTTTTTGCCGTAATAGTCATCGGCATTGATCACCATAAAAGGTGTGTCAATCAGATCCCGCGCCGCGAGTACGGCCTGGCCGGTGCCCCATGGCTTCTTCCGGCCTTCCGGCACCTGTGCGCCGTCCGGAATATCCGTCATGCTCTGGTAGGCATAGGCAACTTCAACGCCATGCTCCGCACATACTGCTTCAATTCGATTGCCGATTGCCTCACGGAATTCCTGATCAATATCATGCCGTATAACAAAAATAATCTTATTGAATCCCGCCTCAATTGCATCATGAATCGAGTAATCGATAATCAGATGATGGTCGGCATCGATAGATGTCAGCTGTTTGATGCCTCCGCCGAAACGGCTGCCGATCCCGGCTGCCATGATCAGCAGAGCTGTCTTTTTCTCCATGAATTTTTCTCCTTACATGGGCAGTTTCCGCCGCCCTTGATATACTTTTTCTATTATAGCACGGAAATACGCCGCTTCAAGCCTTCCGCGGCACTTTTTGCCCTGCAGGGAGCGCAGCCATGAAAAAAGCGGCATCCGTACCAAAAAGGCAGCGATGCCGCTACTTCTTCTTCGGCTTGTTCTGCCGCCGCTGCCGCAGACGCCGAAAACAGAATCTGATAAAAACAAATCCGGCGATCACGAGGGCCGCCAGGAAACCAAGTGCGCCAAGAAACGGAATGCCCATGATCTTCGGGACCATGTCCGTCGTGCACAGAATGCTCGAGCCGATCAGCAAAGCCGCCACCCACAGTCCGATCACCATGTTGCGTGTCAGGTGATGCAGCAGGAGTGTCAGTTCTTCCGAGGAATGCAGATCAAGATTGATTCTCGTCTGTCCCTTCTCATAGTTGCGCAGAAGACGGGATGCCTGGGAAGGCAGTTCGATCATGGCCTTATAGCCGTTGACCATCTTAAAGCCATCTTCCTTCAATGCCTTGCGGAGATTGGACAGGTCCAGATAATACTGCTGCATTCTGTTCCGGGCAACCTCCATAATGCTGATATCCGGACAGATCTGCATCAGAACGCCTTCGATCTGCGTCAGACCTCTGGCCAGCAGCGTAAGTGCCTGCGGCATGACCATGTTGTTGTTCTTCATGATCTCCAGCAGACTCTGGATGACTTCTGCCACATCGATATCGCCGAAATCAAGGCTGAAATAACGCAGCATCAGATTATCCACATCTTTGTACAGCTGATGGCGCTTGGGCGCGCCGCGGAATTCGCCGAGGCCCATGATCGCGTCTTCCACCTTGCCGGTATCCTTCTCGGAAATACCTTCCACAGCCAGGTTGATTGCTTCACGGTCCTGCTGCGTCAGACGGCCCATCATGCCCATGTCAAACCAGACGATCCTGCCATCGCGGATGCCCACATTGCCCTGGTGCGGGTCAGCATGGAAAAAGCCATCGTCCATGACCTGTTTCATGTAATTGTCGACCAGCTTTGTGCCGATCTCGCGCAGATCATAGCCGTTGCTCTGCAGCTGATGCCTGTCGTTGATCGGAATATAGTCGATATATTCCATGACCAGAACATGCTCCGTCGTATACTGCCGGTAAAGTTTCGGCACATCGATAAATCTGACATCGCGGTTGCACCGCTCGAAGGATTCCATATTGGAAGCCTCGGTCAGAAAATTCATCTCCTCCTGCGCGGAAAACCAAAGCTCATCGATGGTCTGATCAAGATTCAGCGTGCTCTTGAACGATGTTGCGGGCAGGAAACGGATCATCCGCTTCATCATATTCACATCCCGCTTCATCGTATCGTAGATGCCGCGCCTCTGCACTTTGACGACAACTTCATCGCCGTCCTGCAGCACGGCCCGATGCACCTGCGCGATCGAAGCCGAGCCCAGCGGCTCCTGGTCGATACTCTGAAAAACGTCGTTCCACTTACAGCCATAGGACTCTTCGATGACGCTGATCACATCCTCGAAAGGCATCGGCTCCACTTCCGTACGAAGCTTGTTCAGTGCGTCGCAGTACTCCTTGGGGAGAATATCCGAACGATTGGAAAGGAGCTGACCGAGCTTGATATAGGTTGGCCCCAGATCTTCCATGACAGCACACAGCTTCTCAGGCGTCATGCCGCGCATGACTTCGTGCTGCCTGAGAACCCGTGTGACTTCCGCAAGTCTTGACGACTCTTTTTTCGAATCGGAAGATTTATCCATACAATACCTTATTCAGCAGGCTTTTCCTCGTCTGCCTTTTCTTTCGATGCTTCCTCTTCCTTCTTCTCATCCGGTTTGATCGCATTGAGCAGAGCTTTCAGACCGTCGAGCTGTTCTTCGGTCATGTTCTTGAGCGTCTCCTCGATCTCCGCTCTCTTCTCCTCAACCGGTTTCTCCTTAGATTCCTTCTTCTCCTTGAGATTGTGCTTGAGTTCCTCGTTGAGCGCCTTGCCCTGCTCAACAGTCAGCTCACCTTTCTCGACGAGTTTGCCGAGCACTTCCTGTGCCTTCTCGCCGGAAATAGCTGCTGCGCCGATACCGGCAAGCAGAACCTTCTTCAGTCCGTCACCAAGCTTATCAAAATTATCAGACATCTCGATTCCTCCTTACATGAAAAACATTATCAGCTTCGGAATAAAAATAATGCATCCGATGATCGCAGCCATGATCGCTGAAATCAGAACAGCGCCGGCTGCCACATCTTTCGCTTTCTTGGCAAGCGGTTTCCGCTCCTGTGTCACAAGATCCACCGTTGCCTCGATGGCCGTATTGACCATCTCCAAAGACATTACCAGTCCGAAAAGGATCAGACAGATGAACCATTCGATCTGCGATATGTGCAGTACAAAGCCGCCGATCACGACGAGCACCGCCATTACGCAGTGTATTTTCATATTGCGTTCGTGTCTGATGCAGGTAAAAATGCCTTCGAAGGCATATCTGAAACTTTTGCTCAGCTTACCCTTTTTATCTGACATTTCCTCACCTGCTTTCTTTTCGCTGCATTTATTATAACACAAATCCCACGTTTATTAACCAATATTCGGTATTTGTCGTATGACAGCCCTTGAGGCGGAAACCGGAATCTGCTACCTTATAGTTAAAATGATTTTACAGAAAGGCGTAAAAAATGGAGACATTAAAAGAAAGAAAACAGATGGATCCTGCTTTTACATGGGATCTGTCCTCGCTTTTTAAGGATGATCAGGACTGGGAAGCGCAGCTTCCGCTGCTCGATGAGAAGATCAAAGCGGCTGCTTCGTTTCGCGGCCGCCTGAATAATGCTGAAAATATACGTCAGTATTTTGAGGCGGAAACCGATCTCGAGCTCCTGCTTTCCGATATTTACGAATATGCATTTCTCCGCAAATGCGAAGATACCGCTGCACAGGATGCGCTGAAAATGTACGCATCCGCCATGTCGCGCTATGTGCAGGCAATGACGGCAACGGCTTTCGCGCAGCCGGAGATGCTCGCTCTGCCAGAGGAACAGCTGCAGAAAATCACAGACGATCCGCTGCTCGCCGACTACCGCTATACGATGGTAAAGCTTCTGCGTGAAAAGCCGCATACGCTGACTGCCGATCAGGAACAGCTTCTGGCCTCTTTCGGAGAGGTTTTCTCCGCCCCGAAAGATATCGCCAACACGCTGCAGGAAGCGGATCTTCGTTTTGACCCGGCACAGGATGAAAATGGTGAACTGCACGAGGTTGCCGACTCCAGCTATATCCTTCTGCAGAGCAGCCGCGACCGTGTTCTGCGGAAGAACGCGTTTGACAGCTTCTACAAGGGATACGGCGGCCACATCAACACCTTTGCCTCCACGTATGCAGGCGAGGTTAAGTATTACACGGCGCAGGCGAGAGTACGCCATTACGACTCATCGCGCGCCATGGCCCTTGCCGGGGAATATATTCCGGATTCGGTTTATGACAATCTGGTAAGCGCGGTCCGTGCACATATGCCGTCCATGTACCGCTATGTCCGTCTGCGCCGCCGGATTCTCGGTGTCGATGAGCTGCACTATTATGACCTCTACGCGCCGCTCGCGCAGGGTGACAGCCGCCGCTATACATATGAGCAGGCGCAGCAGATGGTGCTCGATGCCGTCGCCCCGCTCGGAAAAGAATACGGCGGCACGGTCCGTAAGGCTTTCCGTGAGCGCTGGATCGATGTCTACCCGAACAAAGGCAAGTCAGTCGGTGCCTTCTCTTCCGGAACTTACAATTCCAATCCGTTTATCATGACCAACTTCACAGGCACGCTGGATTCCGTTTCAACGATCGCACATGAGATGGGCCACTCCATGCATACATGGCTCTCCCGGAAGGCACAGCCGCCGCAGTACGCGGATTACACACTGTTTGTCGCGGAAGTTGCTTCGACGGTCAATGAAAATCTGATGATCGAACAGCTCCTCGCCAAAGCCGAAACGCCGCAGGAAAAACTTGCCTGCCTGAACCAGTATCTCGAGGGCTTCAAGGGAACCGTTTACCGCCAGACGATGTTTGCGGAGTTTGAGCAGAAAGCGCATGCAGCTGCCGAACAGGGCGGCGCACTCACGCCGGATACGCTGAATGAGATCTACCTCCAGCTGATCCGTGATTATTTCGGTCCGGACCTTGTCATCGACGATCAGGTGCGATATGAATGGGCGCATATTCCGCATTTCTACCGTCCGTTCTACGTATACAAGTACGCAACCAGCTACTCTGCCGCCGTCGCGCTTTCCGAGGCGATTTTAAACGCGCAGAAAACAGGCGATCAGACAGCGGTCCGCCGCTACCTCGAATTTCTTTCAATGGGAGGCAGCATGGATCCGCTGGACGAGCTCAAACATGCCGGCGTCGATTTTACGACACCGCAGCCGGTCAACGCCGCACTCGACAAGTTCGAAAGAGTCGTCGCAGAAGCGGAGAAAACTTATGAGGAATGCCTGAAGACGCAGTGATCTGCGGAAGCATTTTCCCGTCCATATACAAAAATATCCAGCCATCATCTGTTACCGATGATGGCTGGATTTTACTTACTTAAAAACTTCTGAATTGAGAATTACTCCTTCTCGAATTCGCTCTTCTCAGCACCGCATACCGGGCATACCCAGGTATCCGGAAGGTCTTCGAATGCAGTTCCCGGTGCGATTCCGCCGTCTGCGTCGCCCTCTGCCGGATCATAGATGTAACCGCATGTGTTGCATACATATTTGTCCATTGGTTTTCTCCTCCTTGATGGTGGCGGCTTAGCCGCACGATGTTTGTTCTGTTCTTATAATAACACATTTTAAGTATTATTATCACTTTTTTGCGGGCTCATTTAAAATTTTCATAAATTCGTCGCCGGTAATGGTCTCTTTCTCGTAAAGATACTCAGCCAGCTCGTTCAGTTTATCCGCATGATCGCTGATCAGCTGTTTTGCCTTGTCATGCTGCTTGCGCACGATATCGGTTACCAGCTCATCAATACGCTTCTGGGTATCGGAAGAACATGCCAGAGACGTGTCGCCGCCGAGATACTGATTCTGGACGGTCTCCAGTGCGACCATATCGAATTCATCTGTCATGCCGTACTGGGTAACCATGGCGCGGGCAATGCGGGTTGCTTTCTCGATATCGTTGGAAGCGCCGGTCGAAACAAGACCGAACTTCACTTCCTCGGCAGCACGGCCGCCGGTCAGGGTTGCGATCTCGTCGAGCATCTCTTCTTTGGACATCAGATAGTGATTGCCCTCATCCACCTGCATTGTATAGCCGAGTGCACCGGAAGTACGCGGAATGATGGTGATCTTCTGCACCGGTGCCGTATGCTTCTGCAGCGCAGCAACCAGGGCATGGCCGGTCTCGTGATAGGCCACAACCTTCTTCTCCTGCGGCGTGAGGATGGCATTCTTCTTCTGATAGCCTGCGATGACGACTTCGATGCTCTCTTCAAAGTCCGCTTCTGTCGCACATTTACGATTGTCGCGCACAGCACGCAGCGCCGCTTCATTGACGATATTGGCCAGCTCTGCGCCGGAAGCACCGGCTGCCATGCGGGCGATTTTATTGTAGTCGACATCGTCTGCCACCTTGATATCCTTCGCATGTACCTTGAGGATCTCCTCACGGCCTTTGAGATCCGGCAGTTCAACCGGAACGCGGCGGTCGAAACGGCCAGGTCTTGTCAGCGCCGGGTCGAGGGATTCCGGACGGTTGGTTGCCGCCATGATGATGACGCCGGCATTTTCCTCAAATCCGTCCATCTCGGTCAGCAGCTGATTCAGCGTCTGCTCACGTTCGTCGTTGCCGCCGTAAGTGCCGCCGCTTCTCTTCTGGCCGATGGCATCGATCTCATCGATAAATACGATACATGGTGCTTTCTGCTTTGCCTGATCAAAAAGGTCACGCACTTTGGATGCGCCCATGCCGACAAACATTTCGACGAATTCCGAACCGGACATCGAGAAAAACGGTACACCAGACTCGCCGGCTACGGCCTTGGCGAGCAGCGTCTTGCCGGTTCCCGGAGGGCCGACCAGCAGGATGCCCTTCGGCATCTTCGCACCGATTTCCTTATATTTGTTCGGATTATGAAGATATTCGACGATCTCCGTCAGGTTCTCCTTGGCTTCATCCTCGCCGGCAACGTCATCAAAACGAATGCCTTCTGAAGAAGGTACATAAACCTTCGCATTGGAATTGCCCATGCCGAACATCATGGAATTCGGGCCGCCGCTTGCCTTGCTCTGCAGGCGATGGCTTAACACGGCACCGATAATCCACAGGATTGCGATCGGCAGTACCCAGTAGAGCAGGAAACTGAGGAACGGAGAAATCGTCTCCCCGATCTCACTGGTGAACTTCGCGCCGGAATCATAAAGGCGCTCCGTCAGATTCGGGTCGTCCATCCGGTTTGTCTCATAGGTCTTGCCATCCGTACCGACAAAGTAGATCTTGCTCTCTTCGACCTCAACTTCCTTGATCTCATGGTCTTCCGTCATCTGCATGAAGGTTCCGTAGTCAACATCCTCGATCGAACTCTTACGGGCCATCGGGACAAACATGAAATTCAGAAGAAGTATCAGAAACAGTGCGAGAAGAGCGTAGTAAATCAACGGTCTCTTCGGTGTTTTTACTTCGTTCATTTATGTATTCCTTTCTTTATTTTCTGACTGCAATCTCGCCGTCTCTGAGCTCGAGCTCTCTGGCGACGGCACCCTGTGCCTCATACTCCTTCTTCATGGATTCGATGGTGCTCACCAGCTCATCCGTGGCTTTGCTGCTGTAAAGGGAAAGAATATGTTCATCGTCCATTGCCTGATAGAGCATGACGAGATTCAGTTCATCTTTGTATGACCATACAGAATAGGTCAGCAGCGGATTTCCATCCGGGTCCTCCAAAAGGAAGCCGTCAATGATATCCTTGCCGAAATTCTGCAGTTCCATATCGGCATACCAGCCATTAAAGACATCGTCCTTGGCCAGTTCGGTATGCGCCACCTGGCAGGCACACCAGAAACGATATACCTCCACAGGATCATCCGCACCGATCTTCTGCATGATGAAGGACTGCAGGTGTCCCTTGTTCTCCATCTCACGGCATTCAATCTCGCGGTAGCTGCCCGGCACCAGTGTGAAGCCGAGTTCATTTACCTTCTGCAGCCAACCGAGATATACCGGGTCAACATCGGTTCGTTCTGAAGAAATGAGGAAGCCGCCGTCTTTTACGCATCCGCAGACAGCGCGTGCAAAAGGATCGATGTTCTCAGAGAAATCATTGGCTTCCTTCTTCAGCAGCTGATACTGCTGCATGACACTGTCCAGATCACAGTTTTCCTGCAGCATACGCATACAGACAACCGTATCGTACTGCTTGCCCTCGAGTTCCCTGATATCTGCATGAATAAAGCTGATATTGGTAAGTCCCAGACGCTTTGCCAGTTCCGATGCCGCCTTGATGGCGCTGGCACTGCGGTCTACCGCGGTGATCTGGGCATCCGGCAGAGCCTCTGCCAGGAAACAGGTCATGACGCCGCATTCACAGCCGATATCCAGAATGTCGCGGCCGAGTGCATCATGGTTATCCATGATCCAGTTGCAAAGCTGGCGGTAGGCATCGCCCTGATAGCCGCCGTTAAAAATCAGCGCTCCATCCAGAGATGCATTCTTCATCTCGTAAAATTCCGCAAGGTAGTTCTCATTGCTGCCGCTCTCACGGATTTTGCGGTAAAGATCGGACAGCATGCCGCGTCCGACTGTCTCTCCGAACTTCTTTTCATACTGAAAATAAAGTCCTTTGCTCTCTCCCGGAGGATTGATGCCGATTTTGTCCAGATAATCCTGACCGATATCTCTCTTTGCTTTCATTTTATTTCTCCTTTTATTTTAATCGTAATCAAAACGGACACGCAGTCTGCCGCCTTCAAAATCCCATCCGGTGAGTCTGCGGCGGCTGACCTTATCCGGCAGTTTGAAACGGCGTGTCTCATTTCTTACCGCGAGAACAAGGTCTTCTCCCTTCTTCTCAAGCCGGATCTCGTCCTTTTGTGCGTATGGAAGCCGTATCACCATAATTCTCGTTCCATGCTCTTCTTCCATGGTGAAAGCCGGCTCCTTGCTGAATACCTGCGACGGGTCCGTATCGCCGTACATCTGCTCAGCTGCCGAGGAGAGCATGTCAATGCCGCTCAGCTCGCTGCTCTGCAGCCCGAGCCGGAAAACTTTGCAGCTGCCGAAGCTCTCATCTGCCAGCTTAAGGCCTTCCTCCTGCATCCTTGCCCATCCTTCGAAATAGCCTTTCATCGCTTCTTCCGGATAAATTTTATTGACATATACGGCGTCTGCGCCGAAATCAAATTCATTGATCCATGTATAATTGCGCCTTGCCTCGTCCAGAACAATCCGTTCCGGTGTCATGACAATACGCATGCTTGTCACGTCGCGGTCGCGCAGGATCTGCTGCAGGCGGTCAAGCCGCTTTACGAGTCCGTCAAACTCGGTAAATACCTGATCCCGCGGTTTCGGGACGCTGGTCCGCCTCTGTATCAGTCCGCCGAATGTATTGTTCATACTGCGGACGCTCGGAAGCAGTTTATCGTCGATCACACTGAGCCGTTCCGGATAGCGAAGAAGCGAAAGTGTCTCTCCGGTCGGGGCACAGTCTACCATAATTACATCATACCTATTGCTGTCATACGCGTCAAGAATCCGCAGAAGCGAAAAAAGTTCGTTCAGTCCCGGAAACATCAGCGCTTCGTCCGCTTCCAGCGTTCCGTTCGCTTTTTCGGAAATGATCTCTTTAATATAGTCACGCAGATTGCCCCACGCCTTCTCGCTTTCTTCGATCGGATCGATCTCCAGCGCATCCAGGTTGTCTGCTACGTGCACCGGCTGTCCTCCGATGCGCATGTTCAGTGAATCGCCGAGACTGTGGGCCTGATCGGTGCTCATCATCAGAACTTTTTTGCCGGATCTGGCTATTTTCACGCCGGTCGCCGCTGTAATGCTTGTCTTGCCGACACCGCCTTTGCCGGTGTAGATCAGAATTCTCATTTTATTTTCCATCCTTTCCGGCTTCGGCTGTTTCATCCTGTCCATCTGCCTTTTTGCTGAATTGTATACGAAGGAACCCGTCTGCGACATCCCAGCCGTCAATCTGCGCTCCGGTCAGTGTATTCGGAAGCGGAATGCAGCGGTTGAAATTATTGACCTTGATATTGACATCCATTTCGTGCTGATATACGGTCACGTCTTCTTTGGCGGCGCCCGGCAGGCGGATTGTCAGGCTCCAGCCGCCGTCACAGGCTTCGTATATTTCGTTGTCCGTATGCACCCGTACATTCAGAATGTCCTTGTCGCCCAGCACGTCATCGCACAGATGCTGAATGGCTGCACGGCCGCGGACCTCATGCGGATACCAGGCAATTCTGGTGATCGGAATGCCTGCAAAAACACTCTCGAGCTCACGGATATACTTTTTCTGTATACTGCCCCAGTGATTCATGAAGTCACTGCCGGCATCATCCGGCAGAATCCGATTGATAAAAACGCCGTCTACCTGATAATGATACAGATTCAGATACATATAGCTGCGCTTCGTCTCGTCGACTACCATTTTTTCCGGTGTACAGACAAGGCGCACGCTGGATACATCGGGATCTTTCAGGAGTTCCTGCAGCACTACAAGACTCCAGTGCATCTGCTCAATTTCATTCATGGCTTTGCGGTTCGGCAGCGTCACTTTGTATTTCGCCTTGGAAACCGGTGCCATCACACGCACCATCGTCTTGCCGACCGGATAGAACTTTTCCATATACCAGGAAAGCAGTTCCGGCAGCTTAAGGAGCGAAAGCGTTTCACCGGTCGGTGCGCAGTCAACTATGATCAGATCATATTCTCCGCTGTTGTAAATGTCCCGTATTTTCAGCAGTGAAAAAAGATTTTCAAAGCCGGGGATGATCATTTCATCATCCAGGTTATCAAGTGCCAGTCCGCTGCTGCCGAAAAGGTTGCGCATGGCTTTGCTGATATTCGGGTAGTTCTCGCGTACCAGCTGGTCCGGGTCCAATTCCAGAAGATAAAGATTATCTCCCGCCGGCACCGCATTTCCGCCGACTTCCGTTTCAAATATATCACCGAGGTTCGGTGCCATATCGGCGCTGACCAGCAGCGTCTTCTTTCCTTCAGAGGCAGCACGCACGGCATGAGCAGCCGCGATGCTTGTCTTACCGACCCCGCCTTTGCCGGTAAAGATAATTATTCTGCCCATCCTATCTCCTCCAGTCTTACTTTACGCAATTTATGCGATTACAGATTTCTCTTTCTTATTCTCTTGCTTTGCGATAACAGATTGCCCTGTGCTGCGCACCTGTGCAATCTTTTACTGCATGCTCATGTCGGGTTTTTCACAACCTTTGCGATTACAGATTGCTTCGTGCTTCGCACTCTCGCAATCGTAATCATCGCCATTTTTTGCAATTGAGATTGCTTGTGCTGCGCACCTGCGCAATCTCAATACTCACAGTTTTTGCGATTACAGATTGCTCTGTGCTTCGCACTCTCGCAATCTGCCCCTCCATTCGCATTCCGCGGGGCCCCTCCCCCGCTGCATGCTCATGTCGGGTTTTTCACAGTTTTTGCGATTACAGATTGCTCCGTGCTTCGCACTTACGCAATCTCAATTCTTATAGTTTTTGACGATTACAGATTGCTCCGTGCTTCGCACCTGCGCAATCTTTTACTCCATGCTCATGTCTGTTTTTTCACAATTTCTGCGATTACAGATTGCTTCGTGCTTCGCACTCTCGCAATCTTTTACTCCATGCTCATGTCTGTTTTTTCACAATTTCTGCGATTACAGATTGCTTCGTGCTTCGCACTCTCGCAATCTGCCCCTCCATTCGCATTCCGCGGGGCCCCTCCCCCGCTGCATGCTCATGTCGGGGCGTGTCAGCAATGCCAGCTCCTTCGCCCGTGCAAGCACGGCTCAGGAGTTGGCGTTGCTGACATTGTAATCGCAAATCGCAAAATGAGCCACATCAAAGGGGTCCTTGATGTGACTCATTATAGCGCATTTTAGTTCACGGTTAAACAGACAATCAACCCTGTCTGAAGGTTACGCCGATTTCTCCGTGAGGATAATGCCAATCCTTAACGATCTTTCCATGGGAAAGGACTCTGCATGTTCCGCACTCAAGACATCCAAGATGAGAGAATGTGAATTTTCCATCGATCTGCTTATAGCATTCACCAGGACATGCATAGAGAAGTTTCTGAATTTCTTCCTGGTCCTTATAGTCGAGATCAACGTCGATATGGGAGTTCACTTCATCGGTATGGAATACATCAAGTCCTAATTTATCATCAACACTCATTTTACTCATATCAGAACGCCTCCAGTATTGTTGTGATCAGATCAACAAGTTCTCTAGCGCTGGTTCTCTTAGCGAGGTTATCCAGCATCTCCATGATCAGGCCTTCACTTGGCTTACCGGATACGGTGAAGAGCTTGCGTGCATCTTCATCAGCCATCTCAGGCAGATCCTTGAAGATCTCTCTGCGGGAAAGAATTGTCGGGAATCCCTTGAATTCCTTCATATCCTGCATTACGAAGCTTTCCTTCAGCATGATATCATAGCTTGAAAGTGTATCCTTGGTGTATGCACCGTATACATCTCTTGCCTTGATAATAGCCTCAGCAGCCAGACGTCCGGATTCAATTGCGAAATCCATACCACGTACGGTGAAACCAAGGTTGATGCAGAATCCTGCAGCATCACCGCAGATGATAACGCCGTCTCTGTAAAGCTCCGGTGTCATATGAATACCGTCTTCCGGTACAAGATGTCCGGAATACTCGATTGTCTTGCCGCCTTCAATGTAAGGAGCAATAGCCGGATGTTCCTTGAAATGATCCAGCATATGCGGAACAGACATGCCGGCATATCCGATATCACTCAGTGTAGCTACAACACCGATGGAAACGGTATCCTTGTTGGTGTAAAGGAATCCGCCGCCGAACTCATTGAGTGTAGGATCGCCGCAGGAGAGCCAGCATAAACCTTCGTTGCCCTTGAGACCGAAACGCTCGTTGATAACATCTTCACCGAGTTTGATTGTCTCTTTGGCACCGACTGCTACCTGCTCAGGTCTGAGTTCTTCCTTCATGCCGATCTGCTGTGCAAGCAGGGAGTTAACACCATCTGCCAGTACAACAACGTTAGCATAAAGCTCATCGCCGTCTGCTCTGATGCCGACAACAGCACCATCTTCAACGATCAGCTCGTCAACCAGGATACCGGTAATGAATTCTGCACCGGCTTCCTCAGCCTTTTCAGCGAGCCATTTATCAAATTTAGCACGGAGTACAGTGTAAGATGCCTCAGCCGGTTCTGCACTGAGTTTCTCTGAACTGTATCCGATGTCAAGTGATCCATCAGATGTCATGAGGGATACTCTCTCATGCTTAACTACTCTCTCAATAGGAGCTTCCTCAGCAAAGTTAGGAATGATCTTTTCAAGACTGTGGCCGTAGAGACGTCCACCTGTCATGTTCTTGGCACCACAGTAATCGCCACGTTCTACAACGATGACATCTAAGCCTGCTCTGGCAAGAACAATAGCTGCAGAGCTTCCTGCAAGTCCGCCACCAACGACGATGACGTCGGCGTCAAGTTCTCTCTCGCTCATTTGTATCCTCCTTTGTTCAAATCAAATTGAGTCCTGTATTACTTCTGTCCCGCAACCAGGACGCAAGCACCGCACATTCTGCTTCTGTGGCTGATATCGTGCAGCCCTGTCTCTGCGAAGAGCAGCTCGAGATCACGTCTGTGAAGAAAGATCTCCGTAGACTTATATAGCCACATATATTCCCGTCTGTGCTTTCTACCACCACCGATCAACGGCATGATACAGCGGAAATATAACCGATAAAACGGCTGTACAAACCTGCTGTCCGGGACAAATGAATCTAAACAATATATATATCCGCCGGGTTTGACGACCCGTCTCATCTCACTGAGCACACGCCCGTAATCCGCCGTATTCCGAAGTCCGAACGAGATACAGGCTGCGCCGAAGCTGTTATCAGGATACGGCAGCTTCATCGCATTGCCCTGGGTAAAACGGATATTTCTCCTCGATCTTCTCCGCCTTGCAACGTCCAGCATGGCAGGGGAAAAATCAAGGCCGGTCACCTTGAGATCATGCCTTCTGGAGGCAATCTTCCAAGTGACATCCCCGGTTCCGCAGCAGACATCCAGAACATTCTCCCCTCTGGGAATGTCCTTTGCAATTCGATCAATCAGCATCTTCTTCCAGCTGTCCTGCAGTCCGAGACTTATACGTCTGTTCGCACTGTCATAGCCTTCTGAAATATTCTGAAAAACGCCGTATACGAGTTTTTCCTTTGAATGTTCAGCCATGTAAGACCTCCAGTATAAATCCCGCTGCAAATGCAGCTGTGTACGAAAGATTGATTATCAGATTTACGGATGCAATGCTGGTCATCTGCTCTATGCGGCCTTCCGGTTTCAGTTCGAGTGCAAGCAGTGTGCCGATTTTCTTCCTACCAGTTATGAAAACAAGCAGCGCGCTCACGAACCCGACCGGGCCCAGCAGGCCTGCCGGTAAAACCGAGGCCAGCGCAATCCACGTTATCAGAAATGCTCTGTAAAATGCCAGTGTCCTCTTTCTGCCCAGATAAGTCGGCAGCGTATGCCTTCCCGACTTTCTGTCCTTCTCGATATCGCATCCGTTGTTGCTCATCATGATCAGACCGATTCCGATGATCAGCGGAATACTGTAATAGAGAATTTCCCAGTGCAGCTGTGCATCCGCACAGGCCGCGATACCAAGAGGAATCAGACCGCCCATCACAAATCCGGAAACGAATTCTCCGATCGGCAGGTAGGAAACCGGCAGCGGACCGCCTGAATAAATAACGATCACCGCGACACCGATAATACCGATTATATACGGCACCAAACCATGTCCGATACAGGCCGCAAGGCCTGCCGCCGCTCCCGCCGCGATATAGCATAAACCCAGTATAAGAGCGCTTTTCGGATTGATGTGGCCGTAGATCAGAACCGCGTCTGTCTCCGCCACATTGTCTTCAGCCGTATCCGTGCCCTTTACGAAATCAAAATAGTCGTTAAGAGTATTCACCGCGCTCTGGAGAAGTATGCAGGCAAGCAGTAACATGACACCCTGTATCTTCGTCAGACCAAGGCCCTGCTGCCAGCAGTAGAAATCTCCAAATAAGGCAGGACAGACCGAAGCAGCCCATGTATGAGGCGCCGCAAGCTCTAACGCGAGCTTCGGTGTTAGTCTCCTGTAATCCTCAGACTGCATCAAGTAAATCCAACATCTTTCTGATTGGTTTCACAGATTCGTCTCTATCTAAAGTATCAAGCAGATGGTTGGCTTTAAGTGCATATCTGTGGATTTCCGCCACAGTCTCACTCGTCCCCCCATAGAACTGTACGTACTGCTCCATCTGCCTGATCTCACTTTCATCAAGACGTCTGTCTGCATTCTCTCTCATGATCGGAAGAAGTGCTTCACGCCCTTCCGGTGACTTCATCGCCATCAGGACAGGCATTGTATAAATGCCGTCATGAAAATCCTTGTGTGTCTCTTTGCCCTCTCTGGCCTCGCTCGACGTAAAATCAAGCAGGTCATCGCGGAACTGAAACATGATTCCGATATAGTCTCCGAGCTGATCCATCTTCCGGACAATGTCTTCGGAACAGCCGGACTCTGTCGCGCCGAGTCGGCAGGTCGCTCTGAAAAGAGCTCCCGTCTTCCCGCGGATATTCCGGATGTAATCGTCGACAGTGACACCGGCATTATACCGGCATACTGACTGTCCGATCTCACCGATGCACATCTCTTCGATCGCTTTGGAAAGAATGGCTGCTGCATTGACAAGTTTCTCTTTCGCTTCCCAGTAGTTGATCCGTGCGATCAGGAAATCGCCGGCATAAACGGCGGCATCCTTACCGTATTTCCCCTGCATGGAAGGTTTTCCGCGCCTGTACGGTGCATCATCAATGATGTCATCATGTACAAGCGATGCAAGGTGTGTCAGTTCAACCATTGCCGCTATGGTGCAGAGCCGCTCAAACCGTTCTTCGAAGTAAGGTCCGAGGGCACCGCAGGACAGCAGCAATCTGGGGCGAACCATTTTTCCGGATGAACCAAGCAGATCGTCCAGCACGGCACCCGTCCTTGTACCGGCGTAATTGTTTTCAGCGATTTTGCAAATATAATATTTTACCCGTTCCATCGCTGACTCAGCCGTTACAGCGCAGGACATCATCCGTTCTGACATAATTCTTATCTCCAGTCCATCTTTGATATTTTATAAGCAGTATGACCTGCCTTTCTATTATTTAAGTCCTCTCTTCTCAGCGATGATCGTAGCTGTATGCTTAACCTGGATATTATCCATATCACGGGCATCGAGACCGCCTCTGATCTGCATCATGCAGCCTGGGCAGTCGACAGCGACAACATCCGGAGCGACATCCTTGATATTGTTGATCTTGTTCTCAAGGATAGGAGCGGAAATCTCAGGATACAGAACACTGTAGGAACCGCCGAAACCGCAGCACTGATCGTGATCATGCATCTCAACGAATTCAACACCGTTTGTATGCTTGAGGAGCTCTCTCTGCTCTTCTGTTACTCTCAGGCTTCTGCACAGATGGCAGCTGTCGTGATAGGTAACCTTAACCGGCTTGTCATCACCGGCATCAACACATCCGCCGAGGTCATAGAACAGCTTGCAGAAATCGAATGTCTTGTTGGCAATCTCATCTGCTCTCTTACGCATATCTGTGCCTTCCTCGAAGTATGTCGGATACTGACGGATCTGATGCGTACAGGATGGGCATGCAGATACGACATAGTCATACTTCTCTGCGTTCATGCCTTCGATATTGATCTCAGCTTCTTTAGCTGCATTCTCAACATCACCCATATTAGCAGCCGGGCAGCCGCAGCATGCCTGACCCATCGGCATATCAACAACATAGCCGATTGAGTTGAGATCGAGGATAACATCTCTTGCAAGATCTGTGTATACGAAATCAAGCAGGCAGCCTGTGAACAGTGCAATTGTTCCCTTAGGATTCTCTACCTTCTGCTGAATTGTCGGGAAGATATCACGGAACGGAACTTCTGCGATGCTCGGGAAGCTTCTGCCTTCGGTAAGTCCGGAAAGGAACATCGGCAGATGACGGATCATCGGTGTACCCTTCGTGAACGGTCCCTGTGCTGCTGCAGCGATACGAAGCATTGAATGGAACAGCTTACGATCAGATACAGCATCGAGAGCAAATTTCTTGATGTGATCCGGATGCTCTTTCGCATCTTTCTCACGGAGTTTCATGATCATCTGCGGAATGTGGAGACCGCCGCCGCAGACCTCATTGCATCGGCCGCACTGCAGGCAGATATTCTGGATATCATTTGCACGCTCTTCTGATACGAGGAAGTGTGTAAGCAGTGTACCGATACCGCCGGTGTAAACCTTGGAACCGAATACATGACCGCCGACGAGTGCGAATGCAGGACAGACATCCAGGCAGGCACCGCATCTGATACAGTTGAAGATCTCTCTGAAATCAGGATCTGCAAGGATTGCACGGCGTCCCGGATCATCCAGGATGATGACATCGAAATCCTTGGCAGCCTTGGTATCAGCGTCCTTATCGGTTACAACCTGTGTTGCACCGGTATACATGGAAATGTAAGCTGTGATTCTCTGGCCTGTGCCGTTACGAGGCAGCGCCTTGAAGATCCAGCGTGCATCGGAGAACGAATTTACGAATTTCTCAATACCGAAGATGTACATATGTCTCTTCGGAAGTGTACCAACCATACGGCCATTGCCTTCATTGGTCATGGTGAACAGTGTACCTGTCTCAGCAACTGCAACGTTGGCACCGGAAACACCCATGTCTGCATGAATAAATCTGTCTCTCATGACCTTACGGGCTGTCTTGACCTCTTCGGAAATGATCGGTGCATTCTCAACCTTGGTATAATCTGTAAAGAGCTCTGCAACCTCTTCCTTGTTCAGATGGAGTGCAGGCATAACCATGTGGACTGGTGTATTGCCTTCGAGGGCAATGATGAACTCACCAAGGTCTGTCTCCTGAACGAGTACACCATCGTCAGAAAGAACCTTGTTAAAATGAAGCTCCTCGGAACACATGGATTTGGATTTTACAATACTCTTGATATTGTTATCCTTGACAATACCGCGAATATATTCCATGGCCTCATCAGTGCTATGTGCAACAAATACCTTGCCGCCTCTTGCGGTGCAGTTCTTGGTGAACTTCTCGATCATCTCGTCTACATGATCTGCTGCATAGGATTTAACTTCTTTGATCTTCTCCTGTGTAGCCTTGAAGTCGACACCGACATATGCTTTCTCTCTCTTGGCCGGGTATGTCTTACAGAATGTACCTAATGTTCTTGAAAGAGTGGCATTGTCCAATGCGGCACGAATTTCCTGTTTTAATTCTTCACTTGACATTATATTCCCTCCTTCTCAATCATTCATCATCCACAACAATTGCTGTGAGTGTGAGCGGACCGTGTACACCTACCGTGCTGACGCACTCGATATCGGCTGTACGGCTAGGACCGCTGATAAAGCCTACGAAGTCAGGGATCTGCGGAAGGCCGCTGAGAAGGTCAAACATATCATCATAAGTAGGAACAATGGTCGAACCCTTTACAACGCCGAAATAACGTTCTGCCATTGTCGCAACGACTCTCTCATCAATATTGTCTCTTCCCTGTACCATAGTACCGAGTTCCGCAATTCCGTACTGGTTCTCGGTAATACCGCCCTTGACTGTCTCAGCATGCAGACGGATATGATCCGTATAAACTGTAATGCCTGCAGCTTTCAGAGCATCGACTACGCCCGCTTCCTTGAAAAGCGGAGTTTCAACGACTGTTGTGTCCTTGATACCTGCCTTTGTTAATACATCAGCAAGTGTCTTACCAAGATCTGCCTTGGATGTACGAACACAGCTTCCGTCTACGCTTTCAAGATTCTTCTTGAAGCTTTCATACAACTCATCAGTGATTTTATTCATTGTTACGCCCCTTTCTGACGAATTTTTAGCGTCGTACTACAATGTTCATTATAGTGAAATTTAACATGTTAGTCAATTCTAACAGTTCGTGCATTATACAATATTCACCTAAAAGCGGGGGTTTGGGGTGAAAAATTGAATATTTTTCATATGATTCGACGGATTATTGTTAAATATTTATCATTTCCATTGTGCAATTGATTATTTGATTGATTCATGTACACTGATCTGCTATGATAAGGCTGTATCACAAAAAATTCAATAAAAAGGCGGTAATATTATGGAAGATATTAATATGGATATTCTGGATCCGAATCCGGATGGCAAGCAGGAAGGCGGTAAGAGCATCCTTCGCGAGGCTATGGAAGACAAGCTGAACAAGACAGAGATCAAGCTGACCGGCAATATGTGCATCGATGACGAGAGAAATATCGTCTGGTCGAAAGCTGCCGGCCCGAAGAACGAAGATGTCTATGTATTATGGCTGATGACCAGCCCGGAAGCTGAGGAGCTCAAGGACAAGGTCAGCAAATGGGAGCAGTTCGTCGTAATTTCCGCACAGGGACAGAAACTCGGCACGGCGCGCGAATATTTCCTGACAAAATAATGTCAAACACGCAATTGTTTTTTATTTAAAACAATTTTAAACAGCAGTGATAATTGTCTGATAACATCGACATCACTGCTGTTTTTTATATTCAAATATGTCTGCTGACTATCTTCGTGACAGCCAGCCTCTTGTCTCCGGATATTTTTTCGTAATATTTCATACGTTCTTCTGCCTCTTCCGGGCTGCGGATGCTCGTCAGCACGTAGTATATCACGCTGAGGGATTCAATCATGGACATCCGCGTGTCGGTGTAAGGCTGCGTCCGCAGGATCCGGGCCCGCGTTTCATCGTAGCCGTCCAGATACTGCTGCCGCATCTGCTCCGCCTCATCAAAACGTTCCAGGCGAACCAGACTCTCCGCCGCATAGATACAGACCGGCAGAATATAGCTTTCGCAGCCGTGCCGGAAAAGCTCCGGTATTTTTTCAGAAAAAGCCATGCACTGCTGTCCGTATCGGGCGATCAGTTCATCATCGTTTCTGTACAAAAAGGTAAAGGTCATATACATGGCCGCATGATTCCGGACTACATAGGAGACGGCATGCAGAAATTCCATGCGGATCTCCGTCTCCGACAGTTCAAACATCTCATCGATCAGGCTGTCCGACATGCGGATATAATCGCAGAGCCTCTTCTTTTTCGCGCCGGCGCGCATTTTATCATCTTTTACCGTGATCAGAAAGCTGCTGTAGAATTTGCGGTGCTGAATCAGCATATTATACAGCCGGTCGGCATCATAGGTCAGCGTATTCCGATCAAATTCAGCGAGTTTTTCCCTGGCGCCCGGCAGTCCGCGCACCGCGAGGCTGTCGATTCTCCGGAAATATCCCCAGGCATACATCAGCTTTTCGGAAACCGCAGAATCCGGTGTCAGTTTTCTGTTATCTGCATCATCGTACATTTACTTTCTCCTGTCCGCCGTCTTTGCGGCCCGTATTTTCCCCGCCAGACCATAAATCAGATACATCCCCAGGATGCAGATGCATACAAGGCCGTATAAGGCAGGTATGTAAAAAGTTTCTCCGAATGTATTCCATAAAGTCTCCAGCGGCGTGCCCGGGACCGGCTGCATGACGAAGAAATAATTGGTGTTTTCCGCGCGGTCAAACAGATAGACCGGCACGAAAGCCGCCGCGGTAAACGCCATGCTTTTCCATGCATTGCGCACACGCGGCAAGACCGTTCCGTCCTCCAATAAAAGCAGCGGAAAGAGCAGCTGCAGAAAATGCCATGCATAAGAATGCAGTGACAGAAAATTCCAAAAAGGATACCGCGTCCAGTCCGGAAAAAGCAGCGCCGCTGCCGCCGCCGGCAGAAGGAGGACCGCCGCAATCTCTCCCAGTGCCGCTCTCCTTTTCCCATGGCTAAGCGCCGCTGCCGGATACAGATAGATCGACAGGCTGCAGAAATGAAGCGGCAGCCAGTACAGCAGATTTTCCCCGCTTATACCGAGAAACAGCAGTTTGACACCTTCCATAACAGGCAGCAGAAACGCCGTGACTGTGCACATCCGGTTTTGCTGTTTTCTGTTCATTCTGCCGTACATATGCAGGCACAGCACCGTAAGTGCCGCAAGAGACGCCAGTATCGCAAGATGTTCTGCGGAAAACAGCGCATAGCCGGCATCATCCGGCAGTTCCCCGCCAGTATCCCAGAAAAGCGCCGCTGCCCTGCTCATGGCTCCGCCTCTCCTGCTCTGTAGAGCACAAAGCCATCGCCGCGGCTTACTACCCGCAGTCCTTTGCAGAATTCATCGATAGCATGCCTTGGAAACTGCGTATTATCGCGCTCCTTTCCGGCAGCAAGATAATACGTTCCCTCCTCCAGTGAACCGCGCAGCACCTCCTCCGGCGTCTCGGTACCGGTATTGCCCAGCAGAAACATATCCAGATTTTTATGATAGATATCGTATTCCATCAGATACAGCTGTGCCCGGTTGTCCAGAATAATGATATCGGAGCCATCCGCCAGTGCTTTCTCGATAATGCCGTGTACATAATCGATATCCTTTTTCTGCTCCGACGTTGCAAAAATGCCCTCCAGATGCCGGTAATGCAGCACGATATTGCCGTTTTGGCGATAAGAGAAGGGTACCGCGGCCAGCAGATAAAACAGTGCGCATGCAAGGCAGCACAGGCTGACAGCTCTGGTCCACGGCGCACTGCCTCTCATCAGTTTACAGACAAGCTGGTTCAGGCAAACCGCTGCCGCCGGCAGCGCCGGTGAAAACGTCGTACATAAATGATATCCGTTGGCCAGCGGATACAGATTGATCATGCCGGCCGTCACATACAGGGCCAGAATCAGCATGCGTCTGTCGCGCCGCCGCAATGCAATCACATAGGCAATGGCCAGACAAAGCGGCAGGGCGATGCCGCGCATCGCCGCTTCTGCTGAATCCTGCAGGTAGTCCAGATAAGAATATTTCGCCGTAAAGCTGCTGATGCCGCGCACGCACATATCCCAAAAATCATTCCAGATGCCGCAGGCAAACAGCCAGATCACCAGCGCCAGGCAGGGGATCAGACACCCCGCCATCCTTAAGACAAAGGCACGCCCGGCGCGGCCGCCCTTTGCCCGGCAGACCATGGCAGCAATAAAGCAGGACATGACGCATATGAAAACGCCGAAGGTCTGCTTGGCAAGAACCGCCAGTCCGGCAGGCAGGCCGCTCAGAATCCAGAAGCGCCTGCCCGGCACGCCGTCTCTTTCCAGTGCTGCCGTATCCAGATCAATCATACAGATCTCCAGAAACATCATCAGGCCGCTGTATTCAAAGAAAATATTTCCCTGAAACAGCAGTATCACGGCGATTCCGGGCAGAACGGCAAACCAGTGCGATGCGCCGAGCCGCACGGAGATCCGGTAAAGCACGGTGCCCGTACAGGCAAAAAGGACTGCTCCTGAGAGCCGCATCACCAGAAGATGCTGGCCGAATATCGTAAACAGCAGGCCGTTGATCATCGCGGCGAGCGGCGTCTGCAGCATGTTGAAATCCCGGTACGGCAGCATGCCTTTGGCCATACAGCTGCCAAACGTGTAGTTCCAGATCTCATCATAATTGCCGGCTGTCTGAAAGACGGCCGCTGCCGCCGCAGGTATCAGCAAAAAGAAAAATACCGCCAGCTGCGTCCATCTGCCTGTGCCGGTATTTTTCCCCTTCCGGTTTCTTTCTTCCATATTATACAAACATGATCTTGTCGCGTGTGATGTCCTTCAGCGTCTCGCATCCGGTCATCATCATCACGGTCTTCAGTTCATCCTTGATTTTTTCGGTATAAAGGCGGACGCCTTCGCTGCCGCCGCCGTGCGCCACAATCGCATATGGACGGCCGATCAGGACCGCATCGGCGCCCAGCGCCAGACATTTGAAGACATCGGCGCCGCTTCGGATACCGCCGTCCACGAAGATGCGGACATCGCCGCCGACGGTCGCGCGTATCTCTTCCAGCATCGAAGCCGGTGCAGGCATATCTTCCATGACACGGCCGCCGTGGCTGGACACCACAATGCCGTATACGCCGGCATCCGCGCAGCGCTTAGCCGAATCGCCTGTCATAATGCCTTTTACGATAAACGGCATCGCGGTCGATTCGACGATCTCGCGGATCTCACGTTCCGGCTTCGGATAAACCGGCTTGCCGAGCAGCTTCAGATTAATCAGGGATGCGGAATCGACATCCATGGCGAACGCCATCGCATCCACCTCTTCCAGCCTGCGGATGTGGTCAAATACCTTCTCCTGCTTCCACGGTTTCAGCGTCGCCACACCGACGCCGCCGGCATCCCGGATCACCGGCAGAGAAGACAGAAAATATTCATCGACCGGACCGTCGCCTGTGAAGGCGAAACCGCCGGCTTCCCGCGTTCCGTCCACTACCGCGCGGCTGTACTCCTCATCTGTCAGGGACCCTGTGAAATTCAGAGTCATGCCGCCGATCGGCGCCGCAAAAAACGGCACGTCAAACTTCCGGCCGAAAAGCTCTATAGAAGTATCATTTTCATACGGCTCATGGATGACATCCATGCGGACCTTGATCTTTTCCAGATATTCACGGCAGATCGTGAAGGCACGGCCGCTGCCGACGCCGCCTACACCTGGTACCTGTCCCTTGCACGCGATGCCGTTGCATTCCGGGCAGACCTTGCATCTCGGCAGCATATTCTTCCTTGCATTATCGAGCACTTCCTGATACGTCATTTCTTTTCTCCTTATCTTCAAGATACATATTTCTGTTTAAAATCACCCATTCCGGGTTCTGCTCCTGCCACTTCCGGATGCTCTTCATCAGCTCCGTCGAGCGCAGATAGCCGCCCGATGCGTAAATGCCCATCAGCACAGCCTCCACACCGTTGGCGTTGGATTTCCGGATCAGCGTACCGCCGAAATATTCATAAAAAACCGCCACAATCTGCATCATGTCATGTCCGCGGCAGACATACCATGGATTCGGCCGTTTTTCCCGCACTGCCCTGACGCAAAGCATCAGATTGCTGCGGTCCGGCGGGTTCTGCGATCTTTCCAGCAGATCCTCCAGATAATTTTCATACGCAAAGTTATAATTTTCATCGAAATACCGGTAGATGCGGTCGGGACGATACTGCCCGGATTCGCGGTTATTTCTCTCCCCGACATCCGGAAATTTCATGCAGAAGCTCTCCCGCGCATTCACCATCCGCAGGCATCCTATTCCCGCTCCGATATCCCGCATGCACTGATACAGCGATCTGCGGCGCTGTTTCTCGAAACTGGCTATCCTGTCCGCATTGCCGAACATGGATTCAAACTGCTTATAGGCGCCGGATGAGAGAAGCATGGTCTCAATATCCGTCGTATCCGTATAAAACAGATTGTCGATCTTCTCCATCTGTCCGAGAATTCTGTCATAATCACTGTCCACAATGGCGATCACACCGCGAATGCCGGCCTTGTTGACCCGGGAAATTCCCTCGAGCACCGCTTCCTTGCCGCTCATCGGCACTATATGCGCCCGGTTTTTGCTGATCATGCTCTTGTAAAAAGAATTGTCCGAATCGCCTTCCACCAGCAGAAAAGTCCCGCGGCTGTCCTTCTGCCGGGCCATTCTGATCATCGCCGTCACACGTTTCGGCGACTGCATCATCATGGCAGAACCGGATATACTGCGGTTATCCATTCTTGACATCCTGCAGATCCACGAGAAGATCGATATGGTCGCTGACAATGTCCGGCGAATGCGTTGCGACAACTGCCTGCAGATTGCGCAGACGGCAGATTCCGTCCAGTTCGTCGATAAATTTCTGCTGCCATGCCACATGCAGCGAGATCTCCGGCTCGTCGATCAGGACAAGCGACCCCGGTTCCACTTCAAATATCAGCTCATAAAAGAGAATGAAGTTGTTCTTCTCGCCCGAACTGAGCTTGCTGAGCGGAATCCTGCGCCCGCTGTCTGTCGACACGAAATACGCACCGACTTCCTGATTGAAATGCAGCTCCTTATCGCTGTATCCGCTCTCGACGTTGATAATCTCGCGAAGCAGCGTCAGCTTCTCTGCCAGCTTGCTGTACACGCTGATTTTCTCTCTGCTGTCATGGATGAAATTGCAGAGAAAAATCTTCGTCTCCCGGCTGAAATCCTGATTCTCCGGTACGTCGAAATGCGCAACCTCCGTGTCGGAAATCACGCCGAGCTGACTGAGCGCCCCGCGGCGGCTGTCCAGCTCTTTCAGCTCCCTGACCAGCTGCTCCGTGGAAGGGAGCCCGTCTTCCCCGCCGCTGCTGAAAATGTCCTTCAGCACTCTCTGCGGAAATGTCCGGTCGAGCTGCTGGGAAACCTGTGCATACTCTGTCCCGGCCGCCCGGATCGCTTGGCTGATGTCGTCCTGGTACTTCACGACGCGGGATACCGTCTTGTTCGTCAGCTTGCTGATCACCGTGTAATACAGGCGGTTCGCCTCGATAAAGCAGACGCTTGTATTGGCATCGATAATGCTGAGCTGATCCTCCGCGCCGCGTACGGATACCAGATCGTTGATCGAATCTCTCTCCTCGCTGCCGTTAATGCCGGTAACCGCACCCTTTACGCGGTCAAACGGATGCGTGGTAAAAACGAGTTCAACCGGATATTTCTGATCATTGATCATATAATACATCCCCGGTTCCATCTCCTCATTCCGGAAGAGACGGCTCCGCAGCGGATTTCTGCGCATCTCGCTGATGGTATCCGCTATACTGTAATAGATGTCATTTTTACAGATCGAAAGACTGCTGACTGTCAGTTCCTGCTCCTCGCCGCTGCCGGATATGTATCGGCACCGGTTGCTGTTTTCATCGAAAAAGATCGTAAAACGTCTGAATGGCACCGCATCCAGGAAATCAATATCCTGCTTCAGCGCGGCATGTATCATACCCAGCACCGTTGTCTTTCCCATACCGTTCGGGGCATCCAGGATGGTAATATTCTTATCTGTAAGAATCTGCAGTTCGTACGAGTAAGAGCCGAAAAGCTCTTCCACGGATACTTTGGATATTTTCATACTGCTTCCTCCTTCTGTCAGATAATACCTTTCTTTTTCTAATAATACCACGAACTTTGCAGGAATCCTATATAAAAGAGCGGACAGGCTGCCCCGTCCGCTCACATGTCTTTATTCTGAAAATCCAATACTGATATCGCCGGCCGACAGATCCGCGAAGATCAGACTGCTGCCGCCCTGATACTGATATTCCGATTCATACAGATCGCCGTCAATTTCCACATCGCCGGCAGAAGTGCTGACATCAAAGGAATAATCGCTCCTGCCGCCTTTCAGATCCATCGTCACATCCCCGGCACTGCTGTCAATTCTGCAGCTGCCGACAGTGCATTCACTGAGTGCGCAGTCGCCGGCGGAAAAATCACATTCCGCATCGCCGAGGCTGCACTGGTCTGCCGAGAAATCTCCTGCGTCCAGACTCACCGATGTCTTCTCTGCTGTGACCTTTTCCATATACAGATCGCCGGCCTGGCCGCTTACCGTAATCCGGTCCGTTTTCATATCCTCCGGCACCGTGATCTCCAGAGAAGAAGGACCGCCGCCCAGCCAGAAGAAACCATCTGCATGATTTTTCTGCGTTATCTTCAGAATGCCGTTTTCCACTTTCATCTCCGGTATCTCCGATTCTCTGCCGCAGCGGTATGTGCAGGAAAAGCTGTCTCCCTGCACAATGCTCACATCCATTGCCGTGACATCGGCCTCTATGCCGGAGGCAGTATCAAATGTCTGCGTGTTTACATATTTCTGCTCGCCGCTCTGCCCTTTAAAACGCCCTCCAAAATTCCCGGTATGGGCCCGGATGCCGATCACGGCGCAGACAATAACGGCCAGCGCGAGAAGCAGTTCATACGTCTTTTTCTTCATGATGACTGCCTCCCTCCGGAATCCTCTTTACGGAAGACTATTTCGAGGATACCCCTTGCGGCCGCCGCAATCGGCCAGATCAGCCAGGAAATATCCCAGCGGAAAGTCAGGAAACTGATGCAGAAATACAGACAGGTTATCGTACTCCAGTAAACAGACAGCACTTTCTGCCCTGTCGGCGTATAGCACTTTGCATCTACCTCGCTGCCTCTGGCCGCATTGCCCAGCAGACGGTCATAGGCTCCCTGCCGCATCCCGGCCATGATGAAAAGCATGACGGCCAGACCGACCATAAGAAACAGCGATGCCTGTGCGATATGCGCAAACCTGCCTTCGACAACCGCTGCCGGCACACAGCACAGCACGCAGAGCATCACGCCGACGGCGATATAGACCGCATACTGCGTATGAAAGTTATGTTTTTCATCCTTGATATATTCCGCCGTGCCGAAATCAAGCTGCAGTTTTTCTTTATTGATAAATCCCCAGTCGCCAAGCTGCATGCCGCCGAAGACGATGCAGCCGACGCCGATGCCCAGTGTGACGAAGAAGGCGATGATCGCCATCCTCTCATTCTGATTAAAAATCAGATAAGCTGCCGAGGCGCAGATCACCAGCATCACGCCCACGCCGATCATCACGGAGCTGTGAATCACCGCATTCATGTAATCTCTGACATCCTGCAGCGTAAGCGGGCGAGCATCGGATGCGGCTTCATTTCTGATCGCGACCTGCTTGTCAATGCCCAGACTTTCCGCCAGTTCCTCGAGATTGCCGAATTCGGAAATCACAATGCCGGCCGCCTCGTTGTCGCTCTTTCCCTCAGCCCGCAGCTCATTGTATTTATCCTCCATCATCTGCCCAAGTTCATTCTTGGCTTTCATGACCTGCTCTGTGTGAGGGAGATTCATAAACATATTATCCAGGTAACTTCTTATTGTATCCATATTCCCCTCCTGGTTTATGCTTCCTCGTTGATAAAACGGCTGATGACATCCTTTGTCAGATTCCACTCGGCGCATTTTTCCCGGTAATACACGCGTCCCTTCTCTGTAATCCGGTAATACGTCCGCTTCTTTCCGCCGGAGGCCTCTGCCTCCTGGTTAAAGGATTCGATATATCCGTTGTTCTCCATTCTTCTGAACGCCGAATACAATGTCGTCTCTTTTATAATGTACTTTTCCTCGGAAATTGTCCTGATCTTCCTTGAGATCTCATACCCATAGGACGGTTCCTGCAGAAGCAGATATAAAATAATCGTATCATTGTATCCTCGAATCACATCGCTGCTGATTCCAGACACCGCACATCTCCTTTCCTTCGACTGTCGTATTACGACTGTCGTACTACTTCTGTCGTATATATAGTAGCACGGCAGCCGCAGCAGTGCAACAGGTCATATGTTAATTCTATGTGTACCTGCAGAAATACAATTTCAGGCATAGAAAAAAAGGCTCCTGTGCGCAATTCGCGCACAGAAGCCAATCTTCTGTCTTATTTACTGCGGATGGCAGATTACATCATGCCGCCCTGCTGCATAGCTGCTGCAGTTGCTGCCGGATCTGTCTTCTTGATCTCAGCAACTGCGGACTCTGTGGTAAGGAAGGTGGAAGCAACACTGGTTGCATTCTGCAGTGCACTTCTTGTAACCTTGGCAGGATCGATGATACCAGCTTTAACCATGTCGCAATACTCTTCATGAAGAGCATCGAAACCGGTTCCGACTTCGCTCTCACGAACCTTGTTGACAATAACAGCGCCTTCCAGACCAGCATTCTCAGCGATGTGGAACAGCGGAGCCTCGAGAGCCTTGAGAACAACCTTTGCACCGGTCTTCTCATCGCCTTCAAGTGTTGCAGCATACTCGGCAACCTTCTTGGAAGCGTGGATGTAAGCGGAACCGCCGCCGCTGATGATGCCCTCTTCTACAGCTGCTCTTGTTGCAGCAAGTGCATCTTCCATACGAAGCTTCTTCTCTTTCATCTCTGTCTCGGTAGCTGCACCTACGCGGACAACGCCAACGCCGCCGGCAAGTTTAGCCATTCTCTCATTGAGCTTCTCACGGTCGAAATCAGAAGTTGTCTCTTCTGCCTGTGTCTGGATCTGCTCGATTCTCGCCTTGATCGCTGCAGAATCGCCTGCACCGTCAACGATGATGGTGTTCTCTTTGTCGACCTTGACAGATTTAGCACGGCCGAGCATATCGATTGTGGTATCCTTGAGATCCTCACCGAGGTCTGTGGAAACAACCTGACCGCCTGTAAGGATAGCAACATCCTGAAGCATTGCTTTTCTTCTGTCGCCGTAGCCAGGAGCCTTGACAGCAACAACCTTGAAAGTACCTCTGAGGTCGTTCAGAACGATTGTGGTAAGTGCTTCGCCTTCCATGTCATCGCAGATGATGAGGAGCGGTGAACCTGTCTTCATGATGCTCTCAAGAATAGGAAGGATCTCCTGAACATTGGAAATCTTCTTATCGGTGATCAGCACATATGGGTTCTCAAGTGCAGCAACCTGCTTGTCCATATCGGTGCACATGTAAGCACTGAGGAAACCTCTGTCAAACTGCATACCTTCAACGATATCCAGCTCTGTGTTCATGGTCTTGGACTCTTCTACGGTAATAACACCCTTGCTGCCAACCTTCTCCATGGCATCGGCAACCATATTGCCGACTTCCGGATCACCAGCGGAAATGCCGGCTACCTTGGCGATCTGATCCTTGCCGTTGAGGGAGGAGCTCATTTCCTTGATTGCATCTACAGCGATGTCTGTAGCCTTCTGCATACCTCTTCTGAGGATGATCGGGTTAGCACCTGCTTCGAGGTTCTTCATACCTTCGTTGATCATAGCCTGTGCAAGAACGGTAGCGGTTGTGGTACCATCACCGGCTACATCATTGGTCTTTGTTGCTACTTCCTTGACTACCTGAGCGCCCATGTTTTCAAAAGGATCCTCAAGCTCGATGTCCTTCGCAATGGTAACACCATCGTTGGTGATCAGCGGAGTGCCGTATGTTCTGTCGAGAACAACATTTCTGCCCTTCGGTCCAAGGGTAACTCTTACTGTATTTGCAAGTTTATCTACACCGGCTTCGAGAGCCTTTCTAGCTTCTGTTCCGTATTTAATCTCTTTTGCCATCTCTGCATTCCTCCTGATTCAATAATTATTCTACTACAGCGAGAATATCGCTCTGCTTAACAATGATATATTTCTGATCTTCGAGCTTTACTTCTGTGCCCGCATATTTGGAATAGATAACCTTCTGGCCTTCCTTGACTTCCATCTTGACTTCCTTGCCGTCAACAACTCCGCCAGGACCTACAGCAACAACCTGTGCGTACTGCGGTTTTTCCTTGGCATCACCGGCAAGAATAATTCCGGATTTTGTCTTCTCTTCTGCTTCATACTGTTTTAATACAACTCTGTCACCTAATGGAACTAACTTCATAAAGTGTCATCCTCCTTATATTCATACTGTGTATTTTTCATTTTTCATTGCTAGCACTCACTTGAATGGAGTGCTAACTACATCAATGAGTATAATATAGTTTTTTCCATTATTGTGCAACCGTACAGGTCGTTAAAAAAATGATATTTTCTTGTGTTATCTCTTGTTATCTTTAATTATCTTCTGTTTTCTCGTTTTTTTATATTTTTGATACATTTTTCTCATATCTTCCTGCAGGGCATAAAAATACCCGGGCCTGCATGTTTCACTGCCATTCTGACAGGGAAACGTGCATGCTGCCCGGGTCCTGAATATTATTTTTTAATTTTGAAAGAACTCTTGAGCGGTACGATCCGGTTGATGACAATCGCATCCGGTTTTGAATCCTTGCTGTCGATGCAGAAATAACCGTTCCGTACGAACTGGAAGCTGTCGCCAGGGCCTGCCTTCGCAATCTCCGGCTCAATCAGGCTGTCATTCAGAACCGTCAGCGAATTCGGGTTTACGTTGACGCTGCCGTCTTCCTTGTTATAGACGCCCTTGCTCTCATCGACCAGATTCTCGTAGAGCCTTACCTGCGCCTTCACGGCGTGTCCTGCCTCTACCCAGTGAATGGTGCCTTTGACCTTGCGGCCGGTGAAGCCGGAACCGCTCTTCGTCTCCGGGTCATAGGTGCAGTGAACCACCGTAACTCTGCCCTCTTCATCCTTCTCGACGCTCACGCACTTTACAAAGTAAGCGTTCATCAGTCTTACCTCGTTGCCAGGGAAGAGGCGGAAATACTTCTTCGGCGGATTCTCCATGAAATCGTCTTCTTCAATATAAAGCTCACGGCCAAACGGTACCTTACGGCTTCCAAGCTCCGGATTCTCGACATTGTTCACGACATCCAGATACTCGATCTGTCCTTCCGGATAGTTGTCAATCACGAGCTTAAGCGGATGCAGAACGGCCATGATTCTAGGCTTTTTCATCTTCAGGTCCTCACGGACGCAGTAGTCCAGCATCGCATAATCAACTGAGCTGTTGCTCTTGGAAATGCCTACCATCTCCATGAACATACGGATGGATTCCGGTGTATAGCCGCGGCGGCGCAGTGCCGCAATCGTCACAAGACGCGGGTCATCCCATCCGTCAACCGTGCCGTTCTCCACCAGCTTCTTGATATAGCGCTTGCCGGTTACCACATTGGTCAGATAGAGCTTCGCGAACTCAATCTGTCTCGGCGGATGCGGATAATCAAGATTCTGCACTACCCAGTTGTAAAGCGGGCGGTGATCCTCAAATTCCAGTGTGCACAGGGAATGTGTCACGCCCTCGATGGCATCCTCGATCGGATGTGCAAAGTCGTACATCGGATAGATGCACCATTTATCGCCGGTGTTGTGATGCGTCATGCGGGCGATACGGTAGATAACCGGGTCACGCATGTTGATATTCGGCGATGCCATATCAATCTTCGCACGCAGCACCTTCGCACCATCCTCGAAACGGCCGTTCTTCATGTCCTCGAACAGCTGCAGGTTCTCTTCGATGCTGCGGTCACGGTACGGGCTGTTCTTGCCCGGTTCAGTCAGGGTGCCCCTGTACTCGCGGATCTGCTCGGCAGACAGATCATCGACATAAGCCAGTCCCTTGCGGATGAGCTTCACCGCATTCTCATACATCTGGTCAAAATAATTCGATGCGAAACGGATCTCACCGTCGAACTCGGCACCGAGCCAGCGCACATCCTCCACAATAGAATTCACGAATTCCGTCTTCTCCTTGGTCGGATTGGTATCGTCAAAACGAAGGTTGAATCTGCCGCCGTACTTCTTCGCGATTCCATAGTTCAGAAGAATGGATTTCGCGTGGCCGATATGAAGATATCCATTCGGCTCCGGCGGGAAACGGGTTACAATCTCCGTGTACTTCCCTTCTGCAAGATCCTTGTCGATCTCCGTCTCGATAAAATTCCTGGAAACGCTTTTTTCATTTTCTGCTGTCTCTGTCGTATGATCCTTTTCCATAGCTGATCCCCTCTGATGATTGTACAATATTCTAAAAAAGGCTTCCAGATTGTGGAAGCCTCATAAATAAAGAGCTGCTGATGAGAATTGAACTCATGACCCCATCCTTACCAAGGATGTGCTCTACCTCTGAGCCACAGCAGCGTTTATCAGTACGGCTACTAATATAGCATAGCTAAATTCGTTTTGTCAAGCATTAAAAATACGCTGCCGCACAATTTCATAGGCAAGAATGCCGGCCGCTACCGAAGCATTGAGCGATTCAATCTCACCCTTCATCGGAATCGATGCCGTCATGTCGCACTTCTCCCGCACAAGGCGGCTCACGCCCTTGCCTTCATTGCCGATGACGAGGCCGATCGGGCCGGTCAGATTCAGCTTATACATGGACTCTCCCGCCATGTCGGCGCAGACAAACCAGAGTCCGGCATCCTTGAGCTTATCGATGGTATCGCCTATATTCGTCACTTTGGCAACCGGCGTGTAATTGAGCGCACCGGCTGATGCTTTCGCAACCGTTGCCGTAAGACCGACGGCGCGGTGCTTCGGAATAATCACGCCGTGCGCACCGGCAATATTGGCTGTCCGGATCACCGCCCCCAGATTATGCGGGTCTTCTATCCCATCCAGTAAAATGATAAACGGGTCCTCTCCCGCGTCCTTCGCTTTCTGCAGGATATCCTCCACTTCGGCGTAGGCATAGGCGGCCGCCATCGCGATCACGCCCTGGTGATGATGCGTCTCCGAAATCTGGTCGAGGCGTTCCCGGGAAACAAAACTGACAATGGTGTCCTGCCGGCGTGCCTTGCGCAGAATCGTCTGCACAGCGCTGTCACGGCATCCGTCGAGTACGTAGAGTTTGTCGATCGTGCGGCCGCTGCAAAGTGCCTCAAGGACAGGATTGCGGCCCTCGATCTTCGTAACCGGCACCTGTGTCTGCTCTTCCGGTGCGTCTGCTTTTGCGCTGAAATCTCTTCTGTTATCGCTCATTGATATCTCCGTTTCAAAATCCTATTTCTCCGGGGCAAGCAGAGAAAGCTTATCGAGACCGCTGTGAATCAGCGTGACCAGCCGTTCATACTCCCCGTTCAGGTACAGATAGCCGACCAGCGCTTCCAGGCCGGTAGCCCGCCGGTAATCTATCATGTCCGCATTGCGCGAACGCGTATGCGTATCGGAATTGCGGCCGCGGCGGTAGGCATCCGCCTCCTGCGGTGTCAGCTCATCCATGATCGCATCGGCTACGGCTGCCTGCGTCTGCGCCTTGACAAGGCTGCTCGTGATCCTGTGCATCTTCTGCACCGGCGCATTGTAATGCTCCACCACGTAGGTGCGCACAGCCAGCTCATAGACCGCATCGCCGATGTAGGCAAACCCCATCGCCGAGTACTCGCGGATATTCCTCTTCTTAAGGCCGAACAGGGTTCTGTAGTTTTCCGCAAAACCGTTTAAGTCCGGCTCCATTTTGTACCCTCTCTTGTATCCTTCAGTGTAATGCCTTTCGCGGCAAGTGTATCGCGGATCTCGTCAGCACGGGCGAAATTCTTCGCCTTGCGCGCTGCATTTCTCTCTTCAATCAGGGCTGCAATCTCGTCGTCGAGCATCTCTTCCTTCTTCAAAGGTATGATGCCCATGACGCCGCAGAGGCTGTCAATCGCTTTGATATAAGCATCCCGGAGCTTCGTGGAAGAGGTGCTCTGCACATTGATGTTGGCATCCTTGATCAGCTCGAAAATCGCCGACAGTGCGGAAGCCGTATTGAAATCATCCTCCATGGCATTTTCAAACTTGGCAATATGCGCGCGGATGCCGTCCAGCTTCTCCTGCTCGCCGTCCTGCAGATCAGCCGGCATGCCGGCCGGATTCATCTCCTCAAGGCGTCCATACGCCGTTCTGATCCGCTCGAGGCCTGCCGCCGATGCCTGCATCAGCTCTGCATTGTAATTGAGCGGGCTTCTGTAATGCGCGCTCAGCATGAACAGACGCAGAACCTGCAGATCATAATGTTCGCTGATGCCGCGCACGGTGAGGAAGTTGCCAAGAGACTTGGACATCTTGATGCCGTTGATATTCAGAAATGCATTGTGCATCCAGTAGTGGGCAAACGGTTTGCCGCTGCAGCTCTCGCTCTGTGCGATCTCGTTCTCGTGATGCGGAAAAATCAGGTCCTCGCCGCCGGCGTGGATATCGATCGTCTCGCCGAGATATTTCTTCGACATGACGGAGCACTCGATGTGCCAGCCCGGACGGCCGTCGCCCCACGGTGAAGGCCAGAACGGCTCGCCTTCCTTCTTCGGTTTCCAGAGCACGAAGTCGAGCGGATCTTCCTTGCCCTCCTCACCGGTTACCTTGATGCTGCGGTGGCCGGCTTCCAGATCATCGATATTCTTCTTCGAAAGCTTGCCGTATTCCGGGAAAGAACGTGTCCGGAAATATACGGTTCCGTCTGCATTGTACGCATGTCCCTTCTCTATCAGCGTACTGATCATATCGATCATGCCGTCAATCTCCTGCGTCGCACGCGGATGCACGGTAGCCGGTTTCACGTTCATGCCCTGCATGTCCTTCTGGCACTCGGCGATATACTTCTCCGCAATCTCCTGCGCACTGACGCCCTCTTCATTCGCCTCTTTGATGATCTTGTCATCCACATCGGTGAAATTGGAAACATAGCGCACGTCATATCCCTTGTATTCAAAATAACGGCGCACCGTATCAAAAACGATCATAGGACGGGCATTGCCGATATGAATATAGTTGTAGACAGTCGGTCCGCAGACATACATGCTGACCTTGCCTTCCTCGATCGGGACAAATTCTTCCTTCTTCCTTGTAAGCGTGTTATAAATCTTCATGTTCTTCCTCTTTATCCTCATTGACAGCAGGGCAGCTCCGGCATCCGCCGCAGCCGACCGCTGCAGAATTCTCATACATGATATCCGAACCTCCGAAATTGCCGACCTCATCGAGCAGACAGACTGCCTGTGCGGCGATGCCGAGTCCCGCTCCGGTAAAACCGAGATGTTCCTCTGTCGTCGCCTTGACATTCACCTGTTCAGGCCGGATTCCGAGCGTCCTTGCAATATTGCCGCGCATCTCCTGAATATACGGTGCCATCTTCGGCGCCTGTGCGATCACCGTCGCATCGATATTGCCGACAAGATAGCCGGCATCTTCAAGAAGCTGAGCGGTCTTCTTCAGCAGCACAAGACTGGAAATGCCCTTGTACTGCGGATCATTGTCGGGAAAATGCTGTCCGATATCTCCCATCGCCGCAGCGCCCAGCATCGCATCCATAATCGCATGCAGCAGCACATCCGCATCGGAATGGCCGTCCAGACCCCTCTCATAAGGAATACGCACACCGCCGATGATCAGATCGCGGTTTTCAGCCAGACGATGCACATCATAGCCCGTTCCAATTCTCATTGTTTCTTCAGTTCCTTTGCATATTTGTCTTATTGTACGTCCGCGCCATGTAAAATGTCAATGCGCGTATAATGAAAAAAACCTGCAAGCTGTGCTTGCAGGTTTTCAGTAAGTAGCGAGAGGGAGATTCGAACTCTCGACACTGCGGGTATGAACCGCATGCTCTAGCCAACTGAGCTATCTCGCCACAATGGAACCTACAGGGCTCGAACCTGTGACCCTCTGCTTGTAAGGCAGATGCTCTCCCAGCTGAGCTAAGATTCCTTTTGTCGTTTCGTTCGTCGACTTATCTATAATATCTTATATTTCACAGGTTGTCAAGCAAAAATTTTCGCCGTATTGAAAAAATACGGCGAAAATTTTTCATCATCCTACAGGGCGCTGCCGCTGCCATGAACCGTGCTGCCGCCGCCCGACGGGGTGCTGCCGCTGCCGCCAGGGCCCATCATACCGCCGCTGCCGCCGCCAGGCATATTGCCCGTCTGACCGCCGCCGCCAGGACCGGACTCCGTTATCTCTGTCACGGTTTCTCCGTTTACGGTCACCGTACCGCCGTTCAGTTCAGCAGACGTATTGTAATCGAAGGCAAACTGCGCGGTAATATCGATCGTACCGTCATTGATGACAAGACTGCCGTTGGAATCCAGTGCATCCGTGTCGCCGTCACCCATGTTGATGGTCAGCGAGCCGCCGTCAATCTCGATCAGCAGATCACATGCGGTGCTCTTCTGCGCCGCATTGATGCCGTCATCCGAAGCCTCGATCGATATCGTGCCGCCGGCGATGATCACACTGGTGGCCTCCACGCCCTCGGCTGCACTGATGCTGATGTTTCCGCCGTCAATCTCGGCGATCGTTGCCGCGTGAATGCCGTCGTTATCGGCCGTGATATTGAAAGTGCCGTCGGAAATATATACACTGCCCAGCGTATCATCGTCATCGTTTTCCGCCTTGATGCCATTGCGGCAGTCGAGCGTGAATTCGCCGCCGCAGATTTCCACGGCATCATTGGCTTCCAGAGCCGTTTTGGCGCAGGTAACATTCCACGTGCCGCCGGTTGCCTTGAGCGTATCTTTGGAGGTGATGCCATTGCCCTCAGACGAGCTGACCGTCACCGTGCCCGTACCGTTTAAGACCAGGTCGGCCTTCGAGAAAATCGCCGCATCCGTGTTGGTATCCCCATCAGAGACATAGCTGCCGGTCACGCTCAGCGTGCTTTCGCCGTCTGCCGCCGTCACGAAGCATTTATCCGCCGCTTTCACGTAGATCGCCGGAAAATCCGTGTTGGTAATGCTGACGCCGTCCAGCACCAGCTGCACCTTGGCGTCTTCCGCGTCGACCGTGATGGTGCAGTCGGAAGCCGTGCCGGTAATGACGTAAGTGCCTTCTTCCGTGATGCTCACATCCTGCCCGTCGGAAACCGTTATGGTCTGCGCATCAGACGTATCCGGCGTCTGATGCAGGTCGCGGTCCGTGAACATATCCTCCGTATCGATCTGTACGGCAGATACCGTATCCGAAGTATTCGCATCTGCCGCCGTACTCTCCGTCTCCGAAGCCTGGCTGACAGCATCCGTCTCCTCCGTCTGCACAGAGGATGAGGACTGCGAAGCTGAGCTGCATCCGGCAAGTCCCGCAATCAGCAAAGCGCAAAGGAGCGCCGTACTTATTTTCCCGTTTCGGATTTTTTTCATCATCATCACCCTTTCCTGTTTTCCTAATTAAACTAAAAGGATGTGATAAAATCTGGAATTCCCTGTGAAAAAATTATGAATGTTCCGGTTTCTGATAGAGTTCCTTTTTCTTATTGCGGGCATCCAGCGAAATCATCACCATCATCAGGAAAATGAGGATGAACCCGCAAAGATCCCAGAGCGTAAACGAACTGCCAGAAACATTGTCGACACCACGGCCGCCGTGACCGGCTCGGAAAAGCCGTAGAGAATGCCTTTTTCCGGTCCGATATACCCGATGCCCTTGATATAGGCACTGAAGGCGATCAGATTGCCGACAGCCACCACGAAAAAGATGCCGAACACGCCCATCGCCGATGGCACATACGCCACCGTCCACGGCCGGAAAATCAGCATCATCAGGCCGCCGCCCAGCAGAAATGCCCATCCCTGCATCAAGGTGACCGGATATTTTACCTGCAGCGGCGCCGCCAGCATGTTATACACGGTGACCGTCGCCGCGCAGAGCACACCGGCCGTCAGGGCCTGCGGCGAAACCTGCAGCGTGTGCAGATTGCCGTGCGTCACCAGCAGGAAAACGCCGCTCAGCGCGAGCACGATGCTCGCGATCTGCAGACCTGACGGCATCTTCTTCTGCGCAAGGCATGACACCAGAAGAATCATGACCGGGGAAAGATCCTGCAGAATCGTCCCCATGCCGGCCGAGGAAAGCTGAATCGTCAGGAAATACAGGAACTGGCAAAGCGCTATGCCCGGCAGGCTGTAGGCCAGCAAAAGCGCGGCCGTCCTCCGGCGCTTCCATGGGTCAAAGGTGAATTTCCCATAGCGCACAAAACACCAGATCAGTAGAATGATGCCTGAAAGGCTCAGCCGGATCGGCACCAGCCAGCGCGAATCCATCCCTTCATACTGAAACAGATACTGTCCCATGGAACCGGAAAGGCCCCAGCTTGCACCGCCGAGGATTGTCAGAAAAACACCTGCTGCCTTTTTATTCATCTGTCTGCTCCCCCGGGTAAAAATATTCCAGTTTCCGGCGGATTTCCTCCGCCGTCTTCGGCCCGACGCCGCGGACCCTGCGGTACCATTTTGCATCCTGCATCGCGCCCTCCAGATCCTGCACCGTCAGAATCCCGGCATCCGCCATGTTCTCGAAGACCGATACCTTGAGCCCGATGCGCAGGCAGTAATCCTGCGGCCGGATTGCATCCTCCGGCTCATACCACGGATAGGTCCAGTTCTGCCCGGCCGCACATGCCTTCAGATTTGCCCGGTAGCCATCCCGGTACCAGGCGGCCACCAGCGGCGAGCGAAGGCGCCGCAGGCCTTTGCCGTTGTAGGTGCTGACCGTACCGGCCGCCCTGTTCATCTCCAGCCCGATCTCCTCATTGGTCATGCCGTAGAAATATTTATCAATCAGGACTCTCTGATGCTTCGTACGCACCTGCCCGACCGCCACGTACAGCCCGTTTATCTGATCCGGCGTCCAGTCCCACGGGTCCTTCTTCGGATCAATTTTCCTGAGGAGATTGCGCGGAAATGTCAGCTTCTCCTGCAGGCTGCGGCGATCCTTCGTCAGGGCTGCGGTTTTCAGAATCTGCGTCCGGCCGGCATCCGGATAAAACTGCTGCACGCGCTGCACGATCTTCTCGAGCGAATCTTTCGGATCCTCTGCATACGCCGACGTCACCAGTTCCCTGCCGAAAAGATGCTCCGGCGTACATAAAACCGCAATCGGCCAGCCGTACTCCCTGCCTGCCTTGTTCCTGCGCTGCCGGAAATCCCGGATCACCAGATAGCACATCATCTCCAGCTGCGTCAGCGTTCCCTCGAAATTTTTCTCTCCGCCGCTGCCAAAGCCGGCCGCGCGCCGCACCTCGAAGGTCATCATCTCCCGGTCTTCTTTATCGCCGGCAAACAGATCCATGATCTTCTTCTGCCGCACCGTCGCCAGCTCATCGTCCCAGAGCGCATCGAAGTCGTAGCCGTCCCGCCGGTAGTTGGCGAAGACCGGCAGCCAGCGGGCAGAGATAAAGCCCGCCTTATTGCGGAAAAATTTCCCGTAGGCAAATCGTCCGCTGCGTGCGAGCACCGCGCGCCACTCCCAGGGGTCCGACGCCTCATCGCCCGTCCACCAGCTTGCAGAGGCGGTATGCTCTTCCACGGAAAAGCCGGGCACCTCCCCGGCAAACAGCGGCAGAAAGCCGACTTCATCGATATAATCCGCCAGCTCGCCGGCGGTATGAATGCAGCCCGGGTCATCAGGAGAAAGCCCCTGCATCACCCAGCTGCCGTTTATCTCTTCCATAGACATCCTCATTTCTGCACCGGGGCATAAAAAAAGAGTCCCGAATGTGCGTAAATGATTATAACACATCCGAAACTCTGTTTTTCAGATTTCATTCCGATAGGATACGAATTTCCGGTCGATCAGCTTGATGACCGCCATACCCAGCAGTGCTACCGCTGTCAGGACAACAATCGGTGCGAAACAGCCCGGGCCGTCCATCTTGGTGATCATGCGCTTGCTGAAATAGCCGAGTCCCTGCGTTGCGCCCAGCCATTCGGCCACGGCAGCGTCGATCACGGCCCACGGAAACGTCATCTTCAGGCTCGTCATGAAAAGCGGCAGCGCCGTCGGCATTTTGAGCGTACGGAAGATCTGACGGCGGCTTGCGCCGTACGTCTGCATCAGTTCCATCTTCTGCCGGTCCACGCCCCTGAATCCCTCAAACGTATTCAGCGTAATCGAGAAAAAGGTGGAAAGGACAACGGACAGCAGCCGTGCCCCCATCGTGTAGCCGAACCAGAGTACAAACAGCGGCGTGATACACATGACCGGCACGGTCTGCGTCACGATCAGCGCCGGGTACAGCGCCGCCTCCGCCCGCGGGCTGACATCCATCAGGATGGCCAGCAGCACGCCGACGGCAATGGCAAGCCCCCAGCCCAGCACAACCGTGATCATCGTGGACGGCAGCTGGTGCGTCAGGAGCGTTGTGCGCAGTTCCCAGGTCTTGCGCAGTATCGCGATCGGGCCCGGCAGTATATGTTCTACATTGACTATGCGCGCCGCCGCCTCCCAGACCGCGAAAATCGCGGCTGCAAGGATAATGGCGGGCACTTTGCTTTTGTTTTTCTTCTTCAAAACTGCCTCACTGCGGTGCAGATCAGAACTGCGGTGCCGTCATGACATCGGACGGCTCACATTTCTCCTCGATCAGTCCCTGATCGTACATCCAGTCAATGTAGGACTGCCATACATCATCCTGCATGGTCAGGAAATTGCCATCCTCTGTTTCCATACGCGGCATGAGGACTTCATAGCTCTGTCTCTGCTGGTCTTCATCAAGCGGATTGTCTTCCGTATTCATCTCGTTCATGACAATCTCAAGAGCGGCGTCTTCGTCATTCTTGATATCGTCAAAGCCCTTCTTGCAGGCACGAAGGAACGCATTGTAGGTCTCCGGGTCCTTCTGGTATTCATCATCGTTTGCCACAAATACCATACCTTCTGCGGAAGGCACGCCGAAAGCACTGCTGTCCCAGGTCTCAAGATCATAGCCGGCATTCTGCATCGTGATGACCTCATCGTTGATCATACCGCCGACAATCATATCCACGCTGCCGGTAGTCAGCGATGTGACGAGGTCGAAACCGACATTGACAAGTTCATAGTCATCCTCGCTGAGGCCGCCGGCCTTTGCCACGGAAATGGCTTCCATCTTGGCGCTTTCCTCACCGGAATAGCCGATCTTCTTGCCTTTCAGTGTTGACATATCCTCCGTATCGATACCGCTGTCCTTCAGGGCGCACAGAACGCTGAGCGTATCCTGGGAAACCGCACCGATGGCGCGTACGTTCATATCACTGTTGACATCTCCGTTGATGATGTCGACCGGATAGGAAATGCCGATCTGCGCCTTACCGGATGCGACGAAGTTCAGCGCATCGACACTCTCGGCCGGCGGAATCAGATTGACCTTGAGGCCTTCTTCCTCAAAATAGCCCTTATCCACGGCATCATACAGGAATGTGTGGATGACGTTCGGATACCAGTCGAGGACGACGTCGATCTCCTTGAGATCGCTGTCAGCTGTCTCCGTCGCCTCCGCCGCCGCACCGGCTGACGAGGTATCCCCGGAGCCGCAGGCTGCAAGTCCTAATACCATGCATCCGGTCAGCACTGCTGCCATCGCTTTCATTTTCATTTTTTTCATTGTTCTTCCCTCCAGATATATTTTTTATATTTCACCGCGCCATGTAAGCACGTGATTTTCAATAACTCTGAGTATCGCGTTCATGCCGAGGGCAATAAAGGTCAGCACAACAAGCGGTGCCAGAAGCCCTGCCGCATCGAGATTGACCATGCAGTTCCGGCTGTAGGTTCCGAGTCCCTTCGGCGCGCCCAGCCATTCCGAAACTGCCGCACCGACAACTGACCACGGCACCGCGACACGCATGGCTGAGAAAAAGTAAGGCAGGGAGGACGGAAAACGCAGGATCTTAAACATCTGCCACCGGCTTGCGCCGTATGTCATCAGCAGTTCCGTTCTGTCTTCCCTCGTCGACTGCAGTCCATCGAACAAATCGACCGTCACCGTAAAGAAATTCGACAGTATGACGACCAGTACACGCATCTGCACCGAATAGCCAAGCCACAGGACAAGCGCCGGTGCAATGCACATGACCGGAATCGTCTGCGTCACGGTCAGCACAGGATAAATCGCCGCTGCGGCATTCGGACTCGCGTCCATCAGAAGGGCAAATCCGATACCCAGCAGTATGGAAAGTCCCCCGCCGATCAGCACAACCTCCATCGTTGCCGGCAGATTTTCGACAAAAATCGCATATCGGTTCTCCCAAATGTTCTGCACGACGGCAACCGGCGTCGGCAGAATGAAACTCCTGCCGATCGCCATGGCAAGCAGCTGCCAAAGGACAAGAAGAAAAATGCCGAATCCTATACGCCAGCGCTTTTTCTGCGCGGTTGTCAGTGCCTCCATTATTCTCCTGCCTCCTGTCTCAGCTGATCGACCAGGTGTTCCTTAAGCCGCAGGATGTCCGGGTCCAGAAGCATCTCCCGGCTGCGCTCTTTCGGAAGCGGCACATCAACCTGCGTCACGTTGTGAATCGGTTTTCCCGACAGAACCAGTATTTTCTGCGACAGGAAAATCGCCTCTTCCACGTCATGTGTGACAAACAGAATGGTCTTATGCAGCGTATCCCACTGCTGCAGAATCCACTCCTGCATGGAAATTCTGGTAATCGAATCCAGCGCGCTGAACGGCTCATCGAGCAGGAGGAGCTGCGCTCCGGTGGCCAGCGTCCTTGCAAAAGCCGCACGCTGGCGCATGCCGCCGGACAGCTCGCGCGGATATTTCTTCTGCGTTCCGCTCAGCCCGACACGATCGAGCAGTTCATCGGAAACTTCCTTCCGCTTATCCTTCGGCACGCCCTGAATCTCCATCGGCAGCATGACATTCTGCTCAACCGTCCTCCACGGGAACAGGAGATCATGCTGCGGCATATAGCCGCACTCCACGCGTTCTTTGGAAATATCTTTGCCGTCTACCAGAATCTCCCCGCTTCGAAGCGGCAGAAAATGATTGATCAGCTTGAAAATCGTACTCTTGCCGCTGCCGGACGGTCCGATCAGGGAAACGAATTCCCCGCGGCCGACGGTAAAGGAAATATCATCAAACAGGACGTAATCGTCTTCATCGTATTGAAACGAAATATGGCGGATGTCCAGCATCTTCTCACTATCTGTCATCTTGCCATTGTCCATCCCATGTCCCAGAATCCTTTTTCATAAAGCGTGCAGTTACGGAAAATCTGCCTGAGCTTTTCGACCTGCGCCGGTGAACTGTCCTTGGTAAGATAATCGGTCAGTTCCTCGAGACGGACGTTTTCCTGTGCATAGTCCGGGCTGGAATAGCCTTTGATCCAGTCGCCGAAAAACGGATCGTTCACCGATTCCGGATTGCGGCGCACCATCTCTTTG
>Ga0256404_1001265_pt1 | contig 62659 bp, 53 predicted proteins | sample RumenRJG_01DNA_FD_185990 | JGI IMG/M metagenome (GOLD analysis project Ga0256404, IMG submission 185990) | Bovine rumen microbial communities from Lethbridge, Alberta, Canada - RJG_01 | ecosystem: Host-associated > Mammals > Digestive system > Stomach > Rumen | place: Canada: Alberta | collected...
GATTTTTAGCAAAATCTGAAGCGGGTGTATATTGTTTTAGCAAATTGCTCGCACGTCGGCAAAGCGCTGTCTGCCAATTTGCCGTTCATTTCTCATATAAACATTAATTATTAAGCAAGCTTAGCCTTTGCTACTTCTACAAGCTTAGCAAATCCTTCAGGATCGCTTATAGCCATCTCTGAAAGCATCTTACGGTTGATATCAACCTCAGCGAGCTTAAGACCATACATAAGTCTGCTGTAAGAGATACCATTGATACGTGCTGCTGCGTTGATACGAGCGATCCAGAGCTTACGGAAGTCTCTCTTTCTCTCACGTCTGCCGGCAAATGATGAAGCAAGAGCTCTCATTACAGACTGCTTAGCAACTCTGTACTGCTTTGATCTGGCTCCTCTATAGCCCTTAGCGAGCTTAAGTGTTCTATTGTGCTTTTTCTTGGCATTAGCGCCACCTTTAATTCTAGCCATTTTAAATTATCCTCCTAATATGCTATGTCTTTTTCCTGTCGAAATCCGCCCAAAAGGCGATCAGATATTACATATATGGTAAAATCTTCTTCATTACCTTGCTGTTTGTCTTATCTGTAATTGTTGCCTTTCTAAGATTTCTCTTTCTCTTTGTAGTCTTCTTAGTAAGGATGTGGCTCTTATAAGCCTTATTTCTCTTTAACTTTCCTGTACCTGTCTTCTGGAAACGCTTAGCTGCAGCCCTTTTAGTCTTTAACTTTGGCATTGTATTGTCCTCCTTAAATGCTTTCTTCTTTGTAAATTAGTGTTTTGCAGCGAGGAACATTGTCATGCTCCTGCCTTCAAACTTGGCCGCCTTATCGACGGTAGATATATCTGAAAGCTGCTCTGCAAAATCATCAAGAACCTTCTTGCTCTGATTTACATATGCAAGCTCTCTACCTCTGAATCTTAATGTGACCTTAACTCTGTCACCCTTTGAAAGGAACTTTCTCGCCATGTTGATCTTGGTATTAAGATCATTTACATCGATGTTCGGTGAAAGTCTTACTTCCTTGATCTCAACGATCTTCTGCTTCTTCTTCTGTTCCTTTTCCTTACGCATCATTTCGTAACGGAATTTACTGTAATCAACAATCTTGCAAACCGGAGGCTTAGCACTTGGAGAAACCCTTACAAGGTCAAGCTCTGCTTCCTCTGCTGCAAGAAGTGCATCCTTTATGGTCATTACACCAAGCTGATTTCCTTCTGCACCGATAACTCTTACTTCTTTGTCTCTAATCTGTTCGTTAATTAAGTATTCTATTGCCTTACCCTCCACAAACAAAAAAATGATGGACTGTATCCACCATTAACAAAAATCACAGCATTTTCCTATCTTCAGGAGTGCTCTATGAATTGCTATCAAACCCGAGTCATCTAAAATGCTTAGGTGAGAGTGGATACTCTTCTTTTTTTCAACAGAAGTTAATTTATCACACTCTCACCCTTATGTCAAATACTTTTTTCAGATTGTTTTAGTGCCTTAATAGAGATTATTTTTTATATTTTTCGAAATTTTTTTAAAAAAATGCAGCCGGTCGGTGATATATTCTCAGCGGCCGGCTGTCTAAAGCCTTTTTTGATCATGCTGACGCTGTGAGCAGACAAGCATTCAATCGGTTTTAATATGTTCCAAGGACTTCAAGCTCATCAGTTTCAAGTGTTATCTCACCAAGAGCCTTCATAACATTTTTATCCGTTAATCTTCCGTTAAATGTCACGTAGAAATAATACTGCCATTTTTTCTTCTGGCTCGGACGTGATTCGATGCTTGTCATGTTAAGTCCATTTATATTGAAATACTTCATTACATTAAAGAGGGCGCCGACCTTATGAGGAGTTTTAAAGCAGAGACTGATATTATCAGCATCCCTGAGCGCTATCTTCTTTCCTGTAACGACCACAAATCTTGTTGAATTATCGCTTACTGTATTTATCTTCGAATCGAGTATCTTAAGGCCGTACAGTCCCGCTGCTCTTTCACTTGCTATTGCAGCATTGGCGATATTTCCGTCTTCCTTGACCTTCTTGGCCGCTGCGGCAGTATTACTTACAGCAGACTGCGAAAAACCGTGCTTATCGATATAATCCTTGCACTGCATAAGTCCCTGATTGTGCGAGTAAACCTTCTTTATATCCTCTATCTCTGCCTCAGGAAGTCCAAGCAGAGCGTGCTCGATATCAAGGATAACCTCTGAGACTATCTTCACTCCGCTGCTTCTTATGATGTCGTAATTGCCGCTGACAAAGCCTGCAGATGAATTCTCAAGAGGGATCACTCCGTAATCAGCCTTACCGCTTATTACTTCATCGACTATATCATCAAATGTTTTCACATTGTAGAGATTAATCTCCTCGCCGAAGAACCTGAGTACCGCTGCCTCTGCGTACGCTCCCGGCACGCCTGCATATACAACTCTGGTATCCTCATCTATCGGAAGTACCTCTACAAATTTATAATCCTTATCAAAATACGGTTCTGCCGAAAGATTCTCCTTCTCCTTAAGCTCCTCAATAAGCTGATGTACATTTTTCTTGAGGATCGGATGATACATATAAGGAGCTATCTCATCTGCCGGCTTAAGAACGAATTCTCTTAAATGCATTTCCTTATGCGGTATTGTAAGATTCTCTGTGGAAATGATCTCTTCATCATAAAGAAGCAGATCGATATCAAGAGTTCTAGGTCCCCAGTGGATGATCCTCTCACGCTTCGCATCCTGCTCGATATCGGCAGTAACCTCAAGAAGCTCTTCAGGTGTATAAAGCGTTTCCACAAGAACTGCCGCATTAAGGTAATCCGGCTGTTCAACCGGACCGTACGGCTCGGTCTCTATGATGGAAGAAACCTTTAATACATTTATATAATCATCCTTACCCAGCTGGTCGATCGCATTTCTTAAGTACTTCTCCCTGTCTCCGAGATTAGAACCGAGTCCGAGAAGCACTGTATGTCTGGATCTGTTCACTTCAACCGAAACATCTTCAAAATCCATATCTATAGGAGCATTCGGTTTGCTTACCTTGACCTTTACGCCATGTACAGTTTTATACTTTATAAGTATTTCTGCCGCCACATTTTCGGCAACAGTTTCAATAAGATCACATTTTTCTCTTGTAACAACCTTTTCAATAAGAGAAGCTACATCGGCATAATTTACCGCAAGCCTAAGATCATCCTTTTGTGCAGCCTTGCGGACCGAAAGGAAAAGCTCCGCAGAAACCCGGAACAGCTGTCCATTCTCCTTCTCTTCATCAAACACACCATGGTATGCAAATATATTTATATTTTTGATAGTAATCTTATCCACTGTATCTCTCCTATAGTACGAAATGATAACTATAATCCGTTTTTTAGCTTAAACAGGATCTGACAACTCACGAGCGATTATTTTCCTGAATTCATGATCGCATATGTCATATCAAGTGCTCTTCTGTTCTTCTTCACATCATGAACCCTGAAGATCCTGCAGCCCTTCATGAGTCCCATAACAGATGTTGCTATGGTTCCTTCCTCCCTCTCATCCTTTGGAAGGTTAAGTGTGTTGCCTATCATTGATTTTCTTGATGTTCCGAGCAGCACCGGATAACCAAGTGCGCAAATCTTCTCAAGATTATTCATTACTATCAGATTCTGCTCAGTATCCTTTGCGAAGCCGATTCCCGGATCAAGGATAATGTTTTCAGCAGCCACGCCACCAGCCTCTGCAAGAGCGATTGAATGCTCGAGATCCTTTATGCAGTCTCTGATCAGTTCTTCATATTCGGCAGTTTCGCGGTTATGCATGATGATCACGCCTGCTTCCTTTACGGCTGCAACCTCTGCCATACTGTATTTAAAATCATCCTTATGCCACTTCAGCCCCCAGATATCATTTATCATATCTGCGCCAGCTTCAACACCGGCCCACGCAACCGAAGGCTTGTAGGTATCAAGAGATATCGGAATATCAAAGTTTTCCTTGATCTTCTCTATCACAGGGCATACCCTGCTCATCTCTTCAACAGGCTCAATAAATGTAAAGCCCGGTCTTGTGGACTCGCCGCCCACATCGATGATATCTGCACCATCATTTATCATTTCCTGAACGTGCTTAAGCGCAGCGTCAAGCTTGTTATACCTTCCGCCATCCGAAAATGAATCCGGTGTCACATTAAGAATACCCATCACAACAGGCTTCCCATCGTTCCTAAAGCTGTCTGCAATATTTCCTGCCATATAATACCTCCCGCCTGTCATTACAAGCTAAATCCTTCACTAAAAATATATTGATTTGTTCTTTTTATCTTCACTCCAGTAGCATTCTTCCCTTGCGTCGCACATAAAGCAGTTTCTTGAAAGCTTGTCTGCCCTGTACAGAACATCCGTGAGTCCGCCGCCGGTCTTAGATCTTTTCTTATGCTTTTTAATAGCCTCGCATACTTCGCTCACTTCTTCCGGCGTATAACCGGCGCGTTCAAGTATCGGCCTCGCAACTATTGCCCCTGCCTCATGATGGGACATTCCTTCCTCTTCGTAAGGCGAATATCGTCCGATATCATGCAGGAGTGCCGCTCCGTATATAAGCTCCCTGTCAATCTGAAGATCCTCTTCAATACTTATAAGAAGCGCTATCCTTGCAACAGAAAGAGCGTGTCCCAGACTGTGTCTGCAGAACTTTCTGTCATATTCCTTTTTCTTTATCATTTCCGATAAGGCTCTGAACTCGCTGTCACGAAGTATCGCATCAACCTTTTGCATTATCTTTATCCTTCTTTACCCTGATAATATCACCAATAAATGAAAGCGAACCACAGGCGATTATAACGCTGTCCGATTCCTGATCTGCTATCTCAAGTGCTCTGTCAATCGCATCACTGATACTTTCGGAATACTCTGCAGCAACATTTCTCTCTCCTATAAGTCCGGCGAGAGTTCTTCCGTCAAGTGCCCTCGGGCTGTTGCTTGTAAGAGTTATCGCATGCTTCATAAATGGTGTCAGAATGTCAAGCATCCTGTCATACTCTTTATCCTTCAACACGCCTATTATAAATATTATTTTTCTATTTGTAAAATATTTATTGATGTCCTCTGAAAGTCTGCACCAGGCGTCCTCGTTATGCGCGCCGTCTGCTATAAAAAGAGGCTCACTGCCTATCACGGTAAATCTGCCCGGCCAGAACGTCTTGGCCAGACCTTTTCTGACAGTATCCTTATCAATCTTCTTAAGCTTGTAGTCAGCAGCAATATCATTAAATGCTTCAAGAGCTTCTATCGCTGTAGCCGCATTATAGACCTGCGCCCCGCCGGCCATGGAAATATGATAGTTTTCATTTTTATATATGAATTCCGTGCCCCAGATTCCGCTTTCTAAAGTTGTGATACTGCTTCTGTCGGTTTTACGGTATCTTTGATAATTCTTTTTATCAGCTGCAAAAGCATCTATCACCTTCTCAGGGATCTCTGACTGAGGATATGATACAAGGATATCTCTGTCCTTCACGATTCCGAGCTTTTCAGAAGTTATGGCTTCCAGGGTGTTTCCAAGGAACTGCATATGATCAAAGCTTATAGATGCAATCACATCTATAGGTGTTTTTAGAAATACATTTGTAGCATCCTGGCTTCCGCCCATTCCACATTCTATAAGCATGATATCGCAGCCGGCTTCTTTAAAATATAAAAATGCTGCAGCCGTTTCTATCTCAAATGAGGTCGGTCTTCCCTCGCCGCTTTGCTCCATTTCCTCTACTGTGCCGATAACCTTCGATAAAAGCTCTGCGCAGTCCTCTTTACTGATGTATTCTTTACATATCTGCCATCTTTCCCTGTAATCAAAGATTGTCGGCGATATATATCTTCCCACCTTCAGCCCTGCTTCGATAAGTACATTTTCAACATATGCCATTATCGAACCCTTGCCGTTTGTGCCTGCGATATGCATAGCCGGAACACTTCTCTCAGGATTACCGAGCTTTTTAAGAAGCGCCTTTATATTATCAAGCCCGAGCACGCTTCCCATAAGATTTCTTTTTTCTATATAACTGATAACTTCATTGTAATTCATAAAAGATATACCTCATTGCCGATCTCTAAATTTCTGAACAAAAGGATTATACAACGAAAATCCTGCAAGTAAAATGTTAACCTGCAGGATTCTTTACATTTCTTTATTTATTCTCTTCTGTTATTTCTTCTTTGGTGGTCTTCGCCGGATCAAACTGCACATGTCTCACAGGAGTTGTCTTCTCTGTGATCGGCAGTATCTCATAGCCTTCCTCCTGAAGTGTATCTATAAGATCCGGAAGTGCCTCGATCGTATTGTAATGTGAGCCAAGGTCATGCATTAAAACCACTGTATCACCCTTATTGTTTCTCACATAGCTCATTACATTATCGTTCAGCTGTTCAGGTGTAACATAATAATCTACAGCGTCACCATTTTGTGCATTCCAGTCAAAGTATACATAGCCCTTCTCTTCAAGGTAAGCCATACAGTCCTGAATATTGACATTTGCAACTGTATTTGAACTTCCTCCCGGGAATCTGTATACCTTTGAATCATAGCCTGTCACATTATAAATAAGTCTGTGAAGTCTTTCTACATCATCCTTGAAATCATCAAGTGATGCGTAAACCTGCTTATATACATGTGAATACGAATGCATTGCAAGTGTATGTCCTTCGTCAACGATCCTCTTGTAGTCCGGATAATACTTCTCTTCTTTTGCTACAACGAAAAATGTTGCCTTAACGCCTTTCTCGCTGAGAACATCCAGAATATCCGATGTATAAGCAGAAGGTCCGTCATCAAATGTAAGATATACCTTCTTGCCGTTAAGCTTTACTACAGGCTCCTCAGCTTTATCCTCTGCTTCGGAGGTATCATCTGCATCTTCATTATCCCCTGCATCAGCACTATCCTTATCGGTATTGTCCGGATTCATAACATTCTCTGTACTGCTTCTCTCGATAACATTCAACTCAGCAGTACTGTTACCCGTTTCATTACCCTGAAGGAGATTATTCTTACTCTCTGAATAAATGCTGATCTGATAATCAAGGTCTCCCTCTGAAGCTGTCTTTGTATTAGCAGCCTGAGTATTTGATGCCTCGAACTTTTCAAGGCTGTTCTTTGATGACATTAGTTCGTCATTTATCTGCTTCTCGTACGCGGCTTCCTTCTTGTAATGATTGAGTTCCTTCTGAAGCTTTGAAACCTTAAACATAAGAGCTATAGAAAGCGTTGTCGGTATAAGGATAAGGGCTGCAACCGTTCCGAGGATCATCTTCTTGATCCTGTTGACATTCCTGCGGTTGTATGCAGGCTCGTCATCATCCTCGTCCTCGTCATATTCATCTTCTGCATCGTCTGCTGCAGCTTTTGCAGCTTCACTTTTTGCTGCAGTTTCTGTCACTGCCGCAGATACTGTCTCAGCCACAGTTGCCTCTGCCTTTACTTCAGTTTCAGAAGCCTTTTCATTCTCTGCTGCTGCCTGTGCATTTATCTCTGCTGATGTCTCTACAGCTGTCACTGCAGTTGCCATCGGAGTCTCTGTCTTAACCTCTCCGACTGCCGCTTCAGCCTGTACGTCTGCCTTTACTTCTTCGGCATTTTCGGAACATTTATTTAATACTTTGTTAATATTTTTATTTCTGTTTTTATGTTTGCCCATATATTGTGCCTCTCTATATTAAAAACGCAAAATAAGCTTTAATCCTAAAAATGAGGAAATGCGTCACTTTTACAAGTGGCGCATGTCTAATTATAGTAGTATTCTCATATTTTTGTCAATCATATACTTTTAACTATTTTGTAATAATTGTAACTATTTTTTTCTACATTCAGTCATTTTTCACAAAATACTGTCTGAAATTTCTACCTACTTTTTCGTTCTGTCAACCCGAAAATAGCTCTCTGTCTTATTCACCATTTCATCATACTGGTCGTACATTTTCTGAACGCTGTTCTCAAGCAGATAATAATGTGCGCAGTATGGTATCAGCAGCACGAAGAAAAGCGCGATAAGCGGAAGGAGCTCCATACTGCCCTTCACAAGAAATGTCATGATACTGATCACCGTGCATACGGCAACGAGTGCAAAAACTATAAGATGTATCAGCCTCTCATGAGAGAAGAAAGCAATCTGATCCTTATGCTTTCTGATGATACTGTCCCATTCCTCACTGTCCCTTGATTTATTATCCGCAAGTATTCCGTCAATATAATCCAGATACTGAAGTATTCTTCTTTTCATACCTTTCCCCCGAATTTCTTATATGCTGGTAAATCAGCTTTTATATCTATTTATAATACTTCTTTCTTATATACAATGCCGCATCAGGTTTATCTGTTATAATGCCGTCCACACCCATTCTCATAAACTTCAGCATTTTCTTCTTATCATTTACTGTCCAGACCAGCACCGGATAACCTTTCCTCCGCATTCTTCGAAGGAAACCGCCTGTAACAAGCCTTCCCGCTGGCGACACGAAATCCGCTCCGCAGTCATGCAGTCTGCGTTCCGGGAAATACTGCTTAAGAAGCTTCCACGGTGAAGCATCCTTCTTACCTATAAGAAGTCCTGTGATGATCCTGCTGTCGAGCCTTTCTATCCTGCTGACGACCTCATCCTTGAAGGACTTGATCGAATACTCATCATAGTCTGCATTTTCGGTCAGAAGCTTTACAACCTTATCCTCGAAGCCGCTTTCCTTGATCTCGACATCCATTCGTATCCTTCCATGACAGAGCTTTACGACATCTATCAGCTTCGGTATCTCAAAATGATTTTCCGCCGCAGCCTTCTGCATTTCGTCATAGGTCTGCCATGCTATAGGCATCTCATTAAAGGTACTGTCATGAAATACCACAAGCTCTCCGTCCTTGGTCTGCCTTACATCAAATTCTACCATGTCAGCCTTAAGCTTTATGGCTATCTCAAAGGATTCCATGGTATTCTCTCTGTTTGCCAGATGCGAAGCGCCCCTGTGGGCAATTATCTTTACTTTTTCTTTTTTACTCTTTAAAAAATATAACATTCTTTCACCTCATAATCTCACAAAATAAATATTATGCTTTTTTTCACCCCTGTGCAAGATATAATTTATTGACATTTTATTGACATTTTATTGATATTTTATTGACATTTCCGCCTCTTTGTAACAACATTGCATGTTTTACTTGAAAAATCAAAAGATAGGTGTTAACATCACAATTTATAAAAATATCAAATGGATATCTTTACATCCGGAAAGGAAAACGTATGAAAAAAATGAAGAAGGTCACAGCACTGTTATTAACAGTCATCCTCGGAGCTGCATCACTTACTGCCTGCGGCAAGAAGGATGGTGACGATAAGAGTAGCAACAAGAGTGAGAAGAAAACTGCAAAGGTAATCGATGTCAAGCTTACCAATGAGGAATATGCTTTCGGCGTTGATAAGAACCAGCCTGAACTGCTTACAGAGACAAATAAGTTCATCAAGCAGATCATGGACGACGGAACCTTAGACAAGATCTGCAACAACTATTTCGGAGATGGCGAGCCTGTAGCTGTTAAGTCAGCTTCCCTTGATACATCAAAGGATCAGCTCGTTGTAGCAACAAATGCAGCTTTCGAGCCATTCGAATATACAAAGGGCGACAGCTTCTACGGCATTGATATGGAGATCGCACAGGCACTCGCTGATTACCTCGGACAGGAGCTTGTTATCCAGCATATGGATTTCGATGCAGTTTGTCTTTCAGTAGGACAGCATAAATGTGATATAGCTATGGCAGGTCTTACTGTTAAGCCTGAGCGTGAGGAATATGTTACATTTACAGATTCATACTATTTCGCAAGCCAGAAGCTTATAGTACTTAACTCAAATACAGAATTTGACAGCTGCACTGACGCTGCTGCTGTTGAAGAAATCTTAAAGAGCAAGGATTCAAAGACAAAGGTTGGTTTCCAGAACGGTACAACAGGCCAGTTCTACTGCGAAGGTGATGAGGAATGGGGCTTTGAAGGCTTCAAGATGTCAACAACAGGTTACAAGAACGGTTCACTTGCAGTACAGGATCTTCTTAACGGAAATATCGACTACGTTATCATCGATGAAGCACCTGCTGACTTTATCACAAAGTCAATCAACAAGGTTCAGTAATGATGCTTTCTGAAGGCGGTCTATAAAAAAATTCCGCCGAAACACGAAACATATATCAAACGGATCGAAACAGCTGTTTTACCCGGCATTTCGATCCGTTTTTAATTGTTGCCAAAAACAGCACTGCTTTTTATGCAAGAATACAGCAGGAATTAAGCAAATTATCTTTGCATTATTTACTCTGATATGTAATAATATAAGGGTTATTTAAAAAAATTTTGTGAGGTGAAACCCGTGGGTGATTTCGGTCAGAAATTCGAAAACTTTTGGACTATCTTTATCAAATACAAAGGATATGTCAAGGTTGTTGAGGGACTTAAAAACACTGCGATAATTGCTATCTCCGGTCTTCTGATCGGTATAATTATCGGTACCCTTATCGCAACCGTCCGTGTAATTCCAAAATACAAACCACTACCAAAGATCCTGAACTCAATATGTTCTTTATATGTATGGATATTCAGAGGAACTCCTATGGTGGTTCAGCTGCTTCTCTTCTATTATGTTCTTCTTCCGATCCTGGATATGAACATGACAGGCGTGCAGGTTTCCTGCATGGTATTCGGTCTGAACTCCGGAGCATATATCTCTGAGATAATGCGAAGCGGCATACAGTCTGTCGATCACGGACAAATGGAAGGCGGCCGTTCAGTCGGTCTCAGCTTTGCAACAACTATGCTTAAGATTGTTATCCCTCAGGCAGTTAAGAACATCCTTCCTACTCTTGGAAATGAATTTATCTCCCTGATCAAGGAAACATCTGTAGTAAGCTTTGTAGGCGCAACAGATCTTTATGTTGCATTTAATAACATCGGTACAAACAATTACGAATTTATGGTGCCTTACCTTGTAATGGCTCTCATTTATCTCGTGATAGTTATCATAATCAGTATTCTGATAAAATTAATGGAAAGGAGTCTGAAGAAAAGTGATAGACGTAATTAATCTTGAGAAATCCTTCGGAAATAATAAGGTTCTCGATGGCATAAGCATCAAGATAAACAAGGGCGATATCGTCGTTGTTATAGGTCCGTCAGGCTCCGGAAAAAGCACATTTCTGCGTTGCTTAAACTGTATGGAGGATCCTACAGGCGGCCAGATCATCTTTAACGGTGTGGATATCGCCGATATGAAGGTCGATATCAATGTTCACCGCCGCAAGATGGGCATGGTCTTCCAGCATTTCAATCTGTTCAACAACAAAACCGTGCTTGAGAACATCACTCTCGCACCGATTATCATCAAGACCAGAGAACTTAGAAAACAGAAGCTTAAGAACATTTTTGCAGGTAAGCATAAGGTTCCTGTAACCACCAGCAAGAAAGAGATAAAGGACGCCGCAAATGCACAGGCCATGGCTCTTCTTAAGCGTATCGGACTTGACGATAAGGCAAATGTATATCCATCTACTCTTTCAGGCGGTCAGAAGCAGCGTGTTGCAATCGCCCGCTCTCTCGCCATGAACCCGGATGTCATTTTATTTGATGAGCCGACTTCAGCGCTTGATCCTGAAATGGTTGGTGAAGTACTCGACCTTATGAGAGATCTTGCCAAGGACGGCATGACAATGATCATAGTTACACACGAAATGGGCTTCGCCAGAGAGGTTGCAAACCGCGTACTCTTTATCGACGGCGGCAAGATCCTCGAAGAGGCTCCGCCTAAGGAATTCTTTGAACATCCAAAGAATCCAAGACTTATCGAATTCCTTTCAAAGGTACTGTAGACCACCGGTAAGTTATACAAAACCGATAATAAAAACAGGAGGTAAAAATGCCGGATAATTCAAACAACAACTCAAACAACGACGAATATGAAAAGTACTGCTATATGTGCCGCAGACCTGAATCCGAAACCGGAAGGCTTTTCGGCATGGCAGAAAACCTCTATATCTGTCCGGACTGCCTGCAAAAGGCATTTAATACCCTTAATAACAATAACTTCCAGTTTATGGATTTTTCTAAATTTCCGGGCTTCGACAATATGAATGCCTTTACCCAGATGAATGATATTCCAAATTCACAGAAGGTAAAGAAGAAAAAGCCTAAGGAAGAAGCCAAGGAAGGTGAGGATAAGAAGGACGAATTTGAATCTCTCACTCTTGACAAGGTTCCTGCCCCACATAAGATCAAGGAAATGCTTGATGATTATGTTATCGGCCAGGAATATGCTAAGAAGGTTATATCCGTAGGAGTTTATAATCATTATAAGCGTGTCCTTACAAACACTATGGATGACATAGAGATTGAAAAATCCAACATGCTTATGATAGGACCAACCGGTTCGGGCAAGACCTATCTTGTTAAGACCATCGCAAAGCTTCTCAACGTTCCGCTCGCTATAACAGATGCTACTACACTTACAGAGGCCGGATATATCGGTGATGATGTAGAAAGCATACTTTCAAGACTCCTTACCGTAGCAGGAAATGATGTTGAGAAGGCCGAAAAGGGAATAGTCTTCATCGACGAGATAGATAAGCTCGCCAAGAAGAAGGAAACTCATTCAAGAGACGTAAGCGGCGAGGCAGTTCAGCAGGGACTCCTCAAAATTCTTGAGGGTTCAGATGTTGAGGTTCCTGTAGGTTCAAGCAGCAAAAACGCCATGACTCCTACCACTATCATGAATACAAAGAATATCCTCTTCATCTGCGGCGGTGCTTTCCCTGATCTTGAAGAAATAATTACAAACAGACTTACAAAGATGTCATCTATCGGCTTTGGTGCCGAGCTTAGAGACAGCTACGAGAACGATCCTCAGATCCTTTCAAAGGTAACAAATGAAGACCTTCGTTCCTTCGGTATGATACCTGAGTTTCTCGGCCGTCTTCCGATAGTATTTACATTAAATGCACTTGATAAGGATATGTATATCAAGATCCTTAAGGAGCCAAAGAATGCGATCCTTAAGCAGTACAAGAAGCTTCTCCTTCTTGATGAGGTAGATCTGGAGTTTGATGACTCAGCTTATGATGCAATAGCCGATCTTGCTATAGAGAGAAATACCGGAGCCAGAGCACTCCGTTCGATCATAGAAGAATTTATGCTTGATATCATGTATCAGATCCCAAGGGATGATTCAATCGGAAGAGTCATTATAACCGGCGATTACATCAGAGGCAAGGGTGCTCCTATTATTAAGTTAAGAGGAACTGACTAAGCCTGTATAAAAAATATAAGCTTACTACTATAGCCGGTAGTAAGCTTATATTTTTCTTTTATATTATCGTTTTTATGATTTTTGTTGTTCTCTTTACTTTCTATGCATAAAGTGCAGCAATATCGAGAATGAAGCTGTCGTCATCCGTTTCATCTGAAGACAGACGGTCAAGGCATTCATTTCTGAGCATTCTGACTACTCTCTCTGCCGTATCACTGGTAAGACCAAATGAATTCAGTATCAGCATGACTGTAAAGTTTGCGGTGAGAAACTGATTGCCCATAAGGTTTGACATAAGGAGTATATCGCCGGCATAGCTGTATTTTTCCATAAAGATGTTGTAAAAGCTGTTGTCGAGCTTACAGATATCCTGCAGTGAGCCTTCGATATAATCATCCGGGAACAGACCATCATAGCTCTTTTTGACAGCGTTTCTGATATCCTCAGGTACCTTTTCACTCTCCGGAGCACTTGGTCTGAATGACTCAAAGCTGCTCAGCATAATCACGAAATCAATAAGACTTCCTGTGATGCTGAAATCATCCTCAAGCATCTTGTTAAATGCAAAATATATAAATGCATTCAGCTTATGCGCAGCCTCAAGCTTCTCCTCGCGGCTCATCACATTTACTGCTTTTACTATCTTCTCAAACTGCTCATCATCAGCCGCTCTGTCTTTGACACTTTCAACACTGAACTTATCAAATGTAAGCGGATATTCCTTAGCATCAATCTCATAGAATCTGTTGTCTAAGACTCTCTCAACCGGCTCGTCTTCTTCCGAATCTTCTTCTGGATCATTCTTTAATGCTGTTGACTCTTTATCAGATGAATCCTTATCTTCTGCGGAAGCTTCTGTCTTCGCAGCATCTGCAGCATCAGAATCATTCTTTTCCATGGCGCTGACAGCAGAATCATTTTTCAGTAAATCGAATTTATCAAGATCAACCTCTTCTAAATCCAAATCATCATCTTCATCCTGATCCTCATCTTCTTCGGCACTGTCCATTTCATTCTTCATACGCGAATATGCAGAAGAATACGCGGATGTATCAGAATCAGAGAAATCATCATAGTTCGGATGGTTAACGGTTCTTTCTTCTGCCGCCGCCTTCCTCTTCTCCTCTTCAGCCGTATTTCTTACAGCTTCCGCCACCTGATCTACTATGTTCTGCACATCATCAGGCATCTTCCAGCTCTCATGCTTATCAAAGGATACCTTCTCAGGCTCGTCATCTCTATATTTTGAAGCATTATACTCAACATAGTTATCGGCTTCATTTTTATAAAGATTGGTGTATGTACCGAATATAAGGTTTTTAGAGAATATCTTCTTCGGTTCATCCTTTAACTCGCCGAGGAATCTGCTCTCAAGATATACCACAAGGCAGATGATGAAAAATATAAAGAAAAGCATCTGCAGGAAAAGCCATGGTGTCATAAGCGTTTCCTTAAATCTCTCGCCGCCGAAATCCTGAAGTCTTGAATCAGCTTTACCGAAGATAAAATTACGAAGCAGTAGTGTTATCGGTACCAGTAAAAGCATAGGTATGCAGGTCACTCTGTCAAGGCTGTACATTACTGAAACATACGCTGTGAAGAACATTAGAAGAGCCAGAAGGATCAGAACGATCACTACCCAGACAGACATACCGTCGGTGCCCTTGGTATACTTTATATACACAATAAGAAGCGGTATTACTGTAAAGCCGTCGAAAAGTGACTGTCCGCCAACGGCGAAGCCTGCAAACTTCTCCGTATCCTCATGTCCGACAAAAAGAAAATATCCTATTACGGCAGGACATGCTATACCTACAAGCTGCGTCAGAATATCTATTAACTTACCAAGACCTGAAAAATAGCCGGGCTCGGAAAAAAGCATAAATAACCGGCAAAGAAGACAAAATGCCGCGATAACAAAGATCACGTATTTTAACGTTTTTTGAAATTCACTTTCCTTGTCCATTTACACCCCTCCACATTAACATACCAACAAGGAACCCCTGATCTGATTTAAAAAAATGATCATCTGATGATAATCTGAAACACCCCAATATGCTGTAATTATACATCTATTATATATTATGTGTCAATTTTCGTTTTCTTAAGCAAATCGCAAAAAAATTTTTTCTTAATTTAGAATAAAAGCAAAGCTTCTTTTCATTTTTTGCTTCATAGTCTTCACCTTATAGTTTTTTAGTTTTTTCATAGTTTTTTGATCATTTTTTAAACTGAAACATAAAATGATATAAAAAACGGGCAGGTATAATAATACCTACCCATTAAAATGCTTTATCTATACTATTGAGACTGCTGATTACAGGTCGAACTCGCCCTTGATATCATCAGCTGTGAAGTATACCTTACCAAACTCTGGCTGATAGTATACATTGAGATCCTTGATTGTCTTCTTGCCTGATGCTTCAACAGCCTTAGCAACGATCTCATCTGATGTGAAGTCCTTACCCTGATACTGGATGAAGAAAGCTTCCTTAACCTTTGTTGAAGCTGCCTTCTTAGCAGGTGCCTTCTTTTCAGCAACCTTCTCTTCTACCTTCTTAACAACTTCCTTAACTTCAGCCTTAACTTCCTCAGCCTTCTTTGCAACTGCCTTCTTAGCAGGTGCCTTCTTTGCAGGTGCCTTAGCTTCAGCCTTCTTAGCCTCTGTCTTAACTTCAGCCTTAACCTCAGCCTTAACTTCCTCAGCCTTCTTTGCAGGTGCCTTCTTTGCAGGTGCCTTCTTCTCAGCAACCTTTGTCTCAGCCTTCTTTGCAACTGTCTTTACTGCCTTAACAACCTCGTCCTTCTTCTCCTCAGCTGCTACCTTAGCTGCTGCAGCCTTTGTTGCAAGATCCTTAACGCTTGTCTTCTTAACTGCCATTCTATTTACCTCCATTAATGTATAACGATATTTATGTCATACCATGTTGCTACCCTTTAAATTACGCTACAGATTTTAAACTTTATTTAACAATTATGCAATACTTTTAGAAATTTTCTCTTTTTTTACCACTTTTACACAGAATTATCTGACAATTCTAAGCATTTTGCACAATCACAGTTTTTCAACTATTTCTTTAAAATGCATACCGTTGGAGGCTTTGAGCAGTACTGTATCGCCATCGATAAGATTAGCCTTAAGATATTTTACTGCTTCATCATTTGTTTCAAAATGATGTTTTTCAAGTCCTGTACTGTCATCAGCAGCTTCATTTATCTTTCTTGAAAGCTTTCCTACTGTAACAAGGACATCTACCTTATAATCATTTATTACCTTTCCGACCTCTGCATGAAGCTTTTCTGTCTCCTCACCCAGCTCGAACATATCACCAAGAACAGCGATCTTTCTTCCGGAAGCCTTGTGACCGCGAAGCACATCAAGTGCAGCCTTCATAGAATCAGGACTTGCGTTATAAGTATCGTCAATTATCTCATAGCCTGCGTCGCTATTCTTCGACTTCACTATATTCTGTCTCTGTCCGCGGAAGTTCTTCAGTGCTTCTGCCGCTGCTGCAGGATCTTTACCAAGATACTCAGCTATTGCAACCGATACTGTTGCATCGATAACATTATGCTTTCCGAATGCAGGGATCCATGCAGGGATCACTCCTCCGTCATGAATTATCTCAAATGAAGTTCCCTCACTTCCCTGAACGATATTGACAGCTCTGTAATCAGCATTTTCAGCTGTTCCGTAGAAAATAGTCTTAACCGGAAGCCTGCCCTTCATTTCAGCAAGAAGCTCATCATTTCCGTTAAGAAATACCACGCCGTTCTCATCCATTCTTGAGATGACTTTAAGCTTCTCTGTTCTGGTATTCTCTCTCGTCTTGAAAAACTCCCTGTGAGCGTCTCCGATGATAGTTACAACCGCGATATCAGGTCTTGCGATCTCTGCAAGGTCATCCATCTCGCCGAAGTTGCTGATACCAAGCTCAAGCACAGCTATATCAGACGGTCTGTCAAGCATTTTAAACAGAGTAACAGGTGCTCCGGTCTCTGAATTAAAATTCTTCTCGGTGTGATATACATCGTAAAATGCAGAAAGACCGGTAGTTATCATCTCTCTTGTTGTAGTCTTTCCAACACTTCCTGTAACGGCTATAACCTTCTTGTCATAACCGCGTCTTACATATCCGCCAAGTCTCTGAAGTGCCTTGATCGTATTATCAACCTTGATATAAGCTCTTCCGTCCATGTATTCGGTAAGCTCTCTGTCTGTAAATGTAACCTTTGCTGCTTCAAGTGCCGAACCGATGTAATTGTGTGCGTCAACCTTTGTTCCTACGATTGGAACAAAGATATCTCCGTCCTTCGCTTCCTTCGAGTTCATGCAAATATCATCAACAACGATATTTCTTACAGCCTCGCTCTTATTGGCATCGTTACCGATAAGCTCACCATTTACTGCTTTAACTATCTCTTCAACTGTTATCTTCATCAGTCTGTCCCCTTGTTACCTCGGCAGCTGTCTGCCTTTTATTTATATTTATCTGTTCTGGTCAAAATATACTATCTGTGTACCGATCTCCTGTGCCTTCTCAGCTGAGATAAGAAGCTCTATCATCTTAAGACCGAAATCTATAGATGTACCAAATCCACGGCTTGTAATGAACTGACCATCAACAACAACATTATCCTTCATCTTAACAGCTCCAACGAGTCCGTCCTCAAGACCCGGATAGCAGGTTGCCTTCTTACCCTCGAGAAGTCCCTTCTCTCCGTATACTGTAGGTGCTGCACAGACTGCGGCAAGATATTTGCCTGCTGCCTGATATTTTCTTATGAGACTGTCCACCTCAGCACTTGCCTTAAGATTGTTGGTTCCTTTCATTCCACCCGGAAGAACAAGCATGTCAGCCATTTCCTGCTCTCCCTCATTTATAATATCGCTGAGAAGGATGTCTGCCTTGATCTCAATATTGTGAGATGTAACAACCTTAAGTGTATCTGTGATAGATACCATTTTTATATCGATTCTTGCTCTTCTAAGAAGATCAACTACTGTAATGCCTTCGATCTCCTCAAATCCGTCTGCCATAAGAATATAAACCTTACTCATATTTCCTCCTTTTGCCGCTGTCAGCTTTCTTTTTGTCCTGTCAGGTGTTATACTGAAAAAAGGTAAATGCATTTTACCACCGTATCAGCACACCCGGATAAAAATGCTAAACTATATAACCATACAGTGGATTATACCCTACATAGCATGATTATCCAAGAGAAAAAATGAAAAAGGACGTATTTTATGGAAATAGAAAGAAAATTTCTCGTAAAGGTTCTCCCGGAGAATCTTAATGAATTTAAACATAACGAAATAATCCAGGGGTACATCTCTACCTCGCCGGTCATAAGGATAAGAAGATCTGATGACCGTTACAAGCTGACTGTTAAGACAAGCGGTCTCCTCGCCCGTGAGGAATTTGAAACCGATATTACCAAAGAGCAGTTTGATTCTCTCAGCAAAAAAGTAGAAGGAAATATCATATCCAAGACCCGCTATAAGATTCCTGACGGTCCATACACCATAGAGCTCGATATCTTCCACAACCTTTTTGACGGGCTTCTCTATGCTGAGGTTGAATTTCCGGACCTTGAAGCCGCTGCAAAATATAAACCTCCCGTCTTCTTCGGACGAGAGGTTACAAATGATCAAAAATACCAGAATTCATCTCTTACCAGGATGAATGTGGATGACATCGGGGATTTTGTCAGAGATTGTCTCGCAACAAGCTAGACATTCAGCCCTTTGTCGCCTATGTAATTGGAAAAATACAGGCTTATCCTTCTGATCGTGAGGAATACTCCCACAGCACTCATAAGAAATCCCGGAAGCGGTAAGCCTATTGCTTTATTGAAATTTACAAGAAGGATGCCGAGAGTCTGTGCAACAAGGCATATTCTTGTTATCTCCTGATCAGTATGAATATTTCCTATAGCCATATTCAGTCCGCGGGCATACATTCCATATATCAGCGCAAGTATCCAGTATTTCAGCACAAACAGCAGCATTCTGAGAATAAATGCAACTATGATAGATATATATATTGCCGGCGTAAGACTTACCAGAGTATCATTATTCATTCCGTCCCTGAAGAACGAACTGATATTTCTTGTAAATGTACTGAAATATCTTCCGTTAGCTCCCTGGGTAAGGACATTTACCCTCTTCTTGCCTATCGTGATATATGTGTAGCCATCCTTCAGATCACTGGTCGACACACTATCCTCTCTGGCGTCAAAATATATTCTGAACTCACCCATCCTGATATCAAAGGTTTCTTCAGAAATTATCTCGCCGTCCCTGACAACAAACGGAGGGATCTTGTTCTTGAAGAAATTTTTCAGTCCGCCTACATTTATGATGACGACGATTATCTGAAGTCCTACCGCCATCAATGTTACAATGAACATTATGATGATTATAAATCTCTTAAACCTTTTTCTGCTGAGATCCAGGAAATCTCTGTAGCCCTTCGGATTAGAGATGGCCTGCCAGATCATCTGTATTAAATTATTACTGTTATTGACCTGCTGATCATCCGGGTCAGTAGGAAAGCTGTTAAAATCTTCTTCCAAAAATCTACTCCATTTCAGATTAATTCAAAATGCTTCATAGCTTTATAAATACCATCATCCATTACGTCATCGGTGATAAATGATGCCGCCTCAAGTGCAAGCTCACTTCCCGCCTTTGGAACTATCGAATTTGGTACAAGGCGAAGCATTTCAAGGTCATTATTTCCATCACCGAATACATAAGCATTATGAAGCGGCAGCTTAAAATAGTCAAGAATAAACTTAATGCCGGTAGCCTTAGAGTATCCCTTCGGTTCAACCTCGAAGAAGTTTCCTTCACGGTCGATATATGAAAAATCCTCCGAAATAAATTCCTTAAAGCCTTCTATGTCACTGTTTTCATAGTACCATCCGGCGAACTTGTCGAAACGGAACTCCGGATCATTTATATCATCTATAAATCTGTAGCCGTTATTCTTGAAATATCCTATGATTTTGTCAGCCTGTTCGGTAATGTTATCCTTGTCGATGCAGGTATAGTCCCTGTACTCGAAAAGTGAATACATGCCGAACTCACGACATTTTAAAGCTATCTCCCTGCATCTTTCCATAGAAATGGTTTTATGAAGGATCTCTGTCTCCCTGCCGTCTTCAAAAAGTACGATATTGCTGCCGCAGCCGCATACAAGTCCGTCAAAACCTGCAGAAAGTATCGACGGCTCAATATTACATTTTACTCTTCCGGTGTTGATGAATATAAGGTTGCCCTTCTCTCTTGCGAGACGAATGCCTTCCTTTGCACTTTCCGGAAAAATTTTTTCTTCATTTACCAAAGTGCCGTCAATATCAAAGAACAGCAGCTTTGTATTTTCATTAATATTACTCATTATGATCCTTTAGATATTCTTGATAAGATTTACCATCTCGATAGCGCCGAGTGCACAGTCATAGCCCTTGTTTCCGGCCTTTGTTCCGGCTCTTTCGATAGCCTGCTCGATATTCTCTGTTGTAAGGATTCCAAACATTACAGGGATCTCAGACTCAAGCGATACCTGAGCGATACCCTTGGAAACCTCATTACATACATAATCATAATGGCTTGTCTGTCCTCTAATTACTGTTCCGAGACAGATTATAGCATCATACTTGCCTGACTTTACCATCTTCTTTGCGATGAGCGGAATCTCAAAAGCACCCGGTACCCAGGCAACTGTTATATCCTCTTCCTTAACACCATGTCTTACAAGACCATCCTCAGCGCCGCCGACAAGCTTTGAAACTATAAACTCATTAAATCTTGCAGCAACGATACCAACCTTTATTCCTTCTGCAACTACATTTCCTTCTAACTTCTTCATCGTAAAATTCCTCCGTTATATAATATTTCTTTTATGATCAATAGCTGTTTCTACTTTTGTTTTCAGTTTGATCTTTTTGTCTAAATGGTATTAGCACTAATTCATCTTAGTCAAGATTTAAAATGTGGCCCATCTTCTCCTTCTTGGTCTTAAGATAGAACTTATCGTAGACAGAAGGCTCCATTTCAAGCGGAACTCTCTCAACGATATCAAGGTTAAAGCCCTGAAGGCCGTAAATCTTGAGTGGATTATTGGTCAGAAGCCTAAGCTTGTGAACGCCCAGATCAACAAGTATCTGAGTACCTGTTGTGTAATCTCTTGCGTCCTCAGGGAAGCCCAGCTCAAGATTGGCTTCTACTGTATCACGTCCCAGATCCTGAAGCGCATAGGCTCTGATCTTATTGATAAGGCCGATACCTCTTCCTTCCTGTCTCATATAGAGAAGCACGCCTCTTCCTTCCTTGGCTATCATTTTCATGGCTGCATCCAGCTGCTGACCGCAGTCACATCTTGCAGATCCGAAGGCATCTCCTGTAAGACACTCCGAATGAACTCTGCAGAGTACAGGCTCGCCATCTGAGATATCGCCCATAACAAGTGCCACATGATGCTCTCCTGTGATCTTACTTACATAACCATACATCATGAATTCACCGTACTTTGTAGGAAGCTTTGCCTTTGCAACGCATTCAACAAATACCTCATGCTCCTTACGATATCTCACAAGCTTTTCAATGGTTGAAACCTTAAGGCCGTGCTCCTTCGCAAATCTGAGGAGATCCTCCTTACGTGCCATCAGACCATCATCTCTCATGATCTCACAGCAGAGTCCTACCGGCTTAAGTCCGGCAAGTCTTACAAGATCTACCGTTGCCTCGGTATGACCATTTCTCATTATTACTCCACCCTCAACAGCTGTCAGCGGAAACATATGTCCCGGACGTCTGAAATCCTCAGGCTTTGCACCATCCTCAACGAATTTTCTGGCTGTATAGCCTCTTTCCTCGGCTGAAATGCCTGTAGTCGTATCGATATGATCTACGGAAATGGTGAAAGCCGTACAGTGATTATCTGTATTTGTAAGAGTCATCTGCGGCAGATTAAACTTCTCTGCATAGGATTTATCCATCGGCATGCAGATAAGTCCTCTCGCATATTTCGCCATGAAGTTAACATTTTCTGTTGTAGCATGCTCTGCTGCAAAGATAACATCTCCTTCATTTTCTCTGTTTTCATCATCAAGGATCACAACCGGCTTACCAAGTCTTATGTCCTCGATTATCTCATCGATAGTATTAAAATCTCCCATTGTTACCTCCCGGTAGATATTTTATAAAAATCCGTTTTCAGCCAGGAAATCCATACTGACTTTTCCGGAACTCTTTCCACTGTCCATCGGTCTTACGCCCCCAGCATTGCCGCCCAGAAGCTTCTCGACATATTTTCCTACAACATCGTTTTCAAGGTTTACGGTTGAGCCTTCCTTCTTATGTGTAAGCGTTGTTTCTGAGGATGTATGAGGAATGATGGATACTCTGAATTCCTTATCATCAACATAGGCAACCGTAAGGCTTATGCCGTCTATCGCTATGCTTCCTTTCTCAACTATCAGTCTGAGTATAGGCTCACCCGCAGTGATCGATACCCAGATTGCATTATCCTCTCTCTTAAATGATCGTATCACTCCTGTTCCGTCGATATGTCCCGAAACGATATGACCTCCAAACCTTCCGTCCGCGGCCATAGCCCTTTCAAGGTTGACCGAGCTTCCGGCCTTCAGTTCTCCCAGATTTGACCTTCTGAGGGTTTCTGCCATAACGTCAGCAGTGAAGCCATCCGAATAAATATTAGTAGCCGTAAGACAGACGCCATTTACCGCTATACTGTCGCCGGGCATTACATCAGACATTATCTTTGATGCCTTGATATATAAGACCGCCGAAGCCGCGCCATGAATGACATTCTTTACCTGTCCGACCTCTTCAATGATCCCAGTAAACATTTTGGCCTGATTCATCCTTTCTATACTTTTATGAATATCTGATCATCCGGAAGAACTTACTTCTTTCTGATAAGTCTCAGATATATATCATCATCGATCTTTGACGTTTCTACCGGTTCAAACATAAATGCTTCATCCGGAAGAGCCACTCCGTCTCCGCCGACCGGTCCCGGAGCTATCGCTCCTCCAAATATCTTCGGCGCTATGAAAACGCGGAGTTCATTTACAAGATCATCTCTCAGCATACTCCAGTTAAGCTCTGCGCCGCCTTCAAGAAGGATGCTGTCTATCTTCATAAGTGCGAGCTTTTCCATAAGATAGTCCATATCGATTTGTCCATTCTTCTCTTTTATCAGAAGCACTCCGACCTTTTTCTTCTCAAGCTCTCTTATCTTATCACTGTTGGTCTTTTCATTTTCCTCTATAGCTGCAACAAAGGTACTGATCTCCGAAGCCGTCTCAACCAGCCTGCTAGTAAGAGGAATTCTTAAATGACTGTCGCAGATAATCCTGATTGGATTTCTTCCGCCCTCCAGTCTGCAGTTTAACATCGGATCATCCTTTAATGCGGTTCCAATGCCTATCATAATGGCAGAAAATTCATTTCTGAAGCTGTGAACAAGACGTCTTGAGTTTTCGCAGGAAATCCATTTGCTTTCTCCTGCCATTGTAGCTATCTTTCCATCCATGGTCATGGCATATTTCATAACTACGTAAGGTCTGTTCTTCGTTATGTAATGAAAGAATACCGGATTAAGGCTGTCACACTCTTCCTTCATGACATGAGTAACCACCTCTATGCCATGAGTTCTAAGGAACCATATACCCTTACCTGCAACAAGAGGATTTGGATCATCCGATCCAACATACACCCTTTTAATGCCATATTCAACTATAGCCTCCACACAAGGCGGCTGTTTTCCATGATGACAGCACGGTTCGAGAGTTACATACATTTCAGCGCCATCTGCACTTTCAGTAAGATTCTTAAATGCATCCCTCTCTGCATGCAGGTCTCCGTATTTTCTATGAAAGCCCTCTCCTATGATACGGTCATCCTTAACTATGACCGCTCCGACAAGTGGATTCGGATTAACTGCTCCGACTCCGCCTCTCGCAAGCTCTATGGCTCTCTCCATATATTTTTTATCATATGCCATGAATTTATCTCCTGAATCCATCCATAAAAAATCTTCCGATTTATTGATCAAAATACATTCCTATAAATCAATCATTTAACACACTTATGAAAAGTGTCGCAAAGCACTCTCGAAAACATTCCTAAGCACTCATATATACATTTCAAAGCACTCATTAAAATGTTCAAAAAACTTTTATAAAAAAGCCCTGACTAAGTCAGGGCTTTAATGAAATACATTTCCATATCAAAAAGACATTCTATGTATCTTTATCACTTCTTCCATCCAGACTATACTGTCGGTTCCGGAATCACACCGGATCAGCCTTACGGCTCGTGGACTTTACCACCGGTCACGAATTGCACGTTGCCCTGAAGTATATTAAATTATTCGCTCTTACCGATTGAAAGGAAGCCGCCCTCATTTGCTCTGAGGAGAACACCGATACCAATATTCTTACGAGTGCCTTCCTTATCGATGTATATCTCACCTGTCTCAACAAGAGACTTGGCAATCTTTGTAACCTCATCCTTGAACTGAAGAAGCTGTCTTCTGTCTCTAGATGAAAGCTTGAACATATACTGGTTCTTTGAGCTGATAAGAAGGATACTGAATGAATGAACATCCTTCTTGGTCTCTCTGATTCCCGAACCGATCATACGACTGTTTGCGATGATGATCTCTGCATCATCGATTGGAAGATACTCAGAAAGGATCAGCTTGTAGATCTTAAGGTAATCATCCTCAGATGCAACCTTTACAGGAAGCTCTGCAACTGCAAACTCGATAACCGAATCCGCGATCTTGATGTTACCGCCGTCATCATTGATTGTAGCTGTACACTGTCTTGGAACGATAAGTCTGAAGAACTTATTCTCGATAACCTTCTCGCCCTCGATAGGCTCCTTGATAACTAATTCAGGGAATGCCTTCTCCAGCTTGTTCATAGAAATGATAGCTGAATCATCACCTGTCTCAGCTGTATCCATGAGTACATCATAGAGCTGCTGGATCTGAGGTGTAACGTACTTAACCATTTCAACGAGCTTATCAACAGCAGGTACGTAAGCCATAGCTGCATTTTCGAGGAACAGATTGATTGCCTGCTCATCTGTGATGCCCTTGCTTCTCTTATACTCGATAACCTTGAAGAGGTTCTCTTTGTCGAAGCCTTCGTAATGCTGATCGTAAGCCTTTTCAAAATACTTAAGAGACTGGATCTCACCCTTGAAGTTAGGATCTGCTTCATTTCTCTGATAGATCTTACCAAGCTCGTAAGCAGCCTGTGTGCTTCCAAGTCCGAGTGCTTCAAGGAATGCCTTTTCAATCTCGTAGCTGTTTGCTATATAGAAAATCTGACTCTGCTTCATAAGAGCAACCTTAAGCGCGGTAGCTCCGCTTCCTGCAGCGACAGCTCTCTCCCATTTCTCGATAGATGCCTGAAGGTCTTCACCCTTAAGATCCTCAAGGTCCTTAATGTATGCCTCAGCCTCTCTGATACCGTTGTCCTTGGCCTTCTTGAAATACTGAAGTGCCTTGGCACCGTCTCTCTGTGATCTGAGAAGTCCGTAATAGTAGAAACGTCCGAGATAGAAAGGAACACGTCTGTGTCCGAGTCTCTCAGCATTTTCATACCAGTTAAGTGCCTTCATGTAATCCTTAAGCTGCTGGTCGTATATGTTACCCATGAGGAACGCAAGCTCAGGATCCTTTGTAGCATCGAAGAGCTGTTTAGCGTAGCTGATAGTCTTCTCGATATCACGATATGGAGAATCCTCATCATAGTAAAGATCTATGAGCAGGTAACTTGCCTTGATGGAACCAAGCTTAAGTGCCTGCTTTGCAGCTGCCATGGCTCCTTCGTAATCTTCAAGGTAGTAGCAGTAGATTGCTTCACTGTAATACTGATTGTCCTTACGGTTAAGGCTCTGATCAGAAACTCTTGTAGGGTTAACAAATGCAAATGAGTTTGCTGTCTCGAAGATGATCTCTTCGTACTGCTCGATGATCTCCATCGTAGCACACACAAATCTCATGCAGGCAAGTCTTCTTCCCTGATAGAATGCAAATGTAACGATACCCTTGTTCATACCCTTGTGATAGAAGGTTGTACATATACCGTCTGCATACTCTGTGATATATGACTTAAGCTGAAGCTCTTCATCAAAGGCATCATTGCAGTATCTGAGGTAATTTTCAAGAGTCTTCTTGGAATCACGAGGGATACTGTCATAGGAAACATACATTTCGAAATCCTTATAAGTAAGGTTCGGTGCGTAATATTCCTCATCTGTTTCTTCATTTATTGTCTTTACCCAGTCCTTAGGAAGCTTGTGGATATATCCGTCGATCTGGTTATGTACGTATGTGTACTGATACTGAAGCTTAGCAGGGTCGATAGCCTTGTAACGAGGCTCCTTACCCTTCTCCTTACGCTTTTCAGAGATCTCTGAATATATCTTGTCCTTCTCTTCGAACTCGATACTGTCTGTATGCTTACTTGCGTATTCAACTCTTTCATATGCGGACTGAGCCTTGTCATCGCCCATATCTGCAAGACGTCGGTACCACATCATAGCCTTCTCGAGATCGACCGGAATAACGTTCTCACTCTTATTACCGTACTGGTCAACTCTTGAAAGACCGTTCTCATATATAGAACCAAGGTTCATATATGCAGGCTTGATACCCTTCTCAGCCGCCTTCTGGAAGAATGTAATGGCCTTGGCAAAATTCTGAGTCTCAAGATGCATCTTGGCAACCTTGTAGATCATATCGCCATCATTGGTCATATTCGTATACTTCTCATAATAACCGGCAGCCTTGCTGAGATCTTTATCAATAGTCGAATTGCTGTATTTACCGGTTTCATAAAATTCACCAAGGATCTTAAGACAGTCTGTACCCAGCTGCTTATAGCTTTCGTCCATAAATCCAATATCAGCAATCTTTTCAAGGATCTCCACTGCCTCGAGTCCGTTAGCATTCTCCATAAGGTTCATAGCCTTATCATACTGAAGCTCAGTACTGCTCTTATTGGACTGCTTCTTGCCGATATTTGAAATAAAAGGAATTTTCTCTTTGAGATTACTGAAAAAACCCATTACTTACACCCTCCGTCACTCTGAGATTTATATTATCCTGACCGCCCCACATGACTAGTCATACAAAAAGTATTCTAACACAAAACAAAGCCACATGCAATAAAGCAAGTGACTTTGTTTTACATTTTTTATTCAACTTCGGATCATTCTTGATGGTCCGGTTAATATGCTATGTTATGCAACGGTACTCATATATCTGACAACCGCATCAACTGCCTGCTCCTCGTCAGTTCCATCTGCTTCTATACAGATCTCTTCATCATTATGAAGGCCCAGGCTCATCATACCCATAATGCTCTTGGCATTGATCTTCTTGTTTCCTGAAATAAGAAATATAGTACTCTCGTACTGGCTGGCTGTCTGAACTATCTCTGCAACAGGCCTAGCTTCAACGTAATTTGGTAATTTAACAGTGAATTTTGCGCTTGTCATACTCGTATATTTCCCTTCGTAAATAATAATGAAAATAGCTACCCTTCGCTTCGCAGTCTGTCAGCTATCATGCTGATCCTTCTTAGCCTGTGGTTAACTCCCGACTTCCCTATCGGAGGATCAACCAGCTCTCCAAGCTCTTTTAGCGAAAGCAGCGGATTCTCTGCTCTGAGTTCCGCTATGACTCTGAGTGAATCCGGAAGATATTCACGTCCCCTTGTTTTTGTAATGTAATCAATATCTTCCATCTGCTTGACTGCCGCTCCGGCTATCCTGCCGATATTAGCTGTCTCACAGTTAACCTCGCGGTTAATGGAGTTCCTGATATCCTTTACTATCCTCATATTTTCAAATGCCATGAGTGATCCTGATGCTTCGATAACGCTGAGAATGTTCGATATCTCATCACCATCCTTAAGATATACAACGAAGCTTCCTCTTCGTTCTACTCTCTTAGGTGAAATATCAAAACTTTTCATAACTTCCATGATCTGAACCGTTTTTTCCTCATCCGGAAGATCCAGTTCAAAATGATGTTTTTTTTCAGGAGATGAAATCGATCCTACCGCAAGAAAAACTCCCCTTAAAAATGCTCTCTTGCAGCAGCTTCTCTGAAAAACAACATTATCAACAGATAAAATGCCGTCTTCCTCACGAAGCTTCAACGTTTTTATAATCTCGTCAGCAAGGATGTCGCTGAGCTCCAGAATATTGATCCCACTACTCATAGATGTATACATCATTTCCGGAGCAATGTCAAAAGTTTTTCTAAGCAGTCTGCAAATTTTGTTAAAAACTACCTCATTTTCTATCCTTATCAGGATTTTTTTGTCAAAATATTTACCTAAAAGGGAGACAAGTCCCGCGAGTTCAGCTATCCTGCAATGCTGTGCATGAGGCTGGATCTCGGAAAGCTCCAGTTTTAAATCTGCGGAAAATGACATTACGCTTCTCCCTTAACATACTTATCATTAACTATATCTCTGTGGAAGAGATGAACAGAATACGGAAGACTCTTCATCCTCTCACCGAGAAGATTTGCTATAGTAACAGATCTGTGTCTTCCGCCCGTGCAGCCTATGGCTATAACGAACTGATGGCGTCCCTCCTTCTTAAGAAACTGCGGAATTACAAACGAGAAGAGCTGCATAAGTCCATCCAAAAATCTTTCTCCGTCTCCACCGGCCATAACGTATTCCTGAACCGCTTTATCGTCTCCGGTCATTTTTCTGAGAGTCGTATCATAATACGGATTAGGAAGGAATCTTGCATCTATAACGTAATCCGCCTCTGCCGGGATACCGAATTTGTATCCGAAGGACATTACTGTTACCACCATGCTGTTATAGGCCTTCTCCTCCTCATAGATAGCTTCTATCTCATGCTTCAGATCTCTGGCAAGCAGCATGCTTGTGTCTATAACATAGTCTGCAGTTTCTCGCAGAAATGCAACCTTTTTCCTCTCAAGCGCAATACCGTCCTCAACTCTTCCGAGCACCGCAAGAGGATGCTCACGTCTGGTCTCCTTGTATCTTTTTACAAGAGTCGTGTTATTTGCATCAAGGAACATTATCTCATAATGAAAGTTATTCATTTTGAGTCTGAGAAGCACCTCAGACAAAGCGTCCAAGGCTTCTCCGTTTCTTGCATCTATTCCGAGAGCTACTTTATCAGGCGTAAAGCTCTTATCCGCCATTATCTCAGTGAATCTTTCTATAAGCTGCACCGGAAGATTATCAACGCAGAAATATCCAAAATCTTCGAATGTTCTAAGTGCCGTGGACTTTCCCGCTCCACTCATTCCCGTAACAATGATAAATCTCATTTATCTGTCCTCTGTTCAAAAAGTAGTACGTCAGAACTCCCCGATAAGCCTTACCTCAGGTTCAAGCTCAACGCCGAATTTTTCCATTACGATCCTTTTTACATCTGTTATAAGCCTGTAAATATCATCTGAATTTGCATTATCATAATTTATCACAAATCCGCAGTGTTTTGTCGATACCATCGCACCGCCGACCCTGTAGCCCGCAAGTCCGCTGTCTTCTATAAGCTTTCCTACAAAATATCCTGTCGGTCTCTTAAATGTAGAACCCGCACTTGGATACTCAAGCGGCTGTTTTTCAACACGCCTTCTGTTAAGCTCCGTCATAGCTGCTGTGATCTCTTCCGGATTCTTCTTCTCAAGCTTTACTGCCATGCCGGTGATTATCATATTTTTCTCCATGACAATGCTGTGTCTGTAATCAAAATGCATTTCCTCAGGGCTTAAGCTCTTTAATTCCCCGTCAACGATAACATCCACTCTGGTCACAACATTTTTGATCTCACCGCCATATGCTCCGGCATTCATAAATGCTGCTCCGCCCACTGAGCCGGGTATACCTGATGCAAATTCGAAACCGGACAGACCGTTATCACGGGCAGTACGTGCCACGGCGGAAAGCATGGCTCCCGCCTCAGCATATATTTCTTCTCCCGAAACGGTTATCTTACCGATCTTATCCGAAATCTGAATCACCGTACCACTGTAGCCCTTCTCCGAAACAAGAAGATTACTGCCGTTTCCTATGATCAGATATTCTTCTTTATCCTCACAGCATTTTCTTACAGCCTCCTTAAGCTCGTTAATAGATTCAGGTATAAGAAAACGTCTGGCATTTCCTCCTGTTCTGAAGGTTGTATGCTTACTCATGGGTTCATCAAACAACTCTATCATCTAAAAAGTTTTTCCTCTCGATCATTAGATATTATTTTGTAGTGGCAAGATAAGCTCCGCCGTACATACCTGCATCATTTCCGAGGGTTGCAAGCTCAAAGCCGGCATTCTTTGATGCATGGAATGCATACTTCTGATAAGCCTTCTTAACAGCATCGATAAGGATGCTTCCTGCTCTTGAAACGCCTCCGCCGATAACGAATACCTCAGGGTCAACAACGCAGGATACCTGTGCAAGCGCAAGGCCAAGCTTATTTCCAAGTTCATCTACAAGCTCCATTGCAAGATCGTCACCGGTCTTTGCCTGATCAAATATCTCCTTTGCAGAAATATACTGAACCTCACGAAGCTTTGAAGGTCTGTCACTCTCATTAAGAGCGATCTTTGCCATTCTTACGATACCTGTAGCAGAAGCATACTGCTCAAGGCAGCCCTTCTTGCCGCAGTTACAGAATTCTGTCTCGTCATTTTTGATGGTCATATGTCCGATCTCGCCGCCGGCACCATTTACGCCTGAAACCATCTTACCGTTGATGATGATTCCTCCGCCGACACCAGTTCCAAGAGTTACCATTACGATATTATCATGGCCCTTGCCGCCGCCCTGCCACATCTCTCCGAGTGTAGCCATGTTAGCGTCATTTCCGGCCTTTACAGGAACACCTGTAAGCTTGCTCAGCTCTTCAGCAACGTTAAATACGCCCCATCCAAGGTTAACGCACTTGATAACTGTTCCGTCATCTCTGACAGGTCCAGGAACGCCCATTCCGATTCCTGCAACATCATTTTTATCTATAGCCTTTTCAGCGATCTTAGCAGATACTGACTCAGCGATATCTCCAAGGATATACTTTCCACCCTCGTCAGTTCTTGTTGTTATCTCCCATTTATCAAGAAGCTTTCCTTCTACATCAAAAAGTCCGATCTTTACAGTTGTTCCACCAATATCTACTCCAAATACATATTTTCCCATTTTTTTCTCTCCTCTTTTTATTTATTATTATTCTTCGCAAGGTTCTCAGTAACTCTTCTGTAGAACTCCTGCGCAGCATTGTAGCCCATCTTCTTCTGTCTGTGGTTAACCGCTGCCGATTCAACGATGATGGCAAGGTTTCGGCCCGGTCTTATCGGGATTGAATGCTTTGTGATCTTGTTGCCTAAGAACTCTACGTATGTATCCTCAAGTCCCAGTCTGTCATAATTAGCATCCTTGTTCCACTCTTCAAGCTTGATTACCAGATTGATCTCCTGTGAAAGCTTAACGCATTCAACACCGAACATGGTCTTTACATCTATGATTCCGATACCTCTCAGCTCGATGAAATGTCTTGTGATCTCAGGTGACTGACCGATTAGCTGGTCATCACTTATCTTCTTGATCTCAACAACATCATCCGCAACAAGTCGGTGACCTCTCTTGATAAGCTCAAGCGCAGCCTCTGATTTACCGATACCGCTGTCACCCATGATAAGCACGCCTTCACCGAAAACGTCTACAAGAACCGCATGTATCGAAATTCTTGGTGCAAGCTCCTCATGAAGCCATCTAACAGATTCATGAACAAATGCAGATGTTGCCGAGCTGCTTGAAAGCACCGGTATACCATGTCTCTTACCTGCTTCGACGATGAAATCGTAAGGCTCTATATTTCTGCAGAAAACAAGACAAGGAATAGGAAAACTGAAGAGCTTGTCAAATATCTCTATATTCTCCTCCCTGGTATGCATATCCGCAAGATAAGCATGCTCAACATTTCCACAGATCTGAACTCTGGCTGTATCGAAATGCTCGAAAAAGCCTGCTAACTGAAGCGCCGGACGGTTGATATCCGGATCGGTTATCATTATCTTATCTGTATCTATCTCAGGCGTATAATTCCTAAGATTAAGTTTTTTTATAAAATTCGTAAGTGAAACGCTGTATTCCTCTGACACCCTGACACCTCCTCATATTTACCGTTTTAACAGTCTGCCATTAAATAACCGCCTTTGGAAACGTTTCCACCGGCATATTAACGTAAACATAATAACGCAAGCATATAATAGCACATTGCAGCGGCGTTTTCAAATACCGATAATAAAACGGAGGCTGTTTTTATATTACTTAAAAACGGCCTCCGTTAAAATATCTATCTGACTGTCTTACTTATACAGTTTAGAATTAGTTCTTCTTAACAAGAAGTGACTTTCCTGTCATTTCCTCCGGCTGAGGAAGTCCCATTACCTCAAGAAGTGTAGGAGCGATATCGCAAAGTCTTCCGCCCTCTCTTAAAGTATAATTCTCATCATAGTTGTAGAGAATAAATGGAACAGGGTTTGTTGTATGAGCTGTATGAGGGTTGCCTGTTGTGTAATCAACCATCTGCTCTGCATTTCCGTGATCTGCGCAAATGAAGAGAACTCCGTTCTTCTCCTTAACAGCCTCGCATACTGCTCCAACGCACTGATCGATTCTTTCAACTGCTGCGATAGCTGCGCTGAGAACTCCTGTATGACCAACCATGTCAGGGTTAGCGAAGTTGATAACGATAACGTCAAACTCATCACGGTTGATAGCTGCAACAAGCTTCTCGCAAACCTCAGGAGCGCTCATTTCAGGCTGAAGGTCATATGTTGCAACTGCAGGTGAATTAACGAGTGTTCTTTTCTCGTTCTTGTTAGGCTCCTCGATACCGCCGTTGAAGAAGAAGGTTACGTGTGCATACTTCTCTGTCTCAGCGATTCTGAGCTGCTTAAGTCCGTTATTTGCAAGATATTCGCCAAATGTATTCTTGATCTCAAGCTTCTTGAAGGCTACCTTCTTGTTAGGGATAGTCTCATCATAATCCTTGAAGCATACATACTCGATAGGCATGAAGCCATTTGCTCTCTTAAGGAACTTAATGCACTTTGTATCTGATGCATCACCAGGCTGTGCTGCGATATCCTCATCTGAGAAGCAGAATGCCTTAGTGATCTCTCTTGCTCTGTCAGGTCTGAAGTTGAAGAATATTACTGAATCGCCAGGCTTAACAAGTGACAGAGGCTTTCCGTTCTCGTCTGTGATAACTGTAGGGATAACGAACTCGTCTGTTACGCCGTTATCATAAGAATCCTGCATTGCCTGAATAGGATCTGTAGCCTTAACGCCCTCTCCTGTTACAAGGCTGTCATAAGCCTTCTGGATACGATCCCAGTTATTATCTCTGTCCATTGCATAATAACGTCCTGAGAGAGAAGCAACCTTGCCTACACCGATCTCTGAGATCTTGTCAACAAGCTGCTGAAGGTAATCCTTACCTGATGCAGGAGGTGTATCTCTTCCGTCGAAGAAAGGATGAACATAGACCTTATCAAAGTTTCTCTTCTTGCAAAGCTCAAGGATTGCATAAAGATGTGTATTGTGGCTGTGAACGCCGCCGTCTGAAAGAAGTCCCCAGATATGAAGATCACTGTTCTTTGCGATGCAGTTATCGATTGCTTCATTTAACTCCTTATTGTCAAAGAATACGCCATCCTCGATGTACTTTGTGATAAGTGTAAGATCCTGGTAAATGATTCTTCCTGATCCGATATTCATATGTCCTACTTCGGAATTACCCATCTGGCCATCCGGAAGTCCTACCGCAAGCCCTGATGCATATCCCTTCTGAAATGGACACTCAGCCATAAGGCGGTCCATTACAGGTGTCTTTGCCATATAAACTGCATTTGCTTCATGGTTGTCTGACAGACCATATCCGTCAAGTACCATAAGAACGACTGGTTTTCTCATAATGCTATCTCCTTTATAATGAATTAATAGTTAACCTTGTATAAATTTATTCAGTTCAGCGTTATAGCTGTATCCTGCTTTCTCAAGCTTTTCTACGATACTGCTCTTATCCGCTCCGCAGGATGCGGACAGATCGTCAAGAGATGAATAATTATCTCTTAACTGCGTATTAACATAGCTGAGCAGCATGAACGGATCTGATGGTAAACTCATATCTCATCTCTCCTTATCTTGCTTTATCGTAAGGAATATCTGTTAGTTTTCCTTCCGACAGACTATCATAACAGTAAACTGTATTTTAGTCTATATAAAATTCGCTTTATATTATAAATTTATGATCTTTTTAAATATTTTACTGCATAACTTTTTAGTTTTATCATTTTCCTTGAATTATATAAACCCGCTGCATTATATCATGCAGAATATTATGATAAATGTACAGTATATTTAATTAGTGCTCCATCCTTGCAAAGAAGGAAAAATCCGCTATAATCATATATATCAGCGGTTTTCGCCCTGACATCTAAACATTTTAGCAAATAATCAAACGGAGTGCAACGAAAAGTTTTACATGACTAACTTGATCATCTCCGTTACTGAATCCATATAGAATAAAGGCAGTAAATATGAGCGATATAAAAAATCCGGACTTTAAAACAGCTGAAGATAAAAGTCTTTTTGATATTGAATACGAGCTTGGCAAGCTTCCTAACTCTCCCGGCGTATATATCATGCACAGTTCAACCGGGGCGATCCTTTATGTCGGAAAAGCCGTTAATCTTCACAACCGCGTGAGGCAGTATTTCCGAAGCGGTCACGGACATAACAATTCTCCGAAGATAATCAAAATGGTTTCCCAGGTTGCATATTTCGAGTATATCATCACCTCATCTGAGCTTGAGGCGCTGGTTCTTGAATGCAATCTTATAAAGGAGCACAGACCTAAATACAACACTCTTATGACTGATGACAAGGGCTATCCTTACATCCGTGTGACAGTTGAAGAGCCTTATCCGCGCGTATTCATGGTACACCAGATGCACCGCGACAAATCCAAATACTTTGGTCCTTATACCGATAAATCCGCTGTTAAGGATATAGTCGGACTTCTCAGAAAGCTCTACAAGCTGCGCCGCTGCAGCAAAAAGCTTCCGGAGCAGGCCATGAAGGACCGTCCGTGCCTCTACTACCAGATCGGTGAATGCAGCGGTCCGTGCAATCTTCTCATTTCAGAAGAAGAATACAGGGAAAATGTGCGAAAAGCCATGGATTTTCTTGGTGGTGATTATAAAGAGACCATTAATTCGCTTACAGAAGAAATGAAGCAGTACGCCTCTTCTCTCGACTTTGAGAAGGCTGCAAAGACACGCGACCTTATCGAAAGCATACGTCATATCATGGATAAGCAGCGTATTTCCGACGTGGATGGCGACGACAAGGATATCATTGCCCTCTCCAAAAATGCTACCGATTCCGTGATCTCGGTCTTCTTCGTAAGAAGCGGTCAGCTTATCGGCAGAGAGAATCATCATATGTCGGGCGATATGACCGAAGCAGACGATCAGATAATAGCTGAATTTATAAAGCAGTTTTATTCAGGAACGCCTTACGTTCCGAAGGAAATACTTACGGAATACGTAATCCCAGAGGATACTCTTATCGAGGACTATCTGACAGAGATCAGCGGTCACAAGGTTAAGCTCACAAGGCCTCAGAAGGGTGAGAAGGTCAAGCTTCTTCAGCTTGCCAAGGAGAATGCTTCTCTCGTACTCTCTCAGGATATCGAACGTATCAAGCGGAAGGAAAAACGTACCATCGGAGCAACCATGGAGATAGCCGAGATACTTGGAATCGAAAAGGCTTCACGAATGGAAGCCTTCGATATATCAAACATTTCCGGATATCTTTCTGTAGCATCCATGGTCGTATTTGAAAATGGAGAGCCGCGTAAAAATGCTTACAGAAAGTTCCGCCTCAGAACTGTAACCGATCCTGATGACTACGCATCAATGAAAGAAGTCTTGTCAAGAAGATTTACTGATGATAAACTTGGTACGTTGCCCGACGTTCTTATGATGGACGGCGGCAAAGGACAGGTAAATGTTGCTGAAGCCGTACTGAACAGCCTCGGTCTGGAAATACCAGTATGCGGCATGGTAAAGGATGACAACCACCGCACCAGAGGGCTGTATTATAAGGATCAGGAGGTTCTTTTCAAGCGCGGCAGTGAAGCGATGCACATGATAACTGCACTGCAGGACGAAACTCACCGCTTTGCCATCGAATATCATAAAACCCTCAGAAGCAAGGAGCAGGTTCATTCCCTGCTGGATGACATCCCGGGCATCGGTCCAAAAAGACGCAAGGTTCTTATGCAGCATTTCAAGGATCTTGATGCCATAAGAAATGCTTCTACCGAAGAGCTCGCCCAGGTTCCGGATCTTCCGGAAAATGCTGCTGCAGCAGTTTATGATTTCTTTCATAAAGATGATAATATTTAGATTGAGGTTACAACATGTCGAAATTTCTCTTTCCAACCGAATACTACGACTCAACATATTCAATAGATTTTGAGCACTACTACAGGCTCGGATACAGGGCTGTCCTTTTTGATATAGACAACACCCTTGTCCCACACGACTTTCCATCCGATGAAAGGTCTGAAGAGCTGCTGCACCGCCTTATGACGATTGGCTTCAGGGTCTGCTTTGTATCAAATAACAAAGAACCTCGAGTTGCCTCCTTCAACGAAAAGATCGGTGTTGAATATGTTTTTAAAGCCGGCAAGCCTAAGAAAACCGGATATGAAAAAGCTATGGAAATGCTTGGTACCACACGCGGAACTACTCTCTTCGTCGGCGATCAGCTTTACACAGACATCTGGGGAGCCAACCGCGCAGGCATACATTCAATCCTTGTAAAGCCTATCGATAAGCATGAAGAGATCCAGATAGTACTTAAGCGTTTTATAGAAAAGCCTTTCCTGTGGCTGTGGCTCATGAAGCATAAAATGAAAACAAAATAGTTTAGAATATCAGATTAAAGCTTAATCAATTTACAGATTGAAAGAAAAAATAAAAAATCAGGCACTCGTCAATAATAACAAGTGCCTGATCAATTGTAAACTGTTTTCTATTAAACAAGATCAGCTCTAAGCTTCTTAAGCACCTGGAAGGTCTTGCTTCTAAGCTCTTCTGCCTCGAAGAGAGGAAGCATTGTTTCCTTATCAAACTTGCACTTCATAACATTGCTGAGCCAGTCATTTACATATGACTTTACATACTCAACATTCTCATCAGACTTATCCTTAAGTCCGTTCTGAAGATTATTGATGTTCTCAACAACTGAAGGTGTAGCGATCTTATTTGCAGATACAGGTGATGAGCTGCCTTCATTTGAAAGCTCTATAACCTTACCTGTTCTTGTGATGATAACCTTCTTGTTTGGAGCTGCCTCAGGCTTAGCTACAGGACTGCCACCCTTCTTGTCAAGAAGCTTCTCAACCGCCTTGATAAGACAGATAACGCTGTATGTTGCCTCAAGCTGTGTCTGGCTTTCAGCACCCTTATCTTCATACTGATACCAGAGCCACTCAGACTTAAGAAGCATCTCCTCGATCTTTGAATCATCAAGAAGCTTCTTCAGATCGTTGTCCATGCTTGGTGCAGAGCTTCTTCCGAAGAGCTTGCCTCCTGTTGGCTGCTCAGGCTTCTTGTACTTAGCAGGTACAGGAACATCATTATAATCCTTCTGAAGGAACTTCTCAGCCTTTCTAGGATCATAGTTGCTGTTGATGATAGCGATCTTACCGCCGTTAAGGCCGTTAACGATCATATCCTCAGCTGCCATAAATACAAGAGTCTTCTGACGATCATCGATCATTGTCTTGATCTCATAGTTTGTCTTAGACTTCTCAAGGATTGTATTCTTACGTACCTTAAATGCCTTGATCTTCTCCTTTACGCTGAAGAACAGCTTAAGAAGTGTAGGGTTGGCATTAACGTAATCATTTATCCATGTAAGCTCAACATACTGATGCTCAATCTTATTTGAAAGCTCATATACGTTGTAGCCGTCGAATACAACATTAAGTGTTGTATAAAGCTTCTCAAGGATCTCATACTTCTCTTCCCAAGAATGAGTTGAAACGTCGTTGTTTACAAGTTCCTTAATACCGCACTCATAGAATACAAGGTTGTACTCATAGAGTCCTTCGAAGATATTGGTCTTACCGGTAAGCTGTGCACCGGCACCAAGTATCTGAAGGTTCTTCTTCATATCAGGTTCATTCTCGATATAGAGATAAACCTTCTTAACAAATGCAGAAACCTCATTGATAAGTGTATCGATACGCTTATTGTAGATCTCCTGCTTTGTAATGGTTGTCATTACATTTCTGCTGAGAACGCTTGTGTCCTGAGCATTGTTGACATTTCTGATAAGCTCCTTAAAGCTTTCATAAACCGCCATATTGTCGATAGGAATAAACTCTGAGTTGAGTCCATAGAACTCAAATGCCTTCGGATAATCCTTATTCGCAATAAATGTATTGAACATACCGATAGAAAACTGAGTCTTATAATCGTTTCCTACATGAGGATCTTCAACAACATAATCGAAGAGAACCTCAAGGTTGCTGAGATAAGCCTCTGAATTTGCCATGGACGTTGGAAGTCCCATCTCCATAACAACATTTATAAGGTCCAGATATCCCATAAGAGCCTTGTCAAAGTTCTTCGGTCTGTCGTCGTCCTCCAATATCTGATAGCTGACATTTATAAGGAGCGGAGCAATTCTCTCACCGATGAGTCTCATTGCCTCGCCGAATTTTTCTCTCTGATACAGATAAATGAGCCAGATACTGAATCTGTAAATACCCGTTGTATTGATAGGAGCATCAATATCTGACGGATCGATGTCACCATAAACGAAATTAAACAGCGGTTCAATCCACTCGTCTATTTCATATCTTTCCTTTGCCTTGATATTTTCGTCTACGAATTCTCCCAGTTCATACAGCTTCTCGCACTGAGCCTTGACATCATCGTCAACCTTCATAGTCTTAAGGTCAAAGTTGTTGTCCTTCAGATAATCAATAACAAGTGTATAAAAGCCGTCTTCAACCTGTTCATTAAGGAATCTGATAAGTAATCCCTTGTTGTTAGATGCAGCTATTGAAAGAACATTGTTATCACTACCTGTGGTAATATTTGCAGGTAAAGCCATATCCATCTCCTCCTTAATAATTATGGTCTGATTTAACCCCTACGCTTAATTTTAATCTTTTGCCAAAAAATAGTCAACGTCAAATTAGCGAATATCAATAATTTGTTTTGTACATTTTCAACAAAAGATGAATTGTTGCGTTTTCTTTCGCCTTCAATTTGTATATATTGTACTACACTTTTGAATATTTTCATAGATTTTTATTTATTATCACGTCAGAAAAATGTCTCACTATATAAGTCCAGCCTTTAACAAGCAATGTCTGCCTCTGTCAGGCCAGCAGCCTTACCAGCAATGCATCATCCGTCAAGCCAGCATAGATTACACACTATGTATCATTCCATAAGCCCCGCCATTTTAAGAAGCGTTGTGGCATTTCTGGTGGTACATCTTCCATCCTTGATCTTGTAATCAAATTTCAGCTCATCATCTTCATAATATTCTTCGAAATGATAATTCTCCACATCTCTTCCATCTGACATTTTTAATTCGCAGAGCTCGAAGTCATGTGTCGAAACGATGACGAAGCCACTGCCCTCAGAAAGCTTTCTGATGGCATTCTCAGCACCTACTATCCTGTCGGCCGAATTTGTTCCCTTAAAGATCTCATCTATGAAGCAGGCAGCCGGAACAGAAGGTCTGTGTGATATATACTCAGCCATTTCCTTGATCCTCAGTATCTCGGCGTAGAATGTAGAGATACCGCCCGCAACGTCATCCATGACTCTCATGGATGTGAAAAGTCTCATATATCTTAAGCTGAAGCTATCGGCGCAAACATTTGCGCCCATATATGAAAGTGCCATATTTATGGCAAGCGTTCTTAAAAATGTAGTCTTACCCGACATATTTGAGCCCGTGATGACTGTAGCCCCGCCGCAGATCTTTGCTGAATTTGCAACAGCCTTTTCTTCACCGATAAGCGGATGATAAACCTTTACAGCATTTATCATAAGCTTTGGATCATCCTTTTCGTCAAGGAACTTCGGAACAGTCGTGCCGCCCAGTACCGAAAGTACCGCAAGGCTTGAAAGCTCCTCAACATCTCCAACCCCGGAGATACATTTTGAAATGCTGCCGCCGAATCTCTTGTTCCAGCCGTCCGCCGCCTTTGTAAGCCAGAAATCCCAGCCAAGAACACCATTTAATACCATATGTATTATCGGATTAAATGAGATATTATCCGCCTCACTGATCATCTGAAGGCGCTTTATTGCATTCATTATACCGTCTTTTTCAACTACGCTTTCTCTTATGCCTTTAAGAATACTGCTCTTAAATTCTTCATTTTTAAGAAGCTGAAGAAGCGCATAATAATCTCTTGAGGAATTACCAAGAATATGTATAGGATACAGAAAACGGTTTCTGATACCGCTGAAAAGCTCTGTGATTATAATACATGCAAAGATAGAAAGAAGTATGAATCTTACATCGATGGTGCCTGTCAGTGCAAGTACTGTTACCGCGATATTGATAAGCGGTATAAGCAGCATCATTACAGGCACGATAAAAGGAAGGCTTTCCTTCTTCTCATCGATTTCTTTAATATCCTTTCTCTTCTTTCTTCCGGCTATTCTTGCCGTTACCGATTCAAATGATATAAGAAAATCCTTTTTACCTGCAAGCTCGTTTACAGCTTCATTTCTGGACTTTATCTTCTCCGGATCGATATTCTTAAGACTTACTGCCAGAGCCGTCTTACGTCTTCCATCCTCCGTATGAGCAACAGAGATATACTGGTAGAGCGAATTTCTTCCTAGAAGATCTATATCTCTTGAAAGCATATCGTCATCTGCAAGGAACTCGCTTCCGTCATCCTCAAAGCTTCTCCACTCACCGTTCAGCCTTGCTATATAGCCCTCAGTAACCTTCTTCTCTGCATTTAGACAAGTTCGTCTCTCGTCAAGCCTTGCATGAAGCCTTAACAATAAGATAAAGACCGCTGCCATTATCACTCCGGTGATTCCAAGAAGAGAGCCTCCTCCCGTTGCTCCCATATATATTAGGATAACTGCACCAAAAAAGGATACCAGCCTGAAAAATGACACGATCCCGTATTTTTTACTTGCGGAAATAAGCTCCGCATCAATTAAATTTTTCTTTTTTTCAAACTCTTCAACCATGCTAAAAGATTATCACATCCACCCTGCCATATCAAGAAAAGTTACTTGAATTTTGTATGAATTCGTATTAAAATCTTATACATAGTGCAGGGGTTTTAAAAGCAAAAAACACGACTCCTGCAAAAGACTCGGACAATTCCGAAATACTATTAAAGGAGAGATGTATTATGGCAAAATTACTTAATGGGGTTATTAAATTTACTGTAGCTGCAGCTGCTGTTTCAGGCATCTGCTACCTTTTCAGGGATGATCTGAAGAGCTCGAAGACATATCAGAAATATGAAGTTGATGAGAAGATAAATAAAGCAAAGACAGTTGTTAAGGATAAGACAGCAACTATCAAGGATAAGGCTGCTACTCTTAAGGAGAAGGCTCCTTGGAACAAGTCAGCAGACGTAGAGGACGAGGCAATCGAAGGCGAGGATACAGCAGACAGAGATTATGTTTCTATCGATGCTGAGGAAGCTGCCGCAGATGCTGAGGCCACAGTAGAGACAGCTGCTGAAGCTGTTACCGAAGCTGCTTCTGATGCTGCCGAAAAGGCAGAGGACATCATCGGCAAGGTTGAGGATGCTGTAACAGAATAAGATAATTAAAAAGTCGTCCGGTCACACGTTTTTCACTCGTGTCCGAACGACTTTTTCATATAATTTAACACATTCAGTTTATACCGAAATCTATAGAGTACCGAATATTACTCCTGCTCTTCCCAGTTAGTATAAACAGCCTCTACATCATCATCCTCATCAAGAAGGTCAAGGATTCTCTGAATCTTCTTAACATCATCCTCATTTGTAACTGATACATAGTTCTGAGGGATCATTGTAACCTCGGCAGAGAGCATCTCTACGCCGGCACCTTCAAGTGCTTCTCTTACTGCAGAGAAATCATCAGGTGCAGTGATTACTTCATAGCTGTCCTCTTCCTCAGAAAAGTCCTCAGCGCCTGCATCAAGAGCTGCCATCATAAGCTCATCAGCTGAAAGCTTGCACTCTTCCTTATCAATGATGATCTGACCCTTCTGGTCAAACATATAAGATACGCAGCCTGTAGTTCCTACATTTCCGCCGCCCTTTGTAAATGCACTTCTTACATTTGAAGCTGTTCTGTTCTTGTTATCTGTAAGTGCATTAACAATAATAGCTGTTCCTGCAGGGCCATAGCCTTCATATGTCATATAAGTATAGTTAACTGAGTTTGCATCGCCTGCTGCTCTCTTGATACCTCTGTCGATAGTATCATTTGGCATGTTGTTTGCCTTAGCCTTTGCGATAACATCACGAAGCTTATTGTTATTGGCAGGATCAGGTCCGCCTTCCTTAACTGCTACTGCGATCTCACGTCCGATGACTGTAAAGATCTTACCCTTAGCAGCATCATTTTTCTCCTTCTTATGCTTGATATTAGCAAATTTTGAATGTCCTGACATTTTTACACTCCTTATATATAAATATTATTTTTTCTCTTCCGGTAACTTTTCTATCTTAACAAGGCGAACCATGTTATTCTTAATCTCAATAGGCTTAAAGGTGTAGCCTCCGTAATCGACCTTGATATTTTCATTTTCTTCAGGAAGATGTCCAAGCTGGTACAGTATAAATCCGTTCAGAGTCTCAACCTCTCCCTCCGGAAACTGTACATCCGGCAGATATTCCTCAAGATCATTCAGGCTCAGCATGCCGTCAACAACGTAGCCGTTATCGGCAGTCTTTCTGAACTGTTTTTCCTCAACATCATGCTCGTCCAGAATATTTCCCACAAGCTCTTCGAGAACATCCTCGAGGGTTACGATACCATCCGTCTGACCGTATTCATCAACCACGACCGCCATATGAAGCTTTTCCTTCTGCATCTTCTTCAGAAGCTTGGATATCTCATAGGTCGGATGTATAAAGATTGTTTCCTTCGTGACAGTCTCAACCGTCTTATCCGGGTTCTTAAGATATTCCGAAATGATATCTCTCAGGTGAAGCATTCCGACTATGTTGTCGATATCGCCGTCATAGACCGGACATCTGGAAAACTGCGATTCCAGCACCTTCGGGAGCGCATTTTTAATAAGCTCCTTCTTATCCATGGCGAATATCCTGCTTCGGCTGATCATGATATCACGCGCACATTTATCATCAAAGTCAAGGACATTGGATATAAGAACCGCTTCATCCTCATGGATAACGCCCTGTTCGTGTCCTTCTTCCACTATGGAAAGAATCTCCTCCTCGACCTTTTCCTCATCTTTCTTTTTAAACATCTACGGGTAATCCACCTCTCAAAAAGACCGCATCTGCCGGTCACCGTTACTGCTGCAGAAGGTAATTCACTTCCTTCACCTTCACACCATTTTTATAATACACTCGTGGAACACGTCTTGCTACATTGCAGACAAGCTCATAGTTGAAGCTGTTAGCAGGTTCTGCGACCTCTTCAACCGGAATCGTCAGATTGCCGTCCGTTCCAAAGAGAACAACCTCATCACGTAAAGCTGCCTCAGGAATATCCGATATATCGACCATGAACTGATCCATGCAGACACGTCCTATGATAGGAGCATACTTTCCTCTTATTATAACTCTTCCGATATTGGACTGAGCTCTCGGATATCCGTCCGCATATCCTGCGCAGACTGTTGCGACTCTTACCTTTTTGTCGGTCACATAGGTCCAGCCGTAGCTTATTCCTCTTCCCGGCTCAAGCTCCTTGATATGCGTGATATGAGCCTTTAAGGTCATGGCAGGCTTTATAACAACGCTCTTATCCATTTCCTCCGAAGGTTCCAGCCCATATATTACTATTCCAAGGCGCATCATGTCAAACCCTTTTGAATGAAGCTCCATTGCGCCCGCACTGTTATCTATATGTTTTATCTGGAAATTAAAGCCTTTTTCTGTAAGTGCATCAATAAATCCGGTAAATGCATCTCTCTGCTTTATCGCATCAGCCTTATCAACTGTATCAGCCTTTGCAAAATGAGTAAAGATTCCTTCAACGAAAAGTCCATCCATATCGAGAAGCTTTACAGCTTCCTTAACGCCCTCTTCATTACACTGAAAACCTATACGGCTCATACCTGAATCAGCCTTGATATGAACTCTTGCCTTCTTACCCATCTTAAGAGCTGTTTCCGAAAGCAAACTGCATTTATCCGCATCATATACAGCCATTGTGATATCATTTTCTATAGCTGTCTCAAAATCATCCTCATCTGTATTTCCGAGTATGAGTATAGGCTTTTTGATACCTGCTCTTCTTAATTCAACGCCTTCGTCGATGCAGGCAACCCCGAAATAATCAGCTATATCATCAAATTCCTCGGCAAATGTCACAGCACCGTGGCCGTACGCATCAGCCTTGATAACAAGCAGCACCTTCCTGTCAGAAGGATTAAGTGCCTTTATGGTTTCAATATTATATCTCACACAGTCCAGATCTACATCTGCTTCAATACGATTATGCTCACGCATTTCATCTGCCTCTTTTTCTTAAATTCTACAATTCTTCAAGTACCTTTCGGATGCATCCGTTAAGGTCCATAGCTGTCATGCCGGTCATGCCCTTCTCTTCAGCGGCCTTATCTCCGGCAGCTCCATGGATAAATGTACCCGCTCTCGCCGCCGCTAAAGGTTCCATCCCTCCGGCAGTAAGCGCACCGATGATGCCTGTAAGGCTGTCGCCGCTTCCGCCCTTTGCCATGCCCGAATTTCCGTTCGTGTTTATATAGAAGCTGTCAGCCCCTGCAGTCACCACTGTTCTTGCATCCTTCAGCACCAAAATCATATTATATTCATTTGAAGCCTTCTTTGCAACTTCAAAACGATCGTTTTTTATTTTTTCAACGGTTTCCCTGATATCTTCGCCATTTTCCCTGATAAGCCTTGCCATCTCAAGTATATGCGGCGTAAGTATTATGTTCCTTTCATCTCCGGAAGACTTTCTGTCCTTAAGAATACTTCTGTCTCCGGAAAAGATATTTATTCCGTCAGCATCTATAACAACCGGTTTTCCGGTCTCCGCAGCTGCATCCAGGACTTCTTTAAGTATCAGCTTTGCAGTCTCTCCGGTACCTGTTCCCGGTCCGATTGCAGCAGCCGTACACCATTCTACAGCTTTTCTGATCTTTTTTCTTAAAGCTGTGCCGACAACATCAAACTTTTCCAAACCGTCACTGATCGTCGAACCATCTTCCTTCTTTGGTCCGTCACTTTTCTCTTCAAGCTCTGCACTGTCATAAGTCTCTATCAGAGCCTCCGGCAGCGCTATGCAGATGATATCTCTGTTTGCCTTATCGGTAAAGATCTTAACAAGTCCGACCCCCATAGAGAACGCCGCACGTCCCGCGATTACAGCCGCTCCGCAGATATCCCTGCTTCCGGCAACTAGAAGAAGGCGTCCGAAATTTCCTTTATTTGCATCTGCACGTCTTACCGGCAGCATTTTTCTTATATCCGCCTTATCAAGTCCGTAACAGAGCGGTCCCACTTCTTTAGTGACATGTGCCGGAAAACCAATATCCCTTATCACTATCCTTCCGGAATACTCGCGCCCTTCTCCAAAAAGCATACCACGTTTGATAAAACCGAACGTAACAGTCATATCAGCCTTTATGGCTTCTCCCATGACCTTTCCGCTTTCAGAAGAAATTCCCGAAGGAATGTCTGCAGATACGATCAGTACCCTGCCGCTATTTTTACTTTTTATCTCATTTATCCTGCAAATGATATCCTTCCAGATGCCCTCAATATTTCTTGAAAGTCCTACTCCGAAAAGCGCATCTACTATAACATCATATCCTTCAAATGAAACACCGGCATCCGAAGTGACCGTAATCTTCACACCGCAGGACTCTGCAATACTTATCTGCGTCCTAAAAGCATCACTGGTCTTACTCAGAGCATCCACAAAGAGAACCTCTGTGTCATAGCCCCACTCCTTCATGATCCTGGCCGCTGCCACTCCGTCTCCGCCGTTATTTCCTCCGGCAGCAACAAAAAGCAGTCTGCTTCCAGCCGCAGCAGCCTTTGCGATCTCCTCTGCAAGCGCAAGGCTCGCCCTCTCCATCAGAACAAGCTGCGGTATACCGGTTTCATTTATGGTCTTATTATCTATAGCTCTGCTTTCATCACCGGTGGTAAAATACCTCATTTCAGTACCTCATTCAGGCTTCCGGTTCTGTATCCTCCAAGGTCAACAGTTACATACACGAAACCTATCTCACGGAATCTTTCATTTATTACTCTTCGGCTGACCTCACGGATGACATGCTCGATATCCTCAGGAAGGACCTCGATCCTTGCGAGTGTTCCTCCGTGAACTCTAACTCTGTACTGCTTCAGTCCAAGAGAGCGAAGGACAGCCTCAGCCTCCTCTACCTTCTTAAGGATTTCCGGAGTTATGCTTTCCCCATAAGGTATCCTTGAAGCAAGACATGAAAATGAATTCTTATTAAATGAAGGAAGCCCCAGTCTCTCCGAATATTCTCTTACATCCGCCTTCGTAAATCCAAATTCCGCCAGAGGGCTGAGTATGCCCAGCTCCTGGATAGCCCTCATTCCAGGCCTGTAATCAAAGGTGTCATCTTTGTTCGTTCCTTCGATAACCGTATCAATACCGGCTGCCGAAGCAAGCTCCTTAATCCTGTTAAAAATGTGTTTCTTGCAATAGTAGCATCTGTCGCTGACATTTGAAGAATACTCCGGTATCTTGTACTCCTCCGATTCAAAAACAATATGCTTAATTCCTGCTGTTTTGCAGAAATCCTCTGCCTCTTTGATCTCCACCCCAGGTACGCCTGGCGACTTGGCAGTTACAGCTATCGCCTTATCTCCCAGAATATCATGTGCTACTCTCAGAAGAAATGTCGAATCCACCCCTGCCGAAAACGCTACTGCAATACCATCAAATCTCTTCAGATAATTTTTAAGTGCTTCATACTTATCCATTTGATCACCCCTCAAAATATTCCGCCGGTCACTTCTCCGGCCTTCCTTCTCCACTACATGCAACTACCCTTTTTTAACCCCTGTATCTTTCGGCCTCCTCCAGAAAATGATAAACATATTCCGGATTTGACGGATAATAAATATGCGGAAAACCAAGCCACGAAACAGGTCCCGTCTTGATCTCGTCCCATCCGGTCGACGAAACCGGCTTACTGACTCTGCAGGAGATACCGTTATCCGTACTGTCATAGTAATGGAACTCGTGTCCTCTAATATTTTCGTTCTTGCCCAGGAATCTGCTTTCCTTCTCTTCGATGCTCACATATCCGAACCTTACAAGGTGTCCGGTGTTGCTGCATTTTCCGTGAACAAGACCGCACATTTTATATTCTGCTCCGCTGTCGGAAATGATACTGTCATGCATATACATGAATCCACCGCATTCCGCGATGACCGGCATTCCGCCATTTACAGCATCCCTGATACTGTTGATCATATTAAGATTTCTTGACAGCTCCTTAAGATATAGCTCCGGATATCCGCCATAGAATATGAGTCCGTTTATACCCTCCGGAAGAATATCATCATGCACCGGTGAGAAATATACTATCTCAGCCCCCGCTGCTTTCAGTATTCTCAGATTGTCCTCATAGAAAAATGAAAATGCCTCATCCCTTGCTACACCTATCTTAACCGGCCTTCCACCGCTTACATCCTTAATATCAAGCCTGTACTGCGGAAGGACCTCGACCATTTCCGATATTCTTAGTATCTCCTTTAAATCCAGCGTCTTTTCCATCTGAGCCATAAGAAGAGCCAGACTGCTGTCGAGGCTGTCTATCTCCTCCGGGCTTATAAGTCCGAGATGTCTGCTTCCAAAGCTTATCTCCTTAAGCTTTGGGATATATCCAAGAGACACTATACCAAGCTCACTCTCAACGAGTCCGCTTATTGTCTTATATACTTTTTCACTCATTTTATTGAAGATCACGCCCTTGATAAGATGTTCTCTGTCATAACGCAGAAAACCTGAAACGAGCGGGATTATGGATCTGCTCATACCATGAGCATCCACAACCAGAATGACCGGGATACGAAGCTTATCAGCAAGATCATAGGAGGAGCCTTCCTCCCTGATGCCTCCCAGTCCATCGTAAAGTCCCATGACTCCCTCCACAACGGAGATATCATGGATATAATTTTCCTCCGGCTGCTGGTACAAGGCTCTGGTCATTTCCTTTCCTGTGAAGAAGGTATCCAGATTCCTTGACGGAACGCCGAGGACATTCTTATGAAACATCGGATCGATATAATCCGGGCCGCACTTAAACGCACGCGGCTTAAAGCCCTTCTTCTTAAGAAGCGCCAGTAATCCGCATGTGATCATTGTTTTTCCACTGCCCGAGCCGGGCGCAGCGATCATAAAAGCAGGTTCTCTCATATCTCTGTCATTCCTCCGGCAAATCATACACATTCCCTCTCCACCGAGGGTTTGTTTCATTTTTATTATCAGCCAACTTGCCATCTTTTTCAAGAATTATTTATCAATATACCTCTTGAAACACATTGCGCAGATGCTCTCTAAAGCCCCTTTGCACAGAGCTTTTTCAAGACCTTTAGCATTATAAGATATTCATATCCTTAAGATCCTGATCGGTGATACTGTTGCCCCTGTATCTTACAAGATAATACATATCAAACATACATTTAAGTCTTTTACTTTTCGTCTCATCCTCGGCGTACTTAAGATAATCATAGAGCGACGCGGAATTTGCCCTAAGAGCTGCTTTCTCCTCATCAGCCCTTATCTTTTTCTCAATACCTCTGCATTCCTTCTTCACTAATTCTCTTAGCTTTTTCTCAGGAGAAAGTCTAAGGAAGATTATCCTGCTGATTCCCAGCCAGAGCAGTAAAAGCACTGCCGCCGAGCCTACGATGATACCGAGATATATAAACATCAGGCGGATAACATTTCCCTTCTCCTTATGACTGTCAGGATCTGTATCTTCTACTATCGCCTTTCCGCCTTCATCTTCCTCCTGCTCATCAAGGTATTCGCTTATCCTATCCTCATAGAACTTGCCCCAGTCAGTTATTCTCTCATCCTCTTGGCGGACAAGAAGTCCCCACGAGAGCTGCTCTGCATTTTCATTTACAGGAGTCGGTTCAAAAGGAACCCAGCCTACGCCGTCAATATACGCCTCTACCCATGCATGAGCGCAGCTGCCCATTACAAAGTTTCCGGGATCAGTAAAATGATATCCGCTGACATACCTTGACGGAACACCGGAAATTCTAAGCATTAGCGCCATTGTCGAAGCAAAATGCACACAGTAGCCCTTTCTGTCATCAAAAAGGAACTGATCTATAAAGTTCTCGCTGCCGCGCAGATCTTCATAATTATCATATTTAAAGGTTCGAAGATATGATTCGATAACCTTCGCCCTCTCATAATCATTCTTGCAAAGAGATGTAAGCTCTCTGGTGAATTCTATAGTCCTGTCGGTAGCCATGGATGCGTCAAGATACGCCTCCATATCCTCACTCCATATTCTTTCAGACTGTGTGTTTTCAGTTCCGTCAGCACCGAGCTGTTCTGAACTCTTGCTGCCTGTTCCATCAGTGCCTGCCTTTTCTGAGCCTTTACCGCCGCCAGCAGCGCCGCTTCCGGTCTGTCCCGAGTTCTTGCTGCTTCCGGACTTTTCAGAGTTATTTTCACTTCCTGTCCCGTTACTACCGGATTGCTGTTTTCTCTTCTCAGCAAGGTCAAGCGCCTGTTCCTCAAGCTCTTCATACTCAGCTCTTGTCATATAACTACTGAGATTCACATGATAAACATTATCCACATAGTCCTTTACCTCATCATAAGTATATACCTTACCCTCGTACTGAGGATCAGAGACCACATTTATTATCTTCATGAAATACGGACTTGCGTAATCAACATTCATGTACTGAAGGCTGTATGAAAATCCCTTGCCCTTCTTCTCACTTAGTCCGTTTTTCAGCTTATCATCTATCTTAAGAAGATTCTGCGGATAGATAATATCCGATGTCTTAATATATCTATATTCAACCTTTGCATTTTCTATCCTTGAAAAGCATTTCGCCTCCTCCGGAGTGATACCGGCATTCATAAGCGCATTCATATATTCAAAGATCCACTTATTATAATCTCCCGAGAAGCTCTCCTTATCGAAGAAGCCCTCCGCCCTGAGAGTCTTAAACTGCGCACCCTTAAGGTAAACAGCCCTGATACTGTTGACTCTATCAAAGATAAGCTCTTCCTTTGAAGACACCTCCACCGGTCCCGATATCGAACCTTCTCCGGAATAGCCGACATAAGACATTTTATCATCTCCAAACCGGTATCCGACCTCATCAGCGATCCAGTCAAATGCAGAAGCAACTCTGTCAGCAATATTTCTGATGAAGGTCCACCTTACCGGGCTGTCCTTAACCGGGAGAAATGCGATCACCAGAAGAAGAATAATCGCAAACGCCTTGTAATCTGTATTTTTATGAATAAGTCTTCCTATCGCATACACTGTACCTGTTACAAGGACTACAACGGTCAGCTTATCATTTGTTCCTCTGACAAGCCAGAAAATGATATTTGCAGTCATCAATACCATAAAGCCTGCTCTTTCAAGCCTTCCACTGCTCAAAATTATAAAAAGCAATATTCCGCCCAGAGGGATAAGTATACTTATTGTAAGCATCCGGTCCCTGTAGATAAGTATCAGAAGAAGCGCAGAAATGATTATAGCCGGTATTACTTCCCTGTTCTTCTTAAAGACAGATAACAGAAAAACTATCCCTCCGAAAAAAGCAAGGTAACAGATGGAAAAGTCCAGATTCAGATAATCAACGCCAAGTTCCCGCAGCACAAAAAAGCCGGCAAAGAAGGTTATCGCCATTCCCGGCAGCCGCATCAGCATCTTGTCCGATACAAGATCTTCTTCAGTTTTGTTACTGATCATTTCCATAAGCTTTATTCAACTCGCATCCTTTTTCTCTGAAGAGAATGACATTTCCAAACTCTTTTGAAGAAGTCTTAAGCAGCTCCTCATCATGTCCTGCTGCCGTTTTATGTCCGATATTTTCAGGTATAGAGATATAGAAATCCCTGAATTTTACAGGACTGTCTATCAGGCAGGATTTAACTCCCATATTATAAAAATATATAACAAGCGGCTTATTCATCATTCCAAAATATTCTGCAATAGAGACAAGATATTCGAAGAATCTGTCACGCTGCTTTATCATTTCAAGTGTACCGTCCATCGCTTCTGTGATAAGCGCGATACACAGCATATCTATCTCCTGCTTCTCCGGCAGTCTTACATACATCTCACCGGTTCTCGCAAAATTCTTCCAATGAATGTTGGCAATACTGTCGCCCGGAACGTACTTACGAAGGTCATTCCCGAGATTCTCTTCAAATGCATTTATACTGAAAAGATTACCGCTCTCCCTTATCTCATTCAGCAGCCTTATATCATCAGAGCTAAGCTTTTTGATGAGCGGAAGAACATGTATCCTGACAGGTATTCTGACTTTTCTCTTAATGCCTATGATCCCGAAAATATCTCTGATCACATAATGACTTATTCCGGTATCATAACTTCCTGCATAGAAGCATCTCATTCTGGTCTTTATAGTTATCCTCTCCCTGAAGGACAGGCTGTAGTTCTGCGTGGTAAAATCATCGCTGAAGCTCATCAGCTCACTGTCATACATGAAGCTTATTCCGCCTATAGGAATAAAACCTGTATTTTCGATCATAAGTGAATACTTCTCGGACGTATTCTTGCTTATGGTTTTGTGACCTATCTCCTGATAGATATTAAGTACCGCCATGGAATAAACGATATAAACGACCGCCAGCGGCAGATAAAACAAAAATGCATAAAATATCACATAGGAAAAAGCGCCTCCGTTAAAGCTTACATTTACGGCTGATGCTATCAGGAGCAGCAGATAAATGTAAAGCGGCAGTCTTTTCCTCTGAAATATCTTATGCATTATCTTATTTGTTCTTTTTTGTTTTTTCATACCGGTAAAAAAATATGTCAGTTTGCGTTATCTTTCTTATTTCGGTCTCTTTACCTTTTCAATGATATCGGTAAACAGCTGACCGGCTGTGTAACGGTTCATTCTCGACTGAGTTGTAAGCACAAGTCTGTGAGGAAGTGTTATCTTTGCCATCGCTATCACATCCTCCGGAATCACGAAATCTCTTCCGGCAACATAGGCAGCAGCCTTTGATGCACTGAGAAGATCAAGACCAGCTCTCGGGCTGAGTCCGTATTCAAGATTGTCATTTGAACGTGATGAATCCACTATCTCAAGAGCATAGCTTATCATTTCATCAGTCATTATAACCTGCTTTACTTCTTCTCTAAGCTTCAGCACATCCGACGCCTCAACAACCGGTGAAAGCTCCTCCACAAACACGCCGTCAAGGTATTTTTTAGCCATTTCAATCTGCATTTCCTTCGTAGGATATCCAATCGAAAGCTTCATCATAAATCTGTCGAGTTCGGCCTCGGGAAGCATATAAGTTCCGATCTGCTCAACAGGGTTCTCCGTAGCTATTACCATGAAAAGCTCCGGAAGCCTGAAGGTCGTTCCGTCGATCGTTACCTGATGCTCTTCCATTGCTTCAAGGAGCGCAGACTGTGTTTTCGGAGGTGTTCTGTTGATCTCATCCGCAAGGATTATCTCGTTATGGATAGGTCCCTTCACAACTCTGAACTCGGCCTTTGATGCATCATAGATCGATGTACCTGTAACATCTGTCGGAAGTGTATCCGGCGTAAACTGTATTCTCGAAAAGCCTGCATCGATAGACCTTGAAAGCGCCTTTGCAAATGTTGTCTTTCCTACTCCCGGTACATCCTCTATCAGAACGTGTCCGCCCGCAAGAAGAGCGATAAGGACATTATTTATGACAGATTCCTTACCGACAAACCTTTTTTCTATGTTTTCCCTTATTTTGTTGATCATTTCCTGAGACATAATACCTTTTCCTTATTGACAAAAAACCAGTATAGACGTTTATAAAAAACGAAGATTAATACCCTTCACTAATAAAATATATTACCACAAAAAATATCCTCAGGCAACATTTGAAGGTATTAATTGCGTCTTAATCATGCCTTAAGAAAACATAAATAATTTGCGTATTGACATTTTTGGTCTAATACATTAGACTCTTCTTGTGAGGTTGAACGAGTTAGACCGCGACCATGGAGGTCTAATCCATTAAACCATTAAATATGCGCATATTTTTTAATACGAGGTAACTATAAATGAATGCACCAAAGGTTTTTGAAAGTGAATATAAATTCTGCCTTCTGCTATGGGCAAATGAACCGATGAAGAGCACTGAACTTGCAAAGCTTTGCGAAAAGGAGCTTGGCTGGAAGAAAGCGACCACCTACACCGTCATCAAGAGACTTTCCGAACGAGGCATCATCAAAAGTGAAAATGCCATCATTACTTCTCTCGTTTCAAAGGAGGAGGTTCAGGCAGCCGAGGTTGACGAAGTAATGGAGAGAACTTTCGGAGGCAGCATACCGCAGTTTTTCGCAGCCTTTACCAGAAACAGGAAGCTCAGCAGCGCCGAGATAAAGGAACTTCAGGAAATGATCGATAACTATAAGGAGAACTGATATGACAGCTTTATTCATTAAAATGCTGAATCTGAGCATAAAAGCCACTCTGCTTATAGGAGTCTGCATACTGATACGCTTTTTCTTCAGGAATATGCCAAAGTCAGCGCGCTGCATCCTCTGGCTTATAGTAGGTCTGAGGCCTATCGTTCCTTTCTCTTTCGAGAGTAAGCTTAGTCTTCTCTCCGGAAAGGAATATATCAGCAGTATCCCTGCCGGTATAGAGAGCGAAGCTTATAAAGCCAGCGATTCCTTAAGTCTTACGGAAAATGATAAGAAGACCGGCTCTTCTGTATCAAATGATACAGTATCAGGCACCTCATCAAAAGCTGATAAGGCTGCAAGCCAGCCATCCTCTTCTATCCTTCATGATAAGCAGGAGAAAAAGGCTGACATCATTTTTATAATGATGATAGTCTGGGCTATCGGTGTTGCAGCTGTTCTTCTTAAGTCTGTATTTTCATATCTAAGACTTAGAAGAAGGCTCTCCGATGCAGTCATCCTGAAGAAGAATGTATATCAGTCCGACAGGATTGCTACAGCCTTTGTATTGGGGATCATACGTCCAAGGATTTATGTACCATACGGACTCAGCAGATCTGAGATGTATATGGTACTTAATCATGAAAGATCTCATATAGTCAGAAAGGATCACCTTGTTAAGCCGTTCTGGTATATCATCGCAGCATTATACTGGTATAACCCTGCAGTCTGGATATCATATTATCTTCTCTGCAAGGATATCGAGCTTGCCTGTGATGAAAAGGTTATAACAAAAATAGGCTACAACAGAAAAACAGATTATTCACAAACCCTTCTTAACCTCAGCATACCGTCATCTCATATAACGGCATGCCCGGTCGCATTCGGCGAAACAGGTACAAAAGAAAGGATCAAAAATATACTACAAATGAAAAAGACAGGAAAGATCATTACAGTTGCAGCATTTTCATTATGCGCTGCCATAACAGCAATATTCTTCACTATTCCAAACAAAAAGTCTGCGGATGCTAAAAATGCTTCAGAGGTTAATCCTCCTGCTGCATCCAAAGAACTTGACACAGCTTCAGCAATCGCCGAGGCAGGTACAGAATATGTTGAAACGATTGATTTAACAAAAGCTGACAAGACCGCCAGTGATGAAAACATTTCAAAAGCATTATCAAATGTGAAATTTGCAGATCCGTCAGACGTCGATGAGGCAGATAAGCTGAATCCGGAAGAAGCTGAAGATGACACACCACCAGCTGATTCTGTGACAGTGTTAAACAATCCAAGCAGCTTCATCGGTAACTGGAGAGGCGATACTTTATCAAGAGTACAGCTTTCTATCTCACCGACTGACAGCGATACCAACAAATACAGCATCACGATCAGATGGAACGAATCATATAATACCTCTGCAGTAATGACAGCTACCGGAACATTTAATAAAGAAACCAATACCATTACTTACACCGGCGCTCAGTGGACTCAGATAACTTTAAATGACGATGGTTCGATTGAATCTTCTGAAGAGCTCTCTAAAAGCGATGAAGGCGAAATCTCAATCACAGACGACGGTCTTATCCTTAAGACTCCTGCTTTTGACAGTGTCGGCATCTCAAAAATCACAGAGAACGGTGAACATTTCACAAGCGAATAAAGAGTTCATTTAATACAGTTTCATATTAATTTAAAAAGCCAATAATCAGCCAAAAAGCGGTCAGATTCAAATTTGAATCTGACCGCTTTAAATATTTCGATGATCAATCTGATCAACATTTTATGATCTTTTCTTCAAAATTATTTTGCAACGATATTGATGATCTTGCCTGGAACGTAGATTTCCTTAACGATAGTCTTACCATCAAGTCTGTCGCCAAGAGCCTCCTTACCAAGTGCGATTATAGTATCCTTATCTGCATCAGCAGGAACATCAACTGTTACTCTTGTCTTACCACATACCTGAACAGGAAGTGTGATCGTATCAGCCTTAAGATGCTCTTCATTAAACTCTGGCCACTCAGCATGGAATACAGAATCTGTACCGCCAAGAACCTCCCAGAGCTCCTCTCCTATGTGAGGTGCAAATGGAGCGATAAGCTTAACCATAGTCTTAAGGGTTTCCTTATCAACACCTGTAGTCTTTGTAAGGTCTACAAACTTATTGTTGTATTCCATAAATGCAGAGATAACTGTATTTAAGCTGAAGCTCTCAAGTCTCTGTGAGATATCTCTGATAAGTCCATGACGAAGTCTGAGGAGTTCAGGTGTCTCAGCAACATCCTTCTCTGAGTTATCGATAACCATTGAATAGAATCTCTTGATGAATCTTGAGATTCCGTCGATTCCTGCATCATCCCAGATTGAATCAAGTTCAGGTGGTCCTACGAAAAGCTCATAGAGACGAAGTGCATCGCAGCCGTAATCATTTACGATATCATCAGGCGAAACGATATTTCCAAGTGACTTACTCATCTTGGTTGGCTTTCCTGTCTCTCTGTCACGTCCGCAGATCATACCCTGGTTGAAGAGCTTTGTAAATGGCTCATCAAATCCTACTACTCCGATATCATAAAGGAACTTTGTGTAGAATCTTGAATACAGAAGGTGAAGAACCGCATGCTCAACACCACCGATATACATATCTACAGGAAGGTACTTATCAGCCTTCTCCTTTGATACAAGCTCCTTATCATTCTTAACATCAACATATCTGAGGAAATACCATGATGATCCTGCCCACTGAGGCATAGTATTTGTCTCTCTCTTAGCCGGCTTTCCACAGCAAGGACAAGTTGTATTTACCCAGCTGTCGATAGCTGCAAGTGGTGATTCACCGGTTCCTGTAGGCTCGTACTTCTCAACCTCAGGAAGTGTAAGTGGAAGCTGATCCTCCGGAACAGGAACTGCACCGCAGTCCGGACAATGGATGATTGGAATTGGCTCACCCCAGTATCTCTGACGAGAGAATACCCAGTCACGAAGCTTGTAGTTTGTTGTAGCCTTACCGAAGCCCTTCTCCTCAATGATATGAGGAGCTTCCTTCTTAAGGACTGACGACTCCATGCCATTCCACTCACCGGAATTGATCATGATCCCTGAAGCTTCTGTATAAGCTTCTGTCATATTTTCGATCTCCTTACCATCCTTAGCGATAACCTGGATGATAGGAATGTTAAACTTCTTAGCAAATTCAAAGTCTCTGTCATCATGAGCAGGAACGCACATGATAGCGCCTGTACCGTAATCAGCAAGTACATAATCAGAAAGCCAGATTGGAATCTTAGCACCGTTAAGAGGATTTATAGCATAGCTTCCTGTAAATACACCTGTCTTCTCATGATCTGCCATTCTGTCTACAGAAGAACGCAGGGATGTCTGATAGATATAATCATCTACAGCAGTCTTTGTCTCAGGTGTAGAAAGTCCTGCAGCAAGCTCATGCTCAGGAGCAAGTACCATAAATGTAGCACCGTAAAGAGTATCAGGTCTTGTTGTATAAACAGTTATCTCATCTTCTCTTCCGTCGATCTTGAACTGAACCTCTGCACCGGTAGACTTACCGATCCACTCAGTCTGCATTTTCTTAACCTTCTCAGGCCAGTCAAGCTTGTCAAGGTCATTAAGAAGTCTCTCAGCATAAGCTGTTATCTTGAGCATCCACTGACGAAGATTCTTCTTGGTAACGTCAGCGCCGCATCTCTCACATTTTCCTTCCTTAACTTCCTCATTTGCAAGACCTGTCTTACATGAAGGACACCAGTTGATAGGCATTTCCTTCTCATATGCAAGGCCATTCTTGAACATCTGGACAAATATCCACTGTGTCCACTTGAAGTAATCAGGATCTGTGGTATTTACTTCCATATCCCAGTCATAGATAGCTGCGATCTGCTTGATCTGCTTCTTGATGCTTGCAATATTTGAAGCTGTTGAGATAGATGGATGAATACCATTCTTGATAGCATAATTCTCTGCAGGAAGACCAAATGCATCCCAGCCCATAGGATGGATAACATACTTTCCGTGCATAAGCTGATATCTGCTCCATACATCGGATATAACATATCCTCTCCAATGTCCTACGTGAAGACCATTTCCTGATGGATAAGGGAACATATCAAGACAGTAATATTTAGGCTTTACACCATCATTAACATTAACCGGCTTTTCTTCCCATTTTTTAGTCCATTTAGCCTCAATCAATTTGTGATTATACTGGGTTGCCATTTTATCTTTCCTCCAAATTTATTTACTCGCAGTAACGGGCTTTTATCAAAGGCCGCCCTCTGCAGTTTAATGTATTTCTGAATCTTATAAGCCTTCCGGCTTACAGTTTTCATATTCTACAACATTTGTTTTGATTTTTCAACTATACTAAAAAACTACTTTTATATAAATTAGATTTCTCCTGTGATAAGCCATGGTGAAGGCTGTGAAACGAACACGCTGTTCTTGTCAGTCTTGCTGATGGTTACCTGAGTAACCTCCATATTCTTGATATTCTGTCTCTCAAAGATATCCTTGATTGTACTGAGCACATCAAGCTCAAGTGTATAGATAACGAACTGCATCTTAGGATTCTTGGTAAGAAGTCTCTCGATATCCTTCTCAAGATACTTTGTAGCAACTATAAATGAAAGTCTCGGAACAGGTATCTTTGCAAGCGATTCCTCTGAAAGATCAGGTATTATCTCTACATTGTGAAGACCGAACTTGGATACATTTTCCTCCATGGTCCTCTTGTCCTGCTCATCAGGCTCAACCGCGATGATGGTTCCTTCACTTGCGATGATAGCAGACTCGATAACGATACTCTCACCGCTTACTATAGCTATGGTATCATGAGAATCAACCCCAAGCATGCTCATGATGATAGCTCTTATCTCATTGCCAACGTACTTTACAGTACCCTTACTGAAGAATTCATTCTTCATACCGATCCTGTAGGATTCTCTGGTATTCTCATTTAAAATGAATATTACCGTAGGAACCGTCAGCTTCTTGTTTGCAAAATCAATTACCTTACCATGCTTTACACTATCATTTGGAATAAGTCCTTCTGCGAACCAGACATCATACTCTCCTATACCCTTCTCCCAAAGCTCATAGAAAAGATTCTCATGTGTTGAATCCGCAAATATCATAACTCTCTTGTGAGTTTCTATGGTAGGGACAACATTTTTCTCCTTACCGCAAATATTGATAAGCTTGATCTTCTCCGGACTCGTCTCCATTACATCTGCAAAATATGCTGTCCATGCAAGCATTTCCTTATTGTTATACGCTGTTCTTACTGACATGTTAACCCCTCCTGTCATCATATATTATTCGCTGTCTTTTTTCTCTGTCTTCTGTTCAGTCCTTACAGGCTTATTAACCGGTTTATTCCTGGTTATATTTGTTTTATGATTGTTTGGTCTGACGTTCTGAACCTTTCTTATGTTCTGTTCATCTACAGCCTTTACGTTGTCCAAAGCATTCTTTCTGCTTTCGGTCTTCTCGCTCTTCTCGGCTGAAATCGTCGACTTTCTGCTGTTATTTCCAGATTTTCTGTGCTTGTTATAATAATTATTCTTCTTAAGATAATCATTATACTGATTTGCGGCATCTGCCTTGATCTGCACCTTTCCTTCCGCAGCAGCAACCTTCTCATTATTTATCTCTTCCTCGATATTCATGCCGACCTTTTCTCTTATATTCTCTCTGGTCTCAAGAATATCCTTGGAATTCTTATGTCTCTTATTCTGCTTTCTGCTTCTTCTGTCATTTCCCTGTCCAATCTGCTTCTTAACTCTGACAGGATCTCCATTTTCATCAAAGCCATGCAGCGTCAGATAATAATCCGTTGCAACCGAAAGTCCCTGCTTCTTAAGCTTTCCATCAACAAGAACATTTACAAGTGCGTAGATACATGCAAGCACAGGAACGCCGAGAAGCATGCCCATGAATCCGAACAGGTTTCCGCCTACAAGGATTGCTACCATTACCCAGAGACCTGAAAGACCGGTTGAATCTCCGAGGATAAGCGGTCCGAGGATATTTCCATCGATCTGCTGGAGGATAATGATAAATATTACAAATATCAGACACTTAAGCGGATCTGCAACAAGTATCAGTATCGAGCAAGGTATAGCTCCGATAAACGGTCCGAAGAACGGAATGATATTTGTTATACCGACCGTTACGCTGACAAGTATCGCATACGGCATCTCTACAAAGAGACAGAATATAGCGCATATAACGCCTATTATCATCGAATCAAGGATCTTGCCGTCGATAAATCCGCCGAATACATTATTGATAAATGAAAGCGAATCAAGTACTACTGTTCCGGCCTTCTTCTTGAATACACTGAAGATCATCTTCTTGCCGTTAGCAGCAAGTCTCTCCTTGCTGTAAAGGATATATGCCGCAATGATGATTCCTACAAAGAAATTAAATACAAACTTTACACCGCCGATGATACCTGATGAAATCTTTACAACGATAGTATCAATATTCGGAAGAAGCTTGTCTGCTATTATCTTCATAAGATTATCCTGGATCTTATCAAGATTTGTGCTGACTGTATCATATATCTTAGGATACTTCTTAAGAAATGAAAGATTCTTCAGCCAGTTCTTTGCATTATCCACATAATTCGGGATCTCATTTGAGAGCATCGTGATACTTCTTTGAAGCTCAGGAATAAGAACTATGAGAAGTCCGATAACTATTGATAAAAGGAATATCAGTGAGAATGTAACCGCCAGCGTATTAGCTACCTTAACCGCTGTCATCTTCTTATTCTCGCCCAATATCTTTATAAAGAGCTTTGAGAACACGCCCTTAAGGAAATTCATTACAGGAGTCAGGAGAAACGCTATGACACAGCCCATAATGATAGGTGCAAATGCTCCTATGATCATCCCAAGAAATTTAAGAACTCCGGGAAGCTTTCCCAAAAGCATATAAAACGTTACTACAATACATAATGAAACCGCGAGAACACTACATTTTTTCCAGTCTTCTTTACTCCATCTCTTACCCATTTTCAGTCTTACCTCTGTTGATCATTTAATATTTACCTTCCCCGGTATCCAGTCAAAATACTGTCTAAACATATAAAACTATTTTAACACACTTTTTTACTTCATTTCAACGAATATATAACTAAATTAACAAAAACTTATGAATTATTCTTGTCTTATATAAGCTGATGTGATAAAATGCGTAACTGTGAGTGCAAAAAGCACCAAATGCGGATATGGCGGAATTGGCAGACGCGCCAGATTTAGGTTCTGGTGGGAAATCCCGTGCAGGTTCAACTCCTGTTATCCGCACTTTTTTATTTTTACCGTCTTTAGCCAGGGCGGTTTTTTTATGCCCAAAAATCCATAAGAATCAAAAAACCGTCATTATCACGATCTCGTGAATATGACGGTTAATATATTCTCATGAGCCACGCGGGACTCGAACCCGCGACAACTTGATTAAAAGTCAAGTGCTCTACCACCTGAGCTAGTAGCCCATATAAAAACGTGCCAATGACAAACGTCAAAGGCACAATAGTTATTTAATTAAACTGGACTAGTTGGATTCGAACCAACGAATGCAGGAGTCAAAGTCCTGTGCCTTACCGCTTGGCTATAGTCCAATGATAGGAAGGCTAAAAGGACCTTCATTTAATTAAGAGGGTGGGTAGAGGGACTTGAACCCTCGGCCTCCAGAGCCACAATCTGGCGCGCTAGCCAACTGCGCCATACCCACCATATTACTCTACAGTTCGCATAAAAGCTTCTATATAAAGTAAAAAATGTGCCCGAAGGGATTCGAACCCCCGACCCACGGCTTAGAAGGCCGTTGCTCTATCCAGCTGAGCTACGGACACATTTACTCTTGCATAATACTCTTGTATTTTTGCAAGTAAAAAGCGGGTGATGGGAATCGAACCCACGTATCCAGCTTGGAAGGCTGGTGTTCTACCATTGAACTACACCCGCATATTATATATGCTTTTGTAATAAGCGTCGGGGTGACAGGATTCGAACCTGCGACCTCCTGATCCCAAATCAGGCGCTCTAGCCAAGCTGAGCCACACCCCGTTAAAGGAATCACTCGACACAACGGACATTATACATAAAGTACGTTATCATGTCAACTGATTTTTTTATTTTTTTTAAGTAGCGGGAGGGGGACTTGAACCCTCGACACCGCGGGTATGAACCGCGTGCTCTAGCCAGCTGAGCTATCCCGCCAAAACCGGTCAAAGGCCATAGATAAAACTTAGTTTATCTAGTGGGACCTACAGGGCTCGAACCTGTGACCCTCTGCTTGTAAGGCAGATGCTCTCCCGGCTGAGCTAAGATCCCGTGTTTTTCAGCACTTTTCCAATTATATAG